>Ga0105044_10009132_pt1 | contig 13589 bp, 10 predicted proteins | sample MAT01_FD_78092 | JGI IMG/M metagenome (GOLD analysis project Ga0105044, IMG submission 78092) | Freshwater microbial communities from Lake Fryxell liftoff mats and glacier meltwater in Antarctica - MAT-01 | ecosystem: Environmental > Aquatic > Freshwater > Ice > Liftoff microbial mat | place...
ACGCGCAGCCCATGACTGACACAATATTCACCCTCGCGCCCAAGCCCTGGATTATGGGCATTGCCCCCTATGTGCCGGGGAAGGCCGCCAGCGACGATGGGCGGCCGCTGGCCAAGCTCAGCGCGAATGAAAATCCGCTGGGCACCGGCGCGGCGGCGCGGGCGGCATTTGTGGCAGCGGCGGATGATCTGGCGCGTTATCCCGATCCCGGTGCGGCAGAGCTGCGCGCAGCGATTGCAGCGCAATATGGGCTTGACCCCGCGCGGATCATCTATGGCACCGGATCGGACGAGCTGCTTCACCTTGCCGCCAGCGCCTTTGCCGGGCCGGGGGACGAGATTATCTATGTCCGCTATGGCTTTGCGGTGTACGATATCGCCACGCGCCGGGTGGGGGCAACGCCGGTGATCGCGCCCGACAAGAATTATGCCACCGATGTTGACGCGATCCTTGCCGCCGTGACGCCACAGACGCGCGTCGTTTACGTCGCCAATCCGAACAACCCCACCGGCACGCTGACCAGCCGGGCCGACATCGCGCGGTTGCATGCTGGCCTGCGCGCCGATGTGCTGTTCGTGCTGGATCAGGCCTATGCCGAATATCTGGAAGAGGACGAGGATGACAACGGGCTGATGCTGGCCGCGCACGCGCCCAATGTTCTGGTCACCCGCACTTTTTCCAAGATCCACGGACTTGCCGCCGAACGGATCGGCTGGGGGTATGCCAGCACCGGGATCGTGGACGCGCTGCACCGCATTCGCGCGCCGTTCAACGTCACGCGCTGCGGCCAGATGGCGGCGATTGCCGCGGTCGGTGACGATGAATTTGTTGCCCACAGCCGCGCGCACAACCGCGCATGGCGCAGTTGGCTGATGCAGGAAATGGGCGCGCTGGACAATCACGGGCTGCGCGTTGTGCCATCGGCCTGCAATTTTCTGTTTGTGCTGTTTGAAGGCGAAGTAAGCGCCGAGACGGTATATAAAGGATTGATGGACGCGGGTTTTATCGTCCGCTGGTTGCCGGGGCAGGGCCTGCCCCAGGCCTTGCGCATCACCATCGGCACCGAGGCGGAGACGCGCGGCGTGGCGGCGGCAATCCGGGCGCTGTTGGGTGCAGATTAAGCGCATGACCGCTCCTTTTCAGCATGTTGCAATCATCGGCCTGGGGTTGATCGGGTCGTCCGTCGCCCGTGCGCTGCGCGCGTGCCTGCCGCAAGTGCGCGTCACCGGATATGACACCGATACGGACAGCCGGACCGCCGCCCGCGCGCTTGGATTTTGCCATGACGTCAACGAAACTGCGGCGGGCGCAGTGGTCGATGCCGATCTGGTTATCTTTGCCGTGCCCGTCGGGCGGATGGCACAGGCCGCCGCCGCCATTGCCCCGGCGCTGTCCCCCGGCTGTGTCATCAGCGACGTCGGTTCGTCGAAGGCTGATGTAGCGGCCGCGCTGTCCGCTGCGCTGCCCGGATACCCCATCGTTCCCGCGCACCCGGTGGCAGGTACCGAAAATAGCGGGCCAGAGGCAGGCTTTGCGACGCTGTTCGCGGGGCGCTGGTGTATTTTGACACCACTGCCCGAAACACCCGCAGATGCCACCGCGCGCGTCGATGCGCTATGGACCGCGCTTGGTGCCCGGATCGAGGTGATGGATGCCGCGCACCATGATCTGGTCCTGGCCGTCACCAGCCATCTTCCCCACCTCATTGCGTACACTATCGTCGGCACGGCCAGCGAGCTGGAGGAAGTGACCGAAAGCGAGGTCATTAAATATAGCGCCGGGGGTTTCCGTGATTTCACCCGCATCGCGGCGAGCGACCCCGTCATGTGGCGCGATGTATTTTTGACCAATCGCGACGCGGTGCTGACCATGTTGCAACGGTTCAACGAGGATCTGACGGCGCTTCAGGCCGCAATCCGGCGCGGCGACGGGGCATTGCTGGAGGATTGGTTCACCCGTACGCGCGCCATTCGCCGGTCGATCATTGCCGAGGGACAGGATGATCCCGAACCCGATTTCGGGCGGCGGCATTAGTACCTAGCCTGCGTCATTGCGAGGCGTAGCCGAAGTAATCCAGATGGGCCTGCGCCATGCCGCTGTGGATTGCTTCGGCTACGCCCCGCTCCGCGCAATGACGCTAGCGCAGATGCAGCGCTTCCGGCGGGTTGAGCGCATTAATCGCTACCCGCACCCGCTCTTCCGCTTCTTCACGTGGCAGACCGGATTCGATCATCGCGCCAACCTTATATGTGATGGTGCGCGGATATTTCACCCATTGGCGGGGCGGATTGGCATCACCTGAATCGACCGCAACCGGAATCACAGGAACGCCGAGCATCCGGTAAATCCCGGCAAAACCTGCCCGTAATGGCGGGGCGGAACCGCGCGGCACGCGGGTGCCTTCGGCGAACAGCACCAGCGGACGGCCTTCATCGAGCGCGGCGCGCGCGGCACTCAGGATTGCGCGCATCGTCTTTGGCCCGCCGTCGCGGTCCACCGGGATCAGGCCATAGGCGCGCGCCGTTTGCCCCCACACCGGCACATTCAGCAGCTGTTCTTTCGCAAATACCGCCGGATGTTTGAACAGCAGCGGCTGTTCAATCGTTTCAAACGCCGATTCATGTTTGAAGACATAAAGATAGGGGCCGTCAGGCATGGCGCCGTCCACCACAATCCGCTGGCCCAGAATGAAGCGGCAAATCCAGCGGTGGCCGCGTGACCAGCCGCGTACGCAAGCGACAACCGCACGGCGGGAAAAGGGTTTGACAAGGACCCCGGCGATGCTGTGGGCCGAACTGATCAGTATAAAAGCCAACCAGAATACCAGCGAGCGCATGGCCGCAATCACATAGCTCATACGCCGATCAAGCCGCCGGCCAGCCCCAGCAGAAATTTGTGATATTCGCGCACCAACGTCCGCAGGTTCGGCTGGCTCCGGACGGCATCGGTAACGACGACCGTTTCCTTTTCCAACAGGCGGCTGATCTCAAAATCCGCGCGGCGCATATGCCAGTCCGTGGTGATCAGGCGGATGCTGGTATAGTTGCGCCGCGCAACCCATTCGGCGACTTCGGCAGCGTTGGAACGGGTATCGGTCGCCTCAAACCCCAGCGCGATACAGCAGTCGAACAGACGGCGGGGACGGTCATATTGCGCCGCAAGCTCATGCGGTTTGACGTCGCGGTCGACCCCGCTGATCAACAGGCGTTTGGCATTACCCGCCTCCAACCGTTCCAGTCCGCGGTCGATCCGCCCTGGGCCGCCGGTGAGCACGACAATACCGTCGGTTTTTTGCGAACCTGCGGGCAAAGGCAACAACAGCGCAAACCACGCAAAGCCGAGCACATAGCCGAGCAACAGAAAAGAGATAAACCGCTGGATCATAACATTGTCTTTAGCGCCCGCAGCAGCGTAACCCGTGCCGTAAGCGCTGCGAGCGCGATAGCGAGCAGCGGGAGCAATGCCAAGAAAATCCATCCGCCAATACCAAGTTCTGCGCTCGCTCCCAGGCCCGAGGTGACACCGGTCAGCTGCCAGCCGATCACCGCCATCAAGACCACCGCCACCAATGCGCCGAACATGATGCCATAAGCGCTGTCGATGGCGATCCGCCGTTGGAACAGGCGGCACACCTGCTGGTCGGTCGCGCCGATCAGGTGCAGCATTTCGATGGTCGCATAATGCGTGCCCAATGCTGCCCGCGCCGTCATAATCACCACCGCCGCACTCGCCAGCGCCATCAGGATGACAAGTGCCGCCGCAACCCATGCAAGCGTGCGGATCGTGTTCGCGACAGGGCCCAGCCATTCGGCGTGCGGGATCATCCGCGCACCCGGTGCCGTACGTTCGATCAGCGCGCGCAGCCGCGTCTGTGCGGCCGCACCGCTGCCCGCGACCAGGTCAATATCCACCAGTTCGGGCAGCGGCAGCGAGGCGACGACCGGGTCATCGCCGCCCCCACTGGTGCCGAACCAGCGGCCAAGTGTTGCCGCCACCTCTTCGCGCGGTACCGCCCGCGCTGCGCGGACAAAAGGCTGCGCAGCGGCGGCGCGGCGGATACGCTGGGCTTGCTGACTGCGCACTTCGGGGTTGGCGGTGACGATCTGAACCGTCACGCGTCCGGCAATTGCGCCGCCAATCCCGTTTGCGGCGCGCGCGAGCGACAAACCCGCCGCTGCCGCAAGCAAGGTCAGCAGCATCAGTATCGCCAGCACCCACGGGGTCGGTCCGCTGAGTCGGTTTTGCGCAAGCATGGCGCGGTGCTGCGGCGGGACGCGCGGGATGATCATGCCGCTTCCTCCATTTGACGGGGACCGATCACGCCTTGTTCGCCGGGGGATAGCGTAATGCGCCGGTTGGGTCGGCCAGCCGCCCCTTTTCCAGCCGCATCATCTGCGCATTGTCGACCCGGCTGATCAGGTGAATGTCGTGGGTCGCAACCACAACGGTCGTACCCAGCCGGTTAAGCGCCTCAAATAACCCCAAAAGCCGCATCGCCATGTCCGGATCCACGTTGCCGGTCGGTTCATCGGCGATCAGCAGCTGGGGCCGCGCAATCACCGCGCGGGCGATGGCAACACGCTGTTGTTCCCCGCCCGACAGGGTGGCGGGCAGCGCATGGGCGCGCTCATTCAGCCCAATCCAGCTGAGCATTTCGCCGACGGGGCCAGTCAGGTCGGCCTCTTCCACGCCCGCAATCCGCAGCGGCAGGGCGATGTTGTCGCGCGCCGATAAGTGCGGGATCAGGCGGAAATCCTGGAACACCACGCCAATACGGCGGCGAAAGCCGGGAAGCCTTTGCCGGGGAAGTGTGACGACATCTTCGTTAAACAACCGAACAATGCCCCGGCTTGGTCGCTGGGCCAGGTAAAGCATTTTAAGGAGGCTGGTTTTCCCTGCACCCGATGGGCCGGTCAGGAAATAAAAGCTGCCGGGCTGCAAGACAAAGCTGATGTCGGCAAGCACTTCGGAATCAGGACCATAGCGCAGCCCGACATGGTCAAATTCGACCATCGCCCCACCGGCACGCTGTCGCGGTGCAGCGCTCATCGGTCAGTATCCGGTGCAGGCGCTGCGGCGACACGGCAAGGATGGCAGGATGCGTGCATTGCCCACCGGCTGTTGCACGATGAAGGGTCAAGGTAAAGCGCCCAGCGCGCGGTCATCATCCACATATTGTGCCGCGCCAAACCTCGCCGCTTGCCAGCATCGCTGCGAACCGCTTAGAGACGATCAATGATCTTAGCCTGCCCGTCCTGCCATACCCGCTATGTGGTGCCGGATACTGCAATCGGTACTGCCGGGCGCACGGTGCGCTGTGCCAATTGTCGCCACAGCTGGTTCCAGCCGCCCAGCGCAAGTCCGGAAACGGTGCCCCCGGTTGTGACTGCCACTATGTCTGCGCCGCTTGCGGTGCCCCCGGCTACGCCAACGCCTGCACCCGAAACTGCGGCGGATCCCGCCCCGGCGCTGGCTTTCAAACCGGTGGCCAGTGGCTGGACGATTCCCGAAGCCATGCCCGTTTCTGTGCCAGTACCGGCCCCAATCCCGCCACACGCCCCTATGCCAGGGCCAGCGGGTGCAGTCGCGACGTCATCGGTGCCGCCGCTAGGCGCTTTTGCCGCCGCCAGCGCCGCGCCATTTGAAGCGCCACCGCTCAATCCAGCGCCGCTGCCCTTTCGGCGACCGCGCCGCAATCCCGCCAGACGACTTACTATCCTTGCCGCCAGCGTCGCCGCGCTGATGCTGGGCGCGACGGCAGCGCTTTATTACTTCGGCCTGCCCAGCTGGGCGCAAGGGTTGGCCTTGCCGGGCATGGCGAGCGAACCTGATCTGATTATCGAACTGCCCGATGCGCAGGATTACCGCGAGCTGGCCGACGGCACGATCTATTTCGCCGCGAGCGGTACGATCATCAACCCCACGGATCGCGAACAGCGCGTGCCGCCGATTCTGGCCGAGCTGCGCGATGCACAGGGTACCATTGTCTATAGCTGGACGATCAAGCCGCCAGTCCGCATGTTGCCGCCCAATGAAAAGGCAACGTTCAGCGAGGCCAAGCTCGATATCCCGCGGCGGTCGACGGAACTGACTGTCAGCTGGGCTGTGAATCGGGATTGACGAGATGTCTGACGAAGCCGTCTAACTCCGACGTTTCTGCCGCACTGAACCGCAACCCCAGTTTGCTGCGCCGCCACAGGATATCTGCCGCCGTTTGCGCCCATTCCTGTGCGACCAGATAACGCACCTCGGCCTCTGACAACCCGTGACCGAAATCGCGGCCCAGTTCCGCACGGTTTTTCGCTTCTGCCAGCCATTGTCCGGCGTCCATGCCATAGCTTTGGAACAGGCGCTGAACTTCCCCCGCCGTCAGCCAGGGATGGCGTGCCGCCAGATCGGCCTTGGCCGTGGCGACGCCGTCGATCCCGCATTCTCCCCCTGGCAGCGCCGCATCGCCAGTCCAGCTTGGTCCAGAAAGCGCCGGGAAATACTCCGCCAGTTCCGCCACCGCTCCTTCGGCCAAGTGGCGATAGGTCGTGATTTTGCCGCCAAAGATCGACAGGATCGGCGCGCCGGTTCCGTCCGCCGTGTCAACTTCGAACCGGTAACCGCGCGTCGCCGCCTCTGGCCGACCCGACCCGTCATCAATCAGCGGACGGATGCCGGCATAGCTCCACACAATCTGATCGGGTGTGACGGGATCGGCAAAATATTGCGACGCACCTTCGCACAGATATGCGATTTCTTCCACGCTTGCCTGCGCGCCCTCAACCGGTCCGTAGTGATCGGCGTCCGTTGTGCCGATCAGCGTGAAATCGCGTTCGTACGGAATGGCAAAAAAGATCCGCCCGTCGCGGTTCTGACAGAAATAGGCGCGGTCGTGATCATATTTGCGCGGCACGACAATGTGCGATCCACGCACCAGTCGCGCTTGTGTTTTATGCGCCAGTGCTTGCGTATCAAGCAACTGCGCAACCGCCGGTCCTGCGGCGTTGACCAGGGCAGCGGCAGTCAGCGTTGCCGTGTTCCCGTCAGCGCGCCGCATCGTCACGCGCCAGTGGTTTTCGACACGCACCAATTCCGTGACGTCATGGCGCGTCAGTACCGTCGCACCGCGGGCTGCCGCATCGCGGGCGTTGAGCACGACCAACCGGGCGTCATCAACCCAGCAATCGCTGTATTCAAAACCATGGACAAAGCCGGGCTTGAGCGGCTTGCCTGCGGGATCGCGCGACAAATTAAGGCTGCGTGCGGCGGGCAGGCGGTTGCGCCCGCCGATATGATCATACAGGAACAGGCCCAGCCGGACGAGCCAGCGCGGACGAATGCCGGGCAGATGCGGCAACACAAAGCGCAGCGGCCAGATGATGTGCGGCGCAATCGCCCACAACCGTTCGCGCTCCATCAGTGATTCGCGGACCAGCGCAAATTCATAATACTCCAGGTAACGCAGCCCGCCGTGGATCAGTTTGGTCGAGGCCGACGACGTGCCCTGCGCCAGATCGCCGCGCTCGATAAGGATGACCTTCAGCCCCCGGCCTGCGGCATCACGCGCAATTCCCGCACCGTTGATGCCGCCGCCGATGACGGCCAGATCATATTGCGGTGCCATGTCAGAGCGCCAGCGCAGCAACCAGCGCCGCCGTAAAACTGGTCAGCGTCGCCACTGCAACGGGCGCAAAGGGCCGCCAGCCCTGTCCCAACAACAGCTGCAACTGGGCCTTCATCGAGGTTGCAACAATGGCGAGCAGGAGCAGCGCCTGCGCCGCCGTGGCCGCACCGTCGCGCGCGGATGCAGGAATGTCGATCACACTGCCAGCCGCGACCACCGCCAGAAACGCTGTAATGAACCATGGCAGCCGCAGCGACACACGCCCGCGTGACGCCACAGCTTCACCCTGCCGCGAAAGCCACAGCGCAGCGAGCATCAGCATCGGTGCCAGCAGCGCAACGCGGGTCAACTTTACAATCGTCGCTGTCTCCCCGGCCTCTGGCGACACGCTAAAACCGCCGCCGATGGCCTGCGCGACATCATGGGTCGCCGCGCCGATCAGGAAACCTGCCTGCGCATCGGTCAGCCCCAGTTGCACCGCCAGCACCGGGTAAAGCGACATGGCGAGCGCGCTCGCAACCGTAATGCCGACCAGCGTTAGCGTGAAGCGCGACTGATCGACCGCCTGTTTGCCGATCAGGCTGTAAAGCGCGAGCGCCGCCGACGCGCCGCAGATCGCCGTGGCTCCACCCGCCAGCAACGCGGCGGGCTTGGTTTGTCCGAACAACCGCGCGGTGCCGATGGTCACGGCCATTACCAGCAGCATGATGCCGATGAGCGCTGCAAAGGGTGCAAAGCCCAGCGCGGCGAACTGGTCAAAAGTGATCCGCGCGCCAAGCAAGACAATGCCCCAGCGCAGCGCAGTTTGCGACATCAGGTCAAGGCCCGCATGGGTGCGCCGATCCTGCGAGACGAAACTGAGCGCGAGACCGAACAGCAGCCCCATCAGCACCAGTGGCGCTGCATAATGATCCGCGAGCCACGCCGCCGCCAGCGCGGCCACGCCAACCACCGCCACACCCGGCCAATAATCAGCAATGCGGCGCGGCTGCGGACCGGTTTCGGCGAGCAACAGTTCGCCATAAAGATCGGCGACGGGTGGGATGGCAGGGGCCGGCAGGCGGGTCATGCAGCGGCCGCGCGCAAGACACTGTCATCGCGGCGAATCTCGGGCAACAGCAGGTGCAGCCATGCCAGCGCGAGCAGATAAGAGACAGCGGCGAACAGGAACAGCGGCATGAATCCATACCCGCCCGCGACCAATATGCCCGTCAGCTTCACAATACCCGCCCCGCCCATGTTACCGCAAAAAGCGCCGAATGCCGTCACGCGTCCGACCTTGGCGCGCGGAACTACATCGGTGATGGTCGAAAAAATCGACAACGAGAAACCTTGATGCCCGGCCATGACCACACCCATCATGATTGCCACCGGCCAAAAAGCATTGATTTGCAGCACCAGCGGCAACGGTGTGACGATCAATGCTGACACCAGCATGACCGTCTTGCGGACCCGGTTGACCGACCAGCCGTGTTCAAGCAGCCGCGTCGAAATCCACCCGGCGGCCAGCGCGCCGAGCGCGGACCCGGCAAAGGCAATCGCCAGCGGAATGGCCAGTTGTTCGGTGGTTAGTCCATATTGCTTGCGATAATAATCTGCGAGCCAGAAATTCATGAACCACCAGGTCGCATCGGACAGCGCCTTGGCAATACAGATCGCCCAGGTGCGGCGTTCGCGCAGGATCGGACCATAGGGCGCGGCATCGTCGTTATAATCAAGCGTTTCGTCTTCGGCCGCGTCATCAAATTGCACGCCGCGCGCCAGAAACAGCCATGCCACCAAGGCCAGCAACCCGCCAACACCGCCAAAAATCAGCGCGCCCCGCCAGCCGAATGCCTCGGCAAGCGCCGGGATGAAGAAGGGCAGCGTTATTGTACCGATGCTGGCAATCGCCGTGCCCACCCCAAAGGCAAAGCTGCGTTTGTTGGGTTCGAACAGCGTCGCAACGGTCTTGATCGTCAGCGGCGTCTGCACCGCTTCGGTTGCGCCAAGGCCGACGCGCGCAGTGATGACATGCGCCATCGTTGTCGCCCAGCCATGCGCCATCGCGGCAAAGCTCCACGCGGTCACGCCCGCCACCATCGAGCGGCGCACCCCCAGCCGGTCAACCAGCCAGCCGGTAAACAGAAAGGAAAAGGCCGCCGCCACCTGGGTGTAAAAGGCGAGATCGCCGAAATCCTTGTCATCCCAGCCGAAATCAGCCGACATGTCGGGTTTCAAAATCGCAATGATCGGGCGGTCCATCGCATTGAAAATGCCGGCGATGCAAAGAATGGCAAACAACGACCAGCGCAGCTGCGGGGTCAGGACACGCATCGGCAAACTCCCATCATGGGCATATCGTCAGGCAAGCAAAGGGCCGCCGGATTGCTCCGACGGCCCTCGCCCATCTGTTTCCGGTCAGGCCGGATATCAATTGCCGCCAAAACCGACGCGCAATGTAACGCCGGCATAACGGTCCGCATCCCGCGGAATATGCAAGCGCTGGCCAGCGGTGGTGTTGAGCAGAACATAGCTGTTGTCGGTGATGTTGCGCACCAGGAACGTCAACCGGTACTTGTCGTCCGCATCCGAAAAGCCCAGACTGGCGTTCCAGATGCCATAGCTGTCGATCGGACCGGCGTTGCCAAGGTCCGAAAACTGATTGTCAGTCCAGTTGAAGCTGGTGCCCGCATAAACAATCGCATCAACGCCCAACTTTGCCAGACTCGATTCATAATTCATGCCCACCGTCGCGCTCCACTTCGGCGCCAGCGGCAAACGGGTGCCATTGATCGCACTGGGTGCGTTGGTCAGCGGGTTCGGATTAAACTTGCGAACCTTGGCATTGGCCATCGCTATGCTGGCGTTGAAATTCAGACCTTCGGAGGCGTTGAGCAGGGCGTCGAGTTCAAAACCACGCGTCCGCACCGAACCGGCATTGGTCAGGTTGGTGATGACCGCATTGTTCAGCAGCACGAAGTTGTTGGCCTGAAACCCGTTATAATCGGCCTGGAAGACCGCAAGGTTAACCTGCGCCCGGTTGTCGGCAAAGCGCGACTTGATGCCGGCTTCGTACGCGTTCGACGTTTCCTCATCAATCGGCACCGCATTGTTGGGCGCGGTGTGGTTGAAGAAAACGTTGAACGCGGGGCCCTTATAGCCGCGGGTATAACTGACATACGTCATGACATCGTCATTGACCGCATATTGCAGGACGGCCTTGCCCGATACGTTATCGTTGTTCGACCCCCCGGCCGAGACATTGGTACCGTTGCCGCCGCCAGCGATTGTGCCGCCCGCGCCGACGCCCGAAATGCCGGGGCCGGTCGCCGGAGCGCCGGTCCGGCGGTTAAATCCAGGCGCGCGGGTGTGGACGAAATCAAGCTCGTCCTTGGTCCAGCGCAGACCCCCGGTCAGGCTGAGCTTTTCGGTAAAGTCATAGGTGAACTGGCCGAACAGCGCGAAGTTGCGCACGCCAACTTCGCTGAACGAAATTGCGGTGGGGAACAACGTATTGACCGTGTCGTTGAGGTTGCACGGCGTCGCCCCCGTTACGGCATCAACCGGCAGCGTTGAACTGGCGCAAGTGATATTGTCGCGGCGGAACGCCTGGGTATTGTCTGACCGCCAATAAAAAGCACCAACCTGATAGCGGAAGGCACTGGCCTGATCCGACGCCAACCGCGCTTCGAGCGAATACTGGTCGGTTTCCACGGCACCCGTATCGTGCAACTGCGCCGTACCGACGATGGCGCGCGGCAGGAAGTCGCCCTCACGATTCTCGGTGTTGCGCCAGTTGCGATAGCCACCGATCAGCGTCAGGGTGTGGCTGGTGAACACATCGAAATCGCCCTGCGCAGTCACGCTCCACTGACGATCACGGGTGCGCGTGGTCAGGTTGTGATTGACGAAGCGTTCGTTCTCACCGCGAAAAATGCCGCTGGCAAGATTGAGGCCGGTCAGGTTGAGTTCGCGGTTGAGCACAGCGCCGCGCGTCACCCCGGTGACTTCGGCACAGCAATCGTCATTGGCGCGAAAACCGTCGGCGATCAGGCGCAGTTTGGCCCCTTCGCCTTCCCAGTCGATGATCGCGCGGGCGCCATAGCGTTCATAGCCGTTGACCTTGCTACCATCGAAAACATTGGTGATATTGCCCTTGTAGGTGCCGTAAAAGCCAGTCACCCGCGCGGTCAGATTGTCTGCAAGCGGGCCGGCAATGGTCAGGCGTCCGCGATATTCGCCGCCCTCATAGGCGCCGAGATTGATATCACCCTCGAACGTGTCGCTACCGCCCTTGGAGATGATGCTGACCAGACCGGCCGAGGCATTCTTGCCAAACAACGTACCCTGCGGCCCGCGCAGCACTTCGATCCGGTCGATATCGACAAGATCCGAAAATGCCTGGCCCGAGCGGGACAGCACGATGCCGTCAACCACCGTCGACACGCTGGGTTCTGCCGCGATCGAGAAGGTGATGGTGCCGACGCCGCGCAAAAAGATCGCGCTGTTGGCGCTGGTCGTGCCCTTGCGAAACGAAACCGATGGGACGAGATCGCCGATATTCTCAAGGCTGGTCGTGCCCGCTGCCTCTAATGCGTCACCGGTAATGGCGGATACAGCAATGGGCACGTCCTGTACATTTTCGGCGACCTTGTTGGCGGTGACGATGATCTCTTCCACCTGCGCCATGGCCGGGGTGGCAACGGCCAGTACGGCGAGCGAGACGCCAGCCGCAAGGCGGCGTGTCATCGCTGTCATGCCTTGTGGCGCACGGCGACGGATTGCGAGTGTGTCGATCATTTCTTATCCCTCCTGAGATTCACTTATATATTTGATTTATTTTATTTATTCTAAAAACCAGCAAATATGCTCTCTATAAGATAAGAGAAACAGTGCGGGGCTGTCAATCTTGCGCAACGCGGATTTGCCTGTATTGTGTCATCGTTGTCACACCCATTGTGATCGAAAAACGGGAAGCAGGCGCGGGCGGATGCTGGGGTTTGAGTGGAACGACGATGGTTTTGCATTGATGGCGGCGGGTCATTCCGCTCCACTGATGCTGCACGCATCGGCCACCCCCGCGCTTCGGGTTGGCCGGGGCCGCGCCGACGTCCACATGATGAACGGGAATTTCCGGCTAACCAACCAGCCCGAATATATGCTGGACCTTGCCTTTGCTCGGGCCACATCCGCCGATTGTGTCGAACTGGGCCATGATGTTGGCGCACCGCCGCTGATCAGACTGATGCTGGACGGGATGCGGCTGCGGGTCACGGCGCTTGATCCGGCGCTGAACCGCTGGGAATTGCGACTGCCCGCCCAGGATGACGAGCAAATATGGGGCTGCGGTGAACAAATGTCCTATCTGGCGCTGCGTGGGCGCCAATTCCCCTTGTGGACCAGCGAGCCGGGTGTGGGACGCGACAAAAGTCTTAAAATTACACAAACCATGGATGCTTTTAGCATGGCGGGCGGGGATTACTGGACGACAAATTATCCTCAACCGACCTTTCTGTCCTCCGCCGGACATGCGGTCCATGTCGATTGCGATGCCTATCAAGTCTTCGATTTCACCGCGCCCGATCACCACCGGCTGGAAGCCTGGTCCATTCCGGGGGCGATTGAGTTCATGCTGGGCAAGCCCGCCGAACTGGTCAGCCAGCTATCGCAGCGCTTTGGGCGTCAACCGATGCTACCCGACTGGGCGCTGAACGGCGCCATTATTGGCCTCAAGGGCGGGAACGCGAGCTTTACCCGACTCGCTGCGATGCGCGCCGCCGGAGTTGCCGTCAGCGGCCTGTGGTGCGAAGATTGGTGCGGCATCCGCGAAACCAGCTTTGGTCGCCGCCTGTTCTGGGATTGGCAGTGGAACGCGGGACGTTACACCGACCTGCCGGACAAGATCGCTGCGCTGCGCGCCGATGGCATTGGTTTCCTCGGCTATACCAACCCCTATCTGGCGGTCGATGGCCCGCTGTATCAGGAAGCCAAGGCG
>Ga0105044_10009135_pt1 | contig 13588 bp, 12 predicted proteins | sample MAT01_FD_78092 | JGI IMG/M metagenome (GOLD analysis project Ga0105044, IMG submission 78092) | Freshwater microbial communities from Lake Fryxell liftoff mats and glacier meltwater in Antarctica - MAT-01 | ecosystem: Environmental > Aquatic > Freshwater > Ice > Liftoff microbial mat | place...
CAAGAACCTGCAAGGAGCCGGGGCGTCCCGCCCCGTTCTCCTGACCATTCGGGGCGAGACGCCCCGACTCCTTGGGAACCCGCCTCCCGTTCCGGCAGAGGGAATGTGAAAATCGGATTACGACCTACGCGAACACTTTCCGTCGCTCCGCCTCACCGAGCGCGATCCATTTTCCGGGTGCGAGCGCGCCCAGTTCCAGCCGGCCAATGCGCACGCGCAACAGCCGCAGCGTCGGGTGGCCGACGGCCGCGGTCATGCGGCGGACCTGATGGTTTTTGCCCTCGATGAGCTCGAGCGCGATCCAGGTGTCGGCCACGTTTTTGCGGAAGCGGATCGGCGGATCGCGCAGCGGAAGCGTCGGCTGCGGATCCAGCGTCCAGGCGCGGCACGGCAGGGTTCTGCGTCCGCCGATGACCAGGCCGCGCGCCAGTTGCCCGAGCGCCTCGACGGACGGGACGCGCTCGACCTGCGCCCAGTATTCGCGCTGATGCCCGTGGCTGGGGAGCAGCAGTCGCGCGTTCAGGTCCGGCTCGTCGCTGAGCAGGAGCAGGCCCTCGCTCCCGGCGTCGAGCCGACCGATGGGATACACGCCTTGGGGGAAACTGAACCCGGCGAGGGTGCGGTGTTTCGAGCCGTCCGGGGTGAATTGCGAGACGACCCCGAAGGGTTTGTGAAAGGCGAGGAGCACGGGAATGACGAATGACGGATGACGAATGACGAAAGAAGTCCGAATGACGGGTCGTCCGCTTCGACGGCCGTCTGGCCTTCACCCCGAACTTCGGCATTTGTCATTCCCTCGTCATTCGTCATCCGTCATTCGTCATTGGTCATCCCCACATGTCCGCGCTGCCCATTTATGAACTCGCAACCCAGCTCACGGCCTCGCTTCGCGCCCGTTCGCGGCTCGTCTTGCAAGCGCCGACAGGCTCGGGAAAATCCACGCAAGTCCCGCAAATCCTTTTAGACACTGGGTTCGCGGGCGACGGCGAGATCGTGGTCCTCCAGCCGCGCCGGCTCGCCACGCGGATGCTCGCGGCGCGCGTCGCGCAGGAGCGCGGGGTGCGGCTGGGCGAGGAAGTGGGTTACCAAATCCGGCTCGACAAGGTTTGCTCGCGGAAGACGCGCATCCGTTTCGTCACGGAGGGCGTGCTTCTGAGACAGATGCTTTCCGACCCGGAACTGCGCGGCACCGCCGTCATCATCTTCGACGAGTTTCACGAGCGGCATCTCTACGGCGACATCACGCTCGCCCGCGCTCTCGACTTGCAGGAGACGCGGCGTCCCGATCTCAAACTCGTCGTCATGTCCGCCACGCTCGACGCCGGCGCTCTGCAAAAATATCTCGCACCCTGCGAGCTGCTCACCTCGCGCGGGCGGACGTTTCCCGTGGATGTCGAATACGTGGGAAAGCCGCTCGGGGACACGCCCGTGTGGGATGCGGCGGCGGAGGAGTTCGAGCGGATCAGCGGGCAGACGGAAGGCGATGTCCTCGTTTTCATGTCCGGGGCGTACGAGATCAGCCGCACCATTTCCGCCATCCGCATGACCCGCGCGGGCAGCCGATGCACGGTGCTCCCGCTGCACGGCGAGCTGCCCGCCGCGGACCAGGATGCCGCCGTCGCGCGCTACGAACAGCGGAAGGTCATCGTCTCGACGAACGTCGCCGAGACCTCGCTGACGATCGACGGCGTGCGCGTGGTCATCGACGCCGGGCAGGCGAAGATCGCGCGGTTCGATCCGTATCGCGGGATCAACACGCTGCTCGTCGAGCGAATCTCCCGCGCGAGCGCCGAGCAGCGGGCGGGTCGCGCGGGGCGCACCGCGCCGGGCCGCTGCGTGCGGCTGTGGACGGAGCGCGAGCATGCCGACCGGCCGGCGCAGGAGCTGCCCGAGGTGAAGCGGCTCGACCTCTCCGAAGTCGTGCTCACCTTGAAGGCCAGCGGCGTGGAGGATGTGGCAAAATTTCGCTGGCTGGAAGCGCCCGACCCGCGTTCGCTGGAACGCGCACTCACGCTGCTCACGGATCTCGGCGCGCTTCGGAGGGAGGCGCTCCCGCGCGTCCCTGATCCCGCGGTTGGCGAGGTTCCGGAGCGGGACGCGCCGGAGCGCCTCCCTCCAGGCATCACCCCGCTCGGCCGGCGCATGCTCGCCTTTCCGGCGCACCCGCGCTACGCCCGCATGCTGCTCGCGGCGCACGAGCTGGGCTGCGTGCCCGCGGTCGTGCAAGTCGCCGCACTGACGCAAGGCCGCGGGGTGATCCGCCGTGCGGAGGGCAGGCAGATGCAGCAGGACCGCGACGATGCACTGGGCGAAAGCGCGGAGAGCGATTTCTTCCTCCATCTGCGGGCGCTGCGCTTTGCCGAGCAGCGCAATTTCAACCCGCAAACCTGCCGCCCGCTCGGCGTCCAGGCGCCTGCCGCGCGCGAGGCGGCGGCGCTGGCCGCGCAGTTTCTGCGCATTGCCAAAGACGAGGGCCTCGACGTGACGCCGCGCGACGAGACGGGAGAAGCGCTCCAGCGCTGCGTGCTCGCGGGCTTCCCCGACATGGTCGCCATGCGGCTGGACGCCGGCACGCTCCGCTGCGCGCTCGTGCATGGGCGCAAGGGCGTGCTCGCGCGGGAAAGCGTGGTCACGACGCCGCTCCTCGTCGCCAGCGAGGTGCGTGAGGTCGAGATTCGGGGCGGCGTGGAGACGCTGCTCACGCTGGCGACGGCGATCAAAGAGGAGTGGCTGCGCGAGCTTTTCCCCGACGGTTTCCGCGAGACGACCGAGGTTTTTTTTGACTCCTCGCTGCGCCGCGTGCTGGCGAAAAAGCAGACCCGGTTTCACGACCTCGTGCTCCACTCCGAACAGTCCGACAAGGTGCCGCTGGAGGAGGCCGCCGCGCTGCTCGCGCGGGAAGTCGAGGCCGGCACCTGTCCGATGAAGCTCTGGGACAACACCGTGGAGCAGTGGATTCTTCGGTTGAACCAGCTCGCCGAATGGTTCCCCGAGTACGAACTGCCGAAACTCGGCGACGAAGAGCGGCGGATGCTGCTCGAACAAATCTGCCACGGCGCGACGAGCTACAAGGAGATCAAGGAGCGCTCCGTCTGGCCCACGGTGAAATCGTGGCTTTCACCGCTGCAACAGCAACTCCTCGATGAGCAGGCGCCCGAGCGGATCGAGCTGCCCGGCGGGCGCAAAGCGAAGATCATTTATGCGCCCGGCGCGACCCCGCACATCGCGGCGCGCATCCAGGATCTCTACGGAGTGACCGGCGAACTGCGCATCGCCGCGCATCGCATTCCGCTCGTCATCCAGGTGCTCGCCCCCAATCACCGACCGATCCAGATCACGCAAAACCTGGCGACGTTTTGGAAGGACAGCTACCCGAGGATCAAACAGGAGCTGCAGCGCAAATACCCGCGGCACGAGTGGCGGTGATTCGTGACGCGCTGTGAGCGCGTCGCACCCTCCAAACCTGACGGTGTTCTTTTTCGACCTGAGCTCCCGCGCGGGCTGGCGAAGGCGCGTTTCCTGGACAAAACTCCGGGCGCTTTCCATGAATCCAAGCACCGAACTGCTCCTCCCTGGCTCCGCCGATCCGCAGCTGTTTACGTCTGCCGAAATGCGCGGGTTGCTCGAAAGAGACGTGCTTCCCGGCTATCTCGCGCGCTGCCGCTGGTTCGGGGGAAAGGCGCGGGAAACCCGTGGATTCAAGATTCGCGAGATGGCGGGGATTTCGGCGGCCGCGGATGCGGCGCGGCTGGCTTTCGTGGAAATCGCATACGCCAGCGGGTCGCCGGACACGTATTTGCTGCCGCTGCAGGTCGCTGCCGGCCCGCGGGCGGAGACGCTGGCGCAGGAGACGCCGAAGGCCATCGTCGCGCGGTTTCGCGGGGGTGGGGTGCTCTTCGACGCCGTGTATGATGCGGATTTTCGCGCCGCGCTTTTTACCCTGATTGCAGGCGGCGGTGTGGCGGGAAGCGACGGGGGCGAAATTGCGGGTGTGGCTGCTGGCGGGTGGGTGGGAGATGTGCCGGAGTCGCGGGTGCTGGCGGTGGAGCAGAGCAACTCGGCGATCGTTTATGGCGAGCGCGTTTTTCTGAAGCTCTACCGGCGGTTGGAGGAGGGTGTGAATCCCGATGCGGAGATTCTCCGTTTCCTCGGCTCGCAGAATTTCCCGCACGTCCCGCCATTCTGCGGTGCGCTGGAGTTCCGCCGCACGGGACGTGTGCCGCAGGTGCTGGCGCTGGCCACCGGGATGGTGGCGAATGACGGCGATGCGTGGAGTCTGACGCTGCGCGAATTGACGCGGCAACTGGAGTGCGAGCTGGCTGGTGACGCGGATGGGGCGGCGCGGATCGAAGCGGCGTATCTGGCGCGGGCGGCCCAGCTCGGGGAGCGCACGGGGGCACTGCATCTCGCGTTGGCGGGGGATGGGGAGGACGCGGATTTCGCACCCGAGCCACTGACGGCGGGAGACTTCGCGGCACTGGCGGAAACGGTCCGCACGACGGCGGATCGAGTGCTGACCGGGATCGCCGGGCGGCTGGACGCTCTCGATCCCGCGACCCGCGGGCTGGCCTCTGAGTTGCTCGCCGCCGAGCCCGTGCTGCGGGCGCGCATCGCCGCGTTCGATGCGCCGCCGGTGGCCGCGGCGAAGACGCGGACTCATGGGGATTACCATCTCGGGCAGGTTCTAAACGCGGGTGGTGATTTTGTGATCATCGACTTCGAGGGCGAGCCGGCGAAACCGCTGGCGGAACGACGCTGCAAGCGTTCGCCGCTGCGGGATGTCGCCGGAATGCTGCGCTCCTTTCACTACGCGGCGCACAGCGCGCTGGCGACGTGTGCCGAACGCCGCGCGGAGTTGGAGCCGCCAGCGGAACGCTGGCATGAGCGGGCGCGCGAGGCGTTTCTCGACGCGTGGCTGGCGACCACGGCCGGAGCAGTGTTCGTCCCAGCCGAACGCGCGGACTTCGCGCGGTTGCTCGACGCCTTTCTCCTCGAAAAAGCGCTCTACGAAGTCTCCTACGAACTCAACAACCGCCCTGCGTGGCTCGGCATCCCGCTGCGCGGTGTGCTGCGTCTGCTGCGGGCGGGCGCTTAGTTTGGCTGCGCCTGCGGGGGGGCGGCGGGGGCCTCCGGCTTGACCGCCTCACCCCGTTTCATCCAGCCGATCTCGTAGAGCGAGTCGGCAAACAGCGCGCACTTGTCGGGACCGAAGGTCCAGTCGGCCCGGCCGAGCCATTTTTTGGCTTCCTCGGCGCTCTCGTGCGCGAATTCCCAAGCGGCGTTCGCGAAGTAGTAGGCGGGGGTGTCGCCGGGAAAGGGGATTTGCTCGATCGTGCGGCGGGCATCGTCGTAGTTTTTTTCCAGAAGAAAGGTGAGGAAGACGCGGAAGCGCGCGAGTTCATCCTTCGGATTTTCGCGCACGAATTTCTCAAACAGCTTGCGCGCTTCGGCGTAATGGCCCTGCACGAGCTGAATTTCGGCCAGGTTGAAACGGGCGGGATAAAACTTCGGGTCGATCTTCAGCGCTTCCTGGCACAACCGCGCGCCTTCCTCGAAATTCTTCTGCTCAATCAGCATCGCGCCGCGGGTGTTCAGGGTCATCGGCGTGGGCGGGATCATCTTGTCGGCGAGGTCGAGCGCGGCATGCGTCCGCGGCCAGTCGCGGGCACGGAAGGCACGAAAGACTTCGCTGACGGCCTGGACATACTGGGGAGGGTATAGACGCGCGGAGGGAGCGCCTTTCGGCCCCGGCGTGGAGGGCACGAAATTCATGCCGGGTTTCTTGGGCTTGAAGGACTCGAGCGGATCATCCGCGGCGCGAACCGGCAGCGCATTTGCGACGAGGAGAACGGTGAGAACTGTGAGAACGAGGCGGAAGGGCGTCATGGGCTGTGGGGAGAGGAAGCGCGCTATTTATCAGGCATCTTTTCCCAAAGCCCAACCCGAATTCTGCGCTACGCGCGAGCCGGGACCCGGCAGCAGCCGGCGGGCTGCACGCCGCGGCAGCCACCCACCGCGAGCCACGCGCCCAGCAAAGGTGCGAGGAGATAGAGCCACACAACGCTGAGGTTTCCCGAAACCAACGCCGGGGCGAGCGAGCGGGCGGGGTTCATCGACGCGCCGCAGATCGGGCCTGCGAACATCGCCTCCAGCAGGATGACCGAACCAATGGCCACGCCTGCCATGAGCCCTTTCTCCTTCGCGCCGGTCGAGACATTCAGGATCACGAACATGAGCAGAAAGGTGAGCACCGTTTCCAGAATGAACGACTGCGCGGGCGGACCCGCGGGGAGCGTCGCGCCGAGCGTGGCGTGTGTGGGAAAGAGTGCGCGCAGCAGGCCGCTCGCGAGCAGCGCGCCGCCGAGCTGGCTGCCGATATAGGGCAAAACGCGAGCGCCTTCGAAACGGCGCGCCCGCCAGAAGGCGAAGGTGACCGCGGGATTCAAGTGCGCGCCGGAGATGTCGCCGAGCGTGTAGATCATCGCCAGCACGATCAGTCCGAAGGTCATGGCCACGCCTACATGCGTGATCGTGCCGCCGCTCACATCGTTGATCACGATCGCCCCGGTCCCTGCGAAAACGAGCGCCGCTGTGCCGAGAAATTCGGCGAAACACGCCCGCTTCATCGGACCTCCACCGGCGCGCATTTCTCCGCGCACCACGCTTCGATTTTTCCCCGGATGACGTCCCGAATTTTCCGCACCTCCGCGAGCTTTTCATCCGGCGTGCCGGTGAGCACCGACGGATCAGGAAAGCTCCAGTGGACCCGGATGCTATTGCCCGGAAAGATCGGGCAGCGCTCGGCGTTCGTTTCATCGCAGACCGTGATCACGTAGCCGTACGTCTCCCCACGGGTGAAAAGATCCCACGCGGCCTGCGTCACCTTGCGGGAGATGTCGATGCCCTCTTCGGCCATCGCTTTGACGACCAGCGGGTTCAGGGTTCCCGGCTCGAGGCCCGCGCTGCTCGCCGCGTAGGTCTCGGGGCAAATGTGGTTGAGCCACGCCTCGGCCATTTGCGAGCGCGCGCTATTGTGGATGCAGACGAAGAGGACTTTGGTTTTCATGGGAAAGTCCGCGCAGCTTGCCTGCGGGCCGCGCCGCTCGCAAGGGCGCGCCCGGCTGTCACCGAAACGTCACAAACCGGAGGGATGCGCCGCCCGCGCGTCCCAGTTATTGACCCGAGAGGTGACGAACCAAATTGTGCGGGAGTTGAATGCCTACTTGCCACCTTCCGAACCGCTCCGCCCCGGCCCGCGGGGTGCGGGCACCTTTGCGACTTTGCGGACCTCTTCGCGGGTCGCCTTGCCACGCCCGTCGCGGGCCAGCGGATCCTCACGGGGATTGAGCGGCTTCTTGTCACCGTCTCGGTTGGGGAACGAAGGATTTTTCATCTCGAGAGAATCGGGCCTCGGGGCATTTTTGGCCGGCTATGCTGACCCAGATGTCGCGTGCGGTGTGCGAAGAGCGCGCCGCGGGCAGTTCCTCATGGCCGTTGGGCGAAATCCGATGCCAGTTCCGAGCGGCGCGAGGCGCAAATGCCAGGGAGATTTGGTGGTGGCGCCGCTTGGGGAAAAACCGCTTGCGTTCGCGGGGTGCTCGGGCAAAGTGCGCTCCCTTCACGGGACGGCTGGGTAGCTCAGTTGGTAGAGCAGAGGTCTGAAAAACCTCGTGTCGCCGGTTCGATTCCGGCCCCAGCCACCTTCCGCAAGTGAGCGTCCGCTTTGATCTTGCTGGATGGCGGCGGAGTCCGTGAAGTCTCGCGCCCGTGTCCGCCTACTACCTTCACGATCTCAGCCCGTTCGCCATCGAGCTGGGCAATGACTTCATTCTCCGCCGGTTCGGCCACAGCGTGGGGGTGCATTGGTACGGGCTGGCGTACGTCGTGTCGTTTCTCCTCGGGGGGTGGCTTTACCGATGGCTGGCGCGGCGCGGCTATACGGATCTGCCGGCGGCGCAGGTGAGCGATTTCATCACGTGGGCGGCGGTCTTCGGAGTGATGCTGGGGGGCCGGCTGGGCTGGTCGCTGTTCTACTGGATGCCGGAGCGGGGGCTGGACTATGTGCGGCGGCATCCGCTGGAGTTTTTCAAGGTGTGGGAGGGCGGGATGTCGAGCCACGGGGGCATCCTGGGACTGGTGCTTTTCACGCTGTATTGGTCGCGGAGGAAAAAGGTGTCGTGGACGGGCATCGGGGACTCGCTGGTGGTGGTGGCGCCGATCGGGCTGCTGGTGGTGCGGCTGGCGAACTTCATCAATGGTGAACTCTACGGGCGGCCGGCGGGCGCGCCGGGCGGCGCGGCGTCGGTGCCGTGGGCGGTGCTTTTTCCGCAGGAGCTGGGGCGGGACGCACCGCCGCTCGCGGCCATCCAGCAGGATGAGGCGACGCGGACCTGGCTGGGCGAAGTGCTGGCCCCGCGGCATCCCTCGCAGCTCTACGAAGCGTTGCTGGAGGGCGTGGTGCTTTTCACCGCGCTGTGGCTGCTGCGGACGCGCTGCCGGGTGCCGCGCGGTGTGCTGACGGGGGCGTTTTTCATCCTTTATGCAGTGCTGCGGATCGTGGGGGAGTTTTTTCGAGAACCCGATCCGGCGTGGTCGGTGGGGTGGATTTCGGCGGGGCAGTTTCTTTCCATTTTCATGGTGTTCATCGGCGCGGCCTTCATCGCGTGGGGTTGGCGGACGCGGGAATACGAGCGCATTTTCCGGGAGGCGTGACAAAGCCGTTGACGCGATTTTTCCAAACTGGCAAAGCCGTGCGCGTGAAAACGCTCCCCACGATTCTGCTCACCGTCGGCGCGTGCCTCGCGCTGCACGCCGCTCCTGCCGCCGATGACAAAGGCGCGGGCAAACTGATGATCGAAATTCCCGCGGAGGTGCAGGCGACGATCGACAAGGAAAAGGCGGACGGAAAGGTGCATGACTTCAAGCGGGTGAACGAGAGTGACGGGACGACTTACATCGTGGGCCTGATCATCGACGGCTCGCACTACGCGCTGCAGCTCGACGCGGGCGGGCGGGTGATGCGCAAGGAGCTCGACGAGGTGGAGCCGGAGGAGAAGCCGGTGACGCTGGAGACGGTGCCGGCGGCGGTGAAGAAGACGCTGGTGCGAGAATCGCGGGGCGCGGAGATCAAGGAAATCGAAGTCGCGGAGGCGAAGAAGACATTTTCGGTGGAGGTGACTTATGAGGGGCGGAAATTCCGCATCGACGTGGATGCCGCGGGGAAGCTGCGGCGCAAGGAACAGATCCAGGACGCCAACTGACGCTCTCCCCTTTCACCCTATGAAACGAACCCTCCACTGCTCCATCTGCGCGACCGGCCTGGCCGCGCTCATCCTCGCCACGGGCTGCGAAGCCCAATCCAACAACCCCATCGAACGCGCCGAGAAATTTCTCATGGAAAACAAAGCAAAAGAAGGTGTGAAGACGCTGCCCAGCGGCTTGCAATACAAGGTCATCAAGGAAGGCACCGGCAAGACGCCGACGCTGACGGACACGGTGAGCACGCACTACCGCGGCACGCTGCTCGACGGCACGGAATTCGACAGCTCGTACAAGCGGAATGAGCCCGCGGAGTTTCCGGTGAGCGGCGTGATCAAAGGCTGGACGGAAGCGCTCCAGCTCATGAAGGAGGGCGCAAAATGGACGCTCTACGTGCCGCCGAAACTCGCCTACGGTGAGCGCGGCGCGGGCGGGATCATCGGGCCAAATGAGACGCTGATCTTCGAGATCGAGCTGCTGAAGGTGAAGTAGGGGAAGGGGAGGTTGAGAGTTGGTCGTTGAGAGTTGAGAGCCGGTGCTTGGTGGGCGGATGTTGCCGACCTTTCGCTGCCGTTTTCTCGACGCTCTTTGGCCGGGCGCTCGGCCATAGAAAGCGCGGCTCTCAACCCTCAACCCTCAACCCTCAACCCTCATCGCAGCAGCAGCCACAGCGTTTGTGCGGCGAGATCCGCCGGGATGTCGGGCAGGGGTGGCTCGCAATGGAAGTCGGCGGATCGGCGGGCGCCTTTGAGGGCGAAGCGGCCGATCGTTTCCAGCGCGCGGCGGGTGAGGCGCGTGCAGTTTGTTGAAAGCAGGATTTTCGCGCGCGGCGCGGCGAGTCCGAGAGCGGCGATGAGGAGGGTTTCCAGGTCTTGCTCGACTTGGAACTTGCGGCCCTTGTGGCCGCGCGAAAACGTGGGCGGATCGAGGACAATGACATCGAAGGTCTCGCCCTTGCGGGCGAGGCGCGGGAGCACGTCGAGCACGTCGTCGGCGTAAAACCGGTGCCGATTCCCGGCGGACGCATCGAGCCCGTTAAGCGCGAAGTTTTCCCGCCCTCGATCCAGCGATTTTTTGGATAGATCGACGCTCACCGTCTCGGCCGCTGCGAGTGCCGCGGCCACGGAGAAAGAGCAGGTGTAGGCAAAGGTGTTCAGCAGCTTGCGGACGCCGCTGCGGCGGACAAAGGCGCGGTTTGCGCGCTGGTCGATGAAAAGCCCGGCCGAGTATCCGGCACCAAAATCCAGTCCGAACCGCATCCCGTTTTCCTCGGTGACCGCGAGCCGCGGCGCGGTCGCATCGCCCGCCAGCAGCACGGGCGCGGCGCGGTCCTCATTTTGTCGCGGCAGATATTTTCCGAAGATCCGCGCGGGTGCAAAGCCGTGCTGCGCCGACCATCCGGCGAGACCGGCCAGCGCCGCGTCCCGGGCCGCGTTATCCTGGTGGGAGATGAGCACGTCATCCGCGAAACGCTCGACCCAAACTTCGGGGGACGAGTAGAGCCGATGGGCGTCCGTCCGAGCCGCCGCGAGGGCCGCCAGTAAATCGCCGCCGAGCCATTGCCCATGCGGGTTCCGGGGCGAAGCAGAGAGGGGAAATGGGTTCACAAAACGGGCGAGAGAACTGATTGCATCGCCCGGCGAGTTCAAGTAGTTTCGCCCACTTTTCCAGGCCAATGCGACTTCCTATGCGATACCTTCTGCCTTTTCTCTTGGCGTGCCTTCTTGGCACGTTTCAGCCCCTTCGCGCGCAGTCGGCGACGGATCCCGGCGATCTCTTTGTGAACGCCTACATGGCCGTCCAGCAGGCCGAGAAAGCCGAGCAATCGGGCAATTTTCGCACTGCCCTCACCAAGCTTCGCTTCGCCGCGGAGATCCTCGACACCATCGCCGGAAAATATCCCACATGGCAGCCTCCGATTGTGACGTATCGCAAGCAGCGCACGTCCGAGGGCATCACGCGCGTGCAGGAGAAGGTCAGCAAATTTGGCGCAGGCAAAGGATCGGTGGGCGACGGGAGCGGCGAAGAGCGGAAGACGGGCATTCTCATTCCTGACGAAGAGATTTTCGCCCCAATGCCCGATGCGGGCACGGATGCCGGAGCTGGCGCCAATCCGCCGGTGCGCACCTCACGGAAAACGCCGGCGCGGACGAATGACGATGACCCGACGCCCGGATTGCAGAACGCGATTGACCGGATGAAGAAACTCCAGTCGGATCTGCGCGAGGCGAATGCGGCTGCCGAGCGCGCCGAGCGGGAGAAGAAGGACTTGGTCCGAAAATATGAGGATGCCGTCCAGGCGCGGGACACCTCGGAGAAGCAGCAGAAGATGCTGCAGACCCGGGCTGACGGCGCGGAGGAGCGGCTTTTGAAAGCGCAGACCGAAATCAAGGTTGATGCGGAGAAAATCAAAGCGCTCCAGATCGAGGCGAACGAGGCGAAACGCGTGGTCAGGAATGCCACGATCGACGGCGAGGCGGAAACGGAGTTTCACCGGCAGCTCAGTGACCGGCTCAAAGCCGCGCAAGCCAAGATCGCCAAGGTGACGGGCGAACGGGACGTTTTGCAACTGGCGAGCAAGGAGGCACCGAAAAAGATCCAGCAGCTCGAACAGCAACTCGAAAAAGCGAACGCTGAGAAGCGGGAACTCACTGGCAAGCTCGCCGACACGAAGGCGCAATTGGTGACCATGACCGGCCAGCGCGATGAGGCGATGAAGCAACTCGCGGATCTGAAAGAGTCAGCGAAGGATGTGGACAAACTCGTTTCCAATAACGCCGCGCTGACGGCGAAACTTGCCGAAACCCAGAAAGCCGTCGCCAACTTCAAGGCCGAGGGCGAGGAGAAGGACAAACAGATCGCCGCACTCAAAAAGGAAGTCGGGACCGTCAAGGAACAGCTCGCGCTGGCGCGCACGGAGAGCGCGAACTACCAGAAACAGATGGGGGACTTGCAGGCCAGGCTCGAGGAGCAGGGCAAACAGCTCACGCAGGTCAAGGCGGACAACGTGGCGGGCACGGCGGAGCGGAAAAAGATGCAGGTGGAAAACGACATCCTCCGGGGAATCGTGCTTCGCCAGCAGAAGCAGGAGGCCCTGCGCGCGGCGACGAAGAAACTCGTGCTTGGCGAGCTTGCCAAGCTGGAGATCAATTCCAAAACGCTGCTCAAGGAAATCGATTTTCTCAGCCAGCCGGTCGTCAAGCTGACGACGCAGGAGATGGGGCTTTTCAAGAAGCCGGCGCTGCAGGTCAGCAACGATGAAATTTCGGCCAACCTCCCAAAGGCCGACGACGCGCAGCCCGTGGCGGCGGTGGAACCGGAGCCCGTGAAGCCTGCGCCGATGATCGAGCAACCGCTGCCGGGCGCGGAGCCGCCTGCCACCATCGAGCTACCGGGGAAACTGCCGGACATGGAACTGGCCAGTGCCAAACCGACCATGCCATCCACACTTCCGGGCGACACGACACCGACGACCACCCCCGAGGAAATGCCAGCGCAAGGCCAGGGGGAGGCACCCGCCGCGACGGAAACGCTGGGCAGCGTGGCCGGCCAGCCGAACATCCCCGCGGAATTCCTGCCGCTCGCCCGCGATGGGAAAGAGCTGTTTGAGAAGGGCGACTACCGCGGAGCGGAAAAGATCTACGAGAAGATTTTGGCGAAGGTGCCGAACAACCTCTACATCCTTTCGAATCTCGGCGTCGTCCGCTTCCGCGCCGGGAAATTGAAACAAGCCGAGGAAGTCTTGATCAAAGCGACAAAAGTCGCGCCCGAGGACGGCTTTTCCCACTGCACCTATGGCATCGTTCTCTACACCGGCGGGAAGCTCGACGAAGCCGTGAGCGCACTGACGAAGGCGCTTGCCATAAATCCGAAGAACGCGACGGCGCACAACTATCTCGGCATCACCGCCGCCGGCAAAGGCTGGCAGGAAGCAGCCCAGAAGGAACTTGAGACCGCCACCACGCTCGATCCGAGCTATGCCGACGCGCATTTCAATCTCGCCGTCGTCTTTGCCACGCAGACGCCGCCGAACAAGGAGAACGCCCGCAAATTTTACAAGCGCGCGACCGAGCTCGGGGCCGAGGTGGACAGCTCGCTGGAGCAGTTGCTGAAGTAAGAGGGTGTAGCGGAACTCAGAAGCGGTGTCATCCTGAGGAACACCAACCCGCGGAGCGTGATTTTCGGTGCGGGGATGACCTTGAGAATTGGGAAACTCTGCATCTTCGACCGGAAAAATCCAATCCCAGTGCATCAACGACTTATACCGAACACGTTTGAAAACCGGGACCTTCCGCGGAGCCGAAGGCTCCACGGAAATGAGCCGGTGGCG
>Ga0105044_10009139_pt1 | contig 13584 bp, 10 predicted proteins | sample MAT01_FD_78092 | JGI IMG/M metagenome (GOLD analysis project Ga0105044, IMG submission 78092) | Freshwater microbial communities from Lake Fryxell liftoff mats and glacier meltwater in Antarctica - MAT-01 | ecosystem: Environmental > Aquatic > Freshwater > Ice > Liftoff microbial mat | place...
CGGTACGCGGCCCGTGTCAGTGTGGCCGTGCTGTGGATGCGCTCGTCGCTGAGCGCATAGCCCAGGTCCTGCATGCGGTGTCCGAAGGCTGCGCGGTTGCTGCGGTTCGGGTCCACGATCCACACCTCGGACTGCAGCGGTGCGTGGCGGCCGATGAAGCCGGCCAGCAGCTGGCTGGCCGTGCGCTCATAGAGCACGTCGCTGCCGATGATCAGACCGAACAGGCCCTGCACCTGCAGGGGCCCAGGTGGCGTGGCATCGGCCCAGTTGCCCACGCCGTACTTCATGGGCGGCAGGCCGTTGATGCGCAAGTTTTCGGTGAGAAAGGCCCCCGCCAGCGGGTGGCAGTCGCTGGCCGTCATGTCGGCGCCGCGGCGGTGGCCCACCAGGCTGGCCAGCGCCAGGCCGCAGCCCACCTCCAGGATGCGTTCACCGGCCGTCACCGGCCGCAGCGCCAGGCGCTCGGCCAGCAGCAGGCCCGAAGGCCACAGCAGGCCGAAAATGGGCCAGGCGGCCGATGAGATGCCGGCTCTTTCAGCGTCGCCTTGCGGGTCGCTGAACTGCTGGTGATCCAGCAGCGAGCGGATCTGCAGCTGGGCCACGCCGGTAACGGCGATGGACTCGTTTTTGGTCAGATAGCCGGGCATGGTCGCGGGGGGCGCGAAGCCAGAAGATGGGGCCGCGGGTGGTTGCAGATACAGGCCGAGTATGCGCGTTGCCCCTGGCCACACAATGTCCGCATGAAACGTCTGCTTGCTCTGTGTGCCCGCCTGTGTCTGGGACCCCTGTTGTGGCTGCCCTTGATCGCTGTGGCGGCCGGCGAGGTGCAGGTGGGCTCCAAGCGCTTCACCGAAAGCTACATCCTGGGCGAGATCGTGCGCCAGACCTTGCAGACCGCCGGTGTGCCCGCCACGCACCAGCAGGGTCTGGGCAACACGGGCATCCTGGAACAGGCATTGAGCAGCGGTGCGGTGCAGGTCTACCCGGAATACACCGGCACCATCGTGCGCGAAATTCTCAAGCGCGAAGGCAACCCGACGCTGGATGAACTGAACCAGTGGCTGGCGCCGCGTGGACTGAAGGTGGGGGTGCCGCTGGGCTTCAACAACACCTACGCGCTGGCGCTGCGTGAAAGCGTGGCCGACAAGCTGGGCCTGAAGACGATTTCCGACCTGGCCAAGCTGCCCGCAGGCGCCTTGAAGATGGGCCTGTCGCACGAATTCCAGGTGCGCGCCGATGGCTGGCCGGCGCTGCAGAAGGCCTACGGTCTGGCGCTGGTGCCCGGCTCGGGCCTGGACCACGGCCTGGCTTATGACGCCGTGAAGGCCGGTCAGGTGGACCTGATCGACATCTATTCCACTGACGCCAAGGTCGGACGTTATGCCTTGCGGGTGCTGGTGGACGACCGCAACTTCTTTCCGCGTTACGACGCCGTGCTGCTGATGCGCGCCACGCTGGACGACAAGCCGCTGCAGGCGCTGGCCGGGCGCATCGACGAGCGCACGATGATTGCGCTGAACGCACAGGTCGAACTGGATGGCCTGAGCTTTGCCGACGCGGCGCAGCGCTTCCTGGCCGGCAGGTCTGCCGCGGCTGCCACGCGGCAGACCTTTATCCAGCGCCTCTTTGCGCCCGATCTCTGGCGCCTGACGGCGCAACACCTGGCGCTGGTCTTCGGCAGCTTGTTGCTGGCCTTGGTGGTGGGCGTGCCCATCGGCATCTGGGCCTGGGCGCGGCCGCGCTGGGCGCCGGCGTTGCTGGGTGCCGTGGGCGTGCTGCAGACGGTGCCTTCGCTGGCCTTGTTGGCCTTCCTGATTGCCGCTCTGGGCAGCATCGGCTTCTGGCCGGCGCTGCTGGCGCTGTTTGTCTACGCGCTGCTGCCCATCGTGCGCAACACCCACGCCGGCCTGGCCGGAGTGCCGCAGGGCCTGACGTTGGCCAGCCGTGCGCTGGGCCTGACCGCGCAGCAAACCCTGCGCGCCGTGCAATTGCCGCTGGCCTTGCCGGTGCTGCTGGCAGGCGCGAAGACCGCGGCGGTCATCAACGTGGGCACCGCCACGGTCGCGGCGTTCATCGGCGCCGGTGGGCTGGGCGAACGCATCGTGGCGGGCCTGGCGGTCAGCGACACCGCGCTGATGATGGCCGGCGCGCTGCCGGCGGCTGTGCTGGCCCTGCTGGTTCAGGGCGTTTTCGGACTGCTGGATCGAAGCTGGGGCCGACCGCCATCCGCGTGACCGGAGCGGCGTGCCAACCTTGCGACAATTGCCGGCTCAGGAGAACCCCGCACCGTGACCCACATCCTTCAACACCTGCCCGCCGGCCAGCGAGTCGGCATTGCCTTTTCCGGCGGCCTGGACACCAGCGCCGCCGTGCACTGGATGCGCGCCAAGGGTGCCATCCCGTGCGCCTACACCGCCAACCTGGGCCAACCCGACGAGAGCGACTACGACGAGATTCCGCGCAGGGCCAAGGCCTATGGCGCCGACATCGCCCGTTTGGTTGATTGCCGTACTCAGATGGTGGCCGAAGGCATCGCCGCCATCCAGTGCAGTGCCTTCCACATCAGCACCGGCGGTGCGACCTACTTCAACACCACACCGCTGGGCCGCGCCGTCACCGGCACGGCGCTGGTGGTGGCCATGCGCGATGACGGCGTCAACATCTGGGGCGATGGCAGCACCTACAAGGGCAACGACATCGAACGTTTTTACCGCTACGGCCTCTTGGCCAACCCGGCGCTGAAGATCTACAAGCCCTGGCTGGACCAGACCTTCATCGACGAGCTGGGCGGCCGCAAGGAGATGAGCGAATACCTGGTCGCGCACGGCTTCGACTACAAGATGAGCGTCGAGAAGGCCTACAGCACCGACAGCAACATGCTGGGCGCCACCCACGAAGCCAAGGACCTGGAGTTCCTGAACAGCGGCATGCACATCGTCAAGCCCATCATGGGCGTGGCCTTCTGGCGCGATGACGTGGCGGTCAAGCCCGAGACGGTCAGCGTGCGCTTCGAAGAAGGTATGCCGGTGGCGCTGAACGGCCTGACCTTTCCGGACAGCGTGTCGTTGTTCGAGGAAGCCAATCGCATCGGCGGCCGCCACGGCCTGGGCATGTGTGATCAGATCGAAAACCGCATCATCGAAGCCAAGAGCCGTGGCATCTACGAAGCACCGGGCATGGCGTTGCTGCACATCGCCTACGAACGCCTGGTGACCGGCATCCACAACGAAGACACCATCGGCCAGTACCGCGCCAACGGCCGCACGCTGGGCAAGCTGCTGTACCAGGGTCGCTGGTTCGACCCCCAGTGCCTGATGTTGCGCGAGACCGCTCAACGCTGGGTGGCACGTGCCATCACGGGCGAAGTGACACTGGAACTGCGCCGGGGCAACGACTACAGCCTGCTCAACACCGAGAGCCCGAACCTCACCTACCACCCCGAGCGGTTGACGATGGAAAAGGGCGAGGGCGCCTTCACGCCGGCCGACCGCATCGGCCAGCTGACCATGCGCAACCTGGACATCGAAGACACCCGCGGCAAGCTGGGCATCTACAGCAAGGTGGGGCTGTTGGGTGGCAGCGGAGGGACGATTCCGCTGCTGTCATCGCCCAACGGGGGCAAGCTCTGACGCCAGGTGTCGGATCCGGGTTTGCCGGTCCGGCACGCACCCCCTGGGGGGCTGAGGGCCGCGGCTCCAGTTGCGCCTGCACGGAACTGGACGGGCCGAAGGACGGCCGACTCCGGTGGCTGGCGCGAACGCAGCGAGCTGCGGGCCGACAAGTCAGGCGCTGACGCAGTTGCGCCCGCCGCGTTTGGCGGCGTAAAGCATGGTGTCGGCTGCGCCCAGCAAGTCGCGCGCGGTGGCGGTGTGCACGGTCAGTTCGGCCGCACCCAGTGACGCGGTCTGGCGGTGTTTGATCTTGCGCGACGTGCTGGTGGCACCGGGCAAGGGCAGCTCGAAGCTGTGCGTCGCAATGGCCAGCCGCACACGTTCGGCCACATCGATGGCGCCGCGCAGGTCGGTGTCGGGCAGCACGGCGGCGAACTCTTCACCACCGATGCGGCCCAGCACGTCGCTGCTGCGCAGGGCCTCTTTGGCGGCGGCTGCCACACCGCGCAACACCAGGTCGCCGGCGTTGTGGCCGTGGCGGTCGTTGACGGCCTTGAAGAAGTCCAGGTCCAGGCACAACACGCTCAGGGGCCGGCCACTGCGGCGGGCCAGCTTGACCTCACGCTCCAGCACATCCAGCAGGTACTTCTTGGTGTAGACCTCGGTGCCGCTGTCCACCGTGGCCAGGCGGTAGATGCGGTCGTGCAGCAGCGCGTCCAGGCTGTGACCTTCGTAGAACTTGAGAACGGCGCCGCCCAGCCTGACCAGGTCGCCGTCTTTCAGCACCACCGGGTCGGTGACCCGCTTTTCGTTCAGGTGCGTGCCGTTGCTCGAACCCAGGTCGTGCAGTACCACGGACGCGCCTTCTTCGTGCAGTTCGGCATGGCGGCGGCTGATGCCCGGGCTTTCCAGGCACACATCGCATTCGGATGAGCGGCCCAGCACCAGACGGCTGCCCTGCAGCGCAAAGCGGGTGCCGGTGTGCGGACCGCTGTAGGCAATCAGGCAAGGCCGCTGCTGCGCACCTTCTGCCAGGGCCTGGAACAGGGTCACGTCGGCCTTGTTCAGTCGCAGGGTGGTGGGGTCCCAGTCCTGGGCAGGCACCGCTGGGCCCGGGGTGACGATCGGGGCGGAGGCCGCCGGACGGGCAGGCTGCATCTGTTCGGTGGCACGTTTTGTCACGGCTTTTTTTGCAAGTCGGAGTTGCCTGGCTTATCGGCAGCCGGGCCCACCATCTTGAACCGATCAGGCGCTGCGCAGCGCCTGTGCCGCCTGCAGACGGCCGACCTGCAAACCATTCCAGTTTTTCAGCTCGATGTCACTGAAGCTGCGCACAAAGATGGCGTCCGCATCCGACAGGCTCAGCAGCCGTTCGACCACTGCGGCCATCACCACCTCGCAGGCGCGTGAGTTGTTGCCGTCGTCCATCTTGATGGCCACGCCCAGGCCCAGTTCGGGCAGCGCGGCGCAGTGCACACCTTCAGCGCCCACCTTGCAGAACACACGGGCGCCCAGGCGCTCCATCAAGCGGGTGTCGAAGCGGCCGCTGCCGGCCACCATGAAGGGTGCCGCCGCCACTGCGGCACGCAGGCGTTGTGCGGCGCGCTGGTGCTCGGGGCGCAGCCCCACGCCGCTGGCCACGCGGGCGAAGGCATGCGCCAGGTGGCGCAGCGGCACGGCGTAGGTGGGGATGCTGCAGCCGTCGGTGCCCACCGCAGTGCGCGACAGGTCGTAGCCGGTGGTGGCCTGCAAGGCGGCCGTCACTTCTTGCATCACCGGGTGATCCGGTTTCACGTAGCCGCTGAGGAAGGCACGGCGGTCGCTGCCTTCGGCCATCATGCAGCCCAGGCAGACGAAGCCCGAGTGTTTGCCCGAGCAGTTGTTGTTCAGCGCCGTCGGCTGCTGCCCCGCGGCGGCCATGGCCTTGATGCTGCCATCGTGGTAAGGCCAATGCGCGCCGCACTCCAGCGCAGCGGCATCCATGCCGGCCTTGGACAGCATCGAAGCGGCGGTCTGCACGTGGCGGGGTTCACCACCATGCGAGGCGCAGGCCAGCGCCAGTTCTTCTTCATTCAGCTGCCAGCGGTCTGCCGCGCCGCTGGCCACCAGCGGCAGTGCCTTCAGCACCTTCACCGCGCTGCGCGGGAAGATGGGTCGTTCGATGTCGCCCAAGCACGTGTGCAAGGCGCCATCGGCGTCCACGATGGCCAGCGCGCCGCTGTGCGCCGATTCGACGATGCCACCGCGCAAGGCGTGCACCAGGATGGGGTTGGGGCTCATGGCGCCACTGTAGTGGCTGAACAGCGGCAAGACAGGGTCAGTCCCCAGAACTGGCAGGCAGATGTGCACATGTTCCGGGCCTCTGCGGCGGCCTCTCGCGCCTACGCTGATGGCGCGTGAATGGCCTCTGTTCTGGGAGTGGACTGCATGTTCAAGAAGTCGTGCCTGTGGGCGCTGGTCGTGCTGGTGACGTCGCCCGCCGTGCTGGCGGTGGAGCTGACGGCCACCGAGCGCACCTGGCTGGAAGCTGCCGTACCCGTCCTGCAATACGCACGCGACCAGCGTCTGCCCTTGGACATCATCGTGCAGCCGCAGGCCACACCCGGCCAGACGCCCATGGGCATGGCCTTTGTCGATGGACGCTGCAAGCTGGTGCTGTCGATGCGCGGCAACGCCGAAGCGCAGGCCACGCTGGACCGCATGCCAGCTGGCCTGCAGGGCCTGCTGGTCGAGGCCATCGCCGCGCATGAACTGGGCCACTGCTGGCGCCATGTCAGCCGCAGCTGGGGCACGCTGCCCGACAGCCTGCAAGACACCAGCGCCTACAGCCGCGTCAGCGCCGAGCACGCCGAGCTGCTGCGCGACATGTGGCGCACGCGGCGCGAAGAAGGATTTGCCGATCTGGTGGGCCTGGCCTGGACCTTGAAGCACCACCCAAAGCGCTACAACGAGGTGCATGCCTGGCACGTGCGGCTGCGCGCAGAACCGGCGGTGGACACCGGCCCGCACGACACGCGAGTGTGGGTGCGCCTGGCGGCAGACAAGGGCCGCTTCACCACCGGGGGTTCGATCTTCGACCAGGTGCAGGCGCTGTGGCTGGCCGGGCTGGTGGGCCGGTCTGACGAGCTGAGATCGCAGGCGCCCCCGCAGCAAGGAGAGAACACGACGGCAGCCCCATCTGCCCGAGCGGGCTTCGTGTCTGAACTGCCCGCCCGATAAAGGACAGAGGCCGGACCTGGGTCGCAGCCAGGGCTGCAGGGCAGAATCCCCGCATGCCCCTGTCTGCCCTGGCCCTGGTGCTGCTGGCCGCGTTGCTGCACGCCACCTGGAACATCGCAGCCAAACGTGCCGGCGGCGACCACCGTTTCACGCTCATCACCAGCCTGCTGACCAGCGTGCTGTGGCTGCCTGCCGGCCTGTGGTTCGGCTGGCACGAGGTGCCCCGCGCCTTGTGGCGGCACACGACCGACCCCGCGCAGCGTGCGCGCACCCGCGCCGGTGTGCGCTGGGGCCTGCTCACCAGCGCGCTGATCGCGGGCTACTCGGTCATCGATGGCTACGCCATCAAGGTGCTGGCCATCGGCCCGGTGCTCTTCGACTACGCATGCAATGTGCTGCGTGTGCCCAGGCAGCTGCCCACGATGCTGCAAAACAGGCCGGCACTTCGCCGGGCCTGGCGCACGCAGTGGAAACATGCGCTGGTGGTGTCCACGCTGGGTCCGCTGGCTTGCATCCTGGTGCTGTACGCGCTGCAGGTGGCGCCACTGTCGCATGTGGCGCCGGCACGTGAAATCAGCATGCTGGTGGCCGCCTTGCTCGGTGGCCGGCTGCTGGGCGAAAGCGACCGCGGCCTGCGTCTGCTGGGCGCCCTGTGCACGGCGGGTGGCGTGATGGCCTTGGCTTGGGGATGACAAGCGCATGACGACGACAAGCGCATGACGACGACGTTGTGGGGCGTCGACTTCAGCAGTGCACCCAGCGCCCGCAAGCCCGTGGTGCTGGCCACCGGTTTGCGTGCGGGTGCCGTGCTGCGCCTGCAAGGAATTCGGCTGCTGCCGCGCATGGCTGACTTCGAAGCGCTGCTGGCCACGCCCGGCCCCTGGTTGGGCGCCTTCGACTTTCCTTTCGGCCTGCCGCGGGCCTTTGTGCTGGCACAGGGCCTGGGCGACAACGCGCAGGCGGTCATCACCGAATTGCAGCGCCGTTGCAGCACACGCATGGGCTTCCGTGCGCTGGTGGACGGCTGGGGCAACACGCAGAGCGCCGGCCAGCGCCTGCTGCACCGCCAGACCGATGGCGCCATGCCTGGCATCAGCAGCACGAGCCCGCTTCAGACCCGTTATGTGCCGGTGGGCTTCATGTACTACGAAGGTTTTTCGCGGCTGGTGCAGGCGGGTGTGCACCTGCCTGCCTTGCACAACGGCGATACAGCGCGTGTCGCACTGGAAGGCTACCCGGGCCTGCTGGCGCACGAGCTGATCGGCCGCCGTTCCTACAAAAACGACGAATCATCAGAACGCCTTCTGGCCCGCAAGATCATCGTCGAAGCGCTGGAGCAAGGCCGCACGCGGCTGGGCCTGCGCCTGAAGCTCACACCCGCGCAGGCCGGTGAGCTGGTGGCCGACAGCAGCGGCGACCGGCTGGACGCCGTCATGTGCCTGATGCAAGCCGGCTGGGCTGCGGTGCAGCCGCGCCACGGCCAGCCGGCAAACGTGGATGCGGTGGAAGGCTGGATCACCAGCGCTTGACGCGCCTGGCCCTTGCCACCGCTGGACGGTCCGACAGCCGTTCACCACTGTCCGAAGGGAACCCCCGCCCGCTTGTGGCTCGCGGTGCCGGCGCGCACTTGTTCGTCCGTCATCGTGGTGCGTGACTTGCGGGCGGCCAGAAAGTCCAGCAACTGTGTACGCAGGCCGGCGCGGACGGCTTCGGAGCCCGCGTCCTGACCCAGGTCGTGAAACTCCTGCGGATCGGTCTGCAGGTCGAACAGCTGCTCGGCTTCGTCCAGCCAGTGCACGTAGCGCCAGCGTTCGGTGCGAAGGGTGAAGGCGCGGCACCGCTGCACGTCCTTGCCCAGTGTGATGCGTGCCTGGCGCCAGCTGTAGTCCAGTTCGCTGTAGGCGAATTGGCGCCAGTCGGCAGGCGCCTGGCCGTGCAACAGCGGCAGCAGGCTGTGGCCTTCGACGCGGTGCGTCGGCACCGGCAGGCCCAAGGTCTGCAGCACCGTGGGCACCACGTCCACGGCCTCGACAAAGCGAGCTTCCACCTGCCCGCGTGTGCTGTCGGCCGCGGGCCGCGGGTCGACCACGACGAAGGGCACTTTCTGCACCGTGTCGTGGAACAGCTCTTTTTCGCCCAGCCAGTGGTCACCCAGGAAGTCGCCATGGTCGGCGGTGAAGATGATCAACGTGTCGTGGCCCCGGCCGCGTCGGTCCAGGTGTTCGAACAGGCGGCCCAGGTGGTGGTCCAGCTGCGAGATCAGGCCCTGATAGGCCGGGCGCACGGTGCGGATGCAGTCGTCGTTCTGGAAGCTCTGGCTTTCTTCGTGCTGCTGGTAGGCGGCCACCACGCGGTGCGGGTTAGGCCTTTCGCTGGCGCTGCGCTGCACCGGCAGGCACTGCTCCGGCCGGTACATCGCGTGGTACGGCGCCGGTGCCATGTAGGGCCAGTGCGGCTTCACGTACGACAGGTGCAGCACCCAGGGCCTGCTGCCCATGCGGTCGACAAAGCCCATCGCCTGGTCGGTCATGTAGGCGGTTTCGGAGTGCGCTTCCTGCACCCGAGCGGGCAGGTGCACGTTGCGCATGTGCCAGCCGCTTTGCACCTGGCCGTTGGCATCGATGCCGGCGATCACGTACTCGTTCCAGGGGTCGTCGCCGACGTAGCCGTTGGCCCGCAGAAAGGCCGGGTAGCCCGACTCGGCACCGGGTTTGTGGTGGCCGTCGTAGCGGTCGATCTCCTCGAAGCCGCCGCGCTCCAGCAGTGTGGCCAGCTCGCTGCCACCTTCCAGCTGCAGGCGCGCCAGGCCTTGGCGGTCGGGCATGACGTGGGTCTTGCCGGCCAATGCCAGCTGCAGGCCGCTGCCACGCAGCATCTCGCCCAGCGTGACTTCGCCCACCGACAGCGGCACCCGGTTCCAGGTGGCGCCATGGCTCACCGGGTAGCGCCCGGTGTAGTAGCTCATGCGGCTGGGCCCACAGACGCCACTGTTGACAAATGCGTTGGCAAAACGCACGCCGCGCGCGGCCAGTGCGTCCAGATTGGGGGTGCGCAGGTACGGGTGGCCGGCGCAGCCCAGATGGTCCCAACGCAATTGGTCAGCCATGATGAAGAGCACGTTCATCGCGGGTGCCTCTGCCTGTCGCTTGCTGCGCTCGTTACTCGGGCTTGAAGCCCGAAGCCTTGATGACGGGGCCCCAGCGGTCGAAGTCGTCCTTCAGCACCTGCGCCAGATGCGCCGGGCCCTGGCCGGTGGGCTCCAGGCCCATGTCCAGCAGCCGCTTGCGCAGCGCCGGGTCGGCCATGGCGGCCTGCGCGGCCTGCGACAGCCGTTCAATCACCGCAGGCGGTGTGCCGGCGGGCGCGAACAGTGCATACCAGGGCTTGGCCACCAGGTCGTAGCCCAGTTCCTTGAAGGTGGGCACGTCGGGGAAGGCCGGGTCACGCTGGTCACCGGCCACGGCCAGCAAACGCGCACGGCCGCCCTGAACCAGGGTGCGGATGTCGGCCGTGACGGTGGACAGCGCCGGAATCTCGCCGCCAGCCACCGCCTGCATCGCTGCCGCCGTGCCTTTGTAGGGCACATGGCTCAGGTTGAGGCCGGCCGCACGGCCGAACATGACGCCGAAAAAGTGCGGGATGCTGCCCGGCGCGGCCGACCCGTAAAAGCTGTTCTTCGTCGGGTCGGACTTGACCCAGGCGACGTACTCCTGCAGCGTCTTGGCCGGCACGGTGTTGGCCACGCCCAGGCCGACCTGGAAGTTGCTGAGGTGCGCCACCGGCGCAAAGTCCTTGAAAGGGTCGTAACGCAGTTGGCCGGCATACGAATGCGGAAAGATGCCCATCGTGGCCACCGGTGTCATCAACAGTGTGCTGCCGTCGGCGGGTGCAGCCTTCACCAGTTCGTTGGCTATGCGGCCGCCGGCACCGGCCTTGTTCTCGACGATCACCGTCTGCTTCAACGTGCCGGCCATGTGTTCGGCCACGATGCGCGTCAGTGCGTCCGACGTGGCGCCGGCCGGGTAGCCGACGATGATCTTCACCGTGCCCTGCTGGCCCAGGGCCGGGAGGCTGAGCAGTGCAGTGGTCACGAGCAGGACGTTCAGGCAATGTTTGCGCTTCATCGTGGGTCTCCGTTTTTTGAGGGTGCAGCCAGGGCAATGTACGCGCAGACCCTAAAGTTGTTGCATTCGATCCACCCCCGTGATGACCCTGAGCCTGCAGCCACCGCACACCCTGGAACAACCGCCGACCACGGACGCCACGGTCAATGCTCAGGCCTGGTTCGCCGCTCGCGGCTGGCAGCCGCATGCCTTCCAGCGCGAAGTCTGGCAGGCCCTGGCGGACGGCAAAAGCGGCCTGCTGCACGCCACCACGGGCAGCGGCAAGACGCTGGCCGTGTGGCTGGGCGCCTTGGCGCGTGCGCGGCCGGGGCCGGGTCTGCAGGTGCTGTGGCTCACGCCCATGCGTGCGCTGGCGGCCGACACCACCAAGGCCTTGCAAGAACCGCTGCCGGCGTTCCGGCGCCAGGCCCCGGGCTGGGCCGTGGGCCAGCGCACCGGCGACACACCCAGCGCAGAACGGGCCCGGCAAGACCGCCTGCTGCCCGCGGCGCTGGTCACCACGCCCGAGTCGCTGAGCCTGCTGCTGACCCGAGAAAACGCGCAGCAAGAGCTGGGCGCTGTGCACACGGTGATCGTCGATGAATGGCATGAACTGATCGGCAGCAAACGCGGCGTGCAGGTGCAGCTGGCGCTGGCGCGCCTGCGGCGCTGGAACCCGCTGCTGGCGGTTTGGGGCCTGAGCGCCACCATCGGCAATCTGCAAGAGGCCATGGCCACGCTGCTCGGCCAGGAAGTGGGCCAAAAAGCGGGCCAAAAAGTCGGCACGCTGGTGCTGGGCCGCAGCGACAAGACGCTGCTCATCGACACCCTGCTGCCGCCCGACCCGGGCCGCTTCAGCTGGGGCGGGCACCTGGGCGCGCAGATGTTGCAGCCGGTGGTGGACGAGATCGAAAAGGGCAGCACCACACTGATCTTCACCAACACCCGCAGCCAGGCCGAGATCTGGTACCAGCTGTTGCTCCAGGCGCGGCCCGACTGGGCCGGCGTGGTGGCGCTGCACCACGGCTCGCTGGACCGTGGTGTGCGTGAATGGGTCGAGGCCGGCCTGAAGCAGGGCAGTCTGCTGGCCGTGGTGGCCACGTCCAGCCTGGACCTGGGTGTGGACTTCCTGCCTGTGGAACGTGTGCTGCAGATCGGCAGCGCCAAGGGCGTCGCGCGTTTGCTGCAGCGCGCCGGCCGCAGCGGCCACGCGCCGGGGCGTGTCAGCCGCGTCACGCTGGTGCCCACGAACACGCTGGAACTGGTGGAAGCGGCCGCTGCACGCCGCGCCGCGCTGGCCGGGCGCGTGGAGTCGCGTGTCTCGCCCGAACAACCGCTGGACGTGCTGGTGCAGCACCTGGTGACGGTGGCACTGGGCGGTGGTTTCGACGCGGACCTGCTGTTCGAAGAAGTGCGCAGTGCACACGCCTACCGTGCGCTCAGCCGTGACAGCTTCGACTGGGCACTGGCCTTTGTCGAACGCGGTGGCGACAGCCTGACCGCCTACCCTGAATACCACCGCGTGCAACTGCAAGACGGCCTGTGGCGTGTGCCCGACCGGGGCATTGCGCGCCGCCACCGCTTGCAGGTGGGCACCATCGTCAGCGACGCCAGCATCGCAGTGAAGTGGGTCAGCGGCGGCACCATCGGCCATGTCGAAGAAGGTTTCATCGCGCGCCTGAACAAGGGTGACAGCTTCGTCTTCGCCGGCCGCGTGCTGGAATTCGTGCGCGTGCACGAGATGAGCGCGCAGGTGCGCCTGGCGCGCAAGAACAAGGGTGTGGTGCCGGCCTGGGCCGGCGGCAAGATGCCCCTGTCCAGCGAGATGGCCGACTCGGTGCGCGTACTGATGGACGAAGCAGCGCAAGACCTCGCCGCGGCCGAGCCCGAGATGCAGGCCGCCGCCCCCATGCTGCAGGCCCAGGCGCGGCTGTCGCAGCTGCCGCGGCTGGGGTCGCTGCTGGTGGAAGAGTTGCACAGCCGCGAGGGCCATCACCTGTTCATCTACCCCTTTGCCGGGCGCAACGTGCACATCGGTCTGGCGCAGCTGCTGGCCTGGCGTCTGGCGCAGGGTGAGCCCAACACCTTTTCTCTCAGCGTCAACGACTACGGCCTGGAGATTCTGGCCGCCACCGGCCTGGGGCCGGGCGCCATGCAGCGACACGGCCTCTTCGACGAGCAGCATCTGCTGCACGACGTGATGGCCAGTCTCAATTCAGGCCAGCTGGCGCAGAGGCGGTTTCGTGAGATTGCCCGTGTGGCGGGTCTTGTGTTCGGTGGCTACCCGGGTGCGCCCAAAAGCCTGCGCCAGCTGCAGGCCAGCAGCAGCCTGTTCTACGAAGTTTTTCGCAAGTACGACGCCGGCAACCGATTGCTGGGCCAGGCTGAAGCTGAGGTGCTGTCGCAAGAACTGGAACTGGCGCGCCTGGGCCGAACGCTTCGGGCCCTGGCCGCCTGCCCGCAGCAGCCGGTGCAGCTGGCCGCCCCCAGCCCCTTTGCGTTGCCCTTGATGGTGGACCGGCTGCGAGAGCAGCTCAGCACCGAAAAGCTGAAGGACCGGCTGGACCGGCTGTTGGCGCAATCTGAAGCCGCGCTGGCAGCGCCTGAACCAGGCCGACGGGCCCGCAAGCCCAGGCCCTGAAACGCGCCGC
>Ga0105044_10009140_pt1 | contig 13583 bp, 10 predicted proteins | sample MAT01_FD_78092 | JGI IMG/M metagenome (GOLD analysis project Ga0105044, IMG submission 78092) | Freshwater microbial communities from Lake Fryxell liftoff mats and glacier meltwater in Antarctica - MAT-01 | ecosystem: Environmental > Aquatic > Freshwater > Ice > Liftoff microbial mat | place...
ACCTCCTGCAGGATGAGGTCCATCGGGAACAGGGGCGCGAGGTCGTCGGGACCCACCGGCTCCCACGTGGCGGGGTGCAGCGGCGGCGGGGGCGGCTCGGGCAGATCCGGGATGACGTTGTACCAGTGGGTCGGCATGTCCGACTCGCTGAGCTCGAACTTGGTCTGCTCCATGAGAGCCCCCTCGTCTCGCCGGCCGACGCGAACCGAACGGGCCCGGCCACCCGCGTCCGCACCGTACTGCGACCGGCCGCGCCGCGCCGTCGCCCTGGCTGACCCCGGGCGGAGGCGGGGCAGTGCCCGCCGCCCTCGTATGCTCGCGCCAGTCGCGACGCGGGCCTACGGCCGGGAACGACCGACACGACGATTTGGGGGGACGACCCGTGACCGAACCGATCATCGACGACCTCGAGGCCGAGTGGGCATCGATCGCCGCGCTCGTGGCCACCTTCACCGATGACGAGTGGGAGCTGGCGACCGCGCTGCCGGGCTGGTCGGTGCGCGACAACCTGAGCCACGTGATCGGCATCGAGCGGATGCTGCTCGGCGACCCCGCCCCCGCGGTCGACATCAGCCACATCGAGCGCGTCGCCGCCGACCCGTTCGCGGCAACGATCGAGAGCTGGGTCGAGGCCCGTCGCAACCTCCCCGGCCCCGCGGTCGCCGCCGAGTTCGACGAGGTCGTCGCCCGGCGCCGGGCGCAGCTCGCGGCCTTGTCCGACGACGACTGGGCACGCGTCTCGTGGTCGCCCATCGGCGACGTTCCCTACCGTGCCTTCATGGTCGTGCGGGTGTTCGACTCGTGGATGCACGAGCAGGACATGCGCCGGGCCGTCGGCCGGCCCGGCCACCTCGAGGGTCCGGCCGTCGAGGTCGCGCTCGGCCACGTCACCACGGCGCTCGGCTTCGTGGTGGGCAAGAAGGCCGGAGCCCCCCAGGGCTCGTCGGTCACCTTCGACCTCGAAGGTCCCCAGCCGCGCCGCTATGCCGTGGTCGTCGACGGCCGGGCCCGCCTCGCCGACCCCCCTCCCGACGATTCCACCGTGACGATCTCGATGCCTCTGACCTCGTTCGTCGCCCTCGGGGGCGGACGCTGGAACGCCGAGGAGGCCCGCGAGGCAGGAGGGCTGGAGATCACCGGCGACGTCGAGCTCGGCGACCGGGTGATCGCCAACATGGGCTTCACCCCCTGACCCACCCACCCCGACGCGCTCCGCCCGGTCCCGACGCCCGCCGGGCAGGGAAGGGCCAGAGCTGCGAGCGGGTCAGTGCTGCGAGCGGGCCAGCACGACGGCACGCGGGCTGCCCCCGATGACGCCGAGGGCGACGTTGCCGAGGATGCCCCGGCCCTTGCTCCGACCGTGGGTGCTCATGCACAGCACCGCGTCCTCGTGGCGGCGCAGGAACCCGACCAGGCCCTCGCCGGCATCCGACGCCTCGATCAGCTCGTAGGTGGTCTCGGGGACCTGCGCCCGCAATGCCTGCGCGTGCCCCTCGAGGTACTCGATCTCTTCGGCGTGGGACCCGTCCCGGGTGGCGGCCACGACGCCCACGAGCACGAGGGAGAGCTTGAGCGCCTGAGCCCACTCGACGGCGAGGGGCAGGATCTGCTCGGATGCGACCGAGCCGTCGAGCGAGGCGACCACCTCGAGCATCGGGAGCCCCCGGCTGGTGTCGCAGTTCGGCCCGATCACCATCACGGGAACCGTGGCACCCCGGAAGACCTGTTCGGCCGTCGGGCTGAGCGAGAACTTCTTCAGCAAGCTCGACTTGCCCCGCAGCGCCATGCAGATCAGCGGGCGGGTCCGGAAGCGGGCGGCCTCGAGGAGGGCACCCCCGAGATCGTGGGTGGCGTCCACCCAGAAGTCCACGTCGGCGCCCGACATCGACATGGCGCGGGACTTCAGCGCCGTCTGGGCCTCATCGCTCTGGACCTCGGCGGTGTTGACGATCACGACGCGGGCACCGCACCGCCACGCGAGGTCGGCCGCCGGCGCCAAGGCGACCCGGCTGGAGAGGCCGCCGTCGAAGGGAACGATCACGTTGTCGTACACGGCGGTCATTCTGACCCAAGTCGAGTGACCGGACACCTCCGGGTTCCGGCCGCCGGTTCGGACGCCGATCTGACGCGTCGTCAACCGTCCACGGCGGGGAACTACACTCCTCTGGGGCGAAATGCGGGGTCCCGTAGGCGGCAACCGAACCACCGGCTGCGCGTAACCATCAGGGAAGGACATGGCCGGTCCGAACGACAGCTCGCGGAGGTCGTCTCGGTGGTGAACGTGATCACCGCCGTGCTGATCGTCCTCTCCGTCACCGCGGTCGGCTATGCGGTGCTCAGCCAGCGCGCCTCGATGCTCGCCCGCCACAAGCTGCGGCACCTGGCCACCCACGACCACCTGACCGACCTCCCCAACCGGGTCGGATTGCGCGATGAGCTCGAGCGACTGACGCTCCGCCGTGGGTCCGGCACCCGGGGTGCCGTTCTGCTGATCGAGCTCGACCGGTTCGCCGCGGTGAACAACACCTACGGACACGATGTCGGCGACCAGCTCATAGTTGCCGCCGCCCGCCAGGTCCAGCGCGGCCTCGGCCGAGACGACTCGTTGTTCCGCGCCGGTGGACCGCAGTTCATGGTCGTGTGCCCGTCGATCCTCACCGCCGACGGCGCCCGCCAGCGCGCCGCCGAGCTGCAGCAGCTCATCCGGGTGCAATACCGCATCGAACACGACCACCTCCGGATCTCGAGCAGCGTCGGCGTCGTCATGCTCGATGCCCGCCACAGCCAGGCGACCGTCGTGATCGAGGACGCCGAGGCGGCGCTGCGCGACGCCAACGACAACGGGTTCGGATCCGTGTCGGTGTTCGAGATCGCGATGCGGGCACGGGTCAACGCCTACGACGCCGAGGACCGGCTGCGGATCGCGCTCGAGAACAACGACTTCCTGATCGTCTACCTCCCGGTCGTCAGCATCTCGACCTCACGCATCGTCGGCGTGGAGGCGCTCCTGCGCTGGGTCGACCCGTCACGGGGCCTCGTGTCGCCGGGCGAGTTCTTCGCCCTGCTCGAGAAGACCGACGTGCTCGGTCCCGTGGGCGAGTTCATCTTCCGCGAGGCGTGCCGGCACAACCGCCAGTGGCAGGACCGCTTCCCGAACCACGACCTCGCCTCGACCATCAACGTGTCGCCGGTGCAGCTCGCCGACCCCGAGTTCATCCCGCGCCTCCTGCACATCATCACCGAGACCGGCGCCGACCCCGCCCGGCTGTGCCTGGAGATCACCGAGGGCTCGACGTGGCACGGCATCGAGGCCATCTGGTACAGCCTGCGCATGGCCAAGGATGCCGGCCTGCAGCTCGCGCTGGACGACTTCGGCACCGGCTACTCCACCTTCGACTTCATTCGGAAGTTCACCCTCGACGTCCTCAAGATCGACCGCGTGTTCGTGGAGCGTGTGGCCGACTCCAAGGAGGACTACGCGATCGTGCAGCAGCTGGTCGGCCTGGCCCACGCACTCGACCTGGTCGCCATCGCCGAGGGGGTCACCAACGCGGACCAGGCGGACACCCTGACCACGCTGAACTGCGACCTGGCCCAGGGCTACTTCTGGAGTGAGCCCCAGTCGTTCGACACGATCAGCCAGCTGCTCGTGAAGGGCAGCATCCGCCCGGGCGCCGCACAACAGATCGACTGGAAGGCGCCCGCCACCGCGGAGCGCCTGGTCCAGGCCAAGGCCACCTCCGCCCGCGCCACCACCTTCCCCGCGCCGACGCCGGAAGCCTGACCTCCGACCCGACCCGACCCGACCTCTGATCGACGCCTGGCACGGCGGTCAGGCGGCGGCGTCGGCGAAACCGAAGCGCCGGGCGACCTCGTCGACCACCGAGAGGGCCACGACTCCGTCGGTGGGACCGATGCCGGGGATGTCGACGACGTCGACCGGGTCGACGGTGACCCACGACGGCAACGGTTCGACGAGGCCGCTGGCGAGCATCTGACACCGCCCCGCCACATCGCAGAGCCGGGCCGCGAGGTTCACCGGCCGGCCGACGTAGTCGTCACCCTCGAACAGGAGCACCGGGCCGCGGACCAGCCCGACGTGGGTGTCGATGCCCGACGCCGCGCAGCGCAGCATGAGCTCGGCCGCGGTGGCCACCGCCGGGTTCTGGTTGACCGCCACGAGCATCACGCCGTCACCCAGCCACTTGGCGATCCGCACGCCGCGTCGCACCGCGGTCGATCGCGTGAGGAACCGGAAGCGCGAGAGGAGCTCGATGGCGGCGTGTTCGCCCTGCGTCTCGCAGTAGCTGGTGAACCCGCTGATGTCGATGAAGGCGAAGCTGTACTGGACGGCCACGGGCTGACCGAGCGGATCGCCGACCTGCGGGGCCTCGATGCGCTCGTCCTGGGGCGGACCGGCAAGCGGTGCGGTGAGACCGGGCGCCGCGAGCGCGGGCGCCCCGATGGGCGGGAGGCCGACGGGGGGCGTTGGGTCCATGGACGGGATCTCCGCGGAACGACCGCCGGGACGATCCCGGTCGACGAACACTGTACCGCCGACCGCTCCGCCACCGGGCCGGCGATTCGCCGCCGCCGAGGCGCTCACCGGCGCCATCGAGGGCCCGCACGAAGCACCGACGGGGCACGCGGCCGGGTGCGTCTCGTCATCCGAGGAGCTGCCGGTGGAGCGCCTCGATGACCTCGAACTCGACGCCGATGCCGCGCGTGAACCCCACCATCGACCCGCACTGCTCGTTCACCTGTTCCAGCACCCGCACGATCGCCTGCGGTGGTGCAGCGAGGGCGTCCCACGGCGGGTCCCATCGCACCGAGCCCCCCACCGCGTCGTGCACCTGTGACCACGGCGCCTCGCCCACCGACGCCGGCGAGCTCAGGGCGTAGTCCTCGGCGATGGTCTGGGTCGGCACACCGAGGAGCGCGAGGATCACCGCAGCGAGCAGTCCGGCGCGGTCCTTGCCGAGCGAGCTGTGGATCACGGCCGGCTGCGCGCCCGGCTGGGACAGGATGCGCAGCGCGTCGGCGATGGCGGGTGCCCCCTCGACCAGCATGTCGAGCGACCGCTGGGCGAGCAGAGCTTCGACATCACCGGCGTCGTCACGGCGGGCGACGAAGCGGTTGGCCTCCTCCCACTGGTGGCGGACCATGGGCAGGTGGTGGATCTCGATGTCGGCGCCCCGGAACACGGGCGGCCTCGAGGCCGCGCGCTCCCGATCGGTCCGGAGGTCGATCACCGTGGTGACACCCAGCCCGGCGATCGTCGCCAGGTCGCGAGCCGTCGCCCGTCCGAGGTCGTCGGCCCGGTACAGCTGGTTCCAACGGATGGTCTGACCTGCTCGGCCCTGGTACCCGCCGAGATCGCGGACGTTGAAGAGGGCGTCGAGGTCCAGCCGGCGACCGTTTCGGGGAGCAGCGATGGCCATCGAGGGGGCCCTTCTGCGAGCGGGCTGGGGCGGACGAGCGGCACCTGCGTCTTGACGGGGCGTGACGTCCGTGCGGTCGGCCACGGCCCGTTGGTGTTGGCAATCGTGGACCGCCGACCTGACCGCGGCCTGACGGTGCGACGACGGCGGTCGGAACGTCGCGTGAACGTTCGTGGATCTCGGTCGGCGGCGGTCGGAGGGCCGGGACGCCGCTGTCAGCGCGTGGCGGCGAACTCGTTCGCCGGGACCGCCGGCGCGAAGTGGTAGCCCTGGGCCCGATCGCACCCGAGGTGCTGCAGGTACTCGAGCTGCGCGTCGGTCTCGACCCCGACGGCCACGACGGTGAGCCCGAGGTTGTGCGCCAGCTCCACCGTGGCCCGCACGATGGCGGTGTCGTGCTCGTTGACCCCGAGCCCGGCGATGAGCGATCGGTCGATCTTCACGAAGTCGAGCGGGAACCGCTTGAGGTACCCGAGCGAGGACTGGCCGGCACCGAAGTCGTCGAGGCCGATGCGGACACCGAGCGCCCGGAGGTAGGAGATGCTGGCGTCGATCGTCGGTTGGGCACCGATGAGGATGCTCTCGGTGATCTCCAGCCAGAGGTGCTCGGGGGCGACCCCGGCCGCTTCGAGGGCGTGGACCACGTGCTGGGCGAGGCCCGGATCGGCGAGCTGGCGGGGCGAGATGTTGACCGAGATCTCGGTGGGCGACCCGGCTGCGTTGAGCGACCACGCCGCGAGCTGCTCGCAGGTGGACAGCAGGACCTGGGCACCGAGCCGGGCGATGAGCCCCGTGGACTCGGCCGCTTCGATGAACTCGGCCGGCGACAGCAGCGCGCCGTCCTCGTTGTGGACCCGGAGCAGGGCCTCGGCCGCGACGACCTTCTCGGTCTCGATGTCGATGATCGGCTGGTAGTGGACGCGCACGCCGTCGTGGTCGAGCGCGTGGCGAAGGGTCTGCTCGACCGTGCGTCGCCGGCTCACGACCTCGGCCATCTGGTCGGTGAACAGCTCGAGGCGGTTGCCGCCCGCCTCCTTGGCCTGGGCCATGGCTCGCTCGGCGTTGTTCAGCAGCGTCTCGGGATCGAGGTCGTTGCCCGGGATCGCCGAGGCGATGCCGATCGACGCGGTGACGTCGAAGGCGCCGCCCGCGACCTCCATCGGCTCGGCCAGGACCACCCGCAGGGAGTCGGCGAGCTCCACCGCCTCGGCCGCGGCAACCCCTTCGAGCACGATGACGAACTCGTCGCCGCCGAGACGGGCCAGGAACATGTCGTCGCGCAGCACGGTCTCGAGCCGGCGGGCCACGGTGCGCAGGATCTCATCGCCCGCGTCACGACCCAGCAACTCGTTGACGTTCTTGACGCGGTCGACGTCGACGAGCAGCACCAGCACGAGCCGGTGGCCGCCCCGCAACGCCGCCGCCATCCGGTCGAGGAGCTTGACCCGACCGGGAAGGCCGGTGAGGAGGTCGGTGAGCGCCTTGGCGGCCAGCGCGCTGACCGCGGCGACCCGTTCGGTGACGTCGCGGGCGTTGAGGACGATGCCGCCGATGGCGGGGTTGTCGGACAGGTCGGTGACCACGACCTCGAGATGGCGCCAGTTGCCGTCAGCCGAGGCCACCCGCAGCTCGACCGGTGCGCCGATGCCCTGCTCGTCCGGTTGGGCGAGCGACAGCAGGGAGTCGGGACGGTCGTCGGGGTGGACGAGGCTCAGGAGATCCGCACCGAGGAGCTCCCCCGAACGTGGCCGCAGGGTGCGGGCGGCCGCCGGGCTGGCGTACTCGACGATGCCCGCAGGGCTCAGCACCGCGATGACGTCGGCCGCGTTCTCGACCAGTGCGGCGAAGCGCGAACCGCTCACCAGCTCGCCGCCGTCGAGTCCCTTGATCTCGGACATGTCACGGGCGACGAGGGAGATGGCCTCGATCTCGCCGCGGCGGTCGCGATGGGCGACGATGACCGCGGAGACGTGCATCGACACGTCCTCCCCTGCGATCAGCGTGAGCCGACCCCGCCACCGGCCGTACTTCACCAGCGCGGGGAGGACCTTGACCTCGTAGTGGCCCTTGGACCACTCGTCGAGCAGCTCGACGAACCAGATCTTGTCGGACTCGCGGATGGGGATGACCGTGACGAACGCGTCGTTGGCCCACAGCGCCTCGTGGCCGACCGACGCGAAGATGGCGACCAGGTCGGGGGTCTCGACGAGGGTCGACGTGAGGATGTCGACGACGTCGGCGGACGCGTCGTCCGGGGCGTCGGTGTCCTCACCGCCGGCGTCACCGGTCGTGCCCGTCCCGTGGCCCGACCCGCTGGTCGGCGCGGCCGGCTCGTCGACGACGGGGGCCGGTGCGATCCGCGGCGCGGCAACCGCCGGTGCGGGAGCCGACGCCGGCGCCGCCGCCGCCGCCGTGACCACGGCCGATGGGGCCGCAGCGGGGGGCTGGGCACCACCGGGCAGCACCGCGCGGTACTCGGCGGTGGGACGCACCAGGGGGCCCGCGGGGTCGTGCAGGATCTCGAACTCGACCGGGATGGCATCGTCGCCGTGACGGACCCGGACATCGAGCGTCTTGTGGAACCCAGGGCGGTCGCGGGCGATGTTGGCCATGGCCATCAGCGCGGAGAGATCCTCCTCGATCACGCCGACCGCGACCGCGTCGGCGAGCACCTCGGCCCGGGAGGTGCGGGCCTCGCCCACCCCCGGACGGGCGGCTGCCGCGGAGAGCCGTCGGTTCCACGACGTCATGGCAACGCTCACCTCCGCATCCGGCCGTCCGAACGCCTCGGTCTCGGTGGTGCCGCCATCGCGGCTCCACCCCTGCACCTTCCGCCCGGTTTGAAACCCCCAGCGTGCCACACCACGGACCGGTCGTTCGACGGGGCCTTCGAGGCTGTCGACCCCCGTCTCCCGGAGGCCCCGAACGGCCGGTACCGCCGGGGCGCGTCCGGTACGGTCGGGCCGTGGCCGTCCCCGCGTTCCTCCATCCCTTCGCCCGTCCCGCCGCCGACGCGTCGACCTACCTCTCGCTGGTGCGCGGCGAGGGGGCCCGGGTGTTCGATCGCTCGGGCCGGCCCTACGTCGACGCCACCGCGAGCTTGTGGTTCTGCCAGATCGGCCACGGACGACCGGAGATGGCCGAGGCGGTGGCAGACCAGCTGCGCACCCTCGATGCCTTCCACTGCTTCGACCTCTACACCAACGAACGGGCCGACGAGCTCGCCGAGGTCCTGGTCGGCATCGCACCGATGACGGGGGCGCGGGCCATGTTCACCTCGTCGGGATCCGAAGCCGTGGATTCGGCCATCAAGTTGGCCCGGATGACCTCCACCCGGCGCGGCGACCACCAGCGCCAGCTCGTCGTCGGCCGCGAGCACGCCTACCACGGCGTCACCTACGGCGGCCTCTCGGTGATGGGCCTCCCGGCCAACCAGGAGGGATGGGGGCCGATGGCGGGCGCCGTCGCCGGGGTGGAGCACGACTCGCTCGCCGGCGCCGAGGCCCTGTTCGCCGAACGGGGCGCCGAGATCGCCGCGGTGATCGCCGAACCGGTCATCGGTGCCGGCGGGGTCCGACCGCCCGAGCCCGGGTACCTCCACGGCCTCCGCCGGCTGTGCGACGAGCACGGTGCCCTGCTCGTCCTCGACGAGGTGATCTGCGGCTTCGGGCGCCTCGGCGGGTGGTGGGGAGCATCGGCCTACGGGGTCGAGCCGGACCTGGTCACCTTCGCGAAGGGGGTGACCTCGGGCTACCAACCGGTCGGTGGGGTGCTGGTGGGTCGCCGCGTGCGCGAGGTGCTCGAGGCCGACCCCGATTTCGTGCTGCGCACCGGCCACACCTACTCCGGCCACCCCGCGGGGTGTGCCGCCGCCCTCACCAACATCTCGATCCTGCGCGACGAGGGACTGCTCGAGCGCGCCCCGGTGATCGGGGCCCGGATCGAGCCGGCGTTGCGCGACCTCCACGACGACGGGCTGGTCACCGCGGTCCGTGGCGTCGCCGGGATCTGGGCGGTCGACCTCCCCGCGTCGGTGAGCACCGTCGCCGTGCGCGACGCCATGATCGAGCGCGGCGTCATCGCCCGCCCGCTCGGCACCACCAGCATCGCCCTCTGCCCGCCGCTCGTGATCACCGACGCCGAGCTCGACCAGACCCTCGAGGCCCTCGCCGCCGCGATCCGTGAGGTCGCCGCCTGAGAGGCTGTCGAGCGCCGGTCCACCTCGCCGGGCTCGACGTCTCCCGATCAGGGGGTGTCGAGCAGGTCGCGGAGCGCGACGAAGGGCCGGCCGAGGGCCTCGGCCACCGCGGCGTTGGTCACCTGGCCGCGGAAGGTGTTGATGCCGGTGGCGAGCGCGGGGTCGACCGCGGCGCCCTCGATGCCGAGTGACGCCAGCGACGCCAGGTACGGGAGGGTGGCGTTCGTGAGGGCGTGGGTCGAGGTGTGGGGCACGGCGCCGGGGATGTTGCCGACCGCGTAGTGCAGGACGCCGTGGCGCTCGTACACCGGGTCGGCGTGGGTCGTCTCGTGGGTCGTCTCGACGCACCCACCCTGGTCGACGGCGACGTCGACGATCACCGCGCCGGGCTTCATCGTGCGGACCATCGCCTCGGTGACGAGCGTCGGCGCACGCCCGCCGGCGACGAGGACGGCCCCGATGACCAGATCGGCATCGGCGACCGTGCGGGCGATCGTCCCCCGGTTCGACGCCAGCGTCGTGATGCGCCCCTTGTGGATCTGGTCGACGAACCGGAGCCGGTCGAGGTTCAGGTCGAGCAGGTTGACCTCCGCCTCCATGCCGGCCGAGATCCACGCCGCGTTCCACCCGACGTTGCCCGCACCGAGGACGACCACGCGTGCCGGCTGCACCCCAGGCGCGCCGCCCATGAGCACGCCGCGACCGCCGTTGTGGCGCTCGAGGAAGTGGGCACCGATCTGGACCGCCATCCGGCCGGCGACCTCGCTCATCGGGGCCAGCAGCGGGAGCTCGCCGTCACGGTCCTCGACCGTCTCGTAGGCCACGCCGATCGTGCCGGCCGCGAGGAGCGCGTCCGCGACGTGGGGGTAGGCGGCGAGGTGCAGGTAGGTGAAGAGCACCAGGTCCTCGCGGAGGAACGCGAGCTCGGACGACTGGGGTTCTTTGACCTTGCACACCAGGTCGGACCGGGCCCACACCTCGGCGGCATCGGCGACCACCTCGGCGCCGACGTCGCGGTACTCGTCGTCGCTGATGCGAGCACCCTCCCCGGCGCCGGCCTGCACCAGGACCTCGACCCCGTGACGCTCGAGCTCGCGGACGCCGTCGGGGGTGACCGCCACGCGGTGCTCGTCGCTCTTGACCTCGGTGGGCACACCGACGCGTTGGAGGCTCATGGTCCCAGTGTGCCAGCCGACCGCCCCCCTCCCGCTCCGGCCCCGCGGGCCCGGCGCGCATCGCCGGCCGTCGACGGGGCAGGATGTCGGGATGACGACTCCGCTCACGCCGATGCGCATCGGCAACCAGTTCCTCGATCACGGTGACGGCGAGGGTGAGGTGAGCGTGGTGCGGTCGCCCTACGACGGCGTGGAGATCGGCCGGGTGCCGGCGGGAACCGAGGCCGACATCGACGCCGCAGTGGCGGTCGCCGTCGGGTGCCACCGCTCCGGTGCGCTCGAACCCCACCAGCGGGCGGCGATCCTCGATCGGGCGGCCGCCGCGCTGGCCGAGCCCGCACGCACCGAGGCCTTCGCTCAGTCGATCGCCCGCGAGTCGGCCAAGCCCATCACGACCGCCCGGGTCGAGGCCACCCGGTCCGTCGACACCTTCCGGTTCGCGGCCGCAGCGGCGCGCACCCTCGCGGGGACCGTCATCCCCCTCGACGCGAGCAGCGCCGCCGCCGGGAGCGGCAAGATCGGCTTCGTGCTCCGAGTCCCCATCGGGGTGATCGGTGCCATCAGCCCGTTCAACTTCCCCCTGAACCTCGTCGCCCACAAGGTGGCGCCGGCGATCGCCGCGGGCTGCCCCGTCGTCCTCAAGCCGGCGTCGGCCACGCCGCTCACGGCGCTCCTGCTCGCCGAACTGCTCGACGAGTGCGGTCTCCCGGCCGGTTGGCTCAACGTGGTCACGTGCAAGGGCTCGGTGGCCAACCGCCTCGTCGACCACCCCGATGTCGCCATGATCACCTTCACCGGGTCACCCGATGTGGGGTGGGGCATCCGCCAGCGTGCGCCTCGCAAGAAGGTGGGCCTCGAGCTCGGCAACAACGCACCAGTCATCATCGAGCCGTCGGCCGACCTCGAGGTGGCGGCGAAGAAGATCAGCGTCGGGGGCTTCTCGTTCGCCGGCCAGTCCTGCATCTCGGTGCAGCGGGTCTACGTCCACCGCTCGGTGGCCGACGCCTTCCTCGATCTGCTCGTGCCGCTGGTGGAGGCGCTCGTGGTCGGTGACCCCCTCGATGATGCCACCGAGGTGAGCGCGCTCATCGACTCCGGCGAGACCGAGCGCGTGCAGTCGACTGTCGAAGCGGCGGTGGCCGCCGGAGCCCGCGCGCTGTGCGGCGGTGCTGTCGACGACCGGGGGCTCGTGCGCCCCACCGTGCTCGCCGACGTCACCCCCGACATGGAGGTGTGCGCCACCGAGATCTTCGGGCCGGTCGTCGCGGTCCAGACCTACGAGACCTTCGACGAGGCGGTCGCCCTGGCCAACGACACCCGCTACGGCCTTCAGGCCGCGGTGTTCACCGCCGAGCTCACCACCGCCCTCGACGGGGCCCGCCGACTCGACTTCGGAGGCGTGCTGGTGAACGAGGTACCGACCTGGCGCGCCGACCAGATGCCCTACGGCGGCCTCCGCGATTCGGGCAACACGCGTGAGGGACCCGCGTACGCGGTGCACGAGATGACCGAATCGCGGCTCGTCATCCTCCAACCCTGACCGTCGGTTGCCCTCCCGAGCGTCGCCGAGCCGGATCGCCTCCCCGGCCGCGCGGCCACCGCACTTGTGCGCTCTGCGCCGATGCACGACGATGATCGGCGGGGGATGCACCGGCTCCCCCGACAACTCTGCGGGAAGACCGAGATGCCCGAGCCACGACCGTTGACGGCGATCGTCTGCGATCCCGATCCGTTCACGCGGAGCGCCACGTCGTCGCTGGCCCGCAGCGCCGGGTTCGAGGTCGTCGCCGAGATCGTCTACTCCGTCGACGCCGCGCGGCAGGTCTCGGTCAGCTCGCCGTCACTGGTGTTGATCCTCCACGAGCAGTCCGGCCTCACCGGCCTCGACGCCATCGAGGAGCTGCGCGCCACCGACGTCGAGCTCCCGCCCGAGATCGTCCTCCTCGCCTCGGATCTGTCGATCGGCCCCCGCGCCGCCGAGCTCGGTGCGTTCGGCGTGGCGCGGCACACCGACCCCGAGATGATCGAGCGGGTCCTCGCCGAGGTCCGCCACCTGCTCGAGACGGGCGAGCGCCGTTCGTCATCGGACCGCCGCACCGGCACCGACCGCCGGTCCGCTCAGGACTGGAGCAAGGTGACCCAGGAGCGCCGCGCCGGGACCGACCGCCGCATGGGCCTCCGCCGCGAGCAGGACGTCACCGGCAAGGCCCGCGAGATCCTCGAGGACCAGCGCAGCCCCAACTGATCGGGGCCGCTCCAGCGGGTGGGTTCGGGGTCAGCTCCGACGGCGGCGGCGCAGCCACAGCAGGGCGAGCAGCACCAGAGAGCCGAGGACGGCGACCGCGGCGAGCTGCCGGGAGCGCCCGCCGGTGGGCGCCGCGGCCGTGACGGCCGTGGGCGACGGCGCGGGCCGCGCCGCCGAAGGGGTAGCGGTCGGGGTCACGGCGGGTGCGACGGGCGTCGGCGGGCTCGCCGGGGCCGGTGCGCGCACCGACGCGGGCGACGCGGGCGGGACCGGGGCTGCGGGCGTCGACGGCGGGCTCGCCGGGGCCCGGGCGGGGGTCTCGCTCGCGGCGGCGGGGCTCGCCTCGGATGACGTCGGCACCGACGGCTCGGTGATCGACCCGTCCGTTCGGGCCGCGCCCGTCGAGGCCTCGGTGGGGGCATCGGTCGGGGCGATGTCCGCCTCGGGGGCGACCGGTGGATCGGTGGTGAGCTCGGTCTTCGGGGCGATGTCAGCCTCCGTGGCGACGTCGGCCTCCGGGGCGA
>Ga0105044_10009143_pt1 | contig 13581 bp, 14 predicted proteins | sample MAT01_FD_78092 | JGI IMG/M metagenome (GOLD analysis project Ga0105044, IMG submission 78092) | Freshwater microbial communities from Lake Fryxell liftoff mats and glacier meltwater in Antarctica - MAT-01 | ecosystem: Environmental > Aquatic > Freshwater > Ice > Liftoff microbial mat | place...
TGGATTTAAAGGGTTTCGGCCCCGCAAAGAGAAAAGCAATTCGAGAAGGAAATTTTCAACCCACTCAAGCGCCGGGTGTACAGCTTTTTGTCGACGAGTCTACTCGAGAAATTAAAAAGCCAATTAGCACTTTGCGAAAGCGAATTGCCGAGAGACTCTTGGAATCTCAGCAGACGACAGCAACACTTACGACATTCAACGAGATTGATATGTCGAAATCCATGGAACTTCGCAAAAAACTCAAAGACTCTTTTGAAAAGACTCACGGAGTTAAATTGGGCTTTATGTCTTTTTTCTCAAAGGCTGTGGTCCATGCCCTTTCGGCATTCCCCGATGTGAATGCACGGATTGACGGCGACAATATTGCTTATCCGCAGTTTGTAAATTTGGGAGTGGCAGTCAGCACGGAGCGAGGCCTTGTGGTCCCCGTCGTACGAGACGCCCAGACGCTTTCTTATTCCGAACTGGAAAAGAAAATTATCGACGTTGCTGAGCGCGCTCGGCTCGGAAAGCTACAGATTCCTGAGATGCAGGGTGGAACATTCACCATTACCAATGGAGGAGTTTTTGGATCTTTGCTTTCAACACCCATCATTAATCCTCCTCAGAGCGGAATATTGGGAATGCATAAAATTGAAAATCGCCCGATGGCGATTGAGAAAAATGGAGCTTACAGCGTTGAAGTTCGGCCGATGATGTATGTCGCCTTAAGCTACGATCACCGCATCATTGACGGTGCAACATCTGTGGGATTTTTGGTGAAGGTCAAAGAATATATGGAGTCTGTCACTGAGTCCGATATTGCTTAAGATCAGCGAATATGCGGCAGTTCGAATGTCTGGAGGAAATCCAAATATTCGTTTTTGCCAAGTCTTGAAATGAGCGGAAGTTTCTTGGAATCGATCAAGCCCTTGTCGTCCAAAACACTTTCGTCATTGATGTGAATCGCCAATACATTTCCGAGCACTATTTGGCCGTTTCCAGGCTTATCACCCAAACTTATAATCTGATTGAGCTCACACTCCACATTAATGACGGCCTCTTTAAGACGCGGCGCCTTGATGAATTTACAGGGAAGAGAGGTAAGACCGACCTTTTCAAACTCACTCACTCCGCGCGGAAACTCCTCGGATGTGCGATTCATCACTTCCGCTATATCTTTGGTGACGACATTGTGAACAAAACACTTCGTCTCCTGCACATTGATAAGAGAGTCCTTTCGCTTTCCATCACGCGAAATCGCGGGCGAGAAGGCCAAGACAGGAGGATTATTTCCGAGCATATTAAAAAAGGAAAAGGGGGCTAAATTGAAAATCCCCTCTTTCGAGATCGTAGAAATCCAGCCAATCGGTCGAGGGCCAATGAACCCAAGCATGAGTTTGAAAACTTCTGCAGGGGGCATCTTCGAAACTTCAAGGAATTTTTCAGACATTCGTCATCCATGATTTCCAGTAGTCTTCTACTTCAAGTTCGCGAGCGAATTTTGAAACTTTCAAGGGCTTTACGGTATCCACCATCACAGCAATTTCATCCGTTCGAGTTTTTTTTCCTTGTCCCTTCATCGCCTTAGGATGCGGTCCATGATTGATCCCCCGAGGATGAAGAGTCATCGAGCCAGCACTCATATTGTCCCGACTAAAAAAATCGCCTTCGTGATAAAAAATGAATTCATCATAATCAATATTAGAATGAAAAAATGGAACCTTGAGCGCGCCGTCCGGCTCCTCAAGCGGTCTGGGCAGGAATGTGCAGACAATAAATGTGTCGGTCAAGAAAGTGGCATTCACACTCGGCGGTAAATGGGCCATCGAAGATAAAATCGGAGCGATCTTGGAAACCGGCAAAACGGATGGATAGAGGGTCCCAAACCATCCGCTCAGATGAGTGATGTCATGCGGATAGCTGACTTCGGTCAGCATCCCAGACTTTTGAATTCGAACGCTCGACGATTTCTCGGGAGATGAAAGCGATTTCCAAACAGGTCCCTGAATATTTTCTTCATGATAGAGAGCTTGTTGCCCCAGAATTCCGGTCTCAGGTTTTTTGTAAAGGCTCGAAAAGTTTTCGATTCGAAGAAAGTAAGCAGTCGTCTTCGAGAATCGATAGCTGACGCCTTTAGGTACGAGGACATAATCCCCTTTTTTGAAAGCCAAACTTCCGAACGGAGATTCTAAATTGCCCGATCCTTCATGAACAAAAAACAAATCGGATGCGTCTGCATTTCTAAAGTAAGTGGCCGTGTCTTTTGCCACCAAATGCAAATGAATTGCCACATCCTCATTCCAAAAGAGCGTTCGACGTGACTCAAAGAAGTCCTGTGCAGGCGTTTCGACTGAGGGCTTAAAGCACTGCGGCTTCAGAAAATCCTCAGCCGCCTCGACTGGTTTAAGCCACTGAAATGCAGACTTTCGGATATCCTTCCAACTCGTCGGCGGATTCTTGGAATAGAGGTGAGAGACAGGACCATAAAAACCCTCTAAGCCAATTTCTTCCTCAAAAGTACTTGGCGGCAGATTCAAATGCGGACGTTCGGCCACCACTCCTTCTCGTCGGTAAATTTTCATGCTTCGTTTCCTATACGATTAGAAATCGTAGGCCCTTTGGGAAGCCATTTGAGGGTGACCACATCTCCTTTTTTGAGCCATCGCTTTTCATTTTTTAGCACATTGTGCTCCATGAGACAGCCGCCGCCGATTGTTCCACTGGCAATTACTTCACCCGGATAAATCGTACAATTCTTGGACGCTCGAACAAGCATTTCTTCAAATGAATACTGAATGTGTTTCCAGTTCCGTTGAGTAAGAACTTCACCGTTGATCTCCGCCACAACTTCGACGTCATAGCCTTTTTGAGATCGAATGCTCTCGATCTCGTCGGGAGTAATAATATACGAGCCAAAACTCGTCGCAAAATCCTTGCCCTTTGTGGGTCCCATATTCACTTTCATTTCGAAGCGCTGAAAATCTCGTGCTGTCCAATCATTCACTAAAGAATATCCAAAAATCGCCGCTCGAGCCTCTTCCAAATTCGCATTTCGAATTTCTCGGCCGATCACGCAGGCTATTTCCAATTCCAAATCCAATTCCTGCGAGTCCTTGGGATAGGCGATATCGTCAAAGGGACCTCGAAAGCTCAAATGATTGGAATAATAAAAAATAGGAGCTTCGTACCATTCTGGAATCATCTCCAGGCCGCGTCCCTTTCGGGCATTCTTCACATGCTCCTCGAAGCAATAGAAATCTCGAAACATCAGGGGCGTAAACGGAAGCTGCCAATCTTTTTCTGAGATTTCAAATTTGGGGAGCTTCTCAAAGGCGCCCAAATTTCGCTTAAGATGTGAAGTCAGTGGTTCGGTTCTCTTGACGAAGTCCAAAAGATTTTTTGTTTCGGTGATGGTCTTATCTTGAGGAAAATATTTTGCATAATCTGCCCACGAATAAAACGCATCGCCTTTAGGAGAAAGAACGAATGTATTTACACCATTCACTTTTGCTGTACCAAATTTCACAAAACACCTCGACGTTTCTGATCTAGTTCCATGCTTTCAAAAAGGGCTTGAAAGTTACCCTCGCCAAATCCTTCGTTACCCTCGCGCTGAATGAGCTCGAAGAAAAATCCTCCAAATAAAACTCCGGTAAATATCTGAAGCAGATAGCCTCCCTTTTTATCGGCGTCGACCTGAATGCGAAGTCGCTTGAGGTCCTCAAAGGATTCTCTAATTTTATATCGCTGTGAGACGATCTCGTAATAGGTATCGGGGATCGTCAAAAAATTTATGTCAGCGGTAGGCTTGTCACGCAACCGCTCCATTGTTTGGATAACATTGGGGGTCAAGAGTGCGATATGCTGAACTCCACCACCCTTGTGAACTTTAATAAATTCTTGAATCTGAGATTTGTCGTCTTGAGATTCGTTGAAGGGAATTTGAACGGTTTTGTTGGGAGCGCGAGTGACCCACGAATAAAGTCCGGTCTCTTGTCCTTTAATATCGAAATACTGTCCCTTCTCGAAGCCAAAAGTTTGAAGGTAGTAATCAACCGTCTTGCTCATCTCCCCCCGCTCAACATTGAGGGTATTGTGATCGAATTTTAAAATCCCGAACGGGGCTGGCACGCCCGCAAATGTACGAGTTGTAACGAGGCTATGTTTCATTTTGCCCACACCCTCAAAAAGCATCGGATGATCGCCATTGCTTTTGACCAAAAAGCTGAGATCAAAGACCGTATCGCCGTGCAATTCATGGTGCATTCTCGCCGTAGGATGATCGCTTGGATAAATGACGAAAAAAGCATCGCCCGAACCATAAACGGAGCGGGGTTTATTTAAATGATCAGGATGGTGGGAAACGGCCGAGAATCCAAAGGCTTTGAGAATCAACTCGTAGCGCTCAGGGTCTTTAAGAGCGACCTTTATATGGTCATAACCAAGAATATCAAAGGAAGGAGCTGCGTTTCCCATGGGGGGAGAATATCAGCGAGAACGACCGGGTCAAACTGAATTGCCAAAGGCTTTGGCGGCTTATGGCTTTTGACTTGGAGGCTCAGCTGCTTTCGTCACAGATACCTTTAATGAGCGGGAGAAACTCATGGGCGCTCTCCTTGTAGTGAATCGGCTCTGGCCGCGTGGAGGAATCTCGGAGAATGAAGTAGGGCTTCTTCACCATATCAAAGGGGTCGACCCGCTCTTTCCCCTATCCGACAATTTCAAGCATATGTCCGATCTCTCCGATTGGAGCAATTCGAAGCCAATCCTCGGCGATCACTCGATGGTCTGTTGAAATGGATACGATGGGAGGGCGTCCAGCGGCAAGGAGCGAGATGATGGTCTTTGGATCAATAGATGCCACCTTGAATCCGATAAGCCTCGGATGCGAAAGCAAAATTTTATTCCTGGGCTGGAAGATATGGGCGAAAAAGAGTTTGGCGGCTCGCTATTGAAAAATTCCCACGCTCGAAACAAGCGTCCAATCTCCGTGAAGAGGCCCCTGCATTTGGTGATGCGATCGTCTCTCGCCAAAAATGAACTTTCATTTTTACATCCCTCTCGGGCAAACCGAATAGAAAGTTTGATATTTCGTATAGGCCATTTAAAAGGGGTAAAAGTTTATCAATATTCCAATGCCGGCAATCATTTGCATCTAATCGTCCAGCCCCGCTCTCGAGAAGCTTTCAAGTGCTTTGTGCGAACTATCACGGGCCTCATTGCCCGAATCACACTTGGAGTCGAGCGAGGCCGCGCCAAGGCTTTGAGACTTTGGGATGCCATACCATTCACCAGGATTCTGGAATGGGGCCGGGAATTTCGAAATGTTTCACGGTATGTGCTGCAAAACACTTTAGAGGCCTTGAAGATCATCCCTTACCAAAAGAGAAAACTTCGGGGGGCTTCGCCGGGGAAATGAAGAGCAATTTAGTTTTTCAAACTAAATCAATTCCATCGTTCTATTAGGATCGATATCGCTGAAGGCTCGGAGGGCGGCCTGTGGATCACGAAGCATCATCGATGAAACCTTGTCTGTAAACTGAAGCAATAGCTCGGCTGGAACTTTTGGTTTAGCAACTTCAGCGGTCGCTTCCGATAAAAGACTTTCGACAATTTTGCCACTCACCTTGGAGTGGAGATCTCCCGCGTTTAATCCTGAAGACTCGATGCCCTCTAGTACACTTGAAAGCGCCTGAGAAAGTTTTGTATCGACAGAATCTGTTGGAACAGCTTTGGCGGCTTGAACAGCTTCGGACTGCTTGGCTTCTTTGGCTTTTTGGGCCCGAACCGCATCGAGTTGAATTGTAGGATTACGACCGTCAATTTTCATAAGCAGTCCCTCGCTTTCAATCCATTATGCCAGGCGCGCCGGAATAATCACGTCGTAGAGCGTTAGAGATTACCAAGAAGCTTGGACACGGTAACGGCTGATATATTGGCCTGCATCAATGACGCGAGCGAAGAGTTTTGAAGTAGCTGATTGTAGACTAAGCGAACTGTTTCGAGCGCCACATCAGGGGCTTCAATGGCCTCGGCTGTAGAAAGAGCATTTTCTTGATCACGAACGAGTTTTGTTGAAGACGAATCCAATCGATCATGCACCGACCCAACATTCGCACGAAGCGCCGAGATTTGCGTCACGGTGGCATTCAAAACTTTGATCGCCTGATTCGCATTATCGACCGAGGAAAGGTCAATCGAAGTCACCGCTGTGCCGCTCGTGAGATTATATACCCCCGAGGCAATTCCAACAGTTTCGGGATTTCCTGCAAGCACAGTGATCTGCTTTGAACTATAGAGACGTACTGCTCCCACATTCGTATTATTGAGACTCCCTGAAGAGACGGTACTCCAGGTAAATAGAATTGATTGATTGGTCGACATATTCACTGCATCCCAAAAGGCATTCCCTGAAGAATTGGAAATCTCAATTTGAATATTTCGCCCATCAGACGCTGCCAATTGTACATAGCCACTTGCGTCAACTGAAGCGATAACCCCTGTTGAAGAGGTCGCTGCGTTAATGACATTAATGAGACTCGACGTGGTGGTAACAGCTCCTGTGATATTCGTTCCGTTGATCACAAAGTCGCCGCTCGCGAGTGTGCCGGTGAAAGTACTTCCAGCGCTACTGAATACAAGGCTTCGAATCGTTCCGAGTGTCTCAGCGTAAACTCCGGTTTGATTAGTATAGCTATTAATCGCTGTGACTTTTGCTAAAGATGAACCGTCGGCACCAGATGAACTAACCCCATCATCCAAACTTCCTGCGATGGTGACTCCATTTAAAACAAGTGAATTTGTACTATTGAAAGATTCGGTGGTCCCCCCAGTCTGACTCCCCGATAAAATGGCAAGTCTTCCAAGAACTGTCGTGCGCGCATCCCCGATGCTAAATGAAAACTGCGAGCTCGAACTTATTCCATCCTGCACAGAGACCGTGCCCAAACTACCATTGAGGAGCGAAAAGCTATTGTAGGTTGTGGATGTTGAGTACTCATTTAATTGAGATAAAATCCGACTCGCCTCGGTGGTCAGCTCTGTTCTTTCTTCTGTCGAAATATTTCCGTTAGCTGCACGCTCTGCGATCTGACGGAGATCAAAAACATCTTGAAGCATCGAAGAGAGAGAAGACTCGGCTTGTTTAGTGAGACCACTGGCATCACTGACATTGCGAAGCGCTTGACCGAGCCCGCGAGCTTGGCTTTTGAGGTCTTGAACCCTTGCATAGGCAACGGCGCCGTCCTTTGGAGAATTGAGCGTAGACCCCGAGCTCAATCTCTGAAGAGCTTGACCAATTCGATCGGTTGCCTGGTTAAGGTTCCGATTCAAATTCCTTTGCAGTCCCATATTAAGGAAGCTGATCATCAGGAATGCCTTCGACGCGGTGCCCCAAAAACTTGAGTGAAATCCATCAAAAATTAATTAGCTGAATGATTTAAAGGTCTTCAAAGACCCATAAACTTCGACAATTTTTGTCAGGGCTGCCTATTTTACCAGGCCCTAGTAAAATAGATTCAATGCCTCATAAAGATATTAAAGACCGTGAAAAGGAATACCTCGCCGTTCAAGAGGTGATCGAACAAGCCCAACTGAATGATCCCTGCCCTTGTTCCTCCGGAAAAATTTTTGGAAATTGCTGCGGCTCTGATATGCCTTGCGACTGTGAGTCTCACTGGGGAGCGGGCGAATGTTGCTATTCGGATGATGCCATCAAAAATGAGAGTCCGAAGCAAATTTCTAAAAAATAATTATCTCAATTAAAGATCTGTCGCTCTTTTTTATAGAGGTCTTCGAATTTCTTCAGAATTTCTGGCAAATTTTCTTTGGTCAATCCTAGCAATTTGGCGCCTTCCAAATTTAAAATGGGAGTGTCCGGCTTCTTATCTCGATATCCTATCCCCAAGATTCTACAGGCATCGGCCGCTACTTCTACGCACGCCATCGCCAACTTTAGCACTTGCTCCTTCATGATGGCTTCGCGCTCTTCGGGGGTGAGTCGAGTAAGAGTGTAGCTTTTGATAATGGCAGATAGCTCAGAAGGCAGTCCCCACTTCTCTGTTACTTTAAAACCCACAGCCGGATGACTGTATTTGAAGACCTGGTTCTCAGCATCGATCGGCTGAATCCCCTCATTATAAACTTTTTTCATCACTTCCATGAACGGCTTGGGACATTCATTGTTCATCACGGACTTCCCAACGTTGTGCAGAAGTCCTCCCACAAATGCCAACTCCCCTACTGCGGAAGGAGATTTTTCTGCAAAAACTTTGCCGCCGATTGCGGTTCCAATACTATGGTCCCACATCAATTGTTCGGTAATCCCAAATCTTTTATGAAGGGCTTTGCTCGACGACGCGACGACCATCGATCGAAGACTCTTAAAGCCCAAAATAACAATCGCTTGCTGAACCGTCTTTATCTCTCGACGAAGTCCATAAAATGCAGAATTTGCAATTTTAAGAATTCGAGTCGTGATATTAGCGTCTTTCTCTAAGAGGCTCGCAAGCTGTGCGGCGGTGGAATTCTGATCAGCCACCAGTTCGATAACCTTTCGAGCTACCTGGGGCATCATTTCGAGGTCCCCCGCTTTCTTTACCAAGACATCAAAAGGTAGCGGCTGAGTATCATCCATCGCTTAAAAATATCATTCAGAGAGAATCACGACCATTGAAATTCAGCTGAAAAGTGTCGAAGCCTCTTCGGCTCCGAAGCAATTTGAACTCCAGCAATCTCTTGCTTGCGCGCGTGAACGTAGCCAATGACCTCGAGAACGTAATCCATATGACTCTGCGTATAGACGCGCCGCGGAATCGCCAGTCGGACGAGCTCCGCTGAATGTGCCGCTTCTGATCCATCGGGCTTCCTTCCAAACATCACCGAGCCAATTTCACAGGATCGAATGCCCCCTTCGACGTAGAGACTAAGAGCCAGGGCCTGCCCCGGATACTGATTCCATTTGAGGTGAGAAAGGAACGTTCGAGCGTCCAAATAAATGGCGTGGCCACCTGCAGGCTTGAGATAGGGAACGCCCATTTCTTCCAAACGATTGGCCATATAACGCATCACGGCAATTCGGTAACTCAAATAGTCGGGCTCCAAAACTTCTTTGAGTCCCTGTGCCATTGCCGCCAAATCTCGCCCGGCAAGACCACCGTAGGTTGGAAATCCCTCAGACAAAATCAGCTCTGCCGTTAAATCGGGCAGTAAATTGGCATCATTTGTCGCAAGAATGCCTCCAATATTCACAATCCCATCTTTCTTGGCAGAAAACGTACAGCCATCGGCGAGGGCGAATATTTTTCTCGCAATTTCAATCGGGCTGAAACTCGGCAATTCATATTCGCGAATGAAGGCAATATTCTCGGCGAACCGACATGCATCCAAATAGAAGGGCACCTTGAATTTTCGATAGAGCTTTGAAACCTGCGTGAGATTCTCAAAACTCACGGGCTGACCCCCGCAAGAATTATTAGTAATCGTGCAAAACCCCAGAGGAATCTGATCCTTTGGTGTCGATTCAAGAAAGCTCGCGAGCTTTTGAAGATTCATATTTCCTTTGAATGGAAATCTCGATTTGAAATCAAAATACTCTTCACATGGAAAATCCACTGCTTCAAAGCCCATGGCTTCTGCATTGACTCGAGTCGTGTCAAAATGAGAATTATTGGGAATGCTTGCTTTAGGCTTTCCCTTTCTCTGTGCGGCAAGAACTGAAAAGAGGATTCGCTCCGCTGCTCTTCCTTGATGAGTGGGAATCACAAAGCGAAATCCCATGATGTCTTGGATCGTTTTTTCGAGCTCGGCAAAACTTTTTGATCCTGCATAGGACTCATCGCCGAAGTTCCTGAATCTGTTAATAGATCCACCAGAACCGCATCGCTTGGAAGCTTGAATAAATTATAGTGTGCATTTTTAAGGGCTTCGACTCTTTCATCTCGCGAAAGCATCCGAAGTGGCTCGATGGCCTTAATTTTAAACGGCTCAATAATGGTCTTTGGCTTGAACACGATATCCCCTCCCGTTCAAGAGTTCGCTCAATTTAACTATGGTTAAGTCTCTTAAGCTCCTCCTCACGATATTTTCTGAACAAAACATCCCAATCCCGTGAACCTTCAAAGGGAGCATTGGCTTGTCCCCTAATTTTTTTGCGAACTTTTTCGTCGAGTTCGTTCTCAAGCGCAAAATATTTTGTGTAGACCCGTTTGAAATAGCGGACCCCTTCGTCTTCATCCTTAAAATCAATGAGGTCATCGTCGAATACTTTGTCGGCGCACAAATGCGAAATAAAATTGATCTTGTCTTGAGAAAAACGCCCCTCAATACCACCAGAAAGGATGAAATTCTTCTCTTTGGCGATCTGGCGCTTAATCATCATCAGAGCCTTGCCTCGATCGGTAATTCCGGCCGACTCCCCTTTTTCTTTAACAAGTTCATCGGTTTTGACATCAATCATCCGTTCCTCTTCAAAATGGGAGTGAAGAACGTTGTAAAGAGTGTCCAAAAGCTGAGGGCGCTGAATTTTTACGGTCACATCCCGATCCTTCAGTAAGAGATCGGTCACATGGGTTGCGAGTTTTTTGGACTCCTCGGGCTTCAGGCGCATTTCACGAATTTATCGATATTTGTTCTTATTTGACAGCTAGAAAATGCGCCCCTACGTTGGTGCATTCATGTCTAAACGGGATTATTACGAGATTTTAAGCGTTCAAAAGCAGTCTGACGAAGTCGAGATCAAAAAGGCCTTTCGAAAGCTCGCTTTAGAATACCATCCAGACAGAAACCCCGGCCCTGAAGCGGCCGAGAAATTTCGGGAAGCTCAAGAGGCTTATGGGGTTCTCTCTGACCCCGAAAAGCGAGGTCTTTACGACCAGTACGGGCATGCAGGACTTTCGGGCCAGAATTTAGAAGGCATGGATGATGTTTTTTCGGGATTTCAGAGCATTTTCGCAGACTTTTTTGGAGCTTCAAATGCAGATCGACGGGGTGCGGATCTTCTTTACCGCTTAGAAGTGGACTTCCGGGAGGCCGTACTTGGTTGCTCGAAAGAAATCACCCTCTCAAGATCTGAGGCTTGCGAACTCTGTGGGGGATCAGGCGCAAAGGCAGGCACCAAGCCCGAAGCTTGCGGCACTTGTAGAGGTCGCGGAAAAGTAAGCCGAAACCAAGGTTTTTTTGTTGTGTCGCAAACATGCCCAACTTGTTACGGACAAGGCGAAGTCATTAAGACACCGTGTTCTTCTTGCCGAGGCGAAAAGATTCAAAAGCGAGAACGAAAGATCGACGTTCAAGTTCCCGCGGGTGTGGATACGGGAGTTCGGCTTCGCATCACTGGAGAAGGAGAACTTGGAAATCGAGGCAAGAGAGGCGATCTCTTTGTTGAGCTCCATGTAAAGGCTGATCCGGTTTTTGAACGCGACGGCGTAGATCTCTATACGCGCGTGTATGTTTCTTATCCGACAGCAGTGCTCGGTGGAGAGGCGATCGTTCCTTTGATTGAAGGCGAAAAATCCGTGCATATTCCCAAGCTGATGAAAGCCCCGCATCGAGTAGTTCTAAAGGGTGAGGGCGTTCAGGATCTTCGAAAGCGCAAACGTGGCGATTTGATAGCGGAATTCCAAATTGGTACTCCTGAAGAAGTCTCTTCGGAAGCCAAAGAATTGCTCGAAAAACTGCGGGAATGTCTCGAGCCTAAGAAAAAATCAAAATCCAAAAAAGGCTTTTTTAGCTTCTTGTAGTTAACGGATGCCTTAGAGAGCAAAAGCAATTCGAGTTCCAAGCACTCGCTCTTCTTGAATATGTGCCCGATCGCCCGCTTCTTTTGCCGCTAGGTAGAGATCGAATTCGAAAAACTTCGTCTCAAGGCCAAGTCCGGCCGTCCAATAAAGTTGGCTCATACCCGCGCGAACTGCGAGCATATTCCAAAGTACCGATTCAGCTCCGAAATGAACTTTATTTTCGAAATCCTGCTTCTCGAGCATATTTCTAAAATCAACTGCAAATGTATTTCTTGTAAACGACCAGTCGTAGTGCAGCGCGATGCCGGCGGAAAGACTCTGTTCAATTTGAGCGAGCTTATCCCCCGCAAAGAATCGCGTATTGCCTACATCTTGAAGTGTCACACCAATGGTGGGTTTAAATTGAGTGAAATAAGGAACGAAATATTTAATTCCTAAGTCGCCGCCGATTCCAAATGCCTTTTTGTCGAGCAAAGTGGATCCTAGAATCTCATCTTCAATATTAGTGCCAGGGTCGCGTCCCTTGATGAAATCGTAAGTTGTTTGAGCCTGTTCCTTCGTGATCGGCATTCTATAAAGCGGCTTTAAACTTGCTCCGACCTGAAGTGCTCCCCCTAGAAAGGCATAAGATCCTCCAACAATGAGGCCAAGTGTACCGCTACTGCCGCCAAGTTCCACCACTTGATCGGCCATCACACCACCCAATCGAAATCGTGGATTCACATAGATATCGGCCATCACGCCGATATGAAAATTCTTTCGCGTCCATGAAGGATAAATATTCACGCGAGTACCAAGAGCCGAAGATCCTACATCCGAGAGGAATTCTTGCATGGCCGCTCTTTTTGTGGCATTGGTCGCTCCTTCTCTATCCAGAGCCTCTTGAAAGTCCAAATAATCCGTCATGGTCGTGATACTAAAGGGAATCTCAATCAGAATCGGAAGCACTTCGATTCGACTCTCTTTCACATCATTCAAACTCGCGGGATTCATCATCGCTGAGTCCTTGTCTCCAAGAGTCGCAACCCCTGCTCCACCCATCGAAAGCATTCGGGGTCGAGGATTCACGGAAACTGGATCTGCCAATACTTGGAGATCGCTCAAGGAAAGCAAAGCCGTCGTAAGCGCGAGAATAAAAAGTTTCAAAGACTTAATTGTCATATATTGGTTTCCAAATAGTTACAGACTTCTTGGGCGTCATCAATAATAGGAGTGAGTTCATCGATCATGGACTGCAAATTCACAGGCAGATCGTTCTCTGCGCTCGATTTTGCCTGTTCAGCATTGATCATCATCGCTCTTGAGTCAGTCATCTGACCCAGACCATAAACAGGGGCATCCGGATTCGTGATTAAATTACTTGCCCCAAAGGTCGACTGGCAGGCTGTTACGTCAAAGGTCGCTTCATCTTCGGCAGCAAATCCCGAGACTTTTAGAAAGATCCGCATTCCTTGAAGAAACTTGACGAGAGAAATCTGAAAATAGGTCTGTGATTGTTCACGAACAGTCCCGCCATCAAAGCCTGCGGTTGCAATGAAAGCGTTCAGGGTGGTTTCAGCATCGGTTAAGAGTGTGAAAGAATCGTTCGTAATGTTAACCCCTGCAGATCGCATAGCCTTTAAAATCTTGTCATCATCTGTAAATACCAAGGCAGATATCAACTTAATGCTATCGAATCCTGCAGCGGACATCTTTGCACCTGCGTAGAGTTTGATGAGCTCAAACTTTTCTGAACCCGTAATACTCGTGTCTGCGAGCATCGGCGTTAGAATATTGAGCGCCGAATTTGCATTCGCGATACCTCCGCGCCCCACTAAATATTTCGCTCGCTCAATATCCGCTTCATTTCCAGCGCATCCAA
>Ga0105044_10009144_pt1 | contig 13580 bp, 9 predicted proteins | sample MAT01_FD_78092 | JGI IMG/M metagenome (GOLD analysis project Ga0105044, IMG submission 78092) | Freshwater microbial communities from Lake Fryxell liftoff mats and glacier meltwater in Antarctica - MAT-01 | ecosystem: Environmental > Aquatic > Freshwater > Ice > Liftoff microbial mat | place...
AACTGGCCAGTACCTGAAAAATGCCATTACGGTGTACAAAGTGGTGTACAAAACCAAAAACACCGATGGTACAGAGGTGCAGGCTTCGGGTGCGCTGATTGTTCCTACGGTAACTGGCGCGCTGCCAATGCTTAGTCTGCAACATGGCACCATTCGCACCGACGACGATGCGCCCTCGAACAATGGTGCTGGCAGCGACACCTATTCATTTGGGGCTTTGTTCGGCTCGTACGGGTACATTGTTTCCCTGCCCGATTACATTGGCTACGGTGCCTCGAAAAGTTTACCCCACACCTACGAACACCGGAACGGGTTGGCAACTGCCTCACTGGATATGCTCCGGGCGAGCCGGGAATTCCTAACTCAGAATAAAATAAACTGGGACAAACGACTGTACCTTTCTGGCTATTCGGAGGGGGGATACGCAACCATGTCGCTTCACAAAAAAATGCAGGAAGAGGCTGCGGGCGAATTCAACCTGCGTGCATCCAGCATAGGAGCCGGAGCCTACGATAAAACATCGTTTATGAAGTTTGTGGTCAATACGGCAGCAACCACCCGCCCCGATTATAATTCGCTGTATATCTGGACACTACTGACCTACGACCGGATTTACGGCCTAAATCGCCCGATGTCGTATTATTTCAAGGAGCCCTATGCTACCCAGATTCAGGCGCAACGCGAGAATGCCAGTGTGAGCGTTAGCCTAAACCAGATTTTTACCGATGGCTTCAAGCAGGCAGTCAATACGGGTTCTGATGCACTCTTTGTGAAGGCTGTTGCCGATAATGACGTGTTCGATTGGAAGCCTGCTGTACCTGTTCAACTCTATCACGGAAGAGCCGACTTGCTGGTGCCAATTTTTAACACTCAAAATGCAGAAGCCGCTATGAAAAAGCGTGGCGCTACCGTAACGGCTACGTATGTTGATGGAGCCAACCATACCGACGTTTCAATTATCAGCCAGTACGCACTCGGTACGGTTGCGTTCTTTCAGTCGGTGCAATAAACGGTTCGAACTCCCCCCTAATAACTCACAAAGCCAAATCGTTTGCTGTCGGGCGACCAACTTGGCACATTGATGGTACCCTGACCACCCCTAAAGCGCATTAGTTCGCGGATTTTGCCGGAATTAAGGTCCATCAATCGGAGCATTACATCCTTGTCGGCGGGGTGAGCGCCACCCTGATCCTGTAGATAACTGATGAAGACAATATACTTGCCATCGGGCGAGGGGTGCGGAAACCAACTGGCGTAGGCATCATCAATGAGGTGTTTAGGCTGACTTCCATCGGCATTCATGCGCCAGATTTGCATGAGGCCGGTGCGAAATGAATTGAAATAAATGTATTTACCGTCAGGTGAATATTCAGGACCATCGTCGAGACCTGGCGAACTGGTCAGGCGCGTTTCTTCGGTTCCGCCACTAATGGGCATGGTATAAACATCAAAATCCTTCTTGCCATCAGGTCCGGCGCGTTCGCCTACGTAAGCCAGCGTTTTGCCATCGGCAGAAACACCGTGCCAGTAGGAGGGGGCCTTTTCGGTAATCAGCTTAGGTGTGCCACCCCCGAGAGGTACTATAAAAACGCGCGAGTTGCCGCTGGCAGCAGCGCGTTTGTCATTATGGCTGATAATGATCGTTTGGCCATCGGGAGTCAGGCCATGATCATTGTTGCAGGCCGTGGCAAAGTCGGTATTGATGACTTCTTTTTGGCCTGTTTTCAGGGCTACCCGATAGAGCTTTCCCTGTTGATTGATAATCAGTGATTGACCATCGCGGGTCCAGTTGGGTGCTTCAAACCGGACAGTATCCCGGTGAACGATGGTTCGTTTTCCGGTTGCCAGCTCGTAGGTTTCGAGTTGGCTGGTAACGCGCTGTGCAGATGCTGCCAGAGCGATTAAGGAGATCAGGGAAGAGATCAGGAAATTGCGTTGCATGGTATCAGGAAATAGTAATGAGAAACTTAATGTCCTTAATGCGGAAAGGCACCAGAGGCAATGAACTCCTGTTCTGTTTAATAACTTGCCAACTTATGGACACTATTCTTATTGGCAGTTTGACATTGAGCCTGCTTCACGCCTTGATTCCCAGCCATTGGTTGCCGTTTGTGACCATCGGGAAGGTTGAGCAGTGGAGCCGTCGCCAATTGCTGACTGTTACGGCTATTGCAGGGCTTGCCCATACGGTCAGCACTACCTTATTGGGGATACTGGTAAGTTTGGCGGGTTGGCAGCTGGCCGAGAATTACCATGTTCTGTCTGAACGGGTCATTCCGTTGCTCTTGCTGGCATTGGGGCTTTGGTATCTGATGCAACACCTTCGTCACCAGCACACCCACAACCATGTCGATGCCGGTACGGTACGCAAAAACCGTTCGTTTTCCGGTTTATTATTGTCATTAAGCCTAGCTATGTTCCTGTCACCCTGTCTCGAAATCGAAGCTTATTTTTTGAGTGCGGGCGCAAAAGGCTCGGGGTGGTACGGCATTCCGGCAGTAGCGCTGGTAGCCCTGATTTATAATGTAATCACGCTGTCGGGAATGCTGCTGATGGTGATGATTGGACGACAGGGGCTGAAACGACTCAATACTCACTGGTTTGAGCATAACGAAAACCTGATTACCAGCCTAACGCTTCTGGGACTGGCTGTTCTAAACTTTTTCATCGAATTCTGACCCGATAATGGCACACAAGCATAACGGTCCGGCGCACCGGCATAACCACAACCACGATCATAGCCACGTCGATGTCGAATTGATTGAGACCGGTATAAGCCCAGCGGCAACGGTAGTTCCTGGTAAAACGGGGCTGTGGCAAACCTGGCGTACTTATATGCCAGTAGTTGTCAGCCTGGTTTTATTATTGGTGGGGATTGCCCTGGATTATAATGCAACCAATTGGTTCAAAGACCCCATCCGCCTGGCCTTGTACGTAGTGGCCTATTTGCCCGTAGGCTGGCCCGTATTGCGCCGAGCCTGGAGCGGTATTATGCATCGCGATGTATTCAGCGAATTTTTTCTGATGGGTGTAGCTACTCTCGGCGCCTTTGCCATCCGCGAGTATCCTGAAGGTGTTGCCGTGATGCTGTTCTATACCATCGGGGAGCTGTTTCAGGATGCCGCTGTGTTGAGAGCCCGTCGGTCCATCAAAGCCCTGTTGGATGTACGCCCTGATGCAGTAACTGTTATTCGCGATAGGAAGCCCCAAACGGTACAGGCAGCAACTGTAGCCGTGGGTGAAGTGGTACAGATTAAACCCGGCGAAAAAGTAGGTTTAGACGGTACAATGCGCTCCGACAGTGGCACATTCGATACGGCATCCTTGACTGGCGAAAGTGTTCCACGTACGATCAGAAGGGGCGAAGCGGTGTTGGCCGGTATGATTAACCGACAGTCGCTGGTGGAAATGGACGTGACTACACCTTACCAGGATTCCAAGTTGTCGCGTATTCTCAAACTGGTGCAGCAGGCTACGGGTCGTAAGGCACAAACGCAGGAGTTTATTACTCGCTTTGCCAGAATTTATACCCCCGCTATTTGTGGACTGGCGCTGCTTGTTACGGTACTGCCTTATTTTTTCGTTACTGATTATCAGTTTCGTGATTGGCTCTATCGGGGTCTGGTATTTCTGGTTATTGGTTGCCCCTGCGCGTTGGTGATCTCTATCCCGCTGGGCTATTTTGGAGGAATCGGGGCAGGGTCACGCCAGGGTATTTTGTTCAAAGGGTCGGTTTTTCTGGACCTGATGACCCAATTGAAAACGGTAGTTATGGACAAAACCGGAACCCTCACCAAAGGAGTATTCGAGGTTCAGGATGTAAAACCCGTTGGAATAGATACCAAAGAGTTGGCTCGACTGACGGCCGCTTTGGAAAGTAAATCAACGCACCCTGTGGCCACGGCCATTATTGCTTATGCGCAACATGATGATCCAGGCAAAAGCTACGAATCTGTTCGTGTCGACGATGTAGAGGAAATTCCTGGCCACGGCCTCAAAGGGCAGGTCGACGGAAAAGCTATGTTGGCGGGCAATGCCAAATTGCTCCAGAAGTTTAGTATTTCGTTCGATGATGCGCTTACCAAAATTCCTTACACGGTGGTCATGATCGCTATCGACGGGAAGTTTACCGGTTATTTCATAGTGGCCGATGCCGTAAAGCCCGACGCGGCAGAAGCCGTCAGCCGGTTGAAAAAAGATGGTATTCGTACCGTTATGCTGTCGGGGGATAAGTCGGCAGTAGTCGATGCCATAGCCCGACAACTTGGTCTGGACGAGTGGCATGGCGATTTGCTGCCCGAAGACAAAGTGGCTCACGTAGAACGCCTTAAAGCAGCTATAGCGAGCAACCCAAAAGCAAAACTGGCCTTTGTGGGCGATGGCGTAAACGACGCGCCAGTGGTCGCCTTAGCCGATGTAGGTATGGCCATGGGTGGTCTTGGTTCCGATGCCACCATCGAAACCGCCGACGTAATTATTCAGAACGATGAACCGACCAAAATTGCCACGGCTGTTGCTATTGGTCGGGCCACCCGCCGAATTATCTGGCAGAACATCACCATGTCGATGGTGGTGAAAGCTATTGTGCTGGTGCTGGGCGCGGGGGGGCTGGCAACGATGTGGGAAGCCGTTTTCGCTGATGTGGGCGTGGCGCTATTAGCCATTCTGAACGCCGTGCGGGTCCAGAATTTGACGTTTACGCCTTCTTCCACTTAATGCCGCCACCAATCGCTAACTCAAACAGCTTCTAAGTCCCCGGAACATACGATTCGAGCAACGTCATCTCGCCATCTGGTACAATGGTAACAGATTTGATTGAGGCCGGAATCAAGGCGCACTCACCCAATTTGATGGGCATTTCGTGACCACCCGTTCGAATAGTTGCGCTCCCTTCTACACAGACCAGAATCACAAACGAGTCCAGATGGCTGTAATCATGCAGTACTTCCTGATCGAAGTGCAGCACATTGGTCACGAAATAATCGCACGAAACAGCGTTAACGCTCTGGTTGAGCGTTTTTTTGTATTGGGTTTTATAATCATCGTAGTATTGATAGTCGATGGCATCAACAGCCCGCTCCGTGTGAAGTTCGCGTTTCTGACCTTTGTCATCAACCCGGTCGAAATCGTAAATGCGATAGGTGATGTCGGAAGTCTGCTGAATTTCGGCCAACAACAGCCCCTTACCGATGTAGTGAACGCGACCGGCAGGCAGAAAGAACACATCGCCGGGTTGGGCCGGCTCAATGTTCAGGATATCCATTAGGGTGTTGTCTTTCACGGCCTGCACGTACTCCTCGCGACTTACGGTCCGGTTGAAGCCCGAATTAAGCGAAGCCCCCTCATCTGCCTGCATAATGTACCACATCTCGGTTTTGCCGAATGAATTGTGGCGTCCTTTTGCCAGTTTATCATTGGGGTGTACCTGAATCGAAAGATCGTCGTTGGCATCGATGAACTTGACCAGTAGGGGGAACGTATCGCCGAATTTCTCGTATACATGCTGGCCCACTAGTTTTCCTTTGTATTCGTGGAGGAGGTCGACTAGTGATTCACTGGCCAGCGGTCCATCTGGCACTACCGATACATTACCTTCTACACCCGATACCTCCCAGGTTTCGCCACAGTTAGGAAGGGGACCATCCGGTCCGGGGGTAAAGTCTTTGCCAAGGATGGTATGAATTTTCTGGCCTCCCCAGATTTTATCTTTGAAAATAGTTTGGAACGTCAGTGGGTAAAGCATAGGTAGGTGATGTTGGAAAGTTCTTATTTTTCAACTGGCAAAGTAGGTGCATTGTTGGAATACTATTTGTCCATCTGGTTCAGAGCGGCTCGTGCTTTGTTGTCGATACTGTTTTTGTATTCGTGTTTTTTGTAGCTAATGGCCTTCTCAAAAGACTTTCTTGCCAGCGTCAGTTGCCGTTTTTGTTGGTACACATACCCCAATTGCAGGGCAGCTGTTGCCCCAAATGACAGTCCCGCATCGGCACTGTCGGTCAGGAAAATGGCCCGCTGGAACGGCGCAATGGATAGGTCTGGCGTATTGCGCCGTTGGTGAATTCGCCCCAGACGGTATTGGTATTCGGCTCGGTCGGGGAGGGCTGCGAACTGGGTTTCAGAGTAGGGTTTAAGAATGGCGAGCGCGCGGTCGGTAAAACCACCGTCGGTGGCTAAACGAGCCTGCATCAACACTGTTTGGCCGGGTGTAAGGCCTTTATCGGCGTGAGCCTCTGCAAATTTCTGAGCCGCTTTGTCTGATTCCGTTACGGTGCGGCCTACTTCTTTTACACGTCGAAGATAGGGGAGAGCCATAGCTGGTTTTCCGCTCAGCCAATGGCAAAGAAAGAGCTTGTAATGGGTATCCTTCAGGAAATTCTGCCCGCGAAACGTGCGTAAAAACTGCCCGAAATAAGCTGCTGCTTCGGTTTCGTCGCCCTTTTGGAGGCAAATATCCCCCAAAATATTCTCGATAATTGGCATGGGTAAATAAGCCGGACCGGTTGGTCGAGCTTGCAAAAAAGCCAATGCTCTGTCGCCCTGTCCGTTTTTCATCTGGATGGTGGCTCCGAAGAAATGAAGCAGCAAATTGTCTCGGTTTTGTGCCACTAACTGCGCCAATTGTTTCGAATCGGCATCTGTGAATTTCAGCACATAAGCCCGAATGAGCAAGGTGACCAATTCGGTTTCGGTGCGGAAAATAGGGTCTTGTTGGGCTCGGTTAAGTTCGGCAAGGCCCTGTCGCACATCGCCCCGGAGGCCAATTATTCGTGTGACCCAGGTATAATTCTCCGGTACGGAGCCAATCAGCACGTGCAACACGCCCAGAGCTTTGTATGTAGGTAAGAAGTTGGGGAATTGGCGGGCGTTCTCGGCCAGCAGTTTATAGGCTTTAATGACGTCCCAACACGCGCTTATTTCCTGACCAAATTTTAACTTCACAAAACCCCCATGAAGTCTTACTTCCGCCTGTGTCATCCGCGACCAGGGTGATTTTGGGTCCAAATCAGCCAACTCATCAAGCCGCTGTTCCTGTACGTTGCTTTTGCGGTCGTAGCCCCGCTCATCGTCCGAAATAAGCAGCGTCATCATGTCCGCATAGTCGGCCAGCCAGATCGTCAGACCGTTATGTGGATTTTCGCGGGTAAGTTGTTGTCGAGCTTCCGTTACGCGGAGTTTCATCAGGTCGGCATAGGCACGCTGGAGGCCAGGTGTCCACCCGAAATCCTGCGCCCAGCCAACGGTGGGCAGCAACAGGCATAGCCAGAACAAAAACACCCGGTAGATGCCGGGTGAAAAAGGGACAGTTGGCAGTAGGAGCGGGCAGGTTCTCCTGCATAGGTTCTGCCCGCTGCCACTGCCAAGTACATACTTATTTTGCGCCTTTTCCAACTGGCTCGGGAACCCCTTCCACGTCGGCGAGAATCCGGCCACAGTGTTCACAAACAATAATTTTCTTGCGGTCTTTAATGTCAGCCTGACGTTGCGGTGGCACCACGTTGTAGCAACCTCCACAAGCACCCCGACGCACCGGAACCACGCCTAAACCGTTCAGGGCATTGCCGCGAATCCGTTCGTATGATTTTAACAGACGCTCTTCGATCGTTAATGCCTGCTTTTCGCGGTCTACTTTCAAGCCTTTTTCTTCCTCCTTGCTTTCAGCCAGAATTTGATCCAGTTCCAGCTTTTTCACTTTCAGGTCTTCTTTACGCTCATTTAGCGCGGCCTGAGTTGCTTTGATTTCCTCGTCTTTGGTCCGGATACGGAACGAAGCCTCATTGATACGCTTGTCGGCCAGTTCCATTTCGAGCGATTGCAACTCAATTTCCTTCGAGATGGCGTCATACTCGCGGTTGTTGCGCACGTTCATCTGCTGCTCCTTGTAACGAGTAATCAGTTTCTCGGCATCTTTTTTGGCTCCCTTGTTCCGGTTGATTTCGTCTTCCTGGGTTTTGGCCTCGGCCTGAAACTTACTGATGCGGGTTTCAAAACCGATGATCTCATCTTCCAGATCGCGTACTTCTTCGGGAAGGCTGCCGCGAATCTTTACCAGTTCATCAAGCTGTGAGTCAATGGATTGTAATTTGAGAAGAGCATCGAGCTTTTGCGCAATCGTTAGTTCCATGTGTTTTTAATGTATAATGGATAATGAATACTGTATAATATAGAATGAGAAATGGATGGAGAAGGGTTCCCCGGCAGTCCGTTATTCATTCACCACTATCCATTATTCATTAACGAAGTAGTTCACCGGATTGGTGACAGATTCAGATAAAATTACCGCAAAAGTAGAAAAATTTTCCAGCAAATGCTTTTGAATTAGGTCTTTCGTGAATACCTCGCTCTCATAATGGCCAATATCACAAATAGTTATGCGGTTGTCGGCATCAAAAAATTCGTGGTATTTATAATCTGCTGTCACAAATACATTGGCTCCGGCTCGTATGGCATCATTGAGTAAAAAACCTCCCGAGCCCCCGCAGACCGCTACCCGACGAACGGGTGTATCGAGCAAAGCCGTGTACCGGATTACCGACAGACCCATCTGATCGTTCAGGTATCGAAGCCATTCGCGGCCGTACATGGGCGCTGGCAAATCGCCTACGGCACCTGATCCAACAGTCTGGTTTTGGTTGTTGAGTGAATACAGGTCGTAGGCTACGCTCTCATAGGGGTGGGCCTGTTTCATGGCGGCAACCATCGAGCTTTCCAGGTGACCAGGGAAAACAACTTCTACCCGGTGTTCGGTCACACTCTCATCATTGCCCACAGCGCCAATGGCAGGATTAGCTCCATCGAGTGGCCGAAAGGTGCCGGTTCCCTGAGTTCGGAATGAGCAATGGTCGTAGTTGCCAATTTTTCCGGCGCCGGTCTCATACAGGGCATTCAACAGGGTTTGCGTACTATCGACGGGTACAAACACCGCTAATTTGCTCATTACACCACTTTTGGGCGATAAAATCCGCACGTTTTGAAGCCCCAGTTTTTCGGCAATCATGAAATTGACGCCACCTGTTACGTTGTCTAAGTTGGTATGAATGGCATACAGGGCAACGTCGTTTTTGATGGCCTTGATCACCGTCCGCTCCACGTAGGTTTTACCGGTCAGTTTTTTCAGGCCTTTAAATACAATTGGATGGTGGGATACTACCACGTTGCAGCCTTTGGCAATGGCCTCGTCGACTACGGCTTCAGTTGCATCGAGCGAGACCAGCACGCCCGTAATTTCAGTGGTTGGGTCACCCACAATCAGGCCTGAGTTATCGTAGGATTCCTGGTAGGCAGTAGGGGCAAGGCTTTCGAGAAGAACCGTTAATTCGCGGAGTTGAGTCATGGTAAATTGTAAACAAGAAATATGCAGCAAAGATGCAGGGACAGGTATCGGTAATCAACAGTAAAAGGCGCAACAATTCCTCTTTAATCCCGCATGAACCCCGATACTATGAAGTGATCACCAAAAAGCTGGTCAAAATTCTGAAGAAATTATGAGGGTTTTGGTTTTGTGGGGTTAGGTCGGGGGCCTGACCCCACAAAACCAAAACGCAATACGCTACCGTCGTCGTGCCAATGCTTCCCGGTTTAAGGTAATCAGGTGGCCTATTGGTTTGCCCGCCCGGTAGGTGATCACACGGAGCGTAATGGGGCCATCGGGAAGGGCAACGGGTTGGGTGTAGCGGGTCGAGAACTGGTCGGGCATGGTATCGTCGATAGAATAAAAAATATCCAGACCAGGAATTTCCCCTTCCAGTTCGAGTGTCAGTTTGCCGTCTTTCGTACTCGTTCTGACGATAACATCATAAATGGCTTTGGAGTAGTTGATCCCCGCCAGATCGGCCCGGTCGAAACGTGATTCCATTCGTTGCACAAAGTTGGGCCAGTTTTTGGTCTCCTTTGGCGACCAATATACCTCCGACAAGGCCCAGGCACGTGGATAGGTCATGTATTCAGCGTAGCGCATGGTCGGAATCTGCTCTGTCCACAAGTTAGCCTGACCACCCAGAATTCGCTTGGGATCAACACCTTCCGGCACGGGATCGAAACTGTAGCTTTTGCGGGTGCGTAAGGTAGCGTAAATAGGTGGGTCGATAGTTGGATCGCCCTGGTTATAGTCAATGTACGCGAAGGTAGTTGGCGTCATAACTACGTTGTGGCCTGTCTGAGCCGCTTCGATACCACCCTTAATGCCCCGCCAGCTCATCACAGCCGCATCGTTCGGAATACCACCCTCCAGAATTTCATCCCAGCCGATCATCTTTTTGCCTTTGGCTGCTACAATTTTGGCGACCCGCTCCATAAAATAGCCCTGCAAATCTTCGACGTGCCGGATATTCAGTTTTTTCATCAGCGCCTGACAGCCAGGGTCATTTGCCCAGTACCCTTTGTAGCACTCGTCGCCCCCAACGTGGATGTACTGATTCGGAAACAGAGCCGCCACTTCGGTAAATACCTTGTCCAAAAAAGTATACACGTTTTCGTCGGAAGGATTCAGCGTATTTTCTACCAACATCTTAAACGTGCCATTGCCGTACCATTCTGAGAACGCCGTGCCAGGGTTTACTACAGCCGGGGCTTTGGTACAGCTCAGTTCGGGGTAGGCTGCCAGAACCGCCATGCTATGACCTGGTACGTCTATTTCGGGAACAATAGTCACGTAGCGATCAGCCGCGTATTGAACCACCTCGCGAATGTCGTCCTGGGTATAAAAACCGCCTGTTTTGGCTGGCTCGCCCGGTTTTGGAGCCTCGCGACTGCCAAATTTACCGGCCCGCTCAACGCGCCAGGCTCCCACTTCGGTCAGTTTGGGTAACGATTTTATTTGGATACGCCAGCCATTGTCGTCGGTCAAGTGCCAATGGAAGGTATTGTATTTGAGAGCGGCTAACTGATCGATGTAGCGTTTGACTTCTTCTTTGGTGAAGAAATTACGACTTACATCGAGCATAACCCCCCGCCAGCCGAAGCGGGGTTGGTCGGTGATGCGCACCGCCGGAATAGTCCAGGCTACCGTAGCGGCCTTCTGACCTTCGATCTCTTTTGGTAATAATTGAATCAGCGACTGCATGCCGTAGAACAAACCCGCTGGTTGATTGGCCGTAATAACTACCTGTTTCGGTGAGGCATCGAGCGTATATCCTTCTGAACCGAGCGCCGGATTTGGAGTGGCATTTAGGGTGAACTGAATGCCGCCCCGGTCGCCGGGAATGGACCGAAGGCTGTAGCCAGTTGCCTTGTTCAGTTTCTGCACCAGGGCATCGGCAGCATACTGAGCCGGAAGTTGCCCGTAGTGAACGCTGGTGGTTTTCGTAAGCCGGAATGTGCCTTGTTGGGGTTGCACTGAAACAGGCTGCGGAATAATAGAAATGGGTTGCTGTTGAGCTAAGAGACTGAAAGAAGCTAGCAGAAAGCTGCTGGAAAAGGCCAGTAGGAGGCTTTTCATAGGTTTGTGATGGTTAAAAATTAATGTGAAATAAGTGGGTCATACTCGTTTTGCCAAATCGGTTGTTAGCGTGTTTCGATAAAAAAACAGCCGCGTTCCAACCCTTTTGGCGTTAGTGGGGTCTTACTGTCAGAAGTACCTAAGACTTAAACAGCAAAATTATGAAAATGCTATCACCATCAGTCAAAGCCATTACAGCTGGTACGCTACTTTTGGCTACCCTAAGTTGTACCAAACAAAGCGACAGTTTGCAGGCCGACAGCACGGCTGGGGCCTTGCGCGTATCAGCTCCGTTTGCTACCCAGACAACCGATTTCGCGTTCGATTTGCTGAAGCGCGTCAACGAGCAGGAAAAGAAAGATGTGAATACGTTTGTATCGCCCTTGAGCCTCCATATTGCCCTGGGCATGTTATTGAATGGGGCTAAGGGACAAACGGCCCAGGAGATTCAGAAAACGCTGAAACTGGACGCTCAGACCCTGGCAGAGGCTAACCAGACGTACGCCAATCTGATGAAAAATCTGCCGGGTGTCGATCCGAAAGTGAAGCTCACGTTGGGTAACTCGGTCTGGTATCGCAACAATTTCACCGTCGAAACGTCTTTTCAGGATGTGTTGCGCCAGAGTTTTAAGGCTGAAGTTACACCGTTGGACTTCGCCAGTCCAACCGCCAAAGACCGAATTAACCAATGGGCCAGCGACCAGACTAATGGCAAAATAAAGACGGTGATTCAGGAGGTCAAACCGGAGCATGTTATGTTTCTGCTCAACGCTTTGTATTTCAAAGGCGACTGGAAAACGCAGTTCAAGGCCGAGCAAACGGTCGATATGCCGTTTAAGCTGGTCTCGGGAAGCACCAAAAACGTGAAGATGATGCGGATGAATGCACCCTTGCGTCGGGCTTTTCGGCCAACCTATACGGCTTTCGAACTGCCCTACGCGAATGGAAACTTTGCCATGACAGTTTTACTGCCTGCGGCCAATTCGTCGGCCGATGCACTCATCAATAGCCTGAATACGACGGAGTGGAATGCCGTACAGAAGGACATGACCGAGGGGGCAATGGACATTGGGTTGCCTCGCTTCACGCTTGCGTACGAAATTGGTCTGAACAGCGTGTTGGCGAAAATGGGGATGCCAACGGTATTCACCAATGCGGCCGACTTGTCGGGAGTTAACCGGAATGGGGGTTTGAAAGTAGATTTCGTGAAGCAGAACACCTTTGTAGCAGTCGATGAAAAAGGGACCGAAGCGGCTGCCGTTACCAGCATTGGTGTTGTTGTAACATCCCTACCAGTCGCCTACCTCTGCGACCGCCCTTTCTTGTTTGTGATTCACGAAAAAACATCGGGGACGGTGCTGTTTACGGGGAAAATTGTTGATCCACAAACGAACTGACATCGACACGCGCTAACTTTAGAGGTCTATTAACTTCTTCAGCGCATGTCATCAAAATGGATTACAGGTTTGCAAGCAGGGCTTTTACTGGCGAGCGTATTTGCCGGTAATGCCCAGCCGCTCCCAAACGGCCCCGACAATACTGCCTCAATCAAAGAGGCTGATATCAAACGCGACCTGTTCAACCTCTCCGATGATCATTTCCGGGGTCGGCGAGCCGGAACCCTCGATGAGCTTCGGGCTTCGGTCTGGCTCGCCGAACAATTGCGGGCTTCGGGTCTGCAACCCGCTGGTGACGATGGTACTTACTTTCAGTTTTTTCACCTCCAACGCACCCGTATCTCCGAAACCAGTCGCCTGAGTATTGGCAGCCGGACGCTCGAATACGGCGAAGACGCCGTGGTATTGGCCCCGGCTATTGCTTCGGTCGATGCCCCACTGGTGTTTGTGGGCACTGGTACACCCGAGGAAGTGGCAAAAGTTGATGTGAAAGGAAAAGCTGTTGCGATTCAGTTTTCGGGCACCCCCCCGGCCGAACTCAGCTATCGCCGTTTTCTGATGACCAGTATGCAACAGCGCTCAGCGGCCCTGGTAAAGGCAGGTGCTGTCGCGGTGCTGTTTGTATCGGATGCTGCTGCTCAAGCCGTTTTTGATCGGTGGAGTGGGGGCTATGATGCCGGTCGGTACGATTTGCCCGGTGGCCCCAATACGCGGGTTTATAGCCAGGCGCCTATGGTCTGGTTACCATC
>Ga0105044_10009146_pt1 | contig 13579 bp, 11 predicted proteins | sample MAT01_FD_78092 | JGI IMG/M metagenome (GOLD analysis project Ga0105044, IMG submission 78092) | Freshwater microbial communities from Lake Fryxell liftoff mats and glacier meltwater in Antarctica - MAT-01 | ecosystem: Environmental > Aquatic > Freshwater > Ice > Liftoff microbial mat | place...
AATTTCGATGGGCGGTAATCATAACATCGGAATTACAAATTCCGATGGGCGGTCGGGCCCCTTGGGATTTGCAATCCCAAGGAAATAAATAGCAGGATTTGCAATCCGCTATCGAGGAATTTGCTTCTTAAGAATATCACTTCATCGAATGGCGTTTTTCTTTCCGATGAGCGGTAATCATAACATCGGAATTACAAATTCCGATGGGCAGTGGCGCCCCTTGGGATTTGCAATCCCAAGGAAATTAATAGTAGGATTTGCAATCCGCTATCGAGGAATTTGCTTTTAAAGAATAGCACTTCATCGAATGGCGTTTTTCTTTGCGATGGGCGGTAATCATAACATAGGAATTACAAATTCCGATGGGCGATAAAAAGCGATAGTTGTAAACTTGTCATTTCAAAAAATAATTTTACTTTTATCCAGTCATGAAATCCAAAAAAGTAAAATTTACTGCTACTATTTTTAAGTTTGCCAGTAAGGGTGAAAAAACCGGCTGGTCGTATGTGGATGTGCCTGCTGATATTGCACAATCGTTAAAACCGGGTAACAAAAAATCGTTTCGGGTTAAAGGCTTTATCAATGAACATCCAATTAAAATGATCGCCCTGATGCCCATGGGTGATGGGAATTTTATTCTTACTCTCAACGCTGAAATCCGCAAAGGTTTAGGCAGAAATCATGGAGCAATGGTACATCTGGATTTATCCATCGACACTACGGAGTATCAAATTGACAGCGATTTTTTAGAATGCCTAAAAGATGAACCTAAAGCCAAAATACAATTCGATAAGATCCCACCCTCCCACCGCAATTACTATTCGAAATGGATTGAAAGTGCAAAAACAGAAGTTACCAAGGCTAAACGAATAGCAATGGCTATTGAAGCACTTTCAAAATCAATGAATTATGGTGAAATGATTAGGGAAGCCGGTCAGAAAAAACTTAAATAGAAAGAATAATTTGTTGCACTATCTTTTTTCAAAGTTTAAATTAACGTTAAACCTTCGTTAACTTTGAGAGTCAGACAGTCTGATTTTTATCCTACAAAACCAACCATGAAAAAAAACCTACTCCTATCACTGGTTCACTTATTTTGCCTAGTAGCAATTTCAATGGCTCAATCTCTCCCCGATGAAATGCATCTTTCTCCCGACGGTCGCCGTTTGTATAGCGGAGGTTTACAACACCAGGGACTTTACAATGATTCTCTTGTAAAAAGTATTTACCTCACCTTCCCACAATCTAATTACTGGTCGCTCCTTCAGCAAAATTATGTCAGTCATACCGACATACCGGCGAACATGACTGTAGATGGGATTGTTTACGACAGTGTAGGCGTACGATTCAAGGGTCAAACTTCTTACTCACAAACGATGAACTCACAAAAAAAATCTTTCAACATTACTGTTGATTACACACAACCGGGTTTGGATCTTGAAGGGTATGAAACACTCAATTTAAATAATTGCTTTCAGGATGAATCTTTTTTACGTGAAGTATTTTATCTCCATCAAATCAGAAAATTTATTCCGGCAGCAAAAGCATCATTTGTGAAATTATATATCAACGGAGCGAATTGGGGTGTTTATCCAACCATTCAACAGATTAATAAAGATTTTTTGAAAGAGTGGTGGATGAGCAATGATGGCACCAATTGGAGAGCCGACAAACCACCGGGATCTCCGGGTGGTCCGGGTGGGGGCTGGGGTGATGGCACTGCAGCATTGAATTATTTAGGAACCGACACATCTTTATACAAACCAAACTACACATTAAAAAGCTCCACCAAACCCAATCCGTGGACTGATTTAGTTACCGTAACAGACATTCTTGAAAATACACCTCTGGCAAACTTACCTACTGTGTTACCAAACTATATGGATGTTGACCGAACACTATGGTTTTTGGCGAGTGAAATTTTGTTTTCTGATGATGACAGTTACATCTATAAAGGCAAAATGGATTACTATGTGTATTACGAATTGGAAACAGGAAGAATGGTTCCACAGGAATTCGATGGCAATAGCGTGATGGATCCCGCACATGTAACATGGAGTGCATTTTATAATCAGGCCAATGTAAATTATCCTTTAATGAACCGTTTGTTTGCAGTGCCTGAATATCGTCAGCGTTACCTTGCTCATTTAAGAACTATGATTAACGATGCCTATGACACCTCAGCGGCATACCAACTGATTGATCGTTACAAAGCATTAATTGACACTATGGTTTTTAATGATCCTAAAAAATTATATACTTACAATCAGTTTAACACTGAAATTACAGTGCTGAAAAATTTTATTCAAAATAGAAAAAACTATCTGCTCTCAAATGCCGAAGTAATTCAAAGCGGACCTATTATTTCAAATGCTGCCTATTATACCAACGGAACGCAATGGGCTCCGCCTTCTGACAATCAAAGCGTGAATGTTAGGACAACAGTGAATTCAGGAAATGGGATTTCGCAGGTGAAACTCTATTACGCAACCGAAATAGTTGGAAATTTCTCCAACACACTCATGTACGATGATGGCAATCACGATGACGGTGGCTCAGGTGATGGAATTTATGGAGGAACTATTCCGGGATTTATTGCCGGCACATGGATAAGGTTTTATATTGAAGCTGCATCAGCGAGTGTTGCAAACACCGTTACCTACGATCCTCCGGGTGCCGAACATGATGTATATATTTATTTGGTTACTCCTACTTTTGTTGCCGATTCCACAATTGCAATTAATGAATTGATGGCATCCAACACCACTACCATGGCTGATTCGTATGGCGAATATGACGATTGGATTGAATTGTTTAATAAATCATCTGTTCAGGTTGATTTATCAGGATACAAACTCACAGATAACCCTGCTAATCTTGATAAATTTATTATCCCAACAGGAACTATAATTCAACCAAATCAATATTTAATTATCTGGGCCGATGAAGACAGCATCCAGGGACCTTATCATGCTAATTTTAAATTGTCTGCTTCGGGCGAGCAACTCTTCCTATTGAATCCGGCCGGAGGTTTAATAGATAGCGTAAGCTGGGGAGCTCAGGTTACCGATCAGGGCTTCGCAAGAGTGCCGAATGGTATAGGAAATTTTTTAATACAACAACCTACATTCTCTGCAAATAACAATTTGACTTCCTTTGGAGAAGAACCCATTGCTGTAACCGGATTGTCAGTGTATCCTAACCCTGCGAATGACAAATTATGGGTGACTTTAACAGGAATTGAATTTGCAAATGTAGAAATATATGATGCGTTGGGAAAACTTGTTTTGAATAAAGAAGTTCATGGCGAAACACTAATTGAAACGACAGAGTTATCGAGAGGCATTTATACACTTCGTGTGCAAGATCATAGTCGAAAAGTGATCATTACCCGATAATACTGTTTAAAATATTTATGCCGCCTGCAACTTAATTGTTGCAGGCTTTTTTTGCTTTTGCAGAATTCTAATTAAAAATTTATACTATTTTTGAGAAGCTATCTGAACTATCTGTTCTCACATTTAAATAAATTACTAAAAATCAATTCTCCTCAATGGCAAAAGATAATTTTTCGAAACAAGCTGCTGAATATGCCGGTTACAGACCGACATATCCCCATGAGATGATTGAATTTCTCATCAACAACACAAATGAACATAGGCATGCATTGGATTGCGCAACCGGTAACGGACAAGTGGCTGTGAAATTGGCCGATCATTTTAAAAATGTTTCTGCTACAGATATCAGTGAGCGTCAATTACAAAATGCAATACTAAAAAATAATATCACCTATTCACTTCAGTCATCTGAGCAAACAAATTTTGCTGATAATTATTTTGATTTGATAACGGTTGGACAGGCGGCGCACTGGTTCGAACTTCCAAAATTTTACAAGGAAGTAAATAGAATTTTAAAACCTGGCGGTGTCCTCGCATTATTTGGTTACGGATTGTTTAAAACTGAGCCTGCATTAGAAAAAATTGTTTCACACTTTTATTCTAAAACTCTTGATGGATACTGGGATCCGGAAAGAAAATTTGTTGATGAAGCTTACCGATCGTTCGAATTTCCATATGTTAAATTCGACAACAATGGTTTTAGCAGTTATTATGAATGGACCATTGAACAAGTATTAGGATTTTTGTCAACATGGTCGGCTGTGCAGCATTATAAAAATCGCAATGGGGAAGATCCGATACTATTGTTGAATAAACCTTTGAGGGAAGCCTGGGGAAATGAGTCGATAAAGAGAATTTCCTTTCCTATTTTTATAATAGCAGGAAGGAAATAGTTTTATTGGATGAGGAAGATTAACAAAATCCTTCTTAACAACAACCGGTGTTTCAAAAAATCTATCGGGAATTCACAAAGCGCAAGGAGTGAATTCTGGCATCGAGTTCTTTCATATACTCACGCTTATTGAATTTTGGCGCATAAACAAAAGCATCAATAAAAACCAACTCTTCCTTCAACTTATCATGAATTACATACATCATGAATGGACCTCCCATAAAATCACCTTCGGTACGCCAAAGTCCTTTGAGTTGAACTGCATAAGAGCTATCTACCTGAGTGGTTTCCAGCAACAGAGGAACCATTTTATCTGTAGTCATAAAACTTCCCTTCCGTGGTCCCGGAATATGAACTCGTGAGATGGAGTCTCTGACTGAAACGATCGATTCAGGTGCAAAGTCAGTTTGTGAAGAGTAGGGCATTCTGAAAATCTGTAACCCAACACTTGTATTCACAGTTTCTTTACGCACCCAGACATAATTCGCATTTCGGCTGGCAATAAAAAAATCATCCGACAAAGGCAATACAATTCCGGTTAACTGTGTGAGTTCTGAAGTAACTTTTGTGTTGGCAATTTTTCTTAGTGAAGCAACCGATCTCGCTCGTTCCTCATCAGTAAATTTTTGAATAATTGTTCCGGTCATAGAGTCGAGCACAGAATCTAATGTGGAAACATTCACAGCACGAAGGTTCAGCACCAACTGCGGATCAGCATACACTTCTCTTTTAAAAGTAAATGAATAGCTTTTGCCTGCTTGCACCGGACCAATCTCCACCATCAACACATTACGATGCCGCTGGAGTATACTTTTAAAATTGGAAGGATGAATATTGACAATGGTAAAAGACGGTTCATATTGAGGCAATCCCGGAAAGGAAGCCATGAGTGAATCTCTCAAAATAGTTCCGGCCTGCCTATTCCAAAGAGTGGAATCAATAACAATAACAATTTCACCGGATTTCCCTGAGGAAGATGGTTTTGAAGTTTGCTGCTGACAGGAGCCGAAAAAAAATAAAATTATACCTACAAGAAAAAACTGAACGATTTGGGATTTCATCTCAACCGCTGACCTTCACTTTTAATTTTGTACCGGGGATCAGGTTTTTGCTACTTTGAATTTTATTTATTTTCATAATTTGTTCAACTGTAGCACCCTCATAACGCTGAGCAATATTCCATAGTGTATCTCCTTTTTGCACCATATGGTAAACTATTTCCTGGTTGGCTGCAATAGAAGCAGTGGTGGTGGTAGTTGTGGTTGTTACTGCTAGATCGGTCTGATTAGCTGTATCAGAAGCTTTGGCCGAATCGGAAGAATTATTTTGGTTGGTTGTTGCTACCTTTTCAGGAACAGGCACCTTTACAGTTACCGTTGTGTAATATGCTAACTTTTGTCCTTTTAAAATTGAATTAGAACTAAGCTTGTTCCATGATCTTAAATCGGAAACAGTGCAATTGAATCTTTTAGCCAGTAAAGATAGATTGTCTCCGGAACGAACGATATAGTTCTTTTTAACTTTCTTTTTAACCAGCTTGAAATCATCATCATTACTCTGAGATGTATTCACACTTACATCTTTCTCTTCACCTGAATTATTGGAAGCAAGCAACACAGGCGAAGGCGCCGGAATTGGATCGTAAATAGTAGATTCAGCGGCAATAAATGCAGAAATTTTTGATGCAGGAAGTCTTAAATAATTGGAATGCTCTGTATCAGGTATAATTCCTTTTTTGTAAATAGGATTCAGAAAAGAAATTACATCAATGGGAAGATCTATTGCCTCAGCAATTTTTCGGAATGTTAAAGAACGATCAATGGCAACGGTATCTACCTCAAAATAATTAAATGCAGGTGCTATAGGAAAAATCTGATGTTCGCTAGAATAACTCATCACGTAAGTTACAGCGATGAAAGCGGGAACATAACCACGTGTTTCGGCGGGAAGGTATTTTGAAATTGCCCAAAAATCTTTTTGTCCACCGGCGCGTTTGATGGCCTTATTCACATTACCGGGTCCGCAATTATATGCGGCTATTACCAGCAGCCAATCGCCATAAATAGCATACATATCTTTAAAATAACGGCAGGCCGCATACGAAGATTTTATTGGATCGCGGCGTTCATCATAATAAGAGTTTATTTTGAGATCATACATTTTACCGGTGTTGTACATGAACTGCCAAAGTCCGGTAGCCCCCATTTTAGAAACAGCAACAGGATTTAAAGCCGACTCAACAACCGCCAGATATTTGAACTCCAAAGGCAGCCCTTCTTTATCAAGGACTTCTTCGAACAATGGAAAATATAAATTCGACAAACCCATAACTCTACTCGTAAGGCTTCGTCTTTTATAAGCGTATAAGTCGATGTAGCGTTTTACCTCATCATTAAAAACCAACGGGATGGGAGAATATAATTTCGCCATTCGCTGCGCATAAATTTCATCGCTGTAAACAGGAACAGCACTAACTCCGGTGGTAACGCCGCTACCGTATATGTTTTGACTGTTAAATCGTAAAACATTATTTAGGGTAACCAAACTGTCGAGCATTTCAACAATCGGATCGTTCTTAACCAATTCTTCTACTGTTGTGGTTTCCTGCTGGGCAGTAACCTGGCACAGATTTAGGATCAAAGCAATAGCTACCAAATAAAGATATTTCAATAATTTCATTAGTTCTTTCAATAAATAACAGATTAAATCCCCGGATACACTAAAGATAGCCTCAAAATTAAAAAATTAATTTGCCAATAGTGTTCTATTCTTACAATCAGGTATTCAAATAGTTAACTAAACAACCGGTTAGAATTAACATATACTCTACAATGCTGAATTTCAATTGTTTATTTTTTAAACAATTAGATCTTATTTTTTGAACAAGTTCAGGAGGGAAATTTAAACATACTGTCAATTTGCTGATTTTCAACATATTGATACAATAAAGTTATCGGCTAACCCGATGAGAGTTGATTGGGGAAATTATTACCACTCAAATAATTACTAATCAATAAGTTGTAAATAAAACTAAAGGATTTTAACATCAACCGGTTTAACTTTTGTGAAATTTTTAATCACATAAGGAACCAGACTCAATAATACAGCCATCATAGAAATAATAATCAAAAGCAGCAAACTGGAGATGTCGCGAAGCATTAAAGCAACAAAAATAAAGAGGATGTTTATAGCATAAAGTGTTAAAGATACTCCACGATGTGAGAGGCCTAAATCGAGAAGGACGTGATGCATATGATTGCGATCGGCTTTGAAAGGCGATTTCTTTTGCATCACCCTCAAAATAAATATGCGAAGAGTGTCAAATAAAGGGATAATCAGAATTGCGATGGCCATTGCAGGACTTGATCTGAATGGGAACGCATAGGGCGGCGAAGCAAAACTCAGCTGAATAAAATTAATAGCCAGAATTGAGAGTATCAATCCAATAATGAGTGAGCCCGTGTCGCCCATAAATATATTTGCCGGCGAAAAATTGTAGACTAGAAATGCCAACAAAGAACTGAACAGAGAGAAGGACAGTATACAGAGGGAAATTTGATTGTAATTATAGAACCATAAGCCAAAAGCAAAGGATGCAATTGCACCAATACCTGCAGCGAGTCCATCAACACCGTCGATCAAATTAAAGGCATTTACAATTGTGAGAATTGTAAACAACGATAAAATTATACTGAACCAATAGGGGATTTCATACACGCCAAAAAATCCATAAAGATTTGTTACGCGAATGTTTGCGAAGAGAACAATTATAATAGCAGAAATTAGCTGTCCGTAAAATTTTTTCTTTGCAGTCAGCTCAATAATATCATCCTTAATGCCAATAAAGAACATTACAATGATGGCTGCAAGGATATATTGGGTATTTTGGGTGTCGTATCCTGATGTCCAGAATGTATAAGAAAAAACCACTCCTGCAAAGATTGCCAGTCCGCCCAAAGTAGGAACACTAGATTTGTGAGATTTTCTTTCGCCGGGTTCATCAAATAGGTTCTTAATTATTGCCACCTTGATGATAGATGGAATAGCCAAAAATGTAATAACAAAAGCGGTTATGCAGCCAAAAGCAATATTAATCATAGGGCAATTTTTACTCAGGGGCAAATGTAAGGTGTGCCTGTGAACCCCTGATTTCTTTTTTGTTAAATGATCATTTTACAAGGTGAAATTCGTCTTTTCATGGGTAGTTTTTTCAATTTCCGTGGTTCTTTGTGTTTTTTCCTTTTCCGGAGCTCGATTTCAACCCATAATACTCAATTCAAATTCTGTTAATATACGACAATTTAGATCGATTAGATTCATCAAAAATCAAGATATCTATTTGACAAAGTTGACCGGATGCCCAAAAAGAAAAAGATGGTTTCATCGGTGCCATATCTATTTTCGGCCTGACGAAGTCTTGTTCCTGCCTCCACTACCAAATTGCTGGCAGGATTTAAGACATACCACAACTTCAAATCAACATTAATCACCGTTGTTTCAAGGCCTTGCAACATATCGTTACCATAATCGGAGGGTCTTGTCTCATAACTTAACAGCACATTGTTCCCAAAGTTTTGCAGTTCGCCAATGCTATCAACATCATATCCAACTTTAGCATAATTAAACCGGGTGCTCAATTGCCAGCGTTTATATCCATAATTGATGGAAGTAACTGATTCCCAGAAATTTGCTCCTAATGGATGTGCTAATGGCTGATTATAATGTGCATACGCCGAACGGGAAGTTCTGTGTTGATAGGTGAAAGGTCGGGCATAATTAAATTCTGAACTCATCTCCAGTCTGTCGAGCCCAAAAGGATTGAATGTCCTGAACCCTACCTGAAAAGCATGTTTATTACCCCACCAGCCACTATCAGCTTTAATTTCATTAAGTTTAAATTCGTCAAGCATCACCTGACCGTAAGCATACACTTTGCTACTAATCTTGTATTTGAGATTGAATCCCAGTAAGGCATTATCGGGCGAACCGATCGAAAACTCAACAGGCCTTAAAAAGATCACAGGGTTCAGATAATTATAATCAAACACTCGTGCCGAATCATTTTCCCAGATGATGCTTTCAAGGACACCGAAAGTAAGTCGTTTGCCGATGTTGATATCGAGGTAATGAAATACACCATACTTCCGTCTAAAACTTTCATCAAAAACAGTTACATAAGGACCATCCTGAAAAATCGCATAGAGTACCATGTATTTAATTTTCCAAAAATTGGCATTCACTTTTAAGAAAGGGTAATTATAGCTATTATCTGATAACAACACAGAGCGATAGCCATCACCAATAAAATTTTTATCGTGGCCAAGTTGAAAGCTGAAGTGTTTTTTTAATGAAAAAGCAATGGTACCGTTAACAGTTCCATAATCAAATTTATTATCATAGTTTTTTATTCTGCTTGCTCCGGGAACTACAAATGTTTTTCTAATTGATGAATCAATGTAAGAGGAGAAAGTCGATTGTGATTCAAGAAAAGAGGAATTGAAAGAAAAGTGTTTCCCGAAAGTACCTCCCACTGCAATACCTCTTGAATTGATGAATAAATTCTTATCGCCTTGAGTCTCCATAGAGCGGCCGCCATCAAATTCCATAATGAAATCACCGTATAAAAAATAATCGTCATCACGAACTTCCAGCAAATGTTCATTAAAAAGTTTGCGACCCACCCATGTTTTTTGAAATTTAGTTGGTTTCATCATATAAGCACCTATTGAATCAATAGGAGTTACCAGCTTGATTTCGTCGCTGAAGTAAGGCTTTATGGAAGTGTGAAATGAGCTGCCCACTTTGTAGAGAGAGGAGTCGTAGCGGGCATTTACGTCATTGTTCAATGGCAGATAATAGTGCTGTGCAACTACATCGTTTTTAAAAAACGTTACTCCTAAAACCAATATCAAAAGGTACAATTGCTTCATTTTTTAGTTGCTAACCTGATTGAATACAAATTTTGGAAACTATTTCAAACAATGCGTGAAGCAGGCAAGGAAGTTGTTAACGAGCAATGTGAATAAATCATTGCTTCACAATTCGCTTAAAAAGGTTCTCATATGAGTTGGTAATGTGCTCCCAATTATAGATGTTTTTAACCTTTTCAAGATTCATTGCAATAGCCCTTTCACTCAAATCATGAGCATAAATGTAATCATTTAAAAGTTTAGAAAGGGAGCCATGATTGTTGAAATACAGGGCATCGTCACCCAAAATAGCCTTATTAAATTCGTTGCCGTGGGCGATAATAAAGGCTGAGGATGCCATTGCTTCGAGCAGCGAAGGATTGGTACCTCCTACCGAATGACCATGAAAATAAAATTTTGAGTAATAGCGGAGATTATTGAGATGATTCAGATTGTATATGCCTCCGGTGAATATCACTCTGGAATCGGTTCGGTAAGTTTCTTTCATTCGAATTCCATACTTAGTAACGGGATTACCCACCACAAGCAATTTACAATCCTGATTGGAGTTTACAAAACCTTTCAGAATCATCTCGATATTATTTTCTGCCTCCATACGAGCAATTAAAATTCCATAAGCTCCTTTTTCAACATTGTACTCTTTCAAAATACCTTCATCGGGAGATTCAAAAGGCATGCATCCGTATGCTATGAAATCGGAATCACGGTTATAGGTTTTTAAAATATATTCACGAATTTTTTCATTGTCTGAAACCAGATGCTGAGAGTGAATGGCGCCGAGCTTTTCAAAATATTTGGCCATTTTTTTCACAACCGGATTCCATTTGTCACGTTTCCATTCCAAACCATCCATGTGAGTAACCAGGGCAGTTTTACGGAAATTCATGAATGGATAAAAAACTGAAGCGGTAGTATAACCAAGTACCAGCAACACATCAAAATTGTTTTTTACGGCATCCTTCATGCACAAATAATCGTAAATAAAATTGCCGGGTGTGCCTATTCTATTTTCAGGATTATAACAATGCCGAATGGTAACCCCTTCAAATTTTTTCTCTTGAAAAGGGTGATAATGAGTACTATAAACTGTCACATCATGGCCCCTTTGATTCAGTAGTACCGATAAAAATTCGGCACATTGCTCAAACCCTCCATAATTATTGGGGATGCCACGGGTACCTGCTATTGCGATTTTCATGAAAACGTTAATGCCGCGAAGTTAATTAATCGGTTCAGTTCTGTAAATAACAAAACTATACTGTAACAATATAATAAAGATACCTCTCAAATCCATCTTTGCTATCTGCCATACCCATAATTTAAAGTTTTTATTTACAATGATTTAAGAAAGTTTTGAGTTTTCATAACCACATTTGAAAAAACACCAGGTAATTCTTCAGTTTCATGTGGATGTGCAGCACCGAAGGTATGATCACCACCGGCTATAATCAATAATTTTGCTTTTGCAGGATTTAAACTGAGTAATTCTTCAGCATAAGCAAATGGTACAGTGTCATCGTTGGAACCATGAGCAATGAGGATGGGTTGATGGAGATGCAGAACAGCGTTGCGGATGTTGAAACGGCGATGATTTTTCATATAGTCATCATAAATCTGCAAGTAAAGAGGCATCATTTGCTTTGTTCGCGCATTTTCAACTTCAATAACACCGAATTTTTTCCAATGCTCAATTTGTTCTTTGGTGATATGCCAGGCAAAATCGGCCACTCCGGCCCAAGTCACCACGCTTTTCACTCTTTTATCTTCGTGAGCTTTAAGGATAGAAACGCCACCTCCTCTACTGTGACCCATTAGCGTTACCCTGGAAAGATCGGCATGGAGTTGCGAAGAATGGTTATAAACCCAATCCAACACATCATTAAGGTCGCTTAATTCCTTACTGAAATTATTATTTCCAAAAGCATTGAGGTCATCAAAATCGAAAGGATTTTGAAGGGTGGTGCCGTTAAACGCAAAATTTAATTTCACAAAAATAAAGCCTTTGGCAGCGAAATGCTTTGCCATTATATTAAAAGGACCCCAATCTTTGAATCCCTTGAATCCGTGAGAAAAAATAATAACCGGTTTTAGTACAGGTGTATCATCGTAAACTGCATCCACCAGAAACCTTCTGCCATGCCCGCCATTGAGTACAAATTCATCTTTTCTAATCACACGCAAAAAAGATTAATTCACTTGTTTAATTGTCCCGCTACCGGAAACCGATTCATCGACCTTTGGCTGACCTTTGTACTGAATAGCACCGCTTCCGGAGACTGTTGCTTTAAGAGTTTCAGCACTATTAATTTCAGCTTCTCCCGAACCGGTTACTTTTGCTTTCGAAGATAATGCTGATAAATTTAAAGCCCTCACTTTACCCGAGCCATTGATCTCCACATCGAAAGAATTGGTTTTTCCACTCAACTCCAGATTTCCGGAGCCTGTGACGGCACTGGTAATGCTGGTCGAAACAACATCTACCTTCAAAGTGCCGGAGCCGTTTACTTCGAAATCCATTTTGTCGTTCACCAACTGACCCACACCTAGCATTTCACCTGAACCATTGAGTTCAAACCGCTCAGGACGGCTCATACTAATTTCAATTACAATAGGTTCATCGGAAACGAGCGTACCTTTGGAGGTAATTACCAAAGTATTTCCATCAATTCGGGTAATAATTGCTTCCTGTAAATTTGATTGAGCTTTTACCACACAGGAATGATCTGTGCTGTCTTTTATGTAAACTGTTGCCGCCATATTTAATGCAATCCCCTTAAAATCAGATACCGTACGAGTTACAGCCATAATTTCTCCTTCGCCGGTGTAAGTTCGGTTACAGGCTAATGTAAAAATTGTTAACAACAGCAGAATTGATACGGCGTTGAAATGCTTGAAGTTTTGCATGAAATTAATTTTTGGTTAAAAGTAAAGATTCCAACTATGTAAAGGGTGAATTGAGGGTAAAAAAGTGGTTTTGGGGGTGAATTAAAGGGGTAATTACAGAAAAAATGATCCAATAATATTGAAATGGCTTGCTATTTATCTTGACAAAAGCTTGAGAACCTAATTGCATTTTCAAACATTTCGGTACCGGAGAAACCTACTTTGAAAGTACTTTTATTATTACATTATGAAAAAATAGATTTTGGAAATAAATTATTGAATAAGTAAATTCCACCTCGACAAGCTCACATCGGCAAGCTCAGTGCAAGCAGGGCATCGCTCAATGACCTAATGACCAATGACCTTTTCCCCAATGACCCTCCCGTTCGCACAAAGGCTCACGGGATGACATGCGCGGCGTTCGCCAGCCAGTTCCCTTTCGCACAAGGGCTCACGGGATGACATACGCGGCGTTC
>Ga0105044_10009147_pt1 | contig 13579 bp, 8 predicted proteins | sample MAT01_FD_78092 | JGI IMG/M metagenome (GOLD analysis project Ga0105044, IMG submission 78092) | Freshwater microbial communities from Lake Fryxell liftoff mats and glacier meltwater in Antarctica - MAT-01 | ecosystem: Environmental > Aquatic > Freshwater > Ice > Liftoff microbial mat | place...
CGCCGCATACTTCCACCGAAGGCCGGTAGGAATCGTAGGCCGGTTCCAGCAGGATGACCTCGTCGCCCGGACTGATAAAAGCAGCGATGGCGGTGAAAAGCGCTTGGGTAGCGCCGGCAGTGATGGTGATTTCCGACCCTGGGTCAACCTGAATGCCATAGAGCAGGGCGATTTTTTCCGCAATACGCGTGCGCAGGGCAGGCAACCCCGGCATAGGCGCGTACTGGTTGTGGCCACTGCGCATGTATTGGTAAACTAAATCAGTCAGTCTGGAAGACGCTTCGAAATCAGGAAAACCCTGAGCCAGGTTGATTGCTTTGTGTTCTTGCGCCAACGCCGACATCACCGTGAAAATGGTCGTGCCGACATTGGGGAGTTTGGACGTAAGCTGCATAGAATAGATAGGTGTAGTTGATCAGTTGACGGTGAGCCGCTACAAAAAAAGGTCGCAGCCCACTGGTAAAAATAATGCTTCTCCAGGGACTGCGACTAATTTTGCAGTAATTATGAAAAAAACTTATACACTTGAGATTCAAGCCGAAATCTTCTCAGCTCCTGGCTGCAATACCTTCTGGTTGAGAACCATTTCTTCATCTTCCTCTGTATGCGCACAGGAGGTGCTGTGACAAACCTGGCATTCCACCACCAAGCGCCAGTTGACAATATGCCCAGTGGCAATAATGATACCGCCGATCATCGTCAGCCAGTGCTCCCAGTCGCCTTCCACAAAACGGCTGGCAATGATGACCGAAAAACCCGCAGCAGCAATGAAAATTGCACGCAAAGAGTGGTGGCGCTGGAAATAACTGCGCACCAAAGACCACGAAGCAATGATGATGCTCAGCGTGATGAAGATGACTTCAAACAACCCGTGTTCGAGCCAGGCTAAGTTGCTCAATGCGCCAATGGTCAACACAAAGGGCAGCGCAGCGCAGTGAACTGCACAAATCATGGAAGCCATGAACCCTGCAAAATCGGCATTAAGACTAACAAATCTTGATTTCATAAATGCAACATTGTTGCAAATGTAGAGATTTATTTTGGTTTCTCAAACACCTGCGAAAAAAATGATGAATTATTTTTGAAGGAGCCCGGTTATCCGCTGTTGAATGGAGAAGATGCTGTCGCGAAATTCTTTTTGTATGGCCAGCATTTGCTCGGGTGTTACGTCCAAAGTCGGGCCGTGGTGGTGGTGGTGATCATGACCGGAATGGTCGTGTTCGAGGCCCGGCGGTTCCGGCAAATTGTCACGCCAATAGGTGATGCTGGCTTCTATACCGGTAACTTGGTTGTTGAAGGCAATTTCTTCCGGCGTCAAAGCCCTGCCCTGAATGGCCAGCTGGTTTCTGAGCTGGATCAGGGAATCCACTTTCCCGGCCAATGCTGCTTCGATCGCAATGATTTCGAGGTGGATTTTTTCCGCGTCGTCATCGTTGCCCGCAGGCTGTGGCGACTGGCAGGAACAAAGCAAAGCGGCAACAAAAACTACAATTTGGTATTTCATAACAAACGCTGGGTGTAGATTTAGTAATGATTTGTCGGATTCTAAAGCTCAGCCCCTATACACAGGTTGCGCAAGTGCCCTTCAACACCAGATAGGCTTCTGAAAGCAAATAGCCGGAGGGTGCCTGGACAACGGGCGTATGCATATTTTCGATGCAAAAGGTTTTTCCGCACTGGTCACAGTGGAAATGAGCATGATGATCATCGTGTGCGTGCTCCGAACAGTGTCCTAAACAAAGGGCGTATTTCAGTTTTTCGCCGCCGTCAATCGCTTTGTGGATGACGCCTTTTTCTTCAAAAGTCTTCAGCGTTCGGTACAAAGTGATCCGGTCAACCTGATTGAAATGTGCTTCGATGTCGTTCTGGGACAAGGCTTCCCGCGAATTGAGGAAGATGTCGAGTACCTGCGCTCTCACCGCAGTTTTTCGAAGTTTGTGCTGTGCCAAAATGTCCAAAGCAGAAGCTGTCATAGAAATATTTGGTTTGATCTTGCAAAAGTAATTACTTTTACCAAATGAAACAATGTTGCATAAAACAAAGTTTATAGCACAGTAGAAGTGTTTATGACAAAAAATCCTGCATATCCTCCTTGGAAAAGCAGCCTGTTTCTACTGGCTGTGTTTCTTTTGCCCTTGCTGGCAAAGGATGTGCATTACCTTTTTGCCCACAGGCACCACGATCACCACATCCACCACTGCGATGCTACGGGCGTCCATATACACGACCCCGAGCATTATACGCCTGAAAATTGTTCCTTTTGCGGGGTGGTCTACGCCCAGTTTTTCAACGATGCCGTTTCGCCTGCGCTACCCATAGCGGATTTGTTCGCAGCAGGCGCTGAAGCGGGTTACTCCCAAACGCATTCGCCCACGGCCATCCATACCACGCGCCCGCGCGGCCCGCCTGCTGTTTCTTCCTTCTAATCCAATTATTTCTGGTCGTATTTTATTTTATTATTGAGTTTGCTCATCGTTTTCTGTATTGCAGAACACACCGGCAATCCAGCTCAACGCTTTATTAATTAGCGCGTTATGCAATTTCGGCAAATTATTTCCACGATGGTAATCCTGTCGCAGGGCTTAGCCGGCATCTGGGCATATGCCCAACCCTGTACCTTGCAACTAAGCGGGCGGATTCTGCATGCCCAAACCCGTGAACCCCTTCCTTTTGCCACGATTTCCATCACAGAAATCAACAAAGGCACAGTGGCCGACGAAAGCGGGCGGTTTTCCATCCGGGGCCTGTGCCCGGGGGATTACACCGTCGTTTGTTCCATGGTTGGCTGCGACCCTGCCGAACACCAGGTTCACATCGAACAAAATATCAGCCGGGATTTTTTCCTGATAGAAATTGCGATCGAACTCGGTCACATCGAAGTCACCGGAAAAGCCATAGCCCCTGCCAGTACCCAACCACGCCAGGAATTACAGGGCGCATCGCTCGAAGCGGGCAAAGCGCTGGGACTCGGAGAAGCGCTCAAACGCCTGCCCGGAGTTACGACGCTGAACACCGGACATTCCATTTCCAAGCCGGTCATTCAGGGCCTTAACGGCAATCGCATTGTCATCCTCAACAACGGCGTGCGCTTAGAAGCACAGCAATGGGGAGACGAGCACGCGCCGGAGATAGACCCTTTTGTTGCCGGCAAGGTTTCGGTGATCAAGGGCGCGGCCGGGGTTCGGTATGGCGCTGATGCTATTGGCGGCGTGGTGCTGGTAGAGCCGGAACCCTTACGGGAAAAACCGGGCATTGGCGGGCAGTTGGCAATGGGCGCATTCAGCAATGGCCGTACCGGGGTGGTTTCGGCTTCCGTAGAAGGTGCCCTGGGGGGCAAAATACCGTTGTCGGGGCGCTTGCAGGGGACTTTCAAACGAGGCGGCAATGTTCAAACGCCAGATTATTTCCAACGAAACACGGGGTTGGAAGAACTAAATTACTCTTGGGCGCTGGGGCTGAAAAAGGAAAAATTCAATACCGGGCTTTATTTTTCGGTTTTTTCTACCCAACTCGGCATCTTGCGCGACGCACACATCGGCAACCTCACCGACCTGGCCTTGGCCATCGAACGGGGACGACCGCTCAGCGGCGGGGCTTTTTCTTACGAAATAGGCCGCCCGAAGCAGCAGGTGCTGCACGAACTGTTCAAGTGGCAGTTTTCAGTGGAAACCGGCGAAACAAGCAAGCTCCAGATCGAAGCTGCGCGCCAGTTCAACCGCCGTCAGGAATTCGACGCCCACCGGCCTTTCGGCAACCTGCCGGATGAATTGATGCGCCCGCAGTTTGAATTCGAAATTACGACCTATACGCTTGACCTGAACTGGGAACACCGCTGGCTGCCGAATACCAAAGGCAGCATCGGCGCGCAGGGCCTGCACCAGCGCAATACGACCGATTTTGGTGCCCTCATTCCCAACTACACCACGCAAAGCGTTGGGATTTACTGGTTAGAACGCTGGCGGAAATACCCCTCGCCGTGGGAAGTGGAAGCAGGCATCCGGTACGACGCTAAGTTATTGTCTATTGGAACGCAGGGAACAGACACCATAGGACAAGACCTTCAGTTCAGCAATGTTTCAGGAACGGCAGGTGTCATTTACCACTTAGCCGAAGTGGAATTGCGCTTTAATGCGGGGACAGCCTGGCGCGCGCCGCATCCGAACGAATTGTACAGCGATGGAGTACACCACGGCGCAGCGGCCTACGAATTGGGCGATCCAAACCTTCAGGCAGAACGTGCGCTCAATTTTTCGCTTAGCGCGAATTGGACCAAGCCAAAGCAATTTGACGCCACATTTTCCTTCTACCACAACCGGATTTCGGATTTCATTTACCTCGAACCGCAGTCTGTGCCCAAGCTGACCATCCGCGGCGCTTTTCCGGCTTTCCTCTACCGCCAGGCCGATGCCACACTGACCGGGTTCGACTGGACTGCCGCAGTGTTTTTACTGCCGCAACTGGCCTTCGAATCACAAGGTGCCATCTTACGCGCCCGGAACCTCGACGCCGGGGGTTACCTTATTTTTATGCCCGCCGACCGCCTTACGCATGGGTTCAAATACACTTTTGGTCAAGCTGTAGATGAAGCCAAAGAACGACCTTTTGCCAGGTTTGGCATGACGAACGTGCTGCGCCAGACCCGCGTGCCGCAAGGCGATTTAGCGCCCCCGCCCCCCGGCTACACCCGTTTCGACGCCGAAGCCGGTATGACGCTGCACTGGGGCAAAACCCCGATAGAAATCGGACTTTCCGTTTTTAACCTTTTTAATGCACGCTTCCGCGATTACCAGAACCGCTTCCGGTATTTCACCGACGAGGTGGGGCGGAATATTCTGCTGCGCGCAAAAATCATTTTCTAAATCAATTAAAAAACAATTTTATCATGATTCAGTATAAGCTTTTTTCGCTCCCGATGATGTTGGTGTTGTCTTTGTTCACAACGACAATTTTGCTTTCCAGCGCCTGCAACCGCGACGACGACGATAACAATCCAAACGAAGAGGAACTGATTACCTCCGTAATCCTCACGTTTACGACGCCCGGCGGAACCAGCACGGCCTTTTCTTTTAAAGACACCGACGGCGACGGCGGCGCCAATCCGGTAGTCCAGAACATCACGCTGGCTGCTGCGACGAATTACAGTTTAACCGTCCAATTCTTGGATGAATCCAACCCGGCGAATGTGGAAGACATTACGGTTGAAGTAGCGGAGGAGTCGAACGAGCACCTTGTTTGCTTCGGTGTAGAGGGCGGCGTACCACAACCTACGATAGATGATACCGACGGCAACGGCAAACCACTCGGCCTGTCGAGCAAAGTCGTCACGACAACTGCGGGCGCGGGCAAAATCACCGTGAGTTTGAAGCACCAGCCGGATAAAAATGCTGCTACGCCTTGCAGTACGGGGGATACCGATGTTGAGGCGACGTTTAATGTGGCGGTAAATTAGTGTCTACCGACATTTGGTTCCTACAGGACGGACCGACCTGATGAAAATTTGGGATGTCTTATGTTCGCATAACGCAGCCATTCACACCTGTGTCTGTTCTTTAGAGTTCGAGAACAAGGCGTGTTTCGCCCCAAAAACGGGAGTCCCACCGGGCGGGATGACCGATTTTGGGGCGAAACACAACGCAGTTATCGGACTATAAAGACAGACACGAATTAGCGGCGTACAGAAACTGAATCTGTGGAAGCATTGTACCCCGCAAAAATGCCATGGCCATTTTCGATGTTGTTGTAGACGATCACCGGTTCGGTGAACGCGCCGCCGGAGTTGCTCTGCTGCTGATTCAGGGTTTGGTGGAATTTGTAGTATTCTTCTGAAACGGTGCGCAACTCGGCGTAGACCTTACCAATAAGTTGGGATTCCGGGTCGATCTGAACCGCCACCGGAATAACGATGCGGTTGGATTGAAAAGCTTTGTCTTCAAATAAAATGCCGCCTTTAAAATAAGCCAGCACAAAATTATTGTTGATGGAATTGCTGAAAACAACGGCCTGAATAGTAGAGTCAATCAAGGTAGTATCGCCTTCAACCAGTTGAAAAGCAAGAAATTGCTGATAGAGGTTGAGGTGGTAATAGTTCACTTCTTCCGGGAAATCTGCAAAGCTTAATTCCGCATTATAATCATAACGCAAATCGCCGTTTTCGGTCAGCCCCACCATAATATCTGAGAGATTGAAAGAGAGAATTTCGGTCGCTTTCGGTATGCTACTCTGCGCCATGACGGTTTCGAACCCGGGGGCTTCCACCCGGATGGTATAAATGACGTCCTGCTTCGGTTTCAATTCACGGGTAATGTAATGAGGCGTGCGGATCCCCCCTCCTCTCGGCACCAGTTCGAGGGTTTCGATGAAGGCATCGCCCTGATAAATGTCCACCTTCGCGTTGGCGATGTACTCTTCCGGAGACTGGTCGAGTGCGGAACGACTTTTGGAAACCTGCACGATAAAAAACGCGTCTCCCGTAAAATTACAAACCACCACCAGCCGTGGATCGGGGATGTCAAACGGCAACTCAACCGGACGTTCGCAAGTTGCGGCCACCAATGCGCAATAACAAAAAATCGCGAAGAGTAGATTTCGTAGCATCGGGTTAAAATTTGATCGAATAGTTAACCGAGGGCAAAATCGGAATCAGCCACACCTGTACAAACTCCTTCACCGGACGAAGATCGTTGTTTTCATTGATGTATTTGGTTCTGAGGTTGTAATAAAGCGGATTTCTCCGATCATATACATTGTAGACACCTACATTGGCGATATGTTCAAGCTTACCCGTGCGATAATAAAAATTCACCCCGACATCTAAGCGGTGGTAATAGGGCATGCGGTATTGGTTTTTAGAACCGTAGTCGAGCACTTCTACTGGCGGCGGCGGAATCACACCCGGGATTTCAATCCGGTATTGCAACAATGGCAAACTGAAGGCGAAACCAGAACTGAATACCCAATTGGCCGACAATTCGCACCAGGATTTGAGCCGGTGGGTCAACGCAATTTTAAGGTCGTGCCGCCGGTCAAATTTGAATGGGTAGGTGCGCCCGAGGTTGACTTTTTCAAACTGCCGGTCTGTCCAGGACAAGCTGTAAGCGATCCAGCCTTTGGTTTTGCCGTGCCGCCAGTTGAGTAACGTTTCCAAACCATAAGACTGTCCTTCCCCGACGGTCACATTGCGCTCCCAATCGTTCAGGAATAAAGCGCCTTCGGAAAAACTGAGCAGGTTTTCCATTTTTTTATAGTAGCCTTCCACGCTCAGGCTGAGATTGCCGGTTGGCACGTAATCGAAACCCAATTCCGTTTGCCAAGCGCTTTGGGGTTTCACGCGGGCAGTGGCTGGTGCCCAGAGGTCGGTAGGCAAACCGATGTCTGAGTTGGAAAGCAGGTGCAAATATTGTTTAGAAAAGCTAAAAGACGATTTGAAATTCACGGTAGGCAATGCTTGCCAATAGGCCGATAGGCGGGGTTCTGCCGAATGGTAATTGCGGCTCCGCACACTAAATCCGGTGAAGCGGAGTCCGGCGTTCAGCATAAAACGGTCGCTGATGTTGTACTCGTCTTCCACATAAAAAGCGTATTCGATGGCGTCAATCGGGGCGTTACCGGTTGTTTCGGAATCATCCGGAATCCCGGTTGATGAATCGTTGTAAAACAAAATGCCGGGGCGAAACTGATGCTGCGTAATCCCCATGCCGAAGCGGAAATAATGCCGGGTAGAGGGGATCAGGTCGAAGTCAATTTTAGCGCCGAAGTCTTCAATGCCGGAGCGATACCTTCCAAAATCGAAAGAGCGGAACAGGGTTTGATTGTTGGCAGCAATGCGGAGCGAGTCAGAAGTCGAATAATTTACGCCAACGCTCAGGTTGCTGTACGTAAGGGTCGTATTGGCGAAAAGCCGGCTGCTGAAAACGTGGTTCCAGCGCAAGGCTGCGACTTTGTTTCCCCAGTCCAATCCTTCGGAATACGACTGATCAAACAGGTAATCCACCGCTTCGCCGCCTTGTGAAAGCAGCGTCAGACGGTCGGAGCGCCGCCCGAAGTTGTCGTATTCGTCGCTGCCCTGATAATAGCTCAGATAAACGCGGTCTGCATCTGATAATGTAAAATTCAGCTTGGCATTCAGGTCATAAAAATTGTATCCATTGGAGCCTTGTTCGCGGCGCGCGCGCTTTTGCTGTTCGGTAATGGGTCTTATGTACCAATCTAAAAAAGACCAGCGCCCGGAGATGAAAAACGAACTTTTGTCTTTCTGGATCGGCCCTTCAAGGGAGAGCCGGCCACTCAGCGCGCCTAATTCGGCGCTACCGGCGAATTGTTTCCTGTTGCCCTCCTTGGTGCGCACATCCAAAACAGAAGACAACATGCCACCGTATCGCGCGGGGAAACCGCCTTTCACAAAACGGGCGCTGCGCACGGCGTTGGTGTTGAAGATGGAAAACACGCCTGCCGCGTGCGAGATATTGTAGACCGGAACCCCGTCAATCAGGACGAGGTTTTGACCGGGATTACCGCCGCGCACATGAATGCCGCCGACGCAGTCCGTCCCGGTTTGCACGCCGGGCAGCAGGTGGGTGGTGCGGATCAGGTCCGATTCGCCGCCCAGGGCTGGCAGGGTTTGCACCTCGGCAATGCTCAGGATTTCGTCACTCCACGCCAGGCGCCGAGCCTTTTCGGAGGAATCGTTGGCGACAACCACCACTTCGGGTAGGGCAACCAAGCCTCTCAGTGCAATATTGACCTGCTGATCCGATTGCAAGGCAATGCGCTGTGCCTGCGATTCGTAGCCGGTGTAGGAAAACAGGATTTCCGTTTCGCCGACGGGCAGGGTCAGGCTATAAAAGCCATATTCGTTGGTGGTGGCACCGCGGTTACTCCCCACCACATAGACGTTGCCGCCAATGAGCGGTTCGCCGCTTTCGGCATCTTCCAAAAAACCGCTTAGCGTAAACCGAATATTGACGGGCGTTTTGGGTGGATCCACTTTGTATAAAGCGACGATGCTGGAGTTGATGACCCGGTAGCGCAAAGGCGTTTCGCGCAGTAAAATATTCAGCGCCTCGCTGAGCCGGTAGCGGCGCAGGCGCAGGGTAATGTTCTTTTTGGGAAGGATATCGTTGCTAAAGGACAGGTTAACGCCGGGCTGGCCGGAGAGCTGATACAACGCCTCTTCCAGTGTCGCATTTTTGAGCACGAGGTTGACCTTTTGCTCCAGCGGATTTTGAGCCAGTGCCGGAGCAATCCAGTAACATACGCAGATGATGGAGAAGAGTAATTTTTTCATCCCGGTCAAAACAGCCAAATGTGGTATTCAAAGGTAAGGGATTTCAACAGGATTGCAACGTAAAAAAATGGGGATACGCCGACAATTGCATTAAAAATATTTTCAACTTTGAACGTTGCAGTGCATTCTTGTAGGTTTCAGGGATACGTACAACTTTTATTCCCACTCTTTTAGTTTTTTTATGCAGGCTTCCTTTGGGAGCCAGGGGTTGAATTGCATTTGTTCTGTGAGTAAGTTTCTCGCAGCAAGTCTGTCAAAAAATCCAGCTTCAAGAAAACGATCAAACAGCCAAAGGATGCCGTGTACTTCCAGTTTTTGATGTTCACATGCTTTGCGGAGTAGTTTGTCGTTGGTTAAAACCATCGCTGGTAATTTTTCCATCCAATATAAGACCGTTTGATCGGCAAATGACAAACGCCTGCTGGTTTGAAGCAGCGATATTTTCGTAAAATTAGGCGCATTCAGGTGCTTGATGGTCAACCGTTCTGTCGAAACATAAGGCAATAATGCCGCCTGCTGTTCAGGGATAAGTTCATCGAAGACTTCCTGTGTGGTAATGATGTCAAATTCAAGGGCAAATAACAAAGAGACCAGTTCAAAAGCGGTTTGGAGCACCGCAACAATTCGCAATGCTTTCTTGTCTTCAAGCAGACACTATCCCCGGCAGGCATCTAACGCAAAATTCCATTAACTTTGCAACTTGAGAAAAAACGCAACCACCCTATGAAAATGAGATACTTATACACAGCTCTGCTCTTAGCCCTGTCTTGGTTTGCCGCTAAGGCGCAAATGTGGAACGGCACAGACACGCTCTATGGCAACGAATGGATCCGCTACGACCGGCCTTATTTCAAAATTGCCGCAGCCGAAGACGGTCTGCTGCGCATTCCTTATGAAACGCTGACTACACAGGGCATTCCAGCGGATGCGACCTTCCGCTTGTATGCCTTGGGCCGCGAAGTGCCGCTGTACCTCAGCAACCCTTCCGGCACGCTTGCTGCCGGCGATTACCTGGAATTTTTTGGTAAAAAAAACCGCGCCGAACTCGATCGGCACCTCTATAAAAATCCGGACACCGAGTTGTTCAACCCTGAATTCAGCCTCATTACCGACACGGCTTTCTATTTCCTAACCTGGGATATTGCTGCCCCACAAACGCCCCTGCGCTACCAGAATGCCCCCAACGACCTGAACAACCTGCCCGTCAAAGAGGCCTGGTTTTGGCACGAAGAAAAGTTGGTGGGTGCGGCAGCTCTCCAGAAACAAACCTTTTCACAGGGGTTGGCTGAGTCGGCTTTCCTTGCCGGGGAAGGCTTCGGTTCGGCTTCCGCCAATACGCATACCGTTTCCATCCAACCTAAATATTTTGTCCCTAACGCCGGAGTGGACGCCCGCTATGATTTGCGACTTTTTGCTGGCAACAATACCCACAACCTCAAAATCACCATCAACGGCACCGAGGTTTATACCAATGCTTTCAACGGCTTCCGGTTAGTCGCCCCGGTTATCGCCAAACCTGCCGCCAATTTGGCTGCAACGGAACAAATTGTCATCAACGGCGCGGCTTCTACCGACGACCGGTATTCCTATTCCGTCGTGAGCCTGCGCTACCCCCGTGCGTTCAACTTCGACAACAAAACCGCTTTTGTTTTTGAAATTCAAGGCAACGGCGCTGAGCAATATTTAGAAATTGAGAACTTCAATGCGGGTACATCAGATCCAGTGCTTTACGATATGAGCAACCGCCTGCGCCTTGTCGGCAATGCAGAAAACGGCATCATGAAATTCAAACTGCCAGCTGCTTCCGGCACCCGTAACTTAGTGTTGATCAACGCTGTTTCCGGATACCGTACCATAACGACCCTGCGCCCGGTGACGTTCACAAATTATTCCGCTGCCGACGCGCAGTTCATCATCATCTCCAACGCCCGCTTGTTCAACGACGGCCAGGGCGGCGACTTGGTGGCCGAATACGCCGAATACCGCAGTTCCTCAGTTGGTGGCGACTACCGCACGGTGGTGGCAGACATTGCGCAGCTCTACGACCAGTTTGCTTATGGCGTTCCCCGCCACCCGTTGTCCATCCGCAATTTTGTCCATTTTGCTAAAAAAACATGGAGCGATCCGCGCTACGTATTGCTGATCGGCAAAGGCCGGGAATACGCTGCCGTGCGCAGTGCAGGCGCTTTGGCATCGGCAGGAAACAGCAGTTTTTTAATCCCTACATTTGGTGTCCCCGGCTCGGACAACCTCCTTGTAGCCAGCAATTACAGCATGGTTCCGGCGCTCCCGGTCGGGCGCATTCCTGTAGAAACGCCTGCGGAAATACGCCTTTACTTAGACAAAGTGCGCGCCCACGAAGCACCGTTGGGCCAAACGCCTGCGGAAGACCGCCTGTGGCGCAAGCAGGTCATCCACCTTGGCGGCGGGGGCAGCGTGGCAGAACAAACCGACATTCGCAACAAATTGAACAACTTGAAGACTGCCTTGGAAAACAGCGATTATGGCGCGAGCGTCTCTTCATTTTTCAAAACCAGTCCTGACCCCATCCAGTATTCGCAGTCGGAGGCCATCTCCAACCGCATCAATGCAGGCGCTTCCATCGTCACCTTTTTCGGGCATTCCAGTTCTGGTGGCTTTGATTTCAGCATTGATAACCCGGCTGTTTACCAAAACCAGAACCGCTATCCCCTGATCATCTCGCTCGGGTGTTTGTCGGGTGCCATTCACCTGCCTGGCAAAAGCGTGGGCGAAAGTTTTATATTTCAGGAAAATAAAGGCGCGTTGGCTTTCATTGCCTCGGTGGGTTTGGGGGCGGTCTCTTCCCTGTATGCTGTGACGAATCAATTTTACGCCGAAATTGGCCACGAAACTTACGGAAAAGGCATCGGCGACGCCCTCCAACGCACCCTTCAGTCTTTTGACAATACCGGCGGTATTTTTACCCGCGCCCTCGTGCAGCAATACACCCTGAACGGCGACCCCGCACTGGTGTTGTCGCCATCAGAAAAACCCGATTTTTTTGTCAACAGCGACAGCCCGAAATTCGAGCCGGAAGCCATCAACGCACAAATGGACAGCTTCGATTTTCACTTCAACCTGCTCAACGCGGGCAGGGCTTCTGTGGATAGTGTGCAGGTGCTGCTCCGGCGCACCCTGCCCGGGAATATTGAATTTGATGTGGCCAAAATAAAAGTGCCCGCACCGAAATACGAAAACAGCGTTGTGCTCCGGATGCCGGTTCTGGGCAAATTGGCCATCGGCGAAAACCGCTTCCGCATCACCGTGGATCCCGACAATGCCATTGCCGAGACGCCCGCTCCGGAAGCCGAACAGAACAACGAATTGCGGAACAATTTTGGAGAAACAGGCATTGCCAAATACATTTTCGACAACGGCGTCAGCATCGCCTGGCCGCCAGATTTTGCGATCGTCGGGCAGACCCCCGTGCAGTTGTACGCCTCCACCGCTGATGTTTTTGCCTCCGAACGCAATTATTTGATGGAAATAGACACCACGGAATTTTTCAACAGCCCCCAGGTGCGCCGCACCACCATCCGCCAAAAAGGCGGCCTGCTGCAATGGACGCCGGGCGTGAACTGGCAGGACAGCACCGTCTATTACTGGCGCGTCAGCCCAGATACCTCCGGTGTGCCGGGCTATATCTGGAGTACGGCTTCGTTTATCTACCTTAATGGCAGCCCGGAAGGCTGGAACCAGTCGCACTTCTTCCAGTTCAACGACAATGCCTTTGAAAATATGGAATTGCCGGAAACTACCCGGGCGTTTAAGTTCTTAGACGATGTAAAAACCATCCGGGTGATCAACGGCGTTTATCCCGGCGTTTGGCCAACCATCAACATCAACAACGATCCATACATCTATTTGCCCTGGGACAACTACATTAGCGGAGGGTTGAGCATTACCGTACTTGATTCTCTGAGTGCTGACCATTGGCGCAATAATCCGCCGGGGGAATACGGGAGCAGCATATCACCCTGGGCCAACAACTGGGCTTCTTACCCTTTTTCTACCCGAACTCAGGCAGGGCGGGAGCTGGTGCTGAATTTCCTGAACAATGTGGTGCCAAGCGGCAATTACGTGCTGATTTATTCCATCCAGAACGGTGCCAACAGCAGTTACAAGCCAGAAGATTGGGCCGCCGATTCCCTAACGCTGGGCACCAATCTTTTCCAGCTATTAGAACAACAGGGTGCCACGCAAATCAGGACAACTGCAACCCCCGGCGTGGGCGCGAGGCCGTATGTGTTTTTCTATAAAAAAGACGACCCCGAC
>Ga0105044_10009148_pt1 | contig 13579 bp, 10 predicted proteins | sample MAT01_FD_78092 | JGI IMG/M metagenome (GOLD analysis project Ga0105044, IMG submission 78092) | Freshwater microbial communities from Lake Fryxell liftoff mats and glacier meltwater in Antarctica - MAT-01 | ecosystem: Environmental > Aquatic > Freshwater > Ice > Liftoff microbial mat | place...
ACAGGATCGTCTGTCCCGGGCTTTCCGCCACGCCAGCGAACAACCCGCCGATCATAACGACACTCGCCCCGGCGGCCAGCGCCTTGGTGATGTCGCCCGAGTATCTGATGCCGCCATCGGCGATGATCGGCACTTTGCCGCCGGTCGCCCGTACCGCGGCCGCGATGGCCGACAGTTGCGGCACGCCCACACCGGAGACGATCCGCGTCGTGCAGATCGAACCGGGGCCGATGCCCACCTTCACGGCGTCCGCCCCGGCATCAACCAGGGCCCTTGTTCCTTCTTCGGTCGCCACGTTGCCGGCAATCACATCGATGCCATACTTCGCCTTGATTTCACGAACCGTGGCAATCACGTTCTTCGAGTGCCCGTGGGCCGAGTCGACCACCAGAACATCGACTCCGGCTTTGATCAGCGAATCGGCACGCTCGAAGTCGTGCACGCCCACCGCCGCTCCGACCCGCAACCGGCCCCTCGCATCTTTGCAAGCATGGGGGAAGTTGAGGATCTTGTCGATGTCCTTGATCGTAATCAGGCCCTTCAGTCGATATTCATCGTCCACCAGGAGCAGTTTCTCCACTTTATTTTCCGTCAGAATCCGTTCAGCCGCTGCAAGCGTTGTATTTTCCGGGGCAGTAACGAGATTTTCCTTCGTCATCACTTCAGAAAGGTGCTGCGTGTTGTTCGTGAGAAAGCGCAGATCGCGCCTTGTCAGGATTCCCTTGAGTACCCCGTTTACCGTGATCGGCACACCACTGATATGGTGCACCTCCATGATGCGCTTGACGGTGGCGACTGTCTCTTCGGGCGGCAGCGTGATCGGGTCGGTGATGATGCCGTTCTCTGATCGCTTCACCTTGTCGACTTCACGCGTCTGCTGCTGGATAGTGAGGTTCTTGTGAATGATCCCCAGGCCGCCTTCCTGCGCCAGCGCGATCGCCAACTCACTTTCGGTGACCGTATCCATCGGCGAGGAGACGATCGGGATGTTCATGCGGATGTTGCGCGTGATCTCCGTGCGGACGTCCACATCGCGAGGCACGATCTCGGAGTAACCGGGTTCGAGCAGCACATCATCAAAGGTGATGCCCTGATAAGCGATCCGCTCCTGCATGGCCGGCCTTTCGGGTCAACGGTCTGAATTCAACGGGTGATGGGTCATTGTCGGTGCGGGGATGGAAATCGTCCACGAGCGGGAAAGTAATCAGTTTCGTTCAGCGTGGATCCCCACGGGACACGCGAAGCAATTCGACAGTTCAGCGTGGCGTACTCGTGGCAAACGAGCTATGATTTCCTCTCTCTGGCGGTAGTTCGGAGGAAAGCCATGACTGCAATCTCAGCTGATCACACAGATTCAATCTCGCTGCTCGGCAACGTCGATTGGGCGACTTACACTCGTTTCCTGAAGGTCTTCGGCAAGCAGCGATTTCGGCACACTTATGATCGTGGGAGGCTGGAGATCATGAGCCCGATCAGCTTCGAGCACGACAATCTCGCATATCTGCTGGGCCGATTCGTCGACGAGCTTGTGGAGCAACTGAATCTGGACTACGCCCCCGGCCGCTGTGTCACTTTGCGGAAACGGAAGAAGCAGAGGGGACTTGAGCCGGACAATTGTTACTGGATCGCAAGTGGCAAGCGGATGCACGGCAAGAAGGGTCCTATCGATTTTCAGATTGATCCGCCCCCCGATCTGGCAATTGAAGTGGAAATCTCCCGAAGCGCGCTTCGGAGAATGAAAATCTACGCTTCGCTGAGTGTTCCCGAAGTTTGGCGGACCGACGGGTCATCGGTCCGGTTTGCCGTGCTTCGAGGGGGGAAGTACAGGGTTGAAGCAAAGAGTACTGCCTTCCCGAATCTCGGCTCTTCCGAACTCAACGTGTTTCTCACACTGATCGGCGCGATGGGCGTCCAGCCGATCGTCAAGCAGTTTCGACAGTGGCTTCAACAGCAACTTCCGTCCTGGCAAACTCAAGAGAATCCGCCATCATGACTCATCCTCTCCATCGTCGCCATTTCCTGCTCTCCTCCGCGGCCGCCGTCGGCGCCGCCACACTGCACGCCGCCGACAAGCCGACGCCGCCGAGCGAGAAGCTGCGCGTCGGCATCATCGGTGTTGCCGGCAAGGGCGAATCAAACTGGACGCCGCTGACGGCGGCAGGTGCTGAAATCGTGGCCGGGTGCGACGTCGATGAATCTCGCATCGCCAAGTTCAAGACCGCGAATCCGAAGGCGGCCTTCCACACTGACTTCCGCAAACTGCTCGACGCCAAGGGACTTGATGCCGTCGTCGTTTCGACACCCGATCACATGCACGCCCTGCCGACATTGATGGCACTTCGGGCCGGGCTGCACGTCTACTGCGAGAAGCCGCTGACGCATACCGTCGCGGAAGCGCGTCTGATTGCCGAGACGGCCGCCAAGCACAAGTGCATCACGCAAATGGGCACGCAGATTCACGCCGGCAGCAACTATCGGCGTGTGGTGGAACTGGTTCAATCCGGTGCGATCGGCACGGTCACTGAAGCGCACGTCTGGGTGCCCACTGTGTACGGCGGCAACGGCATGCGGCCCGCCGAAGAGGCGGTTCCCAAGACATTGAACTGGGACCTCTGGCTCGGTACCGCCCTCGATCGACCGTACAGCAAGCGCTATGTGCCGTTCTCCTGGCGCCACTACTGGGCGTTCGGCGGCGGGGCACTGAACGACATGGCCTGCCATTACATGGACCTGCCGTTCTGGGCGCTGAAACTCCGGCACCCGACTCATGTCGAAGCGGAAGGCTCGCCCGTCACGACTGAAACCGCTGCTGACTGGCTGCGCGTGAAGTACGACTTCCCCGGCCAGAAGCTCTACTGGTACGACGGCGGCAAGCGGCCTTCGCAGATCGCCGACGGCAAAGCTCCCGACTGGAAGGCGGGCGTGCTGTTCGTCGGCGACAAGGGCATGCTGATTTCCGACTACAGCCGATACCAGTTGCTGCCGGAAAAGCAGTTCGAGGGCTTCAAGAAGCCCGATCCGTTCATCCCCGACTCGGTCGGCCATCACCGCGAGTGGGTCGTAGCCTGCCGCTCCGGCAAGCCGACGACGTGCAACTTCGACTATTCAGGGGCGTTGACTGAGACCATCTTCCTGGGAACCGTCGCCTACCGCAGTGGCAAATCATTCGACTGGAATGCCGCCAAGCTGACGGCGAACGACGCGACTGCGCAGGCGTTCGTCAGCAAGGAATACCGCAAGGGTTGGGAAGTGGCGTAGTCGCGTCGTCGATAGTTCAACGTTTTGAAAGTAACTCGGTCGCCGCATCGCCGCGCTGCAGCAGTGCCGTGCGGCGCTTGGGCACTTCGTATCGCCCTACTTGCTCGGCCCACTCACGCGTCGCTTCGACCTGCTTGCGAATCGCGGCGATGGCACGCGCATCGACAACTGTCTTCGTGCCTTCGAAGTCCAGCCAGATGGGGGACGTATGCGCGATCAGCCCTCCAGGCCCGCGAACCCGCACGGCCGACCACCCGCCGCGGAACGGCATCACATCGTGGTTGATCTCGGCCTCGCAGGGCGAGCCGTCGCCGGCCACCATGGCGACAACCTCGCCGTTGGCGATTATCTCCAACTGCTCGAACGGTGTACCCGAGCGTGCCTTCGCATCGATGTGAAACGCCTGCGGATGTTCGCGGTGGTTGTCGGTCGGGGGTACTTTGTCATTGACGCGCAGATCGATCAACGGGCCGTTGGTCACGAACGTCCGCCCTGCTCGCACCGCGTCGACCCAGCCGGGTAACGTGCGCTCGCTTCGCGCGTAAGTCCGCATCGCGCCGACCGCCGTGCGGTTGCCGCACTTGCCGCTCGCACCAACCAGCGGGATGCGGATGCCGGCATTCAGCAAGCGATAGTAAGCCGGCAGAAACGCCGACTCCCCGCCGGGTGCCCATTCCACCGCATCAATTTTGCCCAGGATCGCCGCGATCAGCCCTTCTCCCGTGAACGGTTCGGCCAGCACCGTCAGCCCGCCTTTGCGGTGGCACTGATCGCACCAGTCGCAGATCGACCAGTCGTCAGTCGCTTCGTCGCCGCCGAACGACAGGGGAAAGATCGGTCGATGCGAATGCAGCAAACCGACATGCCCCAGTACGGGATGGGAGTGGAACGTGTTGACGGCGACGGTGACGCCATCTTTCTCAATGGCCGACTGTTGCCCGCTGAAGGCAGTCAAGTTCGGCACTGAGCGATACAGATGCCCATCCTGTGAAGGCATATCGTGCTCGGTCAGCAGCACGTGTGCGAAGTCAACTCCCTCGGCCGCGGCTTCGAGCCAGGCGTCGCACGGATTCAGGTCGTGGACGCGTGCATCGGCCGTTATCCAGCCATCTGCGTGCGTGTCGATCCAGCGCGTCAGGTTGAACCGCATTGCCATCTGCCCCGCGCCGAGCGTGACCGTCTCGCGGATCGGCAGATACTCGGGGCCCTTGCTGATGTCGACAGTCACCGGCACACCCGCCGGCAGCGGTAGTTCGCACGAACCATCAATGTAGACATATTTGGTGCCATCAAGATAGACGCAGCCGCCGACTTGCTCATGCCTGCCGGTCGGAAAGTCACGGTACCGGCCCCAGGGAACGTACCATTCCCCGGCGGCGTCGCTGATGCGCAGCCGCACCGGCGTCGGCTTCCCCGTCGTGGCATCGTTCACACGGAAATGGACGTTGAGCACTTGGGACCTGTCTATGCGTACTTGCCGCCGGCCTTTTCGACGATCGCCTTGAATGCGGCGACGGCCTTGGGGAACAGATCCGGCCCCGTGACGCCGCCGGTCGGACCGCCGCCCATCAGGTGCGGTTCCATGGTGGCGAAGCCGTTGTACCCCATCTTCACTGCATCCGCGATGATCGCGGGGATCTGCCCTTCGCCCTCGCCGGGGATGCTGCCGCGATCTTCGCCTTTCTTCCAATCCTTGATGTGCAGGTGCGCGAGGTGCGGCTTGCTGACTTCCCAACCCTTCAGCGGGTCGAGGCCGCAGAAGACGAAGTTGGCCGGATCGTACGCCGCCTTGAGATTCGGGCTTGGCACCGAAGCGAACAGATCGGCCACTCGCTCCGGTGAATCGCCGTAGATGCGATGCTCGTTCTCGTGGAACAACATCACGCCCATTTTCTCGGCGATGGCTGCCTTCGCCTTCATCCGCCTGATCACCTCTTCACGGTGGTCGTCCCATTCCCCGTCGAAAAGGACCGGAGGGTAGTAGCTGAAGATGCGGATGTTCGGTGTGCCGAACAGTTTGGCCAGATAGATCGCCCGGCGGAACTTCTCGAGATGCGGCTCAAACGCTTCGTCGATGCGAATCTTGCCGATCGGCGAACCGATGGCGCTGAGCTTGAATCCTTCCTGGTCGAGAAGTGCCTTGAATTCGGCGATCTGGGCATCCGTCAAGGCCAGCACGTTGGTCTTGTGGATCGAGCGGAACTCGATGTGGCGGATGCCGCAGGCCTTCAGCACGGCGATCTGTTCGGCCGGCTCGGGAGAAATTTCATCCGCGAATGCACTGAGAGTAAACATGGAGGGAGTTCCGACGGCGAGTAACGGGGAGGCACGCATCAACGTGCTGTTTAACTAGGTTTTTTAGGCACGACCTTCAACTTGACCTTGTCCGCCACGAAGGTCTTTTCGCCAAAGGTGATGAAGCGGATCTTCACCCGGCGCAACGCGCCATAGCCGCTGACATCCAGAATCTGGCCGAGGCCGTAGCTTTCGTGCTGCACCACCTGGCCGGCGGCAAAGTCACCACCGACACTGCCGCCCGTCATCCCGGGCGAAACGACAGGCCCGCGCGTCGGCACGCCGGTGTCGTTCCAGGCGGCATTTGCAGCCGGTGTGCCACCCCGGAACATGTCGTGCGACATCGTACGCCCCGCGTGCCGGGATTCAACGATGTGTTCGACGCCATCCTCCGGCAGTTCAGCCAGGAATTCACTGGGAATCGCGTACAGCGTCTGCCCGCGGAACTCACGCATGCGGGCATGTGTCAGATACAACTCCCGCATTGCACGCGTCATGCCCACGAACAACAGCCGGCGTTCTTCTTCCTTCTCTTCCATGGCCTTGCTGTCGCGCAGGCTGCGTTCGTGGGGCAGCAAACCTTCTTCCACGGCCATCACGAACACCATCGGAAACTCGAGCCCCTTGGCCGCGTGCAGCGTCATCACCGACACATGATCCTGCTGTTCATCCCACGAGTCGACATCGCTGGCCAGCGCGATCTGTTCCAGAAAGTCGGTCAGTGTCGCGGCCGGGCTTTGTTCCGAGAACTGATGCGCGGCCGAGATCAGTTCCTCGATATTCGCCAGCCGCTCCATGTCTTCATCTTCGCCGGCACTGAGCATGTCGCGGTAGCCGCTCTCGTCGATCACGGCTTTGATGATCTTGTCGGGCGACTCCTCCTTCATCGAGCGCAGCTTCGTCATCACTTTCTGGAAGTCGCGCAGCCCTGTAGCCGCCTTGCCTTTGATGGCCGGAACGTGTGCGAGCCGTTCGCACGCGGCCGAGAGACTCATCTCATGCTCGTCCGCGAACGATTGCAGGTGCTGCAGCGACACCTTGCCTACTCCGCGTGCCGGCTCTCCGACAGCGCGCAGGAACGACAGATTGTCGGACGGGTTCATCATCAGGCGCAGATAAGCGATGACGTCCTTGTTCTCTTTGCGGTCGAAGAACGCCAGCCCTCGCACGATCTGGAACGGCACGCCGTGTTTGACGAAGGCCGACTCGAGCGTGCGTGTCAGCGCGTTGATGCGCACGAAGACGGCCGCATCGCGATAGGCGAACCGCTTGTCGGCCACGGCCTTTTTGATGCGCGCGACGATCTGGTCGGCCTCTTCAAGCCCGTTGTCGTAGGTCAGAATGCGTACCGGTTCGCCGGGCGGGTTGTCGGTCGTCAGTGGCTTCTTTTTGCGCTGCTTGTTGTGCTCGATGAGACGCCCGGCCGCATGCAGGATTGCTCCGGTGCTGCGGTAGTTCTTACCCAGCAGCACGACTTTCGCGTCGGGGAAGTCGCGTTCGAAGTCGAGGATGTTGCGAATGTCCGAACCGCGCCAGCGGTAGATCGACTGATCGGGGTCCCCGACGACGCACAGGTTGCGCTGGTCGATGCACAGCCGCTTGGCGATCTCGTACTGGGCCTGGTTGGTATCCTGATACTCATCCACCAGCACGAACCGGAAGCGGGCATCGAGTTCCGCCCGCAACTCGGCGTTGGTTCCCAATGCGAACGCAGGCAGAAACAGCAGGTCGTCGAAGTCCATCGCATTGGCATCGCGCAGCTTCTTCTGATAGATCGGATAGATCTGCGCGACGGTCTGCGTGAAGTAGTCTTCCGCATACTTCGAATAGATGTCAGGCGTCAGCAACTGGTTCTTGGCTTTACTGATTGCACTGCCGATCCGGTCAGGCGTGAACTTGGTGTCGTCGAGGTTGGCAATCTCCAGAGCGCTTTTGATCAGTTTGTTGCGGTCGTCGACATCGTAAATCGTAAAGTCCCGGTCGACGTTGAAGCGATCGGCGTACTGCCGAAGCAGCGTGGCTCCCAGGCTGTGGAACGTGCGGATCATCACGCGGTTGCCGGGCACCTGCTGCTCGACGCGCTGGCGCATTTCGCCCGCTGCCTTGTTCGTGAACGTGATGGCCAGAATGCTGGTGGCACGCACACCCTGTTGCAGCAGCCAGGCGACCCGGCGCGTGATCACGCGTGTTTTGCCGCTGCCCGCGGCAGCGAGGATCAGCATCGGCCCTTCGAAGTGCGTAACCGCTTCCTGCTGAGCAGGCGTCAGATCCGCCAGCAGGTCCTGTTCGGACGAATCCATGTCGGCAATCCCGCGTTGTTCTTGAAACCCGGTTCGGCGAAGCTGAAGATGATTTTAGAGGGTACCGCGATGGACATCGTCGGAATCGGGACTGAAATTGTCGAATGCCTGCGCATCCGCCGCATGATCGAAGAGCATGGCGAGCTATTCCTGCTGCGCGTCTTCTCGGCCGAGGAGATCAGCTTCTGTCAGGCCCGCCGGCAAAGTACGGAACACTTTGCCGCGCGCTGGGCCGCCAAGGAAGCTGTGGTCAAGGCAATCGGCCTGAGCGGCGGCCACAAGGATGCCTGGGGGGAAGTGGCCATCCAGGTGGAACCGGGCAGTCCGCCACGCGTCGCGATGACAGGCAACGTGCAGGCAAAAGCCCACGACCGCGGTATCCAGCGCGTACTGCTGACGATGTCGTTCTGCCGCGCCTACGCCACCGCCACGGCGATCGCCATCGGCAGCGGGTAAGTCAGTCACTCGGCCGGCTTCGAGATGTCGATCAGCATCTGCCGGGCGAGCTTGTACGCGTTGCGCATCACCGTGACGCGGACTTCCATTTGCCCGTCGGTAAACTGCTTGCCCGGCTCGGCCTTCGGCAGACCGGCCAGTTCGATCGTCAACGGCAGCAGGCTCATGAACTCACGCAGTTTGGCCTGCTGTCGATCCGCCGGTTCGGGTGACATGGGATCTCTCCGAAGTGAGGGCGTTGCTGCTTACTTGATGTAGTGTAACTGCCAGCGCTATCCGCGTACAGGAGCCCATCGTGGAAGATCACGATCAGCGATTCAAAGTTGTACTTCAGACGTTTTTTCGGGAGTTCTTCGAACTGTTCTTCCCCGACTGGGCACCCCGATTCGCATGGCCCGTCGCCGAATGGCTGGAAAAGGAGGCGTTTCTCGATCCGCCTCGGGGACGACGGCGCGTACTCGATCTCGTCGCCAAGGTGAATCTGGCGGAATCGGTGCAGGTATCAGAGAGAGAGCCGGAATCGTCGCTGATCCTGGTCCATGTCGAAGTTGATTCTTCCGAAGGTGTCGCCGACGTGCCGCAAAGCATGTTCGGCTACTACGCGTGGTTGCGTGCCCGGCACCGGTTACCGGTATTTCCCATCAGCGTCTACTTGCGAGTCGGCTACGATGGGCTGGGGTGGAGCACTCATCAAGAATCGCTTTGGGACAAAACACTGCTCCAATTCCACTTTCCCTACATCGGGCTTCCAGCCTTGGATGCCGCAGAGTACGTGCAAGGGAATAACTGGCTGGGTGTGGCACTCTCGGCTCTGATGAACGTCTCTGCCCGTGACAAGGCACGGCTCAAGGCGGAAGCATTGCAACGTATTCTGACATCACCATTAAACAAGGCCAGTAGCTATCTGCTCGGCGAATGCGTGGAAGCATACCTTCCGCTGGAAGGCCCACATCTCGAAGAGTATAATCATTTATTGATAACACGAAACTTTCAGGGGGCTCTTATGTTCGCCAAAACCAGCTTCGAACTGGGTATCGAGAAAGGAATCGACAAAGGTCAGGTCGCGTTGATCCGCCGGATGATGGAGAGAAAATTCAGCGACATGAACGACGCGGTGAAAAATCGACTCGAGTCGTCCTCGTCCGAGCAGATCAATCAACTGGCCGACAAACTGCTGACGGCCAACTCGCTCGCAGAACTCGGCCTAACCGACGAGTGATCTACAGCACGCCCTTCGTCGATGGAATCCCCGCTGCCCGCGTGTCGGGTTGCGTGGCCATCCGCAACGCCCTCGCGGTTGCCTTGAAGATTGTCTCGATCAGGTGGTGTGCGTTCTCACCGTGATGCAACACCACATGCAGATTCAACAGTCCTGCCGAAGCGACCGCCTGCCAGAACTCGCGGGCCAGCGACGAGTGAAAAGTCCCCAGTGTTTCGTTCGGAATGGCCGCCTTCCAGACGAGGAACGGCCTGCCGCTCAAGTCGACCGCGCTGGTCACCAGCGTCTCATCCATCGGCACGATCGCATGGCCGTAGCGCGTGATGCCGGCCTTGTCTCCCAGGGCCTGTACCAGCGCTTTGCCGAAACAGATGCCGACATCTTCCACGGTGTGATGTGCATCAATGTGCAGGTCACCATCGCAGGACACGTTCAGATCAAACATCCCGTGGCGGGCCAGATGCGTCAGCATGTGATCGAAGAAGCCGACGCCGGTGCGCACATTGGCCGTGCCCCGACCGTCGAGGTCGAGCGTCAGGTCGATGCGGGTTTCCGCGGTTGCGCGGTTGATCGTGGCAGTTCGGCCCATATGTACTCGTCAGGACAGAATGTCCATCAGTTGTTTCAGGAACAGATCGATCTCGGCATCAGTGCCGACCGACACACGCAGTCCGTCGCCGTAACCTGGGTAGTTCATGTAGCGGATGAGGACGCCGCGGTTCTTCAGTTCGTCGTAAATCGGCTTGTGTTCCCGGTTCGCGTGCCGGAACCAGACGAAGTTCGCGTGGCTCGGCGTTACCGCGAAACCGAGCCCGGTCAGCGATTCGGTGAGGCGTGTGCGCGTTGCCCGAATCGACTCGACCGTCTGCTTCAGGTATTCCTGATCCTCGATCGCGGCGGTAGCTGCAGCCAGGCTCAACGCGTCGCAATTATAGGAATCCTTTACCTTCAATAGTTCCCGGATCACGGCCGGATCGGCCACGGCAAAGCCGAAACGGATCCCGGCCAGTGCGTACGACTTGCTCAGCGAGCGTGTGACCATGAGCGACTTGCCGACGAGCTTCAGTCCGTCGGCATCCGCGAAATCGACGTAAGCCTCGTCGAGAACCAACGGCCCGCGCTCGGCCAGCTTGCGGATCGCGGCATGCGGAACCACGGTTCCCGACGGCGAATTGGGATTCGGCAGAAACGTCAGATCAGCCCGGTCGATCGGCCAGGGATCGGGCAACTGCCAGTCGGCATTGAACGGGACTGATTCGAAGCGTGCCCCCTGAATCTCAGCCAGGTTGCGGTACAGGATGTAGCTCGGCGTCGGCGAGACGATCAGCCCGCCTTCGGGAACAAACGCGCGCGTGATGATCGTCAGCAGGTCATCCGACCCGTTGCCGATCAGGATGGAGTCGGGATCGACGCCGAGGACATTGCCGGCCGCCTTGCGGAAGCCGAGGCCCGAGGGATCGGGATAGCGGCGCAGCGTGTCCGAGGTGAGCGCAGCCTTCACGGCATCGAATACGCGCGGTGAAGGAGCATAGGGCGATTCGTTGGTGTTGAGCTTGGTGATGCCGTCGAACGAGCGCGGCTGTTCGCCGGGCACGTAGCCCGCCATCGCCAGGATGTTAGATCGGATTCCGGACATCAGAATTCAGTAAGTGACGTGTGAAGAACTCGGAAGGCCGCTCCCTGACGGTCGCGGCTCGTCATCACGATTACGAAACGAGCCGCAACTGTCAGCAAGCGGCAATCTTTTACTTCTTCGCCGGCAGGGCCGGCTTGGGCGGAACTTTCTTCGGCGGGCGCGGCGTGGGGATCAGGTCGCGAAGGCGCAACTCGATACTCGCAGCGTGGCCACTCAGGCCTTCTTTGTTCGCCAGGTAGATCACGTCGTCGGCGATGTCGCGCAGGCCGTTGCGGGTGTAGCTCATCACGCTGGTGCGTCGACGGAAATCGTTCGCGTTCAGCCCGCTGGCGAAGCGGGCCTGGCCGCCGGTCGGCAGCACATGCGAAGGACCGGCCGCGTAATCGCCCAGCGCCACCGGCGTGAACTGTCCCAGGAAGATCGCTCCGGCGTTGTTGATCTTGTCAGCGAAGGCTTCCGGGTCGCGTACCTGCACATGGAGATGTTCGGTCGCCAGCAGGTTCACCGCGATCGCGGCTTCTTCCACGTCTTTCACGAGAATCGCTGCACCGAAGTCGGCAAGGCTGGCGTGGGCCAGTTCGCCACGGCTCAACTTGGCCAACTGCTTGTTCAACTCGACTTCAACATCGTCGATCAGTTCCGGCACCCAGGTGACGAGCATCGCCACGCCAGGGGAATGTTCCGCCTGTGCAATCAAGTCGCAGGCGATGAACTCGGCCACGGCCGAATCATCCGCGACGACGACGATCTCGCTGGGTCCGGCGATGCAGTCGATCGCCACTTGCCCCTGCCCTTGCACGTATTGCTTCGCCAATGCGACGAACTGGTTGCCCGGGCCGACAATTATATCGACGGCAGGAGTTTCGTCCGTTCCATAGGCCAGCGCGGCGACGGCCTGCGCGCCACCGATGCGGTAAACTTCCTTCACGCCGAGAGCATGGCAGACGGCCAGCATGTCGGCATTTTCGGCCCCGTTAGCCGTCGGCGGCATGACGACCGCAATTTCCTTGACGCCCGCAGCCTGAGCGGGGCAGACGGTCATCAGCAGCGTCGACGGGTAGGCGGCCGCACCACCGGGGATGCAGATACCGACGCGGTTGAGCGGCCGAAAACGAAGCTGCAGTTCGTAATGTTCGGAGACCGTCAGAATCGCGTCGTTGTTCAGTAAACCGATCTGGAACTGCATGACGTTGTTGCGGCAGCGGCGGATCGTCTCGATGAAGTCGGGCTCCGCGGCCTTGAATGCCGCGGCCATCTGATCGAGGGGCACCCGGACCATCTTCGGCGTGAGGCGGACTTTATCGAACTGTTCGGTGTAGTGCAGAACCGCACTCAGACCGCGTTTCTTGACGTCCTCGCAGATGCGGGCCACGGCCTTGGCCGGTGGCAGCGCTTCGCCGAAGACAGTCTGCGTCAGTTTTCGACTGGCATGGGAAACGACCAAACCCTGGCTGGAGAACTGCTCGCGCAGGTCCTTCAACTGTTTGTCGGTGTCACCCGTGGTGCAATCGATCCGCCGAAGTTTCAGGGCAGGCATTCGCTTGGCCTCATTGTAGTCCTTGCCTTTGCCTCGGGGGGGCGCTTTGCTTGTGGTTCGCGGCGCGGCAGTCGCTGTGGTTCTCACCGGATTCAGGCCCTGCTTACATTAGATTTGACGGTGAACGACCATGGACTATAAGGGACCGCAAAGTCGATTGCAAGGAATCGACCGGCAAAGTTCCCTTGGTTTACCTGAATTTCCCAATCGGCCTCCTGCATCCCGCAGAAGCGATCGATCAAGTACAGGCCGCATGGCCGTCACAAGCCACAAAACGCTAATCAGTCAGGGCATTTCCGCATCCTGCCGGCCCACCGGTATTTTATGGATCGGGTGTCGAACTGTCGTGCGATTGATCGGAAGCACTGCCCACACAACGGATTATTTTGCACCCGCTTCCGCCTTCAAGTACATTGTTCGAAGTGCCGGCATTGCCACTACTCGGAGAGCCCTACCGTGAAAATCGCGATTCTACTCGTCTTCTTCACGTCGCTCGCTTCCCGCGCCGCCGACCCCGTGCTTGCGGAACTGTTTCCCGCAAAGACGGCGGTTTACATCGAAATTGCACAGCCAAAGCGACTTGCCGAGCGCATCGGCGGGCTGGTGAAGGGGTCGGGCTTCGAGAACGCCCTGCCAGCGATCGACAAAGCCCGCGACAAGTCTCCCGCAAACGAGCTGGGCACCTCGGCTGCCGGCATCCTTGCCTGTCTGACGAGCCCCGAGATGCTCGGCGAAGTCACCCGCTTCCGGGGTGCGGCCCTCGGCATCACTGAGATCAGCAAACTCGGCGAGCCGACCTGGGTGGCCGTCCTCCTGCCCGGCGACAGTCATGTGCCCGGTCTACTGATGCGAGGATACCTCTCCGCCGGACCGACGAT
>Ga0105044_10009149_pt1 | contig 13577 bp, 9 predicted proteins | sample MAT01_FD_78092 | JGI IMG/M metagenome (GOLD analysis project Ga0105044, IMG submission 78092) | Freshwater microbial communities from Lake Fryxell liftoff mats and glacier meltwater in Antarctica - MAT-01 | ecosystem: Environmental > Aquatic > Freshwater > Ice > Liftoff microbial mat | place...
GGCACCCCTGCAGGTAATGCCGCCATTCAGGCACTGATGGAAGCGATCGATAGCGAGATCGAAGAGCCCGTTCGTGAACTCGATAAGCCTTTCCTGATGTCCGTTGAAGACGTGTTTTCGATCACGGGTCGTGGCACTGTCGCCACTGGTCGTATCGAGCGCGGTATCTGCAAGCTCAACGACAACGTTGAAATCGTCGGTCTTAAGGACACCGTTGCCACCGTCGTTACCGGTATCGAAATGTTCCGCAAGCTCCTCGACCAAGGTCAGGCTGGCGACAACGTCGGTATTCTTCTCCGTGGTATCGACAAGGAAGGCATCCAGCGCGGTCAGGTTATCGCCGCCCAGAAGTCGATTAAACCGCACAAGAAGGCCAAGGCCGAAATCTACGTTCTCTCCAAGGACGAGGGTGGCCGCCATACGCCGTTCTTCGACGGTTATCGCCCGCAATTCTTCTTCCGCACCACCGACGTGACCGGCGTCGCCCATCTGCCGAAAGGCGTCGAGATGGTCATGCCTGGTGACAACATTGGCGTCGAAATCGATCTCATCGCGCCTATCGCCATGGAGAAGCTGCAACGCTTCGCCATTCGTGAAGGTGGCCGCACCATCGGTGCCGGCCGCGTGACCGAGATCCTCGAATAAGCGACCAACAACCTTCAGACTCACGCGCCGGGGTCCCTTTTCAGGGCTCCGGCTGCGTCGTCTAAAAGAAATTATCACAGGGGTGTAGCTCAATTGGTAGAGTAGCGGTCTCCAAAACCGTTGGTTGGGGGTTCGATTCCCTCCGCCCCTGCCACCATTCACCGCCCGACCTACGCAAACATCATGGCAAATCCATTCCGCAGTGCTCGTATTTTTTTCGGCGAACTCTTCGCCGAGTTGCAGAAAGCCAGTTGGCCAACCCGCGAGGAGCTCAAAGATTCCACGATCGTCGTGATCGTCGCCTGCTTGCTCCTCGGCGCGTTCACCAGCATCAGCGATTTTGCCCTCTATAACTTTGTCGATGCGGTGACCCAACTGGTCAGCCGCTAAGCCGAACCTTTCCGACGATGTCTTCGACTTCCACCCCGACCGCCCAGTGGTTCGCCCTGCACACCCTCTCCGGCCAGGAGAACAAGGTGAAAACTTACTTGGAGCGCTTCAAGAAGGCTGAGGAGCTCGATGATTACATCTTCGAAGTTCTGCTGCCCACCGAGACGGTTTCCGAAGTAAAGGCCGGCAAAAAATCCACGAAGGTCCGCAAACTTTATCCGGGTTATGTCTTCATTAACATGAAGCTCTACGACGAGGAAAAGAAGGTCATCATCAAGCCGTTTTATTTCGTCAAAGATGCCTCGGGTGTTATCGGTTTCGTTGGCGGCGAACATCCCGCTTCGCTCCGGCAGACGGAAGTTGACGAGATCAAGGCCCGCATCGAAGCAGCCACCGGCAAGGAAGTGCCCAAGGTTTCCTTTGAAGTCGGTGAAGAGCTCAAGATCACCGATGGCGCTTTCGCCAATCTGACCGGCCGCGTCGACGAGATCGATCCCGCCCGCGGCAAGCTCAAGATTTCGGTTTCCATTTTCGGTCGGTTTACGCCCGTCGAACTCGAATACTGGCAGGTCCAGCGCGCCTCTGAAAGCTGATCCGCCGCCCACCACCAACCAGTCCTCAAAAAACACTCACCATGGCCAAAAAAATTCAAGGCTACGTTCGTCTCCAACTCCCAGCGGGTGCTGCTAATCCAGCACCTCCGGTCGGTCCAGCTCTTGGCGCCCAAGGCGTCAACATCATGGGCTTCTGCAAGGAGTTTAATGCGAAAACCAAAGACCAGAACGGAATGATTATTCCGGTCGTGATCACGGTTTATTCCGATAAATCCTTCACGTTCATCTGCAAATCGCCACCCGCGGCCGTCTTGCTCAAGAAAGCCGCCGGCATCGCTTCCGGATCGGCCAAGCCTAACTCCGACAAGGTCGGCAAGGTCACGAAGAAGCAGATCATCGAGATCATCAAACTCAAGAAGGCGGACCTCAACGCCAACAGCGAAGAAGCCGCCATCCGCATGATCGCCGGCACCGCCCGCAACATGGGCATCGAAGTCATCGACTGATTTTTCCCTCAACCACAACCGCTCACCGCGGGAGTCCCACCCGGGACGTTCGCACCGCAAGGAGTTAATAATGGAACATAGCAAACGATACCGCAGCGCCGTTCAAGTCGCTGATCTCACCAAGGACTACGCGCTCATTGAAGCCGTCGAAATCCTTACGAAATTCCCGAAGGCTAAATTCGATGAAACCATCGAATTGTCTCTGCGCCTCGGCGTCGATCCTTCTCAAGGCGACCAAATGGTTCGCGGCACCACGCCGTTGCCCAATGGTTCCGGCAAGAAGATCCGCGTGCTCGTCTTCACGGACGACGCTGCGAAAGCGCTCGCCGCTGGGGCCGACCATGCCGGTTTGACCGACATCATGGCCAAGATCAACGAGGGCTGGCTCGACTTCGATGTCGCCATCTCGACCGTCGATGCCATGAAGCAAGTTCGTACTCTGGCTCGCGTACTCGGACCGAAAGGTCTCATGCCGAATCCCAAGTCCGGCACCGTGACCGACGATGTCGCCGCCGGCATCAAGGCTGTTAAGGCCGGTCGCGTGGAATTCAAGATGGACAAGACCGCCAACATCGGCGTCGGCATCGGCAAACGTTCGTTCACCGCGGCGCAGATCGCGGAAAACGCCACCGCCGTCCTCGACGCGGTCGCGAAAGCCAAGCCCGCTTCCTTCAAGGGGCATTATTTCAGGACCGCTGTTATCTCCTGTTCGATGAGCCCCGGCGTTAAACTCGCCGCCGCCGAACTCAACAAAATCTAACCCGGAACACCTGTACCATGAGAGCCGAAAAGAAATATTTGATCGACGAGGTCACCGGGCATCTGAAGAAGTCCGACTACGTTATCCTGACCAATTTCACCAAGCTGACTGTGGCTGATGCCGCAGAACTGCGCAGACGTCTCGCGCCTGAAAAGGCCGAGTTTCACGTGGTGAAGAACAGCTCGTTCCGCGTCGCGGCCAAGGCCTTTGGCCTGCCCGAAGTGGACAAGAGCCTGAGCGGTCAGACTGCGGTCGTCGTGGGCGGAAAAAATCCCGCCGGCGTCGCCAAGGTCCTGAAGCAATACATCAAGGAAAAGCAAAAGTTGGAAGTGAAGGTCGGTATGCTGGAAAAGAAAGTATTCAGCGCCGCCGAACTCGACAAATTAGCCGAGCTGCCCTCGTTCGAGGTGTTGCGTTCGATGTTCCTGGGCCTGCTCACCATGCAAGGCGCCGCCTTCGTGCGCGTCCTCGACGCCAAGATCAAGAAGGAGCAGCCCGCTGCTCCGGCCGCTTAATCCCACACTGCAACAATTACATTTTTCCGGCGCGAGCCGGAGAGCAACCATCCAAGGAGGCCGCTAGGAGATACGTCTCTTAAACGCGTTTCATTTTTCGAAACCGCTAGCTGCTTCAGGAAAAAAATAACATGAGCAACATCACAGACGAACAGGGCATCGAATGGCTGAACGGTAAGACCATTCTTCAACTGGCCGAATTGGTCAAAACTCTCGAAGGTAAGTGGGGCGTTTCCGCCGCTGCTGCCGTCGCCGCCGGTCCCGCTGCCGCTGCTGGTCCCGTGGTCGCCGCTGAAGAGCAGACCGAGTTCACCGTCATGCTTCTCGAAGCCGGGGCCAACAAGATCGGCGTCATCAAAGAAGTCCGCGCCATCACTGGCCTGGGTCTCAAGGAAGCCAAAGACCTCGTCGAAGGCGCTCCGAAAGCGGTCAAGGAAGGCGTCAACAAAGCCGACTCCGAGGACATCAAGAAGAAGCTCGAAGCCGCTGGTGCCAAAGTTCAGGTCAAATAACCCGCGTTTGGCCCTGACCAACGCCTACAGTTCCACTTCCCGGGGTCAGGCCGCGTGCAAACACGGCTTGGCCTTCGGCTTTAATTTTGTTCTTTCCCGGCGCGACGAGATTTCCTTCTCGCTGTGCTTTTCTGCCAGTTTCGTCGCCCTCGCTGGCGCGAACTGACTCTGCTCCTTTTTTCACACCTAATCGGAAGATCCCATGGCCGACCGCACACAACATCACGAACGCGCTAACTTTGGCAAACTGCGCGAAGTAATTCCTCCACCGGACCTCATTGAGCTGCAGATCAGCTCATACCTCGAATATCTCCAGAAAGATACGCCCGAGAAGCAGCGCAAGCCAGTCGGGCTTGAGGCCGTATTCCGTGAAGTGTTTCCGATCAACTCGTATGACGAGCGTCTGACCCTCGAGTACGTCTCCTACACGATCGGCGAGCCGAAGAGCTCCGAGATCGAGTGCCTGCGCGAAGGCACGACTTACGCCGTTCCGCTCTACGTGAAGCTCCGCTTGCGCGAAGAAGACTTCATCAAGGACGAGGAAATTTTCATGGGCGACATCCCCATGGTGACCGAACGCGGCTCCTTCATCATCAACGGTGCTGAGCGCGTGGTCGTTTCCCAGCTTCATCGTTCGCCCGGAATCTGTTTCGAGGTTGCCACACATCCGAACGGCAAACTCCTGCACTCTTTCCGCGTCATTCCTGACCGCGGTACCTGGCTCGAAGTACAGTTCGACAATAACGATCTGCTCTACGTCTATCTCGACCGCCGCCGCCGCCGCCGGAAATTCCTCATCACCACGCTGCTTCGCTCCATCGGTTTCAGCAACGATTTGGATATCCTGAATCTTTTCTACGACGTCCAGGAACTCAAAGTTTCCAAGGCGCTCGATCTCGAGAATGTTTCGACCCTCGTCCTCGTCGAAGACGTCATCGATGCCCAGAAGGGCGTCGTGCTGGCCCGCGCTTTCGAGCCGTTGACCAAGCAGATCGTCCGCACGTTCGAGAAGCACGACATCAAGTCGATGCGTCTGATCGACACCACCGCCGACGAAGGCGCCATCATCCGCGCGCTCAAGAAAGATCCGACCCGCAACGAAGAGGAAGCGCTCAAGGAAGTTTACAAGAAGCTGCGTCCGGGCGAGCCACCCACGACCGCCAACGCCAAGGCCCTTCTCAAGCGCCTGTTTTTCGATCCGAAGCGCTATGATCTCGGTCGCGTCGGTCGCTACAAGATCAACCAGAAACTCGATCTTAAGACCGATCTCGAAATGCGCATTCTCGAGGCCGCTGACATCGTCGCCGCCACGAAGTATCTCGTCCGCCTGAAGAAGAACGACGGTATCGTCGACGATATCGATCACTTGGGTTCCCGTCGCGTCCGTACGGTCGGCGAGCTGCTCGCCAACCAATGCCGCGTTGGTCTCAGCCGCACCGAGCGTCTTGTCCGCGAGCGCATGACCCTTTATGACCAGAGCGTCGACTCGATCACTCCGCAGAAGCTGATTAATCCGAAAGCTCTGACGACCGTGATCCGCGATTTCTTCGCGCGCAGCCAGCTCTCGCAGTTCATGGATCAGATCAATCCGCTCGCCGAGCTCACGCACAAACGCCGTTTGTCCGCACTCGGGCCAGGAGGTTTGAACCGCGAACGCGCCGGCTTCGAAGTGCGCGACGTGCATCCTTCCCATTACGGCCGCATCTGCCCGATCGAGACGCCGGAAGGTCCGAACATCGGTCTGATCAACTCGCTCGCCACTTACGCCCGCGTTAACGAATTCGGTTTCATCGAATCTCCTTACCGCATCGTCGAGAAAGGCCGCGTGAGTGACAAAGTTGTTTATCTCACCGCCGACCAAGAAGAGGGCAAGACCATCGCGCAGGCGAATTCCGAGTTGGATGAGAAGGGTCACTACGTCGGCAAGGTCACCGCTCGTAACTCCGGTAACTTCCTTGAAGTCACGGCCGACGAGGTCGACTTGATGGACGTCTCACCGAAGCAGGTCGTCTCCGTGGCCGCCGGTTTGATTCCGTTCCTCGAGCATGACGACGCGAATCGCGCGCTCATGGGCTCGAACATGCAACGCCAAGGCGTGCCACTCCTCCAAACCGAATCGCCGTTCGTCGGCACCGGTTTGGAAGGCCGGCTCGCCAGTGACTCGAAGACCGTCGTGGTCGCCGAGGAAGCTGGTATCGTCGCCTCCGTAGACGCGAAACGCATCATCATCACCAAAGACGGTGAACTGCCGCGCACCCCGAAGCATGATCCGAAAAATCACATGTACTATTACGAGCTGCGTAAATTCATGCGCTCGAATGCCGGTACTTGCTTCAATCAACGTCCGATCGTCAAGAAGGGCCAGAAGGTCAAGAAGGGCGAATGCATCGCGGATGGTCCCTCGACCGATCACGGCGAGCTCGCGCTCGGCCGTAACATCCTTGTCGCGTTCATGCCTTGGAATGGGTACAACTTCGAGGACGCTATCCTCATCTCCGAGAAAGTGCTGAAGGAGGATATTTTTACCTCTATCCATATTCAAGAGTTCGAAGTCACCGCTCGCGATACCAAGCTCGGGCCGGAAGAAATCACGCGCGACATCCCGAACATCGGTGAAGAAGCGCTGAAGAATCTCGATCACAACGGCGTCATCCGCATCGGTGCCGAGGTGAAGCCTGGCGATATTCTCGTCGGTAAGATCACCCCGAAGTCTGAAACCGAACTGGCTCCAGAGGAAAAACTCCTCCGCGCCATCTTCGGCGAAAAGGCCGCGGACGTGAAGGACACTTCCCTCATCGTGCCCTCCGGCGTGACCGGCATGATCATGGACGTGAAGATCAATACTTCCCGGCTCGATGCCGAGCGCGACCGCCTGTCGCCTTCTGATCGCCGCCGTCAGGTGAAGCAAATCCAGGAAGACTACAAGACGCAGATGGACAAACTGCGCGAGCAGCTGACCGAAGCGCTCTCCAACATTCTCCTCGGTGAGAAGATTCCCCTCGACGTCATCAACGGCCAGAGCGGCGAAATCATCATCCCGGCGAATCGCAAGATCACCAAGACCCTCCTCCGCAAGCTCGCCGCCGTGGCGAAGCATGTCGAGATCGATCCTTCACCGGTTCGCATCAAGATCATGGAGATCATCAGCTCGTTCCAATCCAAGTTCGACGAACTCGAAGGTGACCGCGAACGCAAGATCGGTTTGATCGAAACCGGCGACACTGAAGGCGCCGGCGTCATCAAGCAGGTCAAAGTTTACATCGCCACCAAGCAGAAGCTCGAAGTCGGTGACAAGATGGCCGGTCGACATGGGAACAAGGGTGTGGTCGCCAAGATCGTGCCCGAAGAAGACATGCCGTTCCTGCCCGATGGTACTCCCGTCGAAATCTGCTTGAACCCACTCGGCGTGCCCTCACGCATGAACGTCGGTCAGGTGCTCGAGACCCATCTCGGCTGGGCTTGCAAAAAGCTCGGCTTGAAGGTCGCGACACCGGTCTTCGACGGCATTCCTGAAAAGCGCGTTCGTGAATACCTGAAGGAGGCCAAGCTGCCGACCACGGGTAAGAGCGTGGTCTTCGACGGTCGCAGTGGCGACAAGATCGACCAGGAGGTCGTGGTCGGCTACATCTACATGCTGAAGCTGAATCATCTTGTCTCGCACAAGATTCACGCCCGTGCCGTCGGTCCCTACTCGCTCGTCACGCAGCAACCGTTGGGCGGCAAAGCCCAATACGGCGGCCAGCGCTTCGGCGAAATGGAAGTGTGGGCGCTCGAAGCTTACGGCGCGGCGCACACGCTGCAGGAAATCCTCACGGTCAAGTCCGACGACGTTAATGGTCGCACTAAGATCTACGAATCGCTCGTCAAGGGCGACAACACGCTGAGCGCCGGCACGCCGGAATCGTTCAACGTCTTGGTCAAAGAAATGCAGGCCCTCGGCCTCGACATTAAACTCGGCAAGCGCACACAACTGTCCGAAGCCCTCGGCGGTAACCGCTAATCTTTATTAAACGCAACACTGGGAGCATCACACAATGAGCAACGAAATAGCCCGTGAAGAAGTCCGTCAGGTCCTCGGATCTGACGAGAATCCATTCGACAGCGTTTCCATCACCGTCGCCTCGCCGGAAATTATCCGCGCGTGGTCGAAGGGTGAGGTTAAAAATCCTGAGACGATTAACTATCGTACCTTCAAACCAGAGCCAGGTGGTCTCTTCTGCCAAAAAATCTTTGGCCCCGTGCGCGACTACGAATGCGCGTGCGGCAAGTACAAACGCATCAAGTACAAGGATGTCGTCTGCGATCGCTGCGGCGTCGAAGTGACCATCGCCCGCGTCCGTCGCGAGCGCATGGGCCATATCGAGCTCTCCGTGCCGGTCTCCCACATTTGGTTCCTCAAGAGCATGCCGAGCCGCCTCGGTCTCCTGCTCGATATGACCGCCCGTTCGCTCGAGCGCGTCATCTACTATGAGAACTACATGGTCGTGAACGCGGGCAAAACTCCGCTCGAACTCAAGCAGCTCCTCACGGAAACGGAATATCAGCAGGCCATGGAAGAGTACGGCGCTGATGCCTTCACCGCGAAGATGGGTGCCGAGGCCGTGCGCGATGTGCTCATGCAGATCGACATGGAAGCCGTCGTCGCCGAGTTGCACGAGACGATGCGCGCCACGCGCTCGAAGCAGATCAAGAAGAAGCTCTCCAAGCGCCTCAAGGTCATCGGCGGTTTTATCAGCTCCAAGTCCCGTCCCGAGTGGATGGTCATGGAAGTTCTGCCTGTCATCCCGCCTGACCTTCGTCCACTCGTTCCTCTCGAGGGCGGCCGTTTCGCTACCTCCGATCTGAACGATCTCTATCGCCGCGTCATCAACCGCAATAATCGTCTGCGGAATCTGATGCAGTTGAAGACGCCTGACGTCATCATTCATAACGAAAAACGCATGCTCCAGGAGGCGGTTGACGCTTTGTTCGACAACGGTCGTCACGGCCGTCCCGTCACTGGCGCGGGCAACCGTGCGTTGAAGTCCCTGTCCGATATGCTCAAGGGTAAACAGGGTCGCTTCCGTCAGAATTTGCTCGGCAAGCGTGTGGATTATTCCGGCCGCTCCGTCATCGTCATCGGTCCCGAGCTCAAGCTCAACCAATGCGGGCTCCCGAAGAAAATGGCGCTCGTGCTCTTCGAACCGTTTATCATTCGCCGGCTCAAGGAACTCGGCTTCGTGCACACCGTCCGCGGTGCGCGCAAGATGATCGAGAAGAAATCTCCCGAAGTGTGGGATATTCTCGAGGAAGTCACCAAGGGCCATCCGGTGCTGCTCAATCGCGCGCCGACGCTCCACCGTCTTTCGATCCAGGCTTTCGAGCCCGTGCTCATCGAAGGTTCCGCGATCCGCGTTCACCCGCTCGTTTGTACCGCTTACAACGCGGACTTCGACGGTGACCAGATGGCCGTCCACGTGCCGTTGTCCCTCGAAGCCATCTTGGAGTGCAAGCTCCTCATGATGTCGACGAACAACATCTTCTCGCCATCCTCCGGTAAGCCGATCCTCACTCCGTCACAGGACATCGTGTTGGGTGCGTATTACCTCAGCATCGAGCCCCGCACCAAGCCCGCCAAGGGCGTGCGCGTGCCGCTCATGGCCGGCTTGCAGGAAGTGCTCTACGCGAAGGCCGACGGGGCGATCAAAGTTCACGACTGGGTCGATATCCCCAATCCCGATTACAAGAAAGACACCGTCTACGGTAACAAGGAACGCAAAATTATCCGCACCACCGTGGGCCGCGTGATTTTCAACGAAATCTGGCCCGCTGGTCTCGGTTTCATCAACTTCCCGACGCCGAAAGGCAAACTCGGCGATCTCATCCTCAACACCTACAAGGTGGCGGGTGCGCCCGTTACTGTCATCACCCTCGATAAGCTCAAGGAGCTCGGCTTCCAGACTGCGATGCAAGCCGGCATCTCGATCGGTATCGACGATATGATCATTCCTGAAAACAAAAAGGAGATCGTGAACGATGCCAGCAAGAAGGTCGACGAAGTCGAATCCCAGTACAAAAAAGGTATCATCACCTCCGGCGAGCGCTACAACAAGATCATCGATATCTGGACCGGCGCCACCGATCGCATTGCCAAAGCCGTGTTCGCGAAATTGGAAAACAACGACGGCCGGCCCGAGGTTAATCCGGTGTACATCATGATGGACTCCGGTGCCCGCGGTAACAAACAGCAGGTGCGTCAGCTCTGCGGTCTCCGCGGCCTGATGGCCAAGCCGTCCGGCGAAATCATCGAGCGTCCGATTCTGTCCTCGTTCCGCGAGGGCCTCACCGTTCTGGAATACTTCATCTCGACGCACGGCGCCCGCAAGGGTCTCGCCGACACCGCGCTGAAGACCGCCGATGCCGGTTACATGACCCGTAAGCTTTGCGACGTGGCCATGGACGTGGTCATCGCCGAGGAAGATTGCGGTTCCCGCGAAGGCATCTGGAAGAAAGCCATCTACGAAGGTGAAACCCTCCTCGTCTCCCTGTCCGAGCGCATCGTCGGTCGCTGCTCCGCCGACGACATCAAGGATCCGCTCGCTCCCACTAAGTTGCTCCTCGCCTCCGGTGATCTCGTTTCCGAGGAAATGGCCCACCGCATCGAAGACTCCGGAATCGAGCGCGTCAAAGTCATGTCCCCGCTCACCTCCACCAGCGAACTCGGCATCGACGCCAAGTCCTACGGCATCAATCCCGCCACCAACAAGGTCGCGAAGATCGGTGACTCCGTCGGCATCATCGCCGCCCAGTCGATCGGCGAACCCGGCACTCAGCTCACGATGCGTACGTTCCACATCGGTGGCGTGGCCACCGGCGCGATGAAGAATCCCGAAATCAAGGTTCGTAACAGCGGCACCGTGAAATATCGCGGACTCCGTCTCGTGCAGACCGAAGGCCTCAACATCGTGCTCAACAAGACTGGCTCCCTCCAAATCTTGGACGAAAACGATCGCGAGCTCGAAGTTTACCCGATCGTCGTCGGTACGGTTCTCTCCGTGAACGATGCCGACAAGGTCATCAAGGGCCAGTCCATCGCGCAATGGGATCCGTACAACATTCCGGTTCTCTCCGAAAAGTCCGGCTCACTCCACTTCAAGGACATGATCCCTGGCGTGACCGTGAAGCGCGAACTCGACGAAGCCACCGGCCGTCTCGCGACCGTCGTTATCGAGCACAAGGAAGACTTAAATCCGCAGATCGAAATTCGCGACGACCACAATAAACCCGTGGCCGCCTACGCGATTCCGACCGGCGCGCAAATCGTCGTCAACGAAGGCGACATCATCCAAGCCGGTTCCTTGCTCGCCAAGACGCCTCGTCAGGCGTCCGTCACCAAGGACATCACCGGTGGTCTCCCCCGCGTCGCCGAGCTTTTCGAAGCCCGTCGTCCGAAGGAAGCCGCCGAGATGGCCCGCATTGATGGCGTCATCACCTTCGAAGGTTCGATCCGCGGCAAGCGCAAGCTCGTCGTTCGTAACGAAGAAGCCGGCGCCGAAGAAGAGCATCTCATCCCGCACGGGAAACACATCATCATCCAACCGGGTGACGTCGTGCACAAGGGCCAGCACTTGACCGAAGGTTCCGCTGATCCCCATGAGATCCTCGAAATCCTCGGGCCAACAGCGCTCTACGAATTCCTCATCGGTCAGGTGCAGGAAGTCTATCGTCTCCAAGGCGTGTCGATTAACGACAAGCACATCGAGGTCATCATCCGTCAGATGCTCCGCAAGGTCCGCATTTCTGATCCCGGTGACAGCGAGTTCTTCTGGGGCGAGCAGATTGACCGCACCACGTTCCTGCGCGAAAACAAGCGCCTGGACGTCGCCGGTGGTAAGCCCGCTGAGGCCGAGCCGATCCTCCTGGGCATCACCAAGGCATCGCTCGAAACCGAAAGCTTCATCTCCGCCGCGTCTTTCCAAGAGACCACGCGCGTCCTCACCGATGCGTCCACTCTCGGCAAGGTCGACGGGCTGAAGGGCTTCAAGGAAAACGTCATCATGGGTCACTTGATTCCGGCCGGTACGGGACTACCAACTTACAAGAAGTTGAAAGTCACGCTTCCGCTCGGTGGCGAGATCCCGATGGAAGAAGCCCCCCGCGCCGCCACGCCCGTCCCAACCGAAGCCAGCGCCAGCTGATAAACGTCGGAGCCTGCTCGCAGGCGAACCACTCTCAAGCCGCAGACCCAAAAATCTGCGGCTTTTTTCTGGCTGTCTTTGTAGAGCCGGCGCTCGTCGCCGTGCCGCCTTGTCCTTGAGGGTAGGGCGTGACCGCGCCCGAACACCCAAGGTGGAACGCGGCCTCCGAACGCGTTTGTCTTTTGTGTTTCGACCTCCCGTAAGTTGCGAGCTCGCCTCGCAACTCCGGTGGTGGAATCGAAAACAAATCCAGTCGTAGCCACAGGCCTCCGGGCCTGTGGGATTTGGGTTGGAAAGTGGCACGGGTCTCCGACCCGTGGGATTGATCCCGGTAGGTTGCGAGCTCGCCTCGCAACCTGAACGTCGTTCCAGCCTTCGCACTTGGGCGCACAGGATTTGAACAGATCGTAGCTCTCATCTCTACGACGATGTCGTGCGTTGAAATCTTGTAGGTTGCGAGCTCGCCTCGCAACAGAGCGCGTTCCAACGTCCGCCATTTTTGTCATCGCGAGGCCACCCCTGGCGGCTGTGTTGATCCAGCTTGATGCCCACGCCCGCCGCCCCGACCACGTGGCTTTCTAGTAAAGGAATGACCTCGTTCCGGCGTGAAATTAAAAACCCGCTCCTCTGTTGTCAGCGGCGGGATGAAACTCACCAAATCATGGCGATTTGAAAGGCACGGTTTCTTCCGTGGCTTTTCTTCCCACTTCTCCCAAAAAAGGTCTTCTTCGGCTGGGTGGATTTTCTTCCTGCCGTTACTGGTGTTTCAGGTGAGCGAGCGAGGGGTTGTCGCTTCCGGCGTGACGCGGGACGGTGCCAGGCATGAATCCCCCCGGGCAGCGCAAATGCTGTCATTGCAAACAGTTCTTCAGGACTGACCCGCGCCTGCGATCTCCTCGAACTTGAACGCCCCCCGCCCGATCTCACCCCCTATCGCCCCACCCCATGAAACCAATCCAACCACCGCACCCCGTGCCGCCCGCCTCACCGGTTTTGCAAGAACCTGTTTTGCAAGCACACCTCGCGTATCTGAAACTCGCCGACATCGCCGCCCAATGCGAACCCCTCGCCACCGACGCCGCCGCGAAAGGCTGGACGCACGTCGAATATTTGCGCCGCTTGATCGAAGGCGAATACCGCGCCCGCCAGCAACGCGCCATCGAACGCCGCCTCCACGCCGCCCGATTCCCGGTGGTGAAGACCCTCGATCAGTTCCGCTGGGACTGGCCCAAAAAGATCAACGAACTCCAAGTCAAAAACCTGCTCCGCCTCACGTTCATCGAAAAGAAAACCAACATCATCCTGCTGGGCGGCGTCGGGCTCGGCAAGAGTCACATCGCCGCGGCCCTCGGCTACGAAGCCTGCCAGCGCGGCCACACCGTGCTCTTCACCACGGCCGTGGACGCGCTCAACACCCTGGTCGCCGCGCAAGCCGCGCAACGCTTGAAAGCCGAACTGAAACGCTACCTCACTCCTGACGTGCTCATCCTCGACGAACTCGGATACCTGCCGCTCGAC
>Ga0105044_10009150_pt1 | contig 13577 bp, 15 predicted proteins | sample MAT01_FD_78092 | JGI IMG/M metagenome (GOLD analysis project Ga0105044, IMG submission 78092) | Freshwater microbial communities from Lake Fryxell liftoff mats and glacier meltwater in Antarctica - MAT-01 | ecosystem: Environmental > Aquatic > Freshwater > Ice > Liftoff microbial mat | place...
CGTCCTGTCTTTTGTAGGGCGGTTTTTTATTTGGTAAAACTTTATCTTCGTAACCAATCTCAATAAGTATTAAATATGTTTCCAAAAATAAATCCCACTAGTACCCCATCCTGGCAGGCATTACAGCAGCATAGGCAGTTGTTTGAAAATGTGCAGATGAAGGATCTTTTTTTTAACGATGCAGGGAGGTTCAACAAGTTTTCAGTTGAGATGGGCGATCTGCTGTTTGACTATTCTAAAAATATTATTACCGAAAACACACTTGAAATATTATTGCAACTGGCGGCAGATTGTAAACTACAGGAAGCCATAGAAGCGATGTTTACCGGTGAAAAAATAAATGGTACCGAGAACCGGGCTGTGCTGCATACGGCTTTAAGGAATTTTTCGGGCAACCCGGTAATAACAGATGAGGTGGATGTAATGCCGGCAATTCAACTGGTGCAGGAGCAAATGAAAAATTTTTGCGCTGCCGTTCATAGTGGAGAATGGAAAGGATATACCGGCAAAAAAATAAAATACATCGTAAACATCGGCATTGGCGGCAGCGACTTAGGACCTGTAATGGTTACAGAAGCTTTAAAGCCTTACTGGGCTGAAGGCATTGAAACTTATTTTGTAAGTAATGTGGATGGTACACATATTGTTGAAACACTTAAGAAATTGAATGCAGAAGAAACACTATTCTTAATTGCAAGTAAAACTTTTACCACACAGGAAACCATGACCAACGCACAAACTGTAAGGGAATGGTTTTTACAACACGCAATAGATGAAAAGCATATTGCTAAACATTTTGCAGCACTTAGTACCAACGATAAAGAGGTGGTTAAATTTGGTATTGATCCAAAAAATATGTTTGTTTTTTGGGATTGGGTTGGAGGCCGTTACAGTTTATGGAGTGCCATTGGTTTATCCATTGCATTAACTATTGGCTACCCAAATTTTGAGCAGCTTTTAAAAGGTGCCCATGCAACCGATATCCATTTCAGAGAAACAGATTTTGACAAAAATATCCCTGTGATCATGGCTTTAATTGGGATTTGGTACGGCAATTTCTTTGGCACTAAAACAGAAGCTATTCTTCCCTACGATCAATACCTGCACCGATTTTCAGCTTATTTTCAACAGGGAAACATGGAAAGCAACGGCAAGTATATTGACCGGAGCGGAGAAAAAGTTACTTACGCTACCGGGCCGGTTATTTGGGGCGAACCCGGTACTAATGGCCAACACGCATTTTATCAGCTTATTCACCAAGGTACAGAAATAATCCCCTGCGATTTTATTGCTGCTGCCATCAGCCACAACCCTACCGGCGATCATCATCAAAAACTGATGAGTAATTTCTTTGCTCAAACCGAAGCCTTGATGAACGGCACTACACATCCAAATCCTTACAGGGTATTTGAAGGCAACAGACCAACCAATTCTATTTTAATAAAAGAGATTACGCCTTTTACTTTGGGGCAGCTAATTGCTTTGTACGAGCATAAAATATTTGTACAGGGCGTAATTTGGAATATTTATAGTTTTGATCAATGGGGCGTAGAACTAGGCAAGGTTTTGGCCAATAAAGTTTTGCCCGAACTGGAGTTGGAAGATACAGTTGTTGCGCATGACAGTTCAACAAATGGTTTGATAAATGCGTTTAAAAAAATGCGCTGATCAATAATTGGGGGGACTAAAAAATTCTTTTTCGCCCATAATATAATAGGCACAGAGCTTACCGGCAACCTTGCTTTTAATTACAATGCTTTTACTATCAGTATCCGGCATTGATTTTCCCTCGGCAGGTTGCAAATCTATCTTCAATAATTTATTACCTTTTTTTGCTGTGATGCTGCAATTCGGGTTCATTTTTTTATCTCCAATTGAAACTGTTTTTGCAGTTACGTTTACTACTGAAAAAGATAATTCGGTGAAATTATAAAGCACAGACTTTATATCCGGGATTTTTGCAGCACTGTATTCAACATAAATAAACCGGATTATATTCTTTTTAGGCGGTATCGGGTTTCCGTTTTCATCACTCATTTGTGTGCCCGGCATGCTTACATTATACCAGGCATAAGCCTTTTTAATGCTGCAGTTACGTTGTGCAAAACAAGCGGTTACTACTGTTAAAAACAGAAATGATAATATGAATGCTTTCATTTTTAATGCAATTTAATTCATTTTGAAGCAGCAGCTGGTTAAAGCAAGCATAAAAAATCCTCCCTTTTTGGGGGAGGATTTACTGCAATTAGGTTTGGTGTTTATGTTAGTTACCACTTTTCTACCACCTCTGCACTGCCGTTATCAACAGGGCCGTTATTTGTCTCGGTTGGAGTTTCTATGTTTTCAGCAACTTCTTCAGCAGCTATTTTTTCAATGGGAGTTTCGGTTAAATCAGCTACCACAGTTTCCATGTTACTTACAGCAGGGGCTGCAGCATCATTGTTATATGGCTGGCGCTGGCCTTCCTCACCTTCATAAGGCGTATCATGGTTAAAGGCATCGAAATCAAAATCAGGCATCAATTCAGTCTTCACATAATCAATGGCTTCGCCCAACCCTTTAATAAATTTGTTGAAATCTTCTTTATACAAAAAAATCTTATGCCTGTCGTACCCGTCAGAATCAAAACGCTTGCGGCTTTCTGTAATGGTTAGGTAATAATCGTTGCCACGGGTTTCTCTTACATCAAAAAAGTAAGTTCTGCGTTTTCCGGCCCTGATGCGTTTGCTGTAAACGCTGTCCATTTTCTTTTCGTTATTCTGTTCGTTGTTTTCGTGCGCCACTGTTTAGTTTAGTTTTAGTTTAAACGGTTACCCTTTTTAGGCAAAGCAAAGATAAAATTGTTTTCCATTCTACAAAATATATGATTGATTATTTGGGATTAAGTTTGTTAAAGGTATCCGGTAGTGCAGTTTACAGCTGGTTATCCTGCTCCTGCTGCCTTTTGTACATATCAGCGTAGTACCCATTAATAGACAGTAATTCGCTGTGCGTTCCCTGCTCTACTATTTTGCCATCATCCAGCACTATTATCTTATCAAAATCAAACAAGGCAAAAATGCGGTGGGTTATAATGATGGCAGTTTTGTTTTGTAAAAACCGGTGTAAATTACCAAGAATTTCATTTTCTGTACGGGCATCTACCGCACTCAGGCAATCATCAAAAATTACAATTTTAGGGTCTTTAATTAAGGCCCGTGCAATGGATATGCGTTGCTTTTGTCCGCCACTAAGGGTTACACCACGTTCCCCTATCAGCGTATCGTAACCATATTGAAATTTTTCTATTTCGTTGTGGATGCCGGCCTGTTTGGCTGCAGTAATTACAGCTTCATCACTTGCGTCATTCATACCAAAACGAATATTATTACGAACTGTTTCGCTAAATAAAAATATATCCTGCGGTACATAGCTGATTTGGCTCCGAAGGTTGTGCATTTCAAATTTATTCAAGGGTATGCCATCAAACATAATTATTCCCTGCTGCGGATCATACATGTGCAGCAGCAATTGCGCCAGCGAAGATTTACCAGAGCCTGTTCTGCCTACAACCGCAATCTTCTCCCCTTTGTTTATCTGTAAAGAAAAATTCTTTAAAGCATTGATACCTGTATGCGGATAAACAAAATCCACATTGGTAAGGCTGATATTTCCTTCTAATGATTTACTTATCGTTTCTGCTTCATTTTTAATACCCGGTGCTGTGTGCAAAAACTCATTGATTCTTCTTTGAGAAGTTACAGCCCGCTGCGTCATACTGGCTGTCCAGCCAATGGCGCTTACCGGAAAAGTGAGCATCTGGATATACATTACAAACTCGGCTATGCGGCCCACGCTTGCACCTTCAACCTGGTTAACCACATCCAGGCTGCCAACCATGATAGTTATGAGCGTACTAAGCCCGATTAGCAGTGCCATGCTGGGAAAATAAATAGCTTCTGTTTTTGCCAGGCTCAATGCATTATCACGGTAAGCTTCGCTGTTCTTTTTAAAAAAGCCCATCATGGCTTTTTCCTGTACAAAAGATTTTATAACCCGGATGCCGGAATAAGATTCCTGAGCATTGGTAGTAAGATCGCTTAACAAAGCCTGTATACGTTCGCTTTTTTTATTGATGATGGTATTTACAAAATAAATGGCAATGGCCAGGATGGGTAAAGGCGCCAATGCAACCAGGGTTAGTTTAGGACTGGCTTTAAACATAAAAAAAATACTGAAACCCAGTACTGCAGCAAGGTTGATGAAATACATGATTGCCGGCCCGGTGTACATGCGTACTTTACTTACATCATCTGCTATGCGGTTCATGAGGTCGCCGGTGCTGTGGGTTTTGTAAAAGTTAGTATCTAATTTCTGGTAGTGTGTAAATATTTCATTCTTCTGGTCGTACTCAATATGCCGGCTCATTACAATAATGGTTTGCCGCATCAGGAACATAAAAAAACCACTGATAATGGCAATTACAAACAAAGTAATGCCGGCATACAAAATTTTTCGGGAAGGGTTTTTATCGAACTGAGTAATAACCTGCCTTACCGCAAAATCATAGTTCTTCTCCCCTTTCTTAATATCAATCCCTTTTTCGTTGGTTGATTTGATTGACTCAACAACCGTATTAACTACATAACCGGTAAGCTGCGGCGCCAGTATACGGAAATAATTGGTAAGCACCACAAACACAAAGCCAAGCACAAAATGCCAGCGATATTTCCAAAAATATTTATTGAGGGAAGAAAGATGTTTCATTGATGGCGCAAAGGTAAAATAAAACGGGGCGTAAAAGTGAGCCGTTTATTTTGAGCTGATTTATGATGCGGAGATTTTTTTATCTTAGTAAAAATAAATAACTAGTTATGAGTAAGCTCCCTCCTTTTACGGTTATATCTTATAACCAAACCGACAATCTTGAAGACACAGGCGATGATGTGGTATTTTTTCATGTTGACCTGGAAGTAAATGATCAACAGTATCATTCAATTGTGCCATTTCACAGAATGGAAGATTACTTTTTGAGATATAAACCAGCAGATGCAGCTTATTTTAAAAAGCTGCGTAGCTCCATAAACGGTTTTGGGCCAAAAGAAACCCAAGTGCTGCGGCTGGCAGAAGAAGAAGGCTACGATATTGAAAAAGAAGTAATGGACTTTATTGCTGCCGAAAGCACGCTGGAAAAGCTTATACCGGTTAATAAAAAACAAAACGGTATTAGACAGGCTGCCTTCGAGGAACAACTATACCAACTTGAAGCCCTGATGCAGGAAGGCAAATCTTTTAACTTACGAGATATTACATTTAAAGATGAAATCATGGATTTGTTGAATAAAAAAGTACTTGAAATATATCCTGAAATATGCAACAGCCGACCTGAATATATTATTGAATTAAAAGAACTGCTGATTAAACAAGTACTGAACCTTGGGGGTGAGGTTAATAACCTTGCCTGGAAAGCAACTAAGCAGGAGTAGCGGTTTTTTTGAAAGATTAGCTACAGTAAATATATTTCAAGAATTGATACCTGATTATATAGCGGCTTAACATTTTTTAAAAATGCATCATTGCCGGTAATAAATTAAAAACCAAAACAACACACCCATATCATGAACAAGTATAAAACGCTTTACAAATGGATGTTACTGCCGATGCTGGTAATGAAGTTTGGCATTTTTAAAGAGTATTGGGGTGATTTCTTGGATAATGCATGGTCGGTGCATATACATTATTGCACGGGAACCATGTGGTATATTTACCTCATCATTCAGCCCTACTTTGCTACGCATGGGCAAATGGGCAGGCATAGAACCAATGGCATTGTAGATGATTGTGGATTGAAACAAATATTTGGGCCTGCAAAGCAGTATACTTTCTGAATAAGAAGACTTAAAACGGTTAAGCACAGTTCGTTAACTTTATACAGTAATAATTTAAAATAAAATTTATGCGGATAAATATCATGTTAAGTACTTCAGTTATCCTTATTTCAATTCATTCATTTGGATGTGGAGGAAATACTGCTACCAGCGGTAAACAAACGGCTGACACATCTCAATTACCTCCTGTAGAAACTAAAAGAGCCAACGCTGATTATAGTCCTGCTTTTAAAGGACAAACAAGGGCAGCCGGCGTAAAAACCACCACGCCATATACAGTAGAAATAATTGCCGAAAAATTGGGAAACCCCTGGGCGGTTATTACCATGCCCGATGGCCGGTTACTGATAACTGAAAAATCGGGCTACATGCAAATACATGATGCAAATGGTAAACCCGTAAAAAAGATAACCGGTTTTCCGCAGGTAGAAGACCGTGCACAAGGTGGTTTACTTGATGTGGCATTGGACCCTGCTTTTGCAACAAATAAAACCATCTACTGGACCTATGCCGAAAAATACGAAAACGGTAACCTGATGGCCGTGGCCAAAGGCCAGCTAAATGAAGCGGAATCTAAAATTGAAAATCCTGTTGTTATTTTTCGTGCCACACCTGCATTAAAAAGCAGTTTGCATTTTGGCTCCAGGCTGCTGTTTGATAAAGATGAAAACCTTTTTGTTAGCACCGGCGAAAGATCAATACTGGAAGGCCGGAAACAGGCGCAATGGCTTAACTCAGGCCTGGGCAAAATTTTTAAGATAACAAAAGATGGTAAGCCTGCAGCCGGTAATCCGTTCCTTAACACTAAAGATGCCATGCCCGAAATATATGCTTACGGCATACGTAATGCACAAAGCTTAGACATTCACCCGGTAACGGGCGCATTGTGGGAAGCTGAATTTGGCCCCCGCGGTGGCGATGAACTTAATATTATACAAGCCGGAAAAAATTATGGCTGGCCTGTTATTACGTATGGTATTGAATACGACGGAGATGAAGTAGGCAGTGCCATACAGCAACAGGCAGGTATGGAGCAACCGGTGTACTACTGGGACCCCGTGCTTTCGCCAAGCGGCATGGCATTTTATAAGGGCAACACAATTCCGGAGTGGACAAACAACCTGTTTATTGGCGGCCTTAACAGTAATCATATAGCCAGGTTGGTAATTGAAAACAACAAAGTGGTTGGCGAAGAAAGATTACTGACAGATAAAAATGAACGGTTTAGGGATGTTGCTTATTTTAATGGTATGCTCTATGCAGTTACCGATGCAGGTAACCTGTACCGGATAAGTAAAAAATAAGTTGACTTCGTCTGCATCAGAAGTATACGAACACAAATAAATGGTTCATGTGCCGAAACATGGTATAGAAGGTTGTTGGTTAAGCAACTAATCTTACACTCGTGAAAAACGATATCATCCCCTATTGATATAAATAGCGCTAAAAAAATAATCCTGAAAATCCCAACACTTTCATCTGCAATACCCGTTTAGTAATATATACACACTATAAAAATAAATATTGACTACCGACTTGTTATATATTATTAAAGGCTGCAAAAATCAGGATAGACTTATGCAAAAAGGCTTGTACCAACATTGCTATAAAGAAATGATGAAGTTATGCTACAGATATACCAACGATGTGGAAACATCTGCCAGTATTTATAATGATGCCATGATAAAAGTATTTACCAATATTGGCAATTATAAAGAAGACGGCAAATTGATGGCCTGGGTAAAACGAATAGTGGTAAATACCTGCATCGACCATGTAAGAAAAAAGGCACCGTTGCAAATGAAAGAACTTAATGAAAATGATAATAGCGACGCAATAATAGAAAGCGATGTGTTCATAAAAATGTCGAATGCCGAAGTAAAACGGCTCATAAGTCAGCTGCCAGCAAATGCTGCATTGGTTTTTAACCTGTATGTATACGAAGAATACAACCACAACGAAATAGCAGAACTACTGAAAATACCGAGTGGTACCAGTCGCTACTATTTAAGCGAAGCCCGGAGGTTATTGAAGGATGTGGTTACAAACAATATTCATGCACTTAATTAAGTATAATACAATGAATAATTACGATGATTTATTAAGGGAAAAAGAAAATGATGATCTTTTCAATGACAGCTCCATGGAAAAACATTGGGAAGCAATGGAGAAAAAAATTGATACCCATACACAACAACCCCAAACGAAATATAGAAAATTGTTTCGCACTGCAATAGCGGTTGCGGCTGTATCGTTAATTGCTTTTGTTGGATATAAATTATTCATTGAAAAGAAGCAACTACCTAATGAAACAATTGCAAATACAGGTAACAGGTCTGCTATTATGCCACCTTTAAACGGTACCAATGTGCCGTACGAAACGTTTAGTTTTAATGCCACAACAGGCGATACCTTGTTTACCCTGAATGGTTCCATCATTATCTTTCCCGGGAATGCAGTTTTGAATAGCAAGGGTGAAATTGTAATTGGTAATATTGAAGTACGCACAAGAGAATTTAATGACCCATTCGATTACAGCATTGCCGGCATACCTATGGATTACGACAGTGCCGGAACCAAGTACCAATTTATAAGCAGCGGAATGATAGACATCAGCGCTTATCAAAATGGCGAATCATTGCAGGTAAATCCTGATGCAAAACCACAACTCAATTTGGTAAGTACAAATAAAGAACGAAACACAAATCTGTATATACTTGACACTGTTAACGGCCAATGGATGAATAAAGGTAAAGATGAGGTAAACCTGGTACAAGTTAAAAAAATCGATGCTGCTGTTAGTAGTATCAACAGATCTTTCGATACAGATGGAAATGGAACAGCAGGTGACTATTATGAAATCGCCCCCCCAATAATGCCTGCTCCGCCACAAAAAGCTTCTAACTTAAATCCGGTAATAGATGTAATTATAGACCCTGCAAGCTTTAAAGAACTGCTGGTTTATGACGGACTAAAGTTTGAAGTGATAGATGCTAAAGCCGGCACTGTTGGGGAAGATTCAAAAATAGAATGGGACTACATTGAATTGAAAAGAGGCGAAGCCAGCGGTACTTACAAAGTTATATTTACTGCAAGAAACAGGAAAGCAACATACAACGTTAAGCCGGTGCTGGAAGGAAAGGATTTTGTAGCAGCAGAAAAAATGTACCAGGAAAAATTGAAAGAGTACACAAAAATTCAAACTGAAAGAAAGAAAAGCGAAGAAGATGAACTGAAATTGGCGGCACAACAAATTAAGAATGATGAAAAAGCTACAAATGAATTGGAGGAAGATAATAAAAGAATGGTGGAACTGAATAAACTTATAGCTATTCGCAACAGTTTTATTGAAGCCGAGAATATTAGGATTGATGCATTGAATAAGGAAAATAAAAGTAGCAGAGATTCAGCAATAAAAGCGAAAAATGAGCGGCAGGCAATTTGGGAGCAGCGTAACCGAATTGCTGCTTTAGAACAAAATTTGATTCGCTCTTTTCAAATTGATGGTTTTGGTTATTGGAATTGTGATCTGCCTACATTGCCACAAACCCAACAATATGTAAGTAGTTTTAAAACCAAAAAAAATGAAGTGGTAACCTACAACACATTATGCATGGCAACAGCAGGTATAAATCGTATCCAGAATTATTATAACACAAAGACTATTGGCCTGATGACCAACAGCAATTATTTTGGATGGTGTTTTAATGCAAACCAGTTTTATTATTTTACAAGAACAGATTTTAAAAATGCATTAATAACAAACAACCCAAATACAATTTCAATTGCTATGAACTTGTATGAAGGCGATGTAAAGAATTACAATGAATTAAAAAGGTATATTTTCAATGTGAATAATAGCAGGGATATCTCAATAAAATAGAAACCTGGTTCCTTAACCCTTGAGTTCTCAGGCGAGTTAACGCTGGCAAGCCAAGTATGTAAGCCCCAGAACCTCGCTGCGTGTTTATGTAAATTATGATATTTCGCTTTGCAGCAAGGCGAGTCCTGCTCAAAGAGTACTCTGAACAAACCATCGCAAAAAATCCAGGCATAAACTCGCCTGATAATCTTTATTTTTATTCGAAGATTAGCCCACAGGAAATAAATGTTACACAATTATTAATAATACTTACATCATAGATAGGTAATACAGCCTATAATTTCTATTTACAAATATTAATAAACTACTCAAAAAAAAATCAGGCTAATCGGGTATGATTTTTGTAAAATTAACTTTGCTTAACCAAAAGCAGATTGGTATTTACATTTTAAATTTTTCTAAAAATTATTATTTATGACAGGTTATCACACATACAAAATTTGCATTGAAGCATGTTTAAATTGCGCAGCAATATGTAACCATTGTGCATCAGTATGCACACAGGAAGATGATGTAAAAATGATGGCAGGCTGTATTCAATTGGATATGGAATGTGCAGCTATTTGTTATGCATCCGCACAGCTTATGAGCCTGGGCAGCAACCAAGCAAAAGACATTTGCAGGATATGTGCAGATATCTGTGAAGCATGTGGCAATGAATGCAGTAAGCACCAAACTGAGCATTGCCAGGAATGTGCAGAGGCATGTAAAAAATGTGCAACAGAATGTCGCAAAATGGCGGCTTAAAATTTTTACAATAAGCAGGCATAGTGCCTGCTTATTAATTTGTATAATTACAAGAATGGAATAGACTAAAAATATGCACAACATGCAAAGCATGAGTTACAAAATGTTTATGGTAATGATGGTCATTTCTTTTTTCATTATGTACTTCGTCATGTTTCTAAATATTGATAAATTAGATCACTACCATACTAGTGCCACAAGAATTTATATGGCGTTGCTTATGGTAGCTCCCATGGCTATTGTTATGATGCTGATGATGGGTAAAATGTATCCAAATAAAAAATACAACAGCTCAATTATTATTGCAAGTATTGTAGTTTTTGGGGCTGTTCTTGCCGCTTTACGAACGCAAACACCCATTGGAGATGTGCAATACATGAAGGCAATGATACCGCATCATTCATCCGCTATCTTGGTTAGCAAACATGCAAACATCAAAGACGCTGAAGTAAAACAGTTATCAGAACAAATCATAAAAAGTCAGGAAGAGGAAATTGCAAAGATGAAAGCTATATTGGATAGAATGGAAAATAGATAGATGACCTCAGAAATATCAACCACATTATTTGTTATAAGTCCCCCAAATTAGTCAGGCGCTTGGGGCTGGCACACAAAACGCTTACACAAAGCCAACTTGCATGAAAGAGCAACTAATTAATGAAAGAAAAAAACTGCTAACATCAATACAAAATCTTTTAGAAGGTCCAATGATTTTCTTAGGCTTTGTATGGTTGGCGCTTTTGGTTATTGAATTAATATGGGGCTTAAATAAACCACTTGAATATGCAAGCTTAACAATCTGGATTATTTTTATTGTTGATTTTTTTGTAAAATTTATTTTAGCACCGCTTAAAGTTGATTTTTTTAAAAAGAACTGGTTAACGGCTATCTCCCTTATTATTCCTGCTTTAAGGGTCTTTCGTATTTTTAGATTTGTTCGTTTGCTGCGGGGCTTAAGAGGCATCAGGCTTGTAAGAATTGTTTCTTCTTTAAACAGAAGTATGAAAAGCCTGGGTGCAACCATGAAACGACGGGCATTTGGGTATGTATTAACAATCACGCTTATAGTAACTTTTGCAGGTGCAGCCGGTATGTATGCGCTTGAAAACCCACATGCAGGTTTTAATAGTTACGGTATGGCTTTATGGTGGACAGCCATGCGGATAATAACAGCAGGTAATGAATTTAATCCTTCCACGCCTGAAGGCAGGGGACTTGCTTTTTTAATAGCAGTTTTTGGGTACACTATTTTTGGTTATGTTACTGCCACATTTGCCACATTTTTTATTGGGCGTGATGCTGAAGAAAAAGATGCACCCCTTGCTGGTGCAAAAGATGTTGAGGAATTAAAAGCAGCGATAAAAAAATTAACGGCTTCTATTGATCAACTTAAAAGTAGCTGATTTTTTTATAGGGTATTAAGATAGCCCTGTTGCTGAAACCCGGAAATAAATTCGATGAAATATTACCGGTTGTTTTTAATATAAAGTTCCGGCACCAAAATCATTACGATAAGCATTAACGGTGTTGCTAATACCAATCCCCAAGCTTGTGTGCGTGGCGTACGAAGGCAAAAAAATGGCTCGTAAACAAGTACGAACCATAACAATTGAGAGAGGCTGTTTGGTTAAGGGCTTCTTATATTTCGGTAGGTGAGTACACCGTCTGATAAAAAAACTATAAAATCACCAATGCGTTTCTTCCGTCGGCATTGTCTTGTAAAAAGACTTCTACTCCTTTGGTATTTGTTTGACCTTTTAACAGGTCCATTATCGCAGCATAATGCGAAACGGGTTTCGATGCATTGCCATTCCGATGAGCATATCTTACTGGAGCATAAGACGTATTCTCTGCTTCAAATCTGATATACAGTACAGCAATGTCGGATGTGTTGTCGGGTTTAATATCAAGCCTCAGATAAAATAATGCATCTGTTGCTGTTACCGGCGGTTGTGCATCCTGGGGCTGGCTAATCAACAGGTTTGAATAACCTGTTACAAACCCGTGCTGCATGGTTTCTGGTTGGCTGGTAAGTACTTCCCTACAATTTTCGGGGGTAAGTGTGACGCTTTTGTTCATCGTTATGTTGTTTACCAGGTAAAATATTGTTTCACATTATTTGATGGTTACTGTTGTAAATTAACGTAAAGGGTGCATAAAAACACAAAAAGTGTATTTTTTTTTCTACCGCCGTGTTTCATGTTACAAGAAACGGAAAAGTTAAAAAAGGCTGAAAAATGGGGAAGCTTACAAAGACACGAACCGGGCCGGAGACAGTTGGGGGTTTTATTTGGCACAGATACGCCGACGCACATTTGCCGGGCTGCATATCAGCGCCAGTAAATGTATGTCTGCGCCGGTTGGCGAAGGAAAAAAGCAATTTTTTTGTCAAAAATACATTTTGCAACATTTGGTGTGTAAATTGCGTTGTATATATCGAAAGTATCTACACTTAACTATGCAACAAGCAAATCTCCAGGGCGAAAAAAAAATCGGTTCAAAGTATGTAAAACTAAGTTTATAAGTACTGTTTTTTGAAAAAGACAAAATACATTATGCTTACATGCCTTCCTTTGACTTAACAGGATATGGTAAAACAGAAGGTGAGGCTAAAGAAAGTTTAACCGTTGTTTTAGATGAATTTTTGAGATATACTTTAAACAAGAATACGCTATTCATTGAAATGCAAAGACTCAGCTGGAAAATCAAAAGTAAAAAGAGGCCAATGCATGCACCTCAAATGTCGGACTTGATTAACAGCAATGACCAATTGAAGGATATTGTAAACTCAAAGCAATATACAACCACAAATTATCAAGTTAACGTACCAGCCTTTGCTTAATGTCAGCTAATCCTTTAAAAAATGTGTCATTAAAAGAATGCCGGAAATTTTTAACAAAGGCCGGCTGTCAAACTAAACGCACCACCGGTGGTCATGAACATTGGACGAGAGTTGATTAATTGCGACCCATTACCATACAAACTCACATCGACCCCGTTCCTGAAAGAATAATGAAACAAATTTTAAATGCCCTGGAAATTGACAGGGACGAATTTGTGGAAATATTAAAAGCCAAATA
>Ga0105044_10009154_pt1 | contig 13573 bp, 11 predicted proteins | sample MAT01_FD_78092 | JGI IMG/M metagenome (GOLD analysis project Ga0105044, IMG submission 78092) | Freshwater microbial communities from Lake Fryxell liftoff mats and glacier meltwater in Antarctica - MAT-01 | ecosystem: Environmental > Aquatic > Freshwater > Ice > Liftoff microbial mat | place...
CCATCGGGCCCGAGCTTGCGTGGGACGGCGTCCGCGAGCGAAGGTCGAAGCCTTCACCACAAGCCCACGATGAAACTCAAATCCAGTTCCTTTCTCGTTCGCGAAGGTGGCGCAGTGGACTTGACCAAATGGTCCACGTTGGTCGACCCGCTCTATGACTCGAAAGCGGATTACGAGGCGAAGCTTGCGGCGCAGGTGAACGATCTCAGTCGCCAGCAGGTGCTGCACTACGCCAACAACAGCCACGCCCTGCTGCTGATCTTTCAGGCCATGGACGCGGCGGGCAAGGACGGCGCCATCCGACACGTGATGTCCGGGGTGAACCCGCAGGGGTGCCAGGTGTTCAGCTTCCAGCAGCCCAGCGCCACCGAGTTGGAGCACGACTTTCTCTGGCGCACCACGCGTGAGCTGCCGGAGCGCGGCCGCATCGGCATTTTCAACCGGTCGTACTACGAGGAAGTACTGGTGGTGCGCGTGCATCCCGAGTTGTTGCGCGCCCAAGGACTGCCGGACGCCACGCGCGACAACGGCGCCATCTGGACCGAGCGCTTCCGCTCGATCGTCGACCTCGAGCGGCATCTGGACGTGTCAGGCACCAAAATCGTCAAGTTCTTCCTGCATCTTTCAAAGGACGAGCAGCGCCGACGCTTCATCGACCGTATCGACGAGCCGGACAAGAACTGGAAGTTCCGTGGCGCCGACATCACGGAGCGCGGCTTCTGGGACGACTACATGCACGCCTACGCCGAGTGCCTCAGTGCCACGAGCACGACGAACTCGCCGTGGTACATCGTGCCGGCCGACGACAAGCAGAACGCCCGGCTGATCATCTCGGAGATCATCCTCGACACCTTCGAGAATCTCGATCTCAAGCCGCCCACGGTGGACGCAAAGCGAGTGGCGGAGCTCCAAGTGTTCCGCGAGCAACTCATGAATGAGGGTTAGTCACCTTCGCCACGGATCGATGCACATGGAACCGGCCCAGAGAGCGCCGCTCAGCGTCGACGCCCTCATCGCGCTTCTACGCAAGACGTTCGACTACTTCCGGCACGAGGCGAACCCCGCCAACGGCCTCGTCAAGGACAACACGCGCAAGGACTCCCACTCGAGCATCACGGCCGTGGGGCTCGGGCTGGCGTGTTTCCCCGTGGCCGCAGAACGCGGATACATCGGCCGCGCCGAGGTGGTCGACCGTGTACTTGCGACGCTGCGTTTTTTTCAAGAGAGCGAACAGAGTGTGGCGCGAACGTCTGGGAATCAGCGCACGAGGGGCGCACTGAAGGCGACGACCCACACAACGTGACGATGCGCCTCGTCAGCCCTGCCGATACCGGTCAACGAAGCGCATATCGATATACGACTTGAGCCAGAGCGCCGCGCGGCCGCGAAACACGCGTCCCTTCCATCGCATGATGGCGCTGCCATCGGCAGTGTCGAGAATGGACAGGTAACTCTGCTGCGGTTGGTAGGTTACCGCGACACGATGGGTGTCGCTGGCCAGTGCCGCTCTCAGATTCTCCGCGAGCACGGGGCCTTCCCGCACTGCGTAAACGCCCGCTTTGGGCACCCACGGAAAGTCTCGCAACGCAACGCAATCGCCGGCCCCCCACACGGGAGCGCCGCCAATCGAGCGCAATGAGGAATCCACCGCCCAGAAGTGGTGTGCATCTTTGGGCAAATCGCTATTGCGCGTCAACGCGACCGGTGCCGCGCCCCCGAGCCAGACGGTAATCGTCGACGCCACGCTTCGTCCGTCGGCGAGTTGCACCGTGTCCGCCGAAACGGACGTCGCCTTCGCATTCGTGAGTACGTCAATCGATCGGTTCCGAAATACATCGCCCGCCGTTCGCCCCATCGCGGATTCGAACTCAGGAAGTAAGTCTGGTTTGGCTTCGATGAGTGTCAGCGGAAGTGAGACGCCGGCGGCTGCGGCGCGCGCACGAATGGCGAACGCAATCTCCACCGCACCGCCACCGCCGCCGACAATGGCAACAGCGTCTTCGGAGACGCCGCGTTCGTGAGCCCGTGCAATGGCGTGCTCGATTGCCCGGACAAGGGCCCTCGATCGATTGATCGGACGCGCCGTGAAAGCGTGATCGGCCGCGCCAGGGACATCGCGCATGCCGGATGGCTCGCTCCCCACATCCGCCGACACCAGATCACACTCGAGCACATCACCATTGTCGAGCGTTATCGAACGCCCATCGGCAGCGACGGTAACGGCACAGCCCTCCAGGAACGTCCCGCCCGCCGCACGCGCGAGCCAGTCGACATCGATGGCCAGCGCCGACTCCGGGTAGAAGCCGCGCACAAAACCGGGAATCATTCCCGTGTAGTGGGAATGCGCTGTCGGCGAGATCACATATATCTCCCCGCCTTCAAAGCGACGCCGTGCGGCTTGGCGCAACACCTCGATGTGCGCGTGCCCTCCGCCCAGCAGAACCAGCCGACGGTGATGCGGCGCTTTCATTTGCCTGCTTCGTCTCCCCAGATCTCCTTCAGCCGTCCATCACGCCCGCAGTTGGCCCGATAGAACTTGTATCGCAACGGATTCTTCGTGTAGTAATCCTGGTGGTAGTCCTCGGCGGCATAAAAGGGCGTCGCCGCAACGATCTCCGTTACGATTGGCTGCGGGAAACGCGCAGCGACCGTGCGAAGCGATGCCTCGGCCAACGCCTGCTGCGACGCGTTGCGCGGATAAATGCCGCTTCGGTATTGGCTGCCGCGGTCGCAGAATTGCTGGTTGCGTGCGAACGGGTCGATGTTGCGCCAGAACACGTGCAGCAGACGATCGTAGGTGACGCGCGCGGGGTCGAACACCACCTGCATCGCTTCGGTGTGCCCGGTGCTGCCGGCCGACACCTGTTCGTACGTTGGGTTCACCACCGACCCTGCGGTGTAGCCGCTGGTGGTGGAGAGCACACCATCGAGCTTGTCATACGGCGGTTCCATGCACCAAAAGCACCCGCCGGCGAAAATTGCGGTGTCGACCGTTGCAGACGGCACACTGACTCGGCGCGCGGTCGCGTCGCCCGAGCCACAGCTGATCAGCGCGAGCGATAGTGCGATTGGAGCGAGGCGCAGTCGCACAGGTCAGCCTCTCAATTCGGGAAGCGTCTCGCTTGCCTGCACGAATCGCAAGGCAATGCCGTTGTTACAAAACCGCTTGCCGGTGGGCTTTGGGCCGTCGTCGAAAATGTGCCCCTGATGTCCACCACAGCGGGCGCAGTGATACTCGGTGCGTGGCCAGATGAGTTTGAAGTCGCGTTTTGTTTCGACATGCCCAGCAATGGGCTGATAGAAACTCGGCCATCCTGTTCCGCTGTCGAACTTCGCGTTCGACTCGAACAGTGGCAGATAGCAAGCCGCGCACACGAAAGTGCCCGCTCGCTTTTCGCTATCCAGCGGACTGCTGCCCGCCTGCTCGGTCGCTTCGTTGAACAGCACATCGTACTGACCGCCGCTGAGCACCTTCTTCCACTCCTCGTGCGGCTTGTCGAGCTTGCGGACGGCAACCTGCCCAATCTGAAAGGTGGGTTCAACTTCGTTGGACATCGCTGCATCTCCGGAGCAGGCGCTCAGTGCGGCAATCGCGGTGCCGGGAAAGAATGCGAGCGGCGCGGCCGCGAGCAGAAAGTTACGTCTGCTTGTGCGAATCATCATGACCTCCGTACTTCGAAATATGTGTGCGGTGCGATTCGATCGGTGTCGCTCGGCGACGCGAATTTCAAAGATGCCTAAGCGACGGCGTCCCCGACGCCGCGATATGTCCGTACTTCACCAAGCCCACCAACACGCCCATCAGCACTTCGACGCTGCCGGCGATGGAGTGATGCAGATGTAGAAAGTAGATCGAGCCGGCAACGAGCAGGATCATCAAGATCTGCGCCATGCTGTCGCGTGAGGCTGTGACTAACCATGACACGAGGCCCATGATCCAGCCCGCAGCGGCAATCAGTTTAGCATGGACCAATTATTGCACTGCCGTGTGCAGCGCACTTCGCAAATTCATGCCGGAGGCAACACATGACCGTATTCGACAGCAACAAACACCATCCCGATCTCTCCAATCGCAAAGTCGCAATTCTGGCGACCAATGGATTCGAAGAATCAGAACTCATGTCACCGCTTGCGGCGCTCAAGGCGGCCGGCGCACACATCAGCATTGTGTCAATTGAAAAATCCGCTGACACCATTCGCGGCTGGTCGGATGACAAGTGGTCCGACAAGACCGTCACGGTGGATGGTACTGTACCAAACATGAAGGCCGACAGCTTTGACGCGCTCATGTTGCCAGGCGGCGTGATGAATCCCGACATGCTGCGCACGAACACGGATGCGGTGTCCTTCGTGCGTGACTTCTTCTCGGCCGGTAAGCCCGTGGCGGCAATCTGCCACGCGCCGTGGCTCGTTGTTGAGGCGGGTGCGGCAAACGGTCGACGCATGACCTCGTATCCCTCCATCCGTACGGATGTAACGAACGCCGGTGCAACTTGGGTGGACGAATCGGTGGTCACCGACCAAGGCCTCGTAACGAGCCGCAGTCCGAAAGATCTCGAGGACTTCAACGCTAAAATGGTTGAAGAGTTCGCTGAGGGTGCGCACGCGCGTCAGCACGCGTAGGCGGCACGCGTCAGAACCATGAGACTGCCACCACGAGCCCGATGAAGCGCGCCAATTGGCAAGCTCATTTCACGTAGCCAATTGTAGTTCCGTCGTTCAGCACGCCGCTCGTCCGCGCAGAGTCAACCATCGCCGCGTCGCCATCGTGCGGCCCACCGCGATCATCGTGTGATCAGCATGGAAGGGCGTGTCGCGCATGGCGAGCGGGGCAAAGAATCCCCTCTGGGCAAAGCCGCGCAGTGATTTTCCGGAAGCGCGGTGTGAAGTTGAGACGCCGCAGCGTGGCGAGCTGTGCGTGGGACTTGGGCTGGTGGAAGGCATAGATTTGTGCCATGCTAATGAGGCCGGTTCAACTGACCTCGCGCGAAGTTGAGTGCGGCTTCCCTTCATCGCAATCCCGGATGAACAACGCGACGAATCTCGTTGACCCCGATGCAAACGCGCTCGCACTGTGCGCGGCGGAGCCCATCCATGTCCCCGGTAGCATTCAACCTCGGGGCGTGCTGCTCGGCTTGGACGACCGGCTGGACACAATCCTGTTCGCGAGTGCCAACGCCGCGACGTTCTTCGGTGGGTCCATAGCCACGATCCTCGCCAGCCCGGCCACGACCACGCTGGGCATGGAACTCGTGCAGCGGATTCGGACACTGGTGGGCGATACTCCCGAGGGCAACGTCCGCCTCGTTGACCTCATGGGGCTCCCCCCGTTGCACGCCGGGTGCACGGTGTTCGCGCATCGCTCTCAGGATCGGGTGATCGTCGAGCTTGTGGATGAGCCTCCGCACCACTGGTTGGAAGTCACGCTGGCGAGCACGGTGTCGGCTGTTTCGAAGGCCGTACAGGGCGCCCAATCGGCTTCGTCGCTGGAGACATCGGCGATCGGCGAAGGGTTCCAGAGGGTGCAGTCGGCGCCCCTCGGGGAACGAGTCATCGACGCGCTGTGCAAAAGCGCCGCAGATGAGGTACGCCGTTTCACCGGCTATGACCGGGTCATGGTCTATCAATTCGACGGCGACGGCAATGGCACGGTGGTCGCCGAGGCGCGCCACGACGACGTCGAACCCTTCCTCGGTCTGCACTACCCGGCGGCCGACATTCCGGCGCAGGCGCGGGCACTATACCTGCGCACGAGGGTGCGAGCGCTCGGTGATGTGGATGCCGCTCCTGTCCCACTCGCGGCGGCCAGCGCGGCGACTGCGGCAAATATGCTGGATCTGAGCTCTGCGGTGCTGCGCAGCATGTCACCCGTGCATTTGCAGTACCTGCGCAACATGAAAGTCACGGCTACTCTCGTCGTATCCATCATTGTCGATGGCGCCCTCTGGGGGTTGATCGCCTGTCATCACCGCACCCCCAAGTGGCCCTCGTACGCCATGCGGGAGGCGAGCGACGTGCTGTCGGAGTTCGTTTCCGTACAGCTGACGGTGCAGGTGAACCTTTTGCGTGCGGCCGCACGGGCTCGTGCGGCACGCGCCCAGCAGTCGGTCATTCAGCGGTTGATGCGTTCTGGTGGCGACCTCGAGGCGGTCGCGGGGCAGTTGCAGGAGATCATTCCCAGCGACGGACTTGCCGTGGTGACCGAGAAGGGCGTCTACTTGAGAGGAACGACGCCTTCGACCGATCAGGTGCGTAAGTTGACAACGTGGCTGGAGCAGCGCGGCGTGGACAGCGTGGTAGAGTTTGACGACCTTGGGTTCGTCAACCCGGCGTTTGCCGAGTTCGCTTCCGTGGCCAGCGGTCTGCTCGCGCTCAAAATCGGCGGCGACCGGCCAGGGTTCGTGCTGTGGTTCCGCCCTGAGCAATCCCGCACCGTGCGGTGGGCGGGCGCGCCAGCGAAGGCCCAAGTGGATAACGAAGGGATCACGCGGCTCTCTCCCCGTGGCTCGTTTGAGGAATGGCGCGAGCTCCGTCGCGGACGCGCCCGTCCGTGGAGCCGTGAAGAGCTCCTGATCGCCGAGGACGTACGGGGAGTCCTCGGCGAAATCGTGCTTGAGCTCCTGCCCACGCTGGAGCGCATCACGCGCTTGCAATTCGCCCGTATCCGTGCCGCCGTTGATGCGGCAAGCGACGCCATCACGATGACCGACGATATGGGGCGATCCGTTTACGGCAACCGGGCCTTTCTCGAACTCACGGGTGGCAAATCTGATCAGCTGCCAGCGGCGGAGGCAGTGTTCGGGGTGGCACCGCTGACGGTGGCCAACACCCGGGAACTGCCGTTCAGCGAGAACCGCCCAGCAGGAGGCGAACACATTGAGGTCGAAGCCAAATCGGCGGACGGCAGCGCGATTCCGGTTTCGCTCTTGGTCGACCCCATCACCGATGATGAGGGACGCCTGCTCGGTACGCTCTACATCGCCACCGACATCCGGGCCCGCCGGTCGCTCGACGCGGAGCGCCTGCGGCTCGAACAACACATGATGCAGCACCAGAAGCTCGAGAGTATCGGCGTATTGGCCGGCGGCATCGCACACGACTTCAACAATCTCCTCACGACCATTGTAGCAAACGCGACGCTGGCCGTCGATTCGCTGCCTGCGAAGGCCAGTGCGGTGGAGAACATTTCCGAGATCAATACGGCGGCACAACACGGTGCGGCGTTGTGCCGTGAGCTGCTCGCGTACGCCGGCCGCGGACGGTTCATGGTGCGCCCGATCTCCGTCTCCGAGCTCCTTGAAGAAATGGGGAGGCTGCTGCGCGTGGTAACCGGTCCCTTGGCAGCAGTGGCATATCGACTGGCTCCGGACCTTCCGGTGATCGATGCCGACGAAGCGCAACTCCGTCAGGTGTTCATGAACCTGATGGTGAACGCGGCTGAGGCGCTCGACGAGACGGGCGGCGAAATCCTTGTCTCCACAGGCGTGCGCTCGGCCGACCGCCATTACCTCGACACCTTTCAAGGCGGGGATCAGTTAGCCACCGGCGACTACGTCGAGGTGATAATTGCGGATACCGGTCACGGGATGACCAAAGAGACGCTCGAGCGCGTTTTCGACCCGTTCTACACCACCAAGATGACAGGCCGAGGTCTCGGTCTTGCTGCGGTGCTCGGGATCATCAGCGGACACCACGGCGCGATCCGGGTGGAGAGCACGCCGGGAACTGGCACCACCTTCACGCTGATTTTCCCCCCGAGTGCGACGCCGGTGACAATTCGCGCGGCCGATCCGCAGGCGCCGCCGCCGCTCATCGGAGGCGCACGTGTGGTGCTGGTCGTTGACGACGAGCCCGGCGTGCGCGAGGCCACTCGCCGCATTCTCGAGCGCGTGGGATTCGTCGTGCTTACAGCGAATGACGGACAAGCCGGCCTCTCCCTGCTCCGTAGTATGTCCGACACGGTATCGCTTGTGGTCAGCGACGTGTCGATGCCTGAACTCAGTGGCACCGCCCTTCTCAAACAGATCCGTGAGGACGGCCACTCGATCCCCGTGTTGCTCGTGAGCGGGTACACGGAAAACGAGTCGCAGTCCTTCCTCGTCAATGACACACACGCTGCATTCATCCAGAAGCCGTACAGTGTTTCGGAGCTCGTGGCGGCAGTCGGACACCTACTGTCGGTGTAGAACGCGCGCAGAGACGGGGAAGAATCGGACGACCTCGGCCATCGTAAAGTGCGGCCGCGAGGACTGGTACAGGAGGCGGAATGTGGTGCCAGTCAATTGTCCACCATCTTCCGCAGCGCCGCGAGACTCCGGAGCGCGTCAGGCGTTGATGTGACACTCTGCGACATGGCCTCCACCAGTGCGTCGTCGCGGCTGTACAGATCATTGCCGAAGTAGAGCTGTCCATCGCGCTCGTAGGCGGTCGCGTACACGATGTACACCGGAATCTTCCGGGACAATTTCTCGGACTGGTTGTCCTTGCCGTCCTGCATCGCCGTGTTGACCCTGCCGCCGTCCCAGCCCAGCACCCACTGCGCCAGCGCCTCCGGTTTCTCGAGCCGGATGCAGCCGTGACTGAAGGCGCGCACGTCCTTGTCAAAGAGTTCGGCCTGCGGCGTGTCGTGCAGATAAATGTTGAAGCTGTTTGGAAAGAGAAACTTGACGAGCCCGAGCGAGTTCTTCGAACCCGGCTTCTGGCGGATGCGGGTCTCACCTCCGTCCTTGAAGTATTCGAGGTCGTTGGCCGTCATGTAGTTCGGGTCGGCCGCGATCTTTGGTGCCGTCTCCTTTTGCTGGATGTCCGGCGTGATGTTCCAGTACGGACGGAACACCACGGTCTCCATCGAGTCCGCGAACACGGGGGTCTTCTTCCCCTCGAACTCCTCGCCCACGATCACCTTCATCTCGACAGTTCCGGTCGAGTCGTGCGCCTCCAACCGGAACGCGGGGACGTTCACCATGATGTAGCGCTCGCCCAGCGAACGCGGCATCCAGCGGTACCGCTCCAGATTCGCCGCGATCTGGGCGAGCCGGTACTGCGCCGGCATGTTGAGCGACTGCACCGTCTCCGCGCCGAGCATGCTGTCCACCACGATGCCGTGCCGAGCCTGAAACTCCGCAACGAGGCCAGAAAGCTCCGCGTCGTAGATGGCCCCGCCAAGCGACGCCGTGGCGCTGGTCTGCGCGCCGAATCCTTCGACCCGTAGGCGCGCACGCAGCGCGGCGATGCGCTCCGGCCGCTCGGCCTGCCCGGGCTTGAGTCCCTTCCCTGACGGCACCGGCGACCATCCCCCTGCAGCCACGATGCCGCGGAAGCGGACCAGCGCCCGGCGCAGCGCCTCGTAATCCGCATCGCGCGGGCGCATGCGCGCGATGGCAGAGTCGAGGTGGGCATCGCGCAAGCTGCGCGCGACGGCGCTGTCGATGGGCTCGCGGTTCGCGGCGATGTGCCAGTCCTGCGCGAGCGACTTGGGATCCACCTGCCCGGTGAGGAGGTCCTCCGCGAGGCCGACGTACGCCGACGTGAGGAGCACGTCGGCGGTGGCCAACTGCTCGGCGGTCGGCGTCTTCGAATTTCGCACCGTTCCGACGGCAGCGACGAGCTCGTCGAGCGGATACGAATCGAGGCGGAGCGCATCCGTGTTCGCATCGACTACGGATCGCAGCAGCGCCTTGCTGCGCGCCTGATGGAAACCATCTGTCTCAAGCCAGAGCGGCACGCTGCCGTACGTTGTGTACAACCGTTGCACGCGCTTCCAGCGGTCGGCCGGGATGGCTGTGGGGCGCCCCGAGACGAGCTGCGCCTGGATCGCCGCGACGGCTGCCGTGGCTGGTACCCCCATGATGACGTCGGCCGGCTTTGGCGCCCATCCCGGCGCAACGGCAGTGTCGGCCCGCCTGCCTTTGCAACCGGATACCGCGACTGCCGCGGCGGTCAGGATGACGAGTACGCCACGTCCGAACGTCGGCAAGCCAGCCTGCGTCCGTCCATTCTGCTGCTGCTGCTTTCTGCGATGTTGCGCCACGAATCACTCCCGCTGGTGGAAAACGCCGTTGGCCGAACCCGGCCACTGGCGTTCTCCAGTGCGAGAGGAGTGCCACGCACCGCTCGATCGCCGCCCGCTCGCAGTATTCCAGCCCCACGCACTACCTCGCGCCGCTCCCCTCGCCTCCAGCCACCGACCCACAGCTTGCCGGCGGGGTGGAGTCATTGGGAAAGCGCGCGAGGCATGCACTGATTTCGCGCGCGAGACGCGACAGTGCGGCGTCGAGGCCGCTCACGAGGCCCGTGAAGTCGCCCACGCGAAACACGCCGCTGCGGTCGTTGGTCTTCCCGCGCACCAGCACGGCGCCGTCAAGCGGACGCATGATGTCCCAGCCAGCCATCAGGTGCACCCGTCCATCGGTCGCCGCCGAATCAGCAACGCCCTCGAAGCGCGAGACGTGGAGCTGCACGAGAAAGTTGTGACGCACACCCGATGGCCATGGTGCGACATCGACAGCACGCACCGGCGGCATACCTGCCAGGTAAGCGCCCACCGCACGATTGATCCCCTCGTCGAGATCCCCGCCCCACCGATGAAACTGAGATGCTTCGAGCTGATTCTCGCCGCGTCGCATCATGACGGAAGGCACCGACAGGTACGACGCCAGCACCAGCCGTCGCAGGCCGATGGTGAGCGGGCCGTGCGCCGCGGTCGTCGTACCGACGGTTGTCGTCGGCGTCGCGCCGGCGGAGCCGCCGCCGAGCGCGTACAGCTGCAGCCGCGGCGACTCACGGGCGAGCTTGAAGCAGCCGGCCAACCCGAAGGGAATGGCAATCGCGATCAGAAGTACGTAACGCATCGGGATTCGCATGATCATCTCTTCTGGAGCGGCTTCTTGCCGCGGAGCAGCATGTCGGGATTCTGTTCGAGCGACGTGATGAGGACCTTGAGTGCGTCGGCGGCCTCACGGAGGCTCTTGAGCGCGCCGGTGAGCTCGTAGCCCGGGCCGGTGTCTGCCGAGATGAGCCCGTGCGTCTCGTCGAGCGTTTGGCGCAACGCCTGCAGCGTGGCGAGCGCCTCGGCGGACACGCCCGTGAGTTGCGTCTGCAGCGGATCGATCGCCAGCGTTGCACGCGTGGCCAACTTCTGCGCCTCGACCATCGTGCTATTGAGCTGCGCCGTGGCGCCGGGCATCTGCCTGAGCGTGGCGCGGAGTTCGGGCGATTCGACCAGTTGCTGGACGGCTTTCGCCGATTGCACCACGGCGGCGTTGACCTCCCGCACGTTCACCTGGCCGAGCATACCATTCACCCTGTTCATGATCTTCATGACCTCGGCCAAGAGGCTGCCGGCACCGCCACCGATCGCCGACATGAGCGACGGAGTGATAGGAATCTCCGGCCACGCGGTTGCCCGTTTCTCGAGCTTGGGCGGCGTGGAGTCGCTCCGATAGCTGAGCTCGAGGTACAGCACGCCGGTGACCAGACTCTCCATCTGCAGTTGCGCGCGCAGCCCCTTCGCGATCTGCTGCTTGAGCACGACGGGGTTGGCCAAGTTCACGAACGTGCCGCGCGGCGTCGTAAGACGAGGCAGGTCGACCTCATACTCCACGGGCACCTGAAACGAGTCGTCGCCCCGGTCTATCTCGATGTTGATGCCAGTCACGCGACCCACCGGCACGCCCTGAAACTTCACGGGCGCGCCATTCTGGAGCCCGTTCACCGACTCGGGGAAGAAGCTGATGAACGTCGTGCGATCCTGAAACCAGGTGGCAGATCCCAGCACGACCGTGCCGACGATCCCGAGCGCGAGCGCGCCGATCATGAAGAGACCGATCGCGGTCGGATTCGCGCGTACACTCATGGGCCACCTTCACTGCTGCGCGTGAGGAAGCGGTGCACTTCCGCGCTGGGTGGATGGTCGCGGAGCGCTGCAGGGGGGCCAAGGGCCGTCATAGTCTTCTGCTCGATGTCGAGGAAGAGCGCCCGGTCGGCGATGCGAAAGATGCTGGCGAGGTCGTGCGTCACGATCACGATGGTGGTGCCGAAGCTCGCCTTGAGCTCCAGAATGAGATCGTCCAAACGACTCGCGCTGATGGGATCGAGTCCCGACGATGGCTCGTCGAAGAACAGCACGTCGGGATCGAGCGCGATGGCACGGGCGAGCGCGGCACGCTTACGCATGCCGCCGCTGATCGCCGACGGATAGAACTCTTCGAAGCCCGACAGCCCCACCAGCGCAAGTTTGAACGACACGATCTCGACGATGGTCTTCTCATCGAGCGCCGTGAACTCCTCGAGCGGCAGCGCCACGTTTTCGGCGAGCGTGAGCCCGCTCCAAAGCGCGCCGTTCTGGTACATCACACCCATGTGACGCAGCACGCGGTTGCGCGCCGCATCGTCGTGGATGTCGAAATTTTCGCCTTCGAACAGGATCGATCCTTTCGCGGGCGCCTTGAGGCCGATGAGGTGTTTGAGCAGTGTGCTCTTGCCGCTGCCGCTGCCGCCCATGAGCACGAACACTTCTCCGCGCTCCACCGAGAAGTTGATGTCCTGCATTACGACACGCTCGCCGTACATCATGGTGAGGTCGCGCACTTCGATAGCCGGCGTCATATGTCGAGCAACGCGGCAAGCCAGTCGACCACTGCGTTCGCCGCGATGATGAGGGTGATGCCGAGGACGACCGCAGACGTTGTGGCGCGACCGACGGCAGCGGCATCGGAGCCGCCCTGCAGTCCCTTCATGCAGCCCGCGATGCCGACGATGAGTCCGAAGATCGTGCCCTTGAGCAGCCCGAGCAGCGCATCGGAAAGCGTCACTGCGTACAGCAACCCGTTCATGAACTGCTTGATGGAGAGATCGAGCAACGCGGCCGACACCAGCATGCCGCCGACGATGCCGACGAAGTCCGCATAGAGGGTGAGCAGCGGCATCATCACGAAGATTCCGAGCAGGCGCGGCAGCACGAGGTGCTCCATCGGCGAGATGCCGAGTGTCGTGTACGCGTCGATCTCCTCCGTGATCTTCATGCTGCCCAACTCGGCCGCGAATGCGGCGCCCGTGCGACCGGCGATGATGATGCCCGTCATGAGCGCGCCCATCTCGCGCAGCATGCCGAAGCCCACCAGGTACGACACGTAATAGCCCGCGCCGAATCGCTGCAGCACGACCACGCCGAGAAAGGCGATGATCACCCCGATGAGCAGCGCGATGAGCGTGACGATGGGCAGTGCACCCGAGCTGTTGGTCTGCACGACCACCCAGAACTGGCGCCACCGCATGTGCACACGGCGCGTGATGAGGCCCGCGATGGAAAGCGCGACCTCACCGACGAAGGTGATCGCGGCCACTAGGCCGTCCCAGCTGCCAATCCCCGCGGTACCGAACCGGGTTACGAACCACGCGCGCTTGGACGTGTCGGCGTGCACGCGCTCAGGAACGGCGTGCGCGAGCGCGAGCAGCCGCGGAACCTGTTCCGGCAGCGCTGACGGGTCGAACACGAGCTCATGCTCGCCACAGTAGTTCTGACACTGCGTGAGGAAGATCAGGAGACTGCTGTCCCAGTCCCCGAGCTCGGTCG
>Ga0105044_10009158_pt1 | contig 13571 bp, 11 predicted proteins | sample MAT01_FD_78092 | JGI IMG/M metagenome (GOLD analysis project Ga0105044, IMG submission 78092) | Freshwater microbial communities from Lake Fryxell liftoff mats and glacier meltwater in Antarctica - MAT-01 | ecosystem: Environmental > Aquatic > Freshwater > Ice > Liftoff microbial mat | place...
GCGCATCCAGCTCCTTTAACGCCGAATCATCCTTTACGCTGATATTGAAATTTTTCCTTAAATAAAGGTAGAGGTCATTGACGATCCTGTCATTCTCCATCAACTCATTAATCCTAAGGAGTAATCTTACCGTTTCAGACTGATTCTTATACATATAAGCCTGCTGGGAAAGGAATTTCAGAACAAGAATCTGCGTTTGAAAATCCGCGATTTTATCAGCGATATCGAGAAGAATGTCAGCCAGCACATTTCCTTCCTCCAGGTTTCCGCTGTTTACAAGGCGTTCAACTCGACCTATATTGTGCAGAAGGTAACCGGGATAATTACGGCTGAGAAAAGATGTGAGCCTGAAAGTATGAGAAGCTAACTGGTTAAAGCTTTTCCGCGTCTGCGCATCATTTTTTCCATAAACCATTTTACACAGCTCATCGGAAGTGATAGTCGAATTAAGTGAATCATCAATAGATTCAATCAGCCGTAGCGGAATGTTCGCCTTTATGTCTTTGAGATAAGACTTAAATTCTCCAAGATGGAAATCATCCATCAGTTTTACCACTTTTTGAATGGTTAGGAATTGGGGGCGGTTTGTTTTCGCAGGCTCTATTGTCATCATCATCACGGCTCGAATTTAGAAAATATCCCCTTGCCTATATTGAATTTCAAATTTTGAGTTTTAATTTGACCTGACAGGCGATTCGTTGGATTGCACTGTACGTGAATTACCAAATAGGGTTTGCTGTTAACCCTAGTCGGTTGTCGAACCAGCGATAAATTGTATCGAAACAGGTACTATAAAATAACGTACGAAAGCTGTTTGGCGAGTGCCAGTTTTACCTCTTCAAGCTGCTTCGACCGTTCGAGGGTTTTATACATTTCTACCTCGTCCAATCCCGTCGAAAGTCTTTCATTTGCAGACTTTAGCATCATTAACACTCTCCTGATTTTATAAGAATAAACAGCCGTCATTACCGCTTTTCTTAGAAGTGTTTCTTCATCGGTAATATGGATCTGATGCATTTCTTTCCAATGTTCACTCAAAAGGTGAGGATTACTTGTAAGGTTAATCGAGGTTCTGCTTATTACAGGATCGGGATGATGAAGGAAAAATGATTCTTCCGGGAAATCATCTCCCGTTGATTCTGAAAATATTTCACAGATTTTTAACAACACCAGGTTTTCCGGATCAAGCTGATCACTAAAAAGCTCATTCAGGATAAAATCTCCAACTCTTATCTGCAGATCAATCGGCTTTTTCTTGTCATCCACATCGTGAAAAACCAGAATTTTATTCGCATGCCGTATCAGGATGCGGATGAGGTCATTTTCCTGCGCTTCGGCATGATAAGCCTCAACTTTAGGAGCAGGGTCGATCTTGCTGCCTACAGGGAAGCCAAATTCATCCAGTTCTTCCGGTTCAAAATCAGGAGGCCTGTCTGCTGTCTTCTTCTGGTTGGAACGGATTTGCTTGTTAAGCTCATTGATCAGAACCTGTTCCTCCATCTGCAACCTGGCAGAACATTCCTTCACGTAGAGCGAACGAAGAATCGGATCGGGAATCAACGCCAGCGAATGAATGATTTCGCGGATCATTTCGGCTGTCCTTATTGGGTCGCCTTGCGCTTCCTGCCGAAGTATGGTGGTCTTAAATGCAATAAAATCCTTCGCTTCTGTTTTGATAAACCCCTTAACGTAAGCCGGAGTATTATTTCTTGCAAATGAATCCGGATCTTCTCCTTCGGGAAACATCACGATCTTAACGTTCATCCCTTGCTCAAGGATCATATCAATTCCACGGAACGAAGCTTTGATACCGGCCGGATCGCCGTCATAAAGGATTGTTACATTTTTAGTGTAACGCAGGATAATTTTTACCTGATCTACAGTTAGCGACGTTCCGGAAGAAGAAACCACATTGTCGATTCCGGCCTGATGCAATGCGATAACATCGGTATAGCCTTCAACGAGAAAAGCTTCGTCGTCGCCCATCATGGTTTTACGGGCAAGATGAATTCCGTAAAGCACGCTGCTCTTGTGGTAGACATCCGACTCGGGCGAATTCAGGTATTTCGCCTGCTTTTTATCATTGCCCAAAATCCTTCCCCCAAAACCTATGACCTTACCGGAAATATTATGGATCGGGAACATCACCCGGTTGCGGAAACGGTCAAAATGCTTATCATCTTTTTCGATCGTAAGCCCGGTTTTAACCATGTATTCGAGCTTGTATCCGGCCTTCTGAGCAGCGTCGGTATAATTTGACCAGCCATCGGGATGAAACCCAAGCTGAAATTTTTTTATTGTTTCGTCGGTAAATCCACGTTCTCTAAAATAAGAGTAGGCAACGGCTTTCCCGTTTTCTGTTTCCCAAAGCTGTTGAGCAAAGAATTCGGCTGCCCATTGATTTACCAGGAGCAACGATTCTTTTTCCTGAATTTCCTGCTTTACGTCTTCGGGCTGATATTCTTCCTCAACATCAATATGATATTTTTTCGCCAGGTAACGGATAGTCTCAGGATAGCTGAGCTTTTCGTGATCCATGATGAACCGCACCGAATTGCCGGCTTCACCGCAGCCAAAGCATTTATAGATTCCCCGTGACGGTGAAACATTGAACGAAGGCGTTTTTTCGTTGTGAAACGGACAAAGCCCAAGCATGCTGCTTCCCCGACGTTTAAGCGCAACGAAATCGCCGACCACCTCTTCGATGCGGACGGTTTCTATTACATTGTCGATGGTACGGCGGGAAATCAATATTTACGATTTAGGAATTACGAATGTGGGTTGATAAATTTTCTGGAACGCAAATTTAATCCAGATAAATTGATCCCAATCATATTTGATCTGGTAGAGAGGCAATATATTGCGTCTCTACCGATATTTTATATCATATTTTAGCGCCGCAAATGAGCATCGATGACATAAAAGCCCCGATCGAACGGGAAATGGAGAAGTTCGAACGAAAGTTCAGGGATTCGATGAAGAGTTCTGTTCCGCTCATCGATAAAATCACCTACTACATTGTGAAGCGGAAAGGGAAACAGATCCGCCCGATGTTCGTTTTTCTTTCGGCTGGTATTTGCGGAACGATTGGAGAAAGTACTTACCGGGCTGCCTCACTTATCGAATTGTTGCACACCGCCACATTGGTGCACGACGATGTGGTAGACGATTCCAACGAAAGACGTGGATTTTTCTCCGTTAATGCGCTTTGGAAAAACAAGATCGCGGTGCTGGTAGGCGATTATCTTTTATCAAGAGGCTTGCTGCTTTCCATTGATAACGATGAATTTGAAGTGTTGCGGATCGTGAGCAATTCAGTCCGAGAGATGAGCGAGGGCGAGTTGCTGCAGATGGAAAAGGCGAGGAGACTGGACATTAAAGAATCAGTTTATTTTGATATTATCCGCCAGAAGACGGCTACGCTTATTGCTTCCTGTTGTGCTTCGGGAGCGAGTTCTGCCGGTGCGGATAAGGAAGTTATTTCAACGATGCGGCTAATTGGCGAATATGTTGGAATTGCTTTCCAGATAAAAGATGATTTGTTTGATTACGAGAGCAGCAGTGCAATTGGTAAACCGACTGGTATCGACATTAAAGAGCGGAAGATGACGCTACCTTTAATTTATACATTGGCGAACGGAGGTGCAACCCAGAAAAGCCGGATCATAAATATCATCAAGAATCATAACACAGATCCCAAAAGAGTAGAAGAGGTGATTGCGATGGTAAATGCGGGCGAAGGAATCAAATATGCGGAAGGGAAGATGAATGAATACCGCGACCTGGCGCTTGATTTACTTGAGAAATTTCCAGAAAGCGCCTACAAGAAATCATTTATCGATCTGGTGCATTTTACGGTGAACAGGAAGAAGTAAAATTTCAATTGATAGTTGATGATAGATAATGTGTGAATTGACAATTGACAGTTGATTACCGTTTCTAGTTATACACCCGGCAACCGATATTCGGACAGGCCACAACCATCATTCATTAGTCTCTAACATCGATTCTCTTCGTGCATGCTATTTTCATGAACCATTACTTTCTATCAGTTATATTTTTTGGCCTGGCCATTATTATCAATTAATATTTTCAATCAGGCATCCACTCCCGTTAGGCCATTAACCATTGTTCATTATCCATTATCCATGTTCCATTATCAATTTATAACCAACTTTTTTCCCCTACCTTTGTTCCTTCAATACAAACTAAAAAATAATGTATCCAGAACAACTAGTCGCGCCGATGCGCGCCGAGCTTACAAGTGCAGGTTTCCAGGAACTACGTACGCCAGAGCAGGTCGACAGCGTGCTTACTGAAAATGAAGGAACTGTGCTTGTTGTCGTAAATTCCGTTTGCGGATGTGCCGCCGGTGCTGCCCGTCCGGGAGTGAAGCTCGCAATCGAAACAACAGGGCACACGCCGTCAAAGCTTACTACCGTTTTTGCAGGTAATGATGCTGAAGCTACTGCACAAGCCAGAAAATATTTTGCCCCGTATCCGCCATCATCTCCAGCAATGGCGTTGTTCAAAGACGGGAAGCTTGTTCATTTTATCGAACGTCACCACATTGAAGGGCGCTCACCACAAATGATTGCCGACAACCTGAAAACGGCTTTTGAGCAATATTGCTAAGATCAGTTTTGATTTTTAGAGCGGCCTCCGGGCCGCTTTTTTTATGTCCTTTTTTGCGCAGGAATTAAATTAAACAGCACAAAAGGCTCAAAGTATCTGCGTAATTATTGAAAGAATGATTTTTGAACAAAAACCGGTGTTAAATGAAGTGAATAAACCTTTTGTTTTTTAAAAAGATTCCTTTTCATTTGAAAACCAGACTTATTAATTCTAAAAATGAATCGATTAAACCAGACCTTTTGTGCAGCATGCCTGTCGTTACTGATACAGGCGAATTTGCAAGCCGCGTCTAATAATAGGATATCAACTATTACTGACCGCCCATGTCAGGATAAATCAGGCTTAACATCTGCCCCGTCCCAGGAAGCTTGTCTAAGAAACGACGATGAACGAATGATTGAATGCCTGGCTTATGGCCAATTATTTCTCGACACAACGCTAATTACTCCCACCAGCCAGTTTGATAATGCGATTCAAGTAAAGGCATTTCCGGAACCGGGGACCAACAATGTAACTGTAGAATTTGAAAATCCCGATAAGGCAACCTGGATAACGTTTACGGACGTCGAGGGTAAGGAAGTTAAAAGACTAAAATCATCAGCTACGGTGGAGAAAATCGACGTAGGAAGCTTTCCTGCCGGAACCTATATTTTAAGTGTCGAGAGCCTAACGTACAGGCCTCGTTCCTTTAAAATGGTAAAATCGCAGTAAAAGGGCAGAACATTACCCAACTGCCAAACTATCGCGGTGTCAGGCCGAGCCTGTCGAGGCCTCGACGAAACGCGGCACTCGAAAATAATCAGAATCGTGTTTTGGGGCATTCTTCAGCCCTTCGTCCTGCGTAATTTCCTGATGCATCACGTCTTCACGCAGAATGTTCACTTCATCAACCATATAGATTAATGGTTCAACGCCATCTGTGTTCACCTCGTTGAGCTTTTCAACGAACGTGAGAATCTTATTAAGATCAGTCAACATTTCGTTTTTCGATTCTTCATCAAAGGAGAGCCTTGAAAGATGAGCCAATTGGTCGACGAGTTCTTTGTTAATCATAGTATTAAGTAAAGAGTTCTAGGTATTAAGAGAGAAATACAGTGTTGGGAGATTTTTTTATTCGAGTATTAAATGATTGTTCACATGTCTTCATCACCAAAATACTTTTGTGCGCAGCATAAACCAATAACTACGAATAATTTAACAATTAACAATTAACACGTATCACTTAACACTTAACATTCAACACGTATAACTCACCACTTATCACTCAACACTCAACACTTATCACTCAACACATATCACTTATCACTCAACACGTATCACTCAACACTCAACACTCAACACTTATCACTCAACACTTATCACTTATCACTCAACACTTATCACTTATCACTTAACACGTATTACTCAATACTTCGTACTAACACATTAACCGAATTCAACCAGGGCTTCAGTATCGTATTAAACTCTTGCGGTCTTTCCATCATAGGTGCATGGCCACAGTGGTCGATCCAGAAAAGATCCGAGCCGGGAATCAGTTTGTAGAACTCCTCAGCCACATCTGGCGGTGTAATCGTATCGTTTTTCCCCCAGATCAGACAAACCGGCATTTTGAAATTATGCAGTTCTTCCGACATATTGTGGCGGATTGCAGATTTGGCAAGCGCCAGAATACGGATTAGCTTTTCCCTATTGTTAACGATCTCAAATACCTCGTCCACCAGCTCGTCGGATGCGACAGCGGGATCGTAGAACGTATAAGCAACTTTCTCTCTTATAAATTCACGGTCTTCTCTTCTCGGGAAAGTACCGCCCATCGCATTCTCGTACAAGCCAGAGCTGCCGGTAAGGATCAGTGAATTTATCTTTTCGGGATGATCAAGCGAATAGACCAGCGCCACGTGGCCTCCAAGGGAGTTGCCAAGCAGGTTGATTTTTTCGTACCCCTTCAATTCCACGAAACGGTGGATAAATGCCGAAAGGCTTCTTACGTGGGTATCGGGAATCGGCAGCCCATAGATCGGCATCACCGGAGCTACCACAGTGTAATTATCTCTGAATTCTGCAAAAACTTCCGTGAAATTGCTGAGTGCTCCGAAAAGCCCGTGAAGTATTAGTAACACAGGGCCTTCACCATCCGATACATACGTGAATTCACCCTCCTGGATCAGTTCATGTTGCATTGCTTCGCTTTAATAACCTGCCAAAAGTAACCAATTTCAGGTAATAACCTTAATTAACATCTGACGGGATCTGCGGTTTGAAAAATTCCTCAACAGGCGATGAAGGAAGTTATGCCTCCACTTGCTCCCACTGTTACATAAAGTATTGGTAAATAATTATTTAAAGAAAATTTTAGCTTTCGTGTTCTTTTTTTGAGTCTTATTGTTTAAAAATTAAGTTGCAGATTAACAATAAGTTATGGCTGCACAATAACTGCGGTGGTAAAGTGGTTATAAAAAAGGGTAAAAAGTGGGAGTAGGTGTGGTTTATTCTTTACTTTTACCTCCCGAATCGTCCTGAAGAATGAGTAGCTACATAGGTGAGTACGCTTGTAAGGTTGATGCAAAGAGCCGCGTTATGATGCCGGCCGGGCTGTTGAAGCAGCTACCGGCAAGTTTGCGCGAGCGTTTTGTTATTAATCGAAGTGTATTTCAAAAATGCCTGGTGCTTTATCCGATGGATCTGTGGGAAGAAACAATGAAAAAACTGGCGGGACTCAACCGGTTCAACCAGGACAACGATAGTTTCATCCGACAGTTTACAAGCGGCGCAGTACACGTAGAAGTCGATGCAACCAACCGGATTCTTTTACCAAAAAGACTCCTCGAATTTGCAGTAATCGGCTCCGAGCTTGTATTCTCGGCTAATCTCAACAACATCGAGATATGGTCGGCCGCAACCTACGATTCGGTGGTCACAATCAATGATCCCGATAGTTTCGCAAGACTCGCCGAGAAAGTAATGGGGCAACCCGGCTCGGGCGGGCAGGCAAATCATCAGGCGAGTTGATGGATTATCATTCACCCGTTCTTTTACATGCTTGCATTGATGGATTGCAGATCAATCCATCGGGAATTTATGCAGACGTTACTTTCGGTGGAGGCGGTCATAGCCGCGAAATACTGAAAAAATTTGCCCCGGACGGCCGTCTTTTTGGCTTCGACCAGGACAGCGATGCTGCTGCAAATGTTCCCGATGACAGCCGGTTCACTCTCGTGGCCCACAACTTCAGGTACATTAAAAACTACCTGAAGCTGTACAAAGCCGTTCCGCTCGATGGCATTCTTGCAGATCTTGGTGTTTCGTCGCACCAGTTTGACGTTCCCGACCGTGGGTTTTCTATCCGGTTCGACGCCAGATTGGACATGCGGATGAATCCGGATCAGCCGCTCGACGCCACCAAAGTGCTGATGACATATCCCGAGGAGGAGCTGCGGAGAATTTTCAAGGTTTATGGGGAATTGCCCGAAGCCGGGAAGTTAGCCCGTCACCTGGTAAATGTTAGATCTGATAAAACCATCGAAACAACAGGAAAGCTGATGGAGCTCATCAGGCCTTTTATGCGCCGCGGTCAGGAACACCAGTTTGCCGCCCAGGTATTTCAGGCGATTAGAATCGAAGTAAACGATGAGCTGGAAAACCTTAAACAACTGTTGTCGCAAAGTGCAGAGCTGTTAAAGCCAGGTGGAAGATTGGTAATAATAAGCTATCACTCCCTCGAAGACCGGCTGGTAAAGAATTTTATCAGAAGCGGAAAATTTGAAGGCGAAGCGGAAAAGGATCTGTACGGAAATACTGCCACTCCTTTTAAAGCAATAACCCGGAAACCTATCCGGCCTGATGAAGAAGAAATTAAACAAAATAACAGGGCAAGAAGCGCATTGTTGCGGATCGCTCAGAAAAACTGAAAATGGCGAACACGCTGAAGGAAGAAAAGCAAGAGAAAAAGATTAAAAGACCGAGGACAAGAGGCGCTTTTGAAAGGCTTTTGTCTGACGTTATGGACGGGAGCTTTCTTAGCGGAGGGTCAACAATGCGGAATGTTCCCTTTGCGCTGTTCATCTGCTTTATTGCCGCTCTATATATTGCCAATACTTATAATGCAGAACGTACTGTTCGCTCCACCGACCAGATCGGAAAGGATCTGAAAGAACTTCAGAGTGAATACATCAGTCTCAAATCAGAGCTAATGTATACCTCTAACCAGAGCCAGGTTGCATTACGCGTTGCTCCGCTAGCCCTGCTGGAAGCTGAGCAACCACCTCATAAAATCTTTAAACCAATAACCAAGACAAAAGAAGATTAATCATGGATGCCCTGAAAGATATTCAATGGCGATTGCGTCTGATCTATGTGGTGGTTTGTCTCTTCGGACTTATCATCATTGGCCGAGCTTTCTCCATTGGTGTCCTGCAACGGGATCACTGGCTTTCGAAAAAGAAGGAACAAACGATGAAGTTTGTTACAAAGGAAGCAACCAGGGGAAATGTTTATTCGTCCGACGGCAGCCTTCTCTCTACGTCACTTCCGATATATGATGTGAGAATGGATCTTGGGGCCGAAGCGCTCAGGAAAACTTTCACAGGAAAAGCACTTGATTCTCTTGCACTTTGTCTTTCAAACCTATTTCCTGATAAATCGAAAGAGGCCTTCAAAAGAGATATTCAAAGGGGAAGGGATAAAAGGAACAGGTATTTTCTTCTTCGTAAAAATGTCCAGCATGCCGAATTGAAGATAATGAGGAAGTTTCCGATCCTGCGTGGTGGAAGATATAAAGGTGGAATCCTTGAAGAAAGAAGGAGTAAGCGTACCATGCCTTTCCAGCAACTGGCGCTGCGCACACTTGGTCGTTTCCAGGAAGATGTCAAGCCCGTCGGAATTGAAGGGTTTTACAATGATTACCTCAAAGGAACGGGTGGAAAACGCCTTATGCAGAAAATTTCAGGCGGCGTCTGGAAGCCTGTAAATGATGAAAATGAAGTTGAGCCGAGAGAAGGAAACGACATCGTTAGCACCATCGATATAAATATCCAGGACGTTGCCGAAGCCGAACTGATGAAGCAGATGATCATCAACAATGCGGAAAACGGATGTGTAGTATTAATGGAGGTGAAGACTGGCTATATCAGGGCTATCGCGAATCTTGGACGAACAGCTGATAGTTCTTATGTAGAGAAATACAACTATGCGGTAGGTTCCCGTACTGAACCAGGTTCCACTTTCAAGCTTGCTTCATTGATGGCACTGTTCGAAGACAACCTGGCAAAACCAACAGATATTTTCGATACCCACGGTGGCGCCGTTGTTTTCCGCAACCGGGTAATGAAAGATTCGCACGAAGGAGGCTTCGGTAAAATACCGCTATCCCGTGGCTTTGAGGTTTCTTCTAATACCGTCTTTTCCCAGGCTGTTTACCGCGCCTACCAGAATAATCCACAAAAATTCGTTGATCGTCTAAAGAAATTCCATCTCGATCAACCTTTAGGGATCGACATTCCCGGCGAAGCTTCGCCCTTTATTCGCGGACCAAAGGACAAAGGCTGGTCGGGCACATCACTGCCCTGGATGGCGATTGGTTATGAGACGCTTTTCACACCATTGCAGACGCTTTCCCTTTATAACACCGTTGCAAATAATGGAAAGATGATGAAACCCCAGTTTGTTGAGGAGATTCGTCACCGTGGACAAGTTGTAAAGAAGTTTGAGCCTGTTGTGATTGATGCTGCAATATGTTCTCAGGCCACGATAGACAAGATCAAGCCGATCCTTGAAGGTGTCGTGGAACGGGGAAGCGGTGTGAGCCTTAAAAATCCATATTATAAAATTGCCGGAAAGACGGGTACGGCCCAGGTTGCCACGGCTGGCGGCGGAGGTTATGGCGAAAAAGGCGCGAAGAAATACCAGGCGTCGTTTGTCGGCTATTTCCCGGCTGATAATCCGCGCTATTCCTGTATCGTCGTGATAAACGGCCCGACCAGTGCCGGCTATTATGGGAACGTTGTTGCCGGGCCTGTATTCAAGAGGGTCGCAAATAAAGTTTACGCCCAAAGTATCGATATCCAGGATCATTCAGAGCTGCCTGCGTTGGCCGTAAATGAAGCGCCAAAAATCAAAGCAGGAAACAGCCGGGACATTGAGGTGATCACAACAGAATTAAATATTCCCGCAGAATTTGAAGACTTATGGGTTCATGCAGGAAACATTGGTGGAAAGCTAATATTAAATCCTTGTAAAAATAAAGCTGGATGTGTTCCTGATGTAACCGGAATGGGCCTGCGGGATGCCCTGTTTCTACTTGAAAATTGTGGATTGAGAGTGAAAGTTGCCGGACGCGGAATGGTAAAGCGCCAATCTGTTGCACCCGGAACACGCATAGTTAAAGACGCTGAAGTGCTTATAGAGCTTACCTGATATGAGACTGCTGAAAGATCTTTTATATAAATCCGGAACTGTGGAAGTACATGGCTCCACTAACCTTGCGATCCTGTCGGTAACGGCTGATTCAAGGCAGGTGGAGAAAAACGGACTTTTTATAGCGGTTCGCGGCATCAGTTCAAACGGGCATGCATTCATTGAAAAGGCACTTGAGCTTGGCGCTCTTGCAATAATTTGTGAGGAATTACCAGCCGTTGTTCCTGAAAAGGTAACGTTTATAGTTGTTAAGGAGAGCACTTACGCTCTTGCAATCATAGCTGGTAATTTCTACGATAACCCTTCAGAAAAACTAAAGCTAATCGGCGTTACAGGGACCAACGGAAAGACCACCACCAGCTCGCTTTTATTTGAGCTTTTCCGTGATCTTGGTTATAAATGCGGGCTCCTTTCAACAGTTAGCAATCGCATTGAGGATGAAGTAATTGCTTCAACACATACCACTCCTGATCCAATACAGCTGCATCGGCTTCTCGATAAAATGGTGAAAGCGGGATGTAGCCATGTTTTCATGGAAGTGAGCTCCCACGCTGTGGCACAGCAACGCATCGCGGGATTGCAATTTACCGGTGGAGTATTCACCAATATTTCCCACGATCATCTCGATTATCATATCACTTTTGAGAATTACCTGCACGCAAAACAACTGTTCTTCAGCCAGCTTTCGTCAGAAGCGTTCGCACTTGTAAACCGGGACGATGAACACGGGATGGAAATGGTAAGCGCATCAAGGGCGAAGATCAAATCCTATGGATTGTCGATGGCTTCCGATTTTCATTGCCGGATACTTGAAAAGCAACTTACTGGCATGCTCCTGAAAATAGACGACCAGGAAGTATGGACCCAGCTGATCGGGACATTTAACGCGTACAATATCCTCGCAGTTTATGGTGCTTCCATAATGTTGGGTGAGGATAAGATCGCCGTTCTCACAAGCCTTAGCAGATTAAGGAGCGTAGAAGGCCGGTTTGAATACCTGCGTTCTGAGGCAAATATAACCGCGATCGTAGATTATGCCCACACGCCCGATGCATTACAGAATGTACTGAACACAATCAGAGACATTCGTACCGGAAATGAAAAGGTTATCACGTTAATCGGATGCGGCGGCGACCGCGATACTGCGAAACGTCCGGAAATGGCCCGCATTGCAGTAGAAATGAGCGATAAGGTAATTCTAACGTCAGATAATCCACGTTCGGAAGATCCCGAGGCAATCATTAAAGAAATGCGGACTGGAGTTGATGCCGTCGGATACAAAAAAGTTCTGGCGATTACCGACAGAAGGGAAGCAATACGCACGGCTTGCTCACTTGGGCAACCCGGAGACATCATTCTTATTGCTGGAAAGGGGCATGAGAAATACCAGGAAATCAAAGGTGTAAAGCACCCTTTTGATGATATGGAGGAATTGCAACAAATCTTTAATCCAACTGAGAGCTGATGCTGTACTATCTGTTTGATTTCCTCGATGTACGGTTTGATTTCCCGGGTGCCGGCGTTTTCCAGTTCATCTCGTTCCGCGCTGCAATGGCGCTGATTCTGTCACTCCTTATTTCGTTAGTTTTTGGAAAAAGAATAATCGAGTTCCTGCAATTAAAGCAAGTTGGCGAAATCATCCGCGACCTTGGGCTTGCGGGGCAAATGTCGAAACAAGGAACACCAACCATGGGTGGACTCATTATCCTGTCTTGTATTTTCGTCCCCACACTGCTGTTTGCCAAACTCCACAATGTCTATATCATCATTCTTCTCACCGCCACGATTTGGCTGGGAATGATTGGTTTCCTGGACGATTACATCAAGGTGTTTAAGAAGAACAAAGCCGGGCTGGCAGGAAAATTCAAGATTGTTGGACAAGTTGGAATCGGGCTTATCGTTGGTGCAATCCTGTATTTCCATCCTGATGTTACAATCAGACGAGAAATAGTAGGTGTTGATCAAAAGGTTTCTATCTCCGGCGCCAAACCATTATCGCCAGTGCAGTTGCCGGTTACTGCAGAAGAGGAAAAATACGTGGATACCAAGGTGCCTATCACCACAATTCCATTTGTAAAAAATCATGAGTTCAATTACTCCAAATTGATCGCATTTGCTGGCGAAGGATATGAGAATTGGGCCTGGTTGGTATTTATCCCTGTGGTGATATTTATAATTACTGCCGTGTCAAATGGGGCGAATATGACCGACGGCCTTGATGGTCTCGCTGCGGGAACGACTGCGATCATTGGGTTTGTACTGGCCGTGTTTGCCTACATCTCGGGAAATGTGTTTTTCGCCGATTACCTGAACGTGATGTACATACCTGATTCGGGTGAGATTGTGATTTACATGAGTGCGTTCGTAGGTGCATGTGTTGGCTTCATGTGGTATAATTCCTATCCGGCCCAGATCTTCATGGGTGATACCGGAAGCCTTGCCCTTGGTGGAATCGTTGCCGTTGTTGCCATTGCATTACGAAAGGAATTGTTGATACCGATCTTTTGCGGGGTTTACCTGGTGGA
>Ga0105044_10009160_pt1 | contig 13566 bp, 9 predicted proteins | sample MAT01_FD_78092 | JGI IMG/M metagenome (GOLD analysis project Ga0105044, IMG submission 78092) | Freshwater microbial communities from Lake Fryxell liftoff mats and glacier meltwater in Antarctica - MAT-01 | ecosystem: Environmental > Aquatic > Freshwater > Ice > Liftoff microbial mat | place...
AAGCAGACAAGTATTTCAGGTTGCCGTTAAAAAACAAATTGGTGAGGGCTCCATCACTGTAAAAGTAAATAACGGCAGCGAGTCGTTTACCGACAAAACAGAGATCACAGTTCGACCGGCAGCATCCTTACAAAAAATAAGCGGAGCAGGTGAGATTGGTGCAGGAAGCACTACCAATCTTTCAATGACGAATAATTTTATTGAAGGTTCACGCAATGCTAAACTGTTAATCAGCCGGTCGCCGGTGGTGCAATTTAGCGACCAGTTATCCTACTTGTTAGGATATCCTCACGGCTGTATTGAACAAACTATTTCAACAGCCTTCCCACAGTTGTATTACAGCAACCTGGTAAAATCACTCTCTAACAAACCGGGTTTCACTGTGCAAATTAGCACAAATATTCAGGCAGCCATTCGCAAACTGCAGTCGATGCAACAATACAATGGATCGATGAGTTACTGGCCGGGAGGGAATGAAGAAAGCTGGTGGGGATCGGCGTATGCGTATCACTTCCTGAACGAGTCAAAGAAGGCAGGATATGATGTACCTTCAGAAACCATCAGCAAATTAAACAGCTACCTAATGCTCAAAGTTAAACAACATCCCAAAGAAGATTATTATTATTACGACCTCAACAATAGAGAGGTGCGTAAAGAAATCCCTTCAAAAGATATCTTTTATTCCCTTTATCTGATGGCATTGTACTCAAAAGCAGATATCGCCACCATGAATTTTTACCGATCCAAAAACGATGAGCTTGCGATGGATTCAAAGTATCTTCTTGCAGCATCTTATCTTGCCACCGGCGACAGAAACACGTATGCTCAACTGTTACCCTCAGTTTTTGATGGGGAGAAATCAAAAAGGTCGACCGGAGGAAACTTCTACTCATATATCCGAGATGAGGCTCTAGCGCTTAATGCCTTGTTGGAAACTGATCCTTCTAACAGCCAGATAGGACCAATGGTACGTCATCTTTCGCAACAGATGAGGAGTGAGAAATATTTGTCGACACAAGAGCGGGCGTTTTCGTTCCTGGCACTTGGAAAATTTATGAAATCGGCCGGAGAGACCAAAGCCACCGCAATAGTTACCGCAAATGGCAAAACTGTTGGAGAATTTAAAGGCGATGATCTCACAATCAACAAGGGATTGCTTTCAGGATCCATTAAAATTTCAACATCAGGAACGGGTAAGTTGTTTTACTTTTGGGAAATGGAGGGCTTGTCGGCCGATGGAAGTTTCACTCAAGAAGATAGCTACCTGATTGCACGCAAGACTTTTTTCAATAGGTTCGGTCAACCTTTACCAAATTTGAACACAATTAAACAGAATGATTTAATTGTTGTGAAGTTATCGTTGTCGAACACTCAGCGAAACAAGGTTGAAAACATTGTGATATCAGACATATTACCTGCAGGTTTTGAAATTGAGAACCCGCGCATATCGGCTGTTCCGGAGTTGTCGTGGATCAAAGACAATGCACAACCCGACTATATGGATATTAGAGACGACCGGATTCATTTCTTTACACCCATCGAAGACAAACCATTATATTTTTACTATCTTGTGAGGGCAGTTTCCACCGGAAAATTCAACATGGGGCCTGTAAGTGCCGATGCTATGTATGATGGATCTTACCACTCCTACCATGGGGCCGGGGTTGTAAAAATAGAGTAAGCTGATGACTATTAACACTTAACACCAACCAACAAACTCAAAAACAATAGAACATAGAACTAAAGAACTTAAAAATGTGGACTGAAGAAAATAACCAATTAAAGAAATCATTTGTTTTCAGAAATTTCGTGGAGGCATTTGCGTTTATGACGCGAGTGGCTTTGACTGCTGAAAAAATGGATCACCATCCAAACTGGACCAATGTATATAACAAGGTTCATATTAGTTTGAATACCCATGATGCAGGGGATACTGTAACTGAAAAAGACCGGAAGCTGGCTGCGGCAATTGACAAACTGGCGGGATGATAATTATTGTTTTATGCAGGCAGGTTTCAGAAGTAAATTTTTGAAACAATTCGCCATAGGATTGGTGTTATTGTTTGTAATATTCCTTCTATTAAATTTTCTTTTTCCGCTCAGAATTTTACCGGGATATTGTCAGGTTATTACTGACAAAGATGAAAATGTGTTACATGCTTTTCTTTCGCAGGATGACAAGTGGAGGATGAAATCGGAATTGGGCGAAATAAATGAAACGCTCATAAAAACCATTCTTTACAAAGAGGATAAATATTTTTATCATCATCCGGGAATAAATCCTGTTGCAATAATACGTGCAGCTTTTAATAATATGGCAACAGGAAGAAAAACTTCAGGTGCCTCAACCATCACCATGCAGGTAGCCAGGCTACTTTATCCGGCCCAACGAACCTATTTGAATAAACTTACTGAAATGTTTAGGGCTTTACAATTGGAGTGGCGTTTTTCAAAAGATGATATTTTGGAGTTGTATCTGAATCTTGTACCTTATGGAGGTAATATCGAAGGTGTTAAAGCTGCTTCTTATTTTTATTTTAAAGTACATCCGAGAAATGTTAATCTTAGCCAGTCGGTTATACTTTCAATAATTCCCAACAGACCCGTTTCACTGCATCCGAAAAAGGGAACAGAATTGATTACTAAAGAACGGGATAAATGGCTTTTAAGAATGCGATCAGAAAAATTCATGAGTGATACGTTGATTGAACAGGCGATGAATGAGGAAATAGAAATGACTAGACGACCGGCACCAAAATCGATACCTCATCTGGCGAACAGACTCAAAAAATTACAACCCAACAACACCACAATTATAAGTACTATTGACCAAAGGATGCAGGAGCGTTCGGAAGTGATTGCGTTCAATCATTACAGGCGACTGCGACTAAAAAATATTCACAACCTTGCAATAGTTGTTGTTGAAAATAAAACACGACAAGTACGGGCATATATTGGTTCGCCCGATTTTAAGGATGTGAACCATGCAGGTCAGGTGGATGGGTGCAATGCAGTTCGCTCACCGGGAAGCACATTAAAACCTTTGGTTTACGCATTAGCAATTGACAAAGGATTGATTACTCCCGCACAAATGGTTGAAGATATACCGGTTAATTATGATGGATATGCACCTGAAAATTTCAACACACAATGCAATGGACTTGTTTCTGCACGTAAAGCACTCGCCTATTCGTTGAATATTCCTGCAGTAGATCTGTTACATCAATCGGGACTCTCCAATTTCACAGAACTTTTAAGAAAAACGGGTTTTAAATCAGTAAAAAAAGATCGTGAAATGGGATTGTCGGTGATACTAGGTGGCTGTGGTGTAAAAACTACTGAGCTTGCTGCCATGTATGCTGCGTTTGCTAACGGCGGTGAATATATGCCGTTAAAGTATTTTGTGAACGACACTTCCAAAAATAACACATTCATGTTGAGTGAGGCAGCAACATTTATGGTAACCGATATGCTTACAGGACTCATCAGGCCCGACCTGCCCAACAATTCAGAGAGCAGCACACACATACCAAAAATAGCATGGAAAACAGGCACATCCTATGGGCGCCGCGATGCCTGGAGTGTAGGGTACAACAAAAAATACACCATTGCTGTTTGGGTAGGAAACTTTAGTGGGGAAGGAGTTCCCGAGTTGACGGGTGCGGACATGGCAACGCCACTTTTGTTTGAACTATTCAACACTCTCGATTACAATTCAAGTAGTGAATGGTATGTTGCTCCTAAAACTGCTGATCTTCGTTTAGTGTGTTCGGTTTCGGGTAAACCTCCCGGAGAATATTGCAGCGACATGATTACCGATTATTATATTCCGGGCGTTTCTGATTACAAAAACTGTACACACCTTCGTGAAGTGATGGTATCGTATGATAATAAAATTTCTTATTGCATGAGATGTCTTCCGGAAGCAGGATATAAAAAAGTTCTGTTGCCAAACCTCTCTCCCGGTGTGGCATCATTTTATTCTTCAAATGGACTTGATTTCCAAAAAGGGCCTTCTCACAATCCCAACTGCACCCGATTATTTTCGGAAAATGCACCATCTATTACCTCACCGGTTAACAACAAAGAATATCTTCTCGAAAAAAATGCCGCTCAGCAACTAAAACTTACTGCCAATGCGGATGCGGATATTTCATGGATGTACTGGTATCTGAATGACAAATTCCATGTCAGGGTAAAACCCGGAGAACCTGCCTATTTCATACCAGAAGAAGGGAGCTATAAAATTTCGTGTAGCGACGATAAAGGGAGAAATAGTGACATAAAGATTGAGATTAAATTTTATTGAAACATTTGAAAATCAGATACTTAAAAAATAATAAGGTTAAAGAACAAGGTCAATTGAATGAATTTTATTATTATTGTGACTGAAAACAATCTATAAACCAAAATTCTATGAAAAAAACTTTACTCACATTAGCAGCAGCAGCAATGATTGGAACGACCTCATTTGCTCAGACTGTAATTTATGACAACGGTCCGATTGCTGATTTAATTGGCGGAGGAGCTGCAGGAGCTAATGCTTCTACTTTACATGATGGAATGGGCACATATGGTGCCGGCCATGCATTTTCTTCAGGGTTTCGTGTTGCCGATGATTTTATTGTGGCTGCGGGCACAACAGTATTAATTGACTCTCTGGTATTTTATGCGTATCAAACCGGCTCGGGCCCTATTTCTTCAATTTCAGAGGTGAATGTAAGAATCTGGAATGGTGTTCCAGAAGATGGAATCAGCACAGTTGTATTTGGTGATAACACCACCAACATAATGATCACTACTGAATGGTCTGGTGCTTACAGAACAGGCGATGTAGGTGCTGCTGCATGCCCTGCGGCAACTTGCGTTGATCGTCCGATAATGAGAAATGCTTGCACTGTTGGTACAACATTGACTCCGGGCACTTATTGGATCGACTGGCAGACAGCAGGCACAGGAGCATCAGGACCATGGGCGCCTCCAGTTAATTTGGGTGCCGGTGTTACCACAACAGGAAATTCAAAGCAATATGATCCTGCCGGGCTGGTTTGGAATGATTTGTTCGACGGCTCTTTACTTACTGAAGCCCAAGGCTTACCTTTCCTTGTTGTTGGTACAATTTCTACAGGAATCAATGAGACTGTTGTAAATAACAATGTTACTGTGTTTCCAAATCCGGTATCACAATCAGCTATGGTAACTATCAATGTACCGGTTGCAAAATCCGATAATCTTACCATGACAGTTGTTGATATTCTTGGTAACATAGTTAGAAAAATTGAAAACATTTCTGATCGTCAGTTTGAATTCAAAAGAGGATCTCTTTCTGATGGAGTTTACTTCTACGAAATGACTAATGGTTCTGAAATATTAAAGAATGGAAAAATCGTTCTTCAGTAATTCAAATACTTATTTCATAAAAAAATCCCGGTCGGTTGACCGGGATTTTTTTATGAAATATATTTTAGAATTTATTTTTTATAAACCCATGCACCTTGAATAGTGTTGGTTTGTATTTCGGGAAGAGCGTCGGTGATTTGTGCAAAACTAGTGGATGAAAACAAGCTTACCATATAAAGACCTGCATTGTTTTGACCGATGATCACAGCCTCTGCACCTTTTGATTTCATTTCTTCAACAAACTTATCGGCATTCTCTTTTAATTTGAAGCAACCTCCGATAACATGAAAACTTCCGGATTCAACATCAGCAATTGACTCAACAGCCGCTACTGATGTTTTATCGGCTGCAGCCACCGGTTGAATAACAGCTTCTGCAACTGCTGCTTCTTCTTCTATAGGTGTTTCAATTGCCGGTTCGGTTGGTGCAGGTATTTGAGGAGTTACGTTTAATGATTCGTTTGAATGTTTGTAATAAGGATTTCTTGCAGGAGGAATTTCGAAGGGTGATTTATATTCAATGTGAATAATTTTCGGAGTTGTTTCCTCACCTTTCCATTCATTTAAGTATTCATTCATTCTAGAAAAAGGCAACAACGTGCTCAAATTATTATTGAATTCATTTAAAACAGGTGGCAGAATAAATAAAAATGTAAGAACTGCTGCTGCAGGAATAACTTCAATTATTTTCCAGGTTCTTGATTTTTGAGCACGAACAATTTTTTTCTTTGCAACCTTACCCGGTTTTATTCTAACAGATGCCTCTTCACGTAATATTGGTTGATCACGTTTTATTTGCGGCGAATGAATAGTTGCCAATCCGAAGGAACCGATCAAATAATTAATGCTTTGATCGGGAATAAACTGCAGATGATCTTCGTTATCGATATATAAAACGCCAACTTTTTCGATTTTTAGTTTTTGTCCGCTTTTCATATTCTTCAAAGCATCTTTCACATACTCACGGATGACTTCGCATGCATCGACATAGCTCAAATGGGAGCGTCGTGTAATATGACTGGCAAGAAGTCCGTCGTTGTTTTTTAACGATGAATTGAAAGCTAATTTTTTTGAAGGCGGGTTGATAACATGAAGAGCAGGATTGATGGAAGCCGGTTTGTAGTTGGCAATAAACCCGCCCAAATCCGTAACGATCACACAATCATGATCATACAGCAATTCACTAATGTAATTATCTATTTTCACTGAAGATGGTTATTGTTGCAAAATTAACTGAAAATGCGTTTAAATTTTAAAAATCCAAAAAGAAGTACTTATCCATATAGCTATCAGTCAGATAAACCGAACTTTTGCTCCAGTATCTTTATGTCTTCCGGCGTGTCAACTGCCAAATTATCGTGGTGGGTAATTGCAGTCATGATCCGATAACCATTTTCGAGCCACCTGAGCTGCTCCAATGACTCACATTTTTCAAGGTCGCCGGGAGGCAGTTTTGCGAGTAAAGGCAATATATCGGGCCGGTAACCATAAATTCCAATGTGCTTGTAAAAGAACCTTTTATGCAGCCATTCGGATCTTTCAGCATCTTTGCAAAATGGAATGGTCCGTCGACTAAAATATAAAGCATGACCAGAATTTTGACGAACAACTTTGGGGATATTCACATTGTCGAGGTCACCAGCATCAACTATAGTCTTTACCAGAGTGGCGATATCTGTATCACCACCGGCGAAACAACCTATTAGCAAATCAATTTGTTCGGGATGAATGTAGGGCTCATCACCTTGAATGTTAATTACCAGGTCATATTTAACAGTGCTCTTTTCCAGAACTTCGGCGCACCGATCGGTTCCGCTTGGGTGTTTTGGGGAAGTCATAACTACCTCACCACCAAATGATTGAACATGATTAAATATGCGCTCATCATCGGTAGCAACCACAACATCTGAAATTAGAGAGGCCTTAGCGGCTTGATGATATACTCTTGATATCATGGATTGCCCATTGATCAGAGCCAGCGGTTTTCCGGGAAAGCGGGTTGATCCGAAACGGGCCGGTATTATTCCAAGAGTTCTCATGGTTTTCCTACTGCAAAACCCATCATTAAACGTGAAGTACAAGTAGTAAAAAACTGAAGTTGTTCGGCAGGATTATCGGTACTTGTGGTAAGACTTTTATGAAACTTTTCCCATAATGCAGCACTTGCATTGGCAGATGGAATGCAAAAATAAAGAGGCGCATTTCGAACTTTGGTATATGCCATGATAACTGCGCAGGGCTGAGTTTCACCATCCCTGAAAAGGATCTTAAACTCAATTTTGCGATCGGGTTCTTCGCAACTCTCTGCATCCTTCATATAATACCCTTCTTTAGTTTCCAGTTTTGCCTGAAGTTGAATTTTGTAACCGAAAGCGCCATAGTTATATTCTTCATCGGTAGTTGGTGCTATCACCTGTGCATTCAACGAACTATGAGATACAACCAAGAGCAAGAACAGAAAATTAAATTTAATTAGCTTAATCATAATTTGGGTAGGATAAAATTAAAGGAAACATTGGATACAGCAATCAAGAATGAGTTGGTTCAGAGCATCTCTCAAAACCTGCTTTTCTTATTGCCTCACTCTTAAACCCTTTCCGGGGGAGAGAGAAATTGGTAGGTTTTGAGAGCTGTAATTATGTGACAACATGCCGATCGGTTTGCAAATTTAAGCATTCACTTCAATAGTTTCATCTTCGTATAAAATAGGGTGCCGTATTACATTTTGATGGTATTGTAACCGGTTGTGGACAATCGTCCACAATAGCCTGAAAGCCTTGACATCAATGGGTTTCAAATGATTTCGCTTTCGCTGAAATGCATTGAAACAGCTCAATTGCAACAGATTTTCATCAATTCTTACAGGATCAAAATCGATGCTTTGCAACCCTGCTGTAGCGGTTTCGTTATGAAGTCATAAATTATTCAAGTATGAGCCAGTTTTCAGGCAGTAGAGGATCAGGGTTACCGGGAGAAATGATTTCCGATGAATCGAAGAGGGCAAAGTATGAGGAAATTGTAAAGGATACCATTCGTGAACTTTACAGCAATGCCAGATATTGGGAGTTTTTTAAAACTTTTAATGAAGAATCGGTACATGATTTCATTACCGAATATGCATCAAAAAAAGCATGGTATCTTATCAATGGTGAACGCATTGTTGCCAAAAAAGAAAGGGAGCAGTTCCGTTTCCGGGATCTTGCTGAAAATTGCTTTTGGGAAATACAGCAAAAAAAATTATTCAACATGCAAGCTGAATGGCGTGCAGGATTGATAGAAATTGAAGGCATTGAAGTTACACGTGATTTTTATTGCTGGGAAAAAGCAATCAGTCGTTGTCCGTTCTTAGAACCGGTAACAGCTTCGGAACTGAATGTGTATATGGACTATCTGGAGTCGGGATTGTTTGCTGAAAAAAACTGGTTTTATAATTGGCAGGACTACGAATCGTTCAACAATCAAAACTCCGGACCTGATGCCACACCGGCATGGTACCGGTATTACGATTCAAAATTCGGCACCGATTATTTGCTCATGCTCCCTGACAAAAAAGGAGGAGAAGAAAAAAAATACCTGAAAGCATTTCGTGAAAACAATCCGGACTATAATGTTACGGATGAAACCGAAGAAGAAATATTTTCAGGACCGGGTCCGAATTTGTATTTGAATTTTGAAACACTTGATTTTTTTATCAGAACATTTGAAAATAAAAACCTGCTGGGATATTTTTCTGCTGCAGAAACTAAACCTGAAGATGCAAATGTTGAAGCAGAGTTGCAGGATGCATTCAGGATATTGAAACGAGCGAATGAAACTGTAAGGCTGCCCGAGCATGAAGACTGGAAACAAGCAGTGATCAAAGGTGCTGCAAATTACAAAATTAAAAGAATTATGGCTAACCTTCCGTATGTATTTGATGAATATTTGTTTCGTATAAAAGCAGGAATAGCTTTTTCAGATAATGAAAATGAATTGGTTTTTCAGGAGTATAATTCTTTTGCAATTGTGTTCAGGCAACAAGTGCTGGAGGGGAAGAAATTATTTTAGTAGGAAATTACACTTTCGATAAAATCTCACGTTGTTTTTTTCACAACAATTGAATAGCAGCTTTTGTTGTTCTGTGCTTAGGTTTGAGTTCCAATTGGTGCCCTGATTGCTTTATTTTGGTGGAGCATTTGGTGGAGGGACTATTTAACACGGAGGCACAGAGGCACGGAGGACACGGAGAGATTTTAGTCGGAAAATAAATCGATTTTCAAAGATAATTTCTACCTAGTTGATCTAGGCAGGCGTGATCCTAAAACATTAAATACAAATTACCGAAACAAAATAATTTATTTGAGTTTCATTCTGAAAAGAAAATTCATCTAAACTAAAACCTCATATTCAATTGAAGCGTGTAATTACGAGGTGCCTGCATATCCGCCGGGCGACCCATGTATTCGTGGTTGAAGAGATTTCTCACAATTACCGCAAACCTAAAATGCTCAGTAACTCTGTAGCCTATACGAAAATCAAATACCCAATCGCCGTAATAGTGTTTTTCACGATAATCTTTCACCCCGGGAATGGTGGCATCACTTTCAAAAACAGCATCAATATTTTCCATAAAACTGTTGTAACGTGAACTCAATCCAATCATCAAATGGCCGGGATTAAATTCGATATCTCCTTTGAACAAATGTTTGTAGCGGTACTTGAGAATATTATAATTCGCTGAATTTTTTAGGGTATCCTTTGCGGGATCAAAATCCAGCTGAATAGGATCAATATAGGTGTAACCGCACATAAGGGTCACCGGCAGCCGGCCAATTCTGCCATCCCCATTTAAACCGATATCGATTCCTGTAATTTTTGTGTTGCCAATATTTACCGATTTAAATCCAAAACCAAATGTTGGAGGAACAAAATCTCCATAACGACCAAATGTAAACTCAAGCATGTCCTGATACTCACTCCAGAAAACAGCTACATCAAAAAAACCACGCCACCCTCCTATTTGTATTCCCTGCATCACTCCTATCTCTGCAGTCCACCCTGTTTCTGATTTAATACTATCATTCGGATAAATAACGATGCTTCCAACCTGTGTACTTATAAACTTTTCAGCAATAGAAGGGTACCTGTACCCTTGGCCGTAAGAAGCTCGGAGGTGTGTAAATTTTAGAAGCTGGTAGTTTAAACCACTACGAAAAACCGGGATGGATTCTTTATCGCCGCCATCCGATTGATTCGATTCCAATCTTCCACCAAGCGAAATTCCAAGTTTTCCAAATCTTAAATCTGCCTGAGCAAAAACGGCGAGATTATTTGCCGTGTGATTTTCGTACAATTCACTTCGCACATCATAATACGTTTCAACAATGCCCGTAGTGATAGTTGCAAATTCTTTAATTCTTTTCTGATACTGATATTCGGCATAATAAGTTGCCGCTTCAGATTGCTGATTGGTATTATTTTTATTTGACGATTTAAAATAACGCGTTCTCAATTTATGAGTGCTTCCATTTTTTCCTGCATAAGTAATATAGGGGTCGATGGAAGTTCGGGAGGTTTCGTACAAACTGATGGTTGTTGTTGAATCTGCTAACCCTCCTTGTGGAATATAGGCACCTGTAGAGTCGTTTTCCCAGAGCAAAAAGAGCCCCCCGCTGGTATATGTCACATTTGCGTTCACTCCAATTGACAATCCCTCTAATTTTTTAAACCGATAGCGGGTGTTGGCATTCAAACGATAACGATCTTCTTCTTCACCCTGCCGGAATCCTTCATCATCATAAAAATTTCCAGCAGCTACAATATCAAACTGTCCCACTTTTTCGGTATGACTAAAATTCAATCCTCTGAACTGCTGCATTTCATTTCCCCACCATTGAAGCTGTTCCCTTTTAGTATCGCCATACCAACCGGTAAACCAATTAATATTTGTTTCGGGTTTCGATTTAGGATATGAAGTACGAACATTGATGACACCATTCATTGCCGAAGAACCGAACAAAGCTGATGATGCTCCTTTAATTACTTCCACCTGTTCAATATTCTCAACAGGTAAAAAGCTCCATTTAATATCGCCGGCGTCGGCAGCAAGCATGGGTAAATCATCTACTAAAAGTAAAACGCGACTTCCGGCACCGTAGCTAAAACCACTCCCACCACGAATGTTCGCCTGACCATCAATAATTGCCACACCCGGAACCTGTTCCATCACCACATCCATGGAAGTGGCGTTAGTGTTTTGGATGAGAGCCGGTTTAATGACTTCCATTGAAACAGTGACTTCCTCAATTTTTTGTTCAAATTTTCCGGCACTTACCACAACAGTATTCAGGTTTGTTGATTCAAGAACCAGATCGATATTGATTATTTTGGCTTCCCGCGGAACAACTTTTACCGACTTCACCTGAGAGGTATAGCCAACAAAACGAAAGGAGACACTATGATCGCCCGTGGTTACTTCCAATTTATATTTTCCCGAAAGGTCGGTTACCGTTCCCGAAACCCCATCCAACACCACATTCACTCCCGGGAGCGCCTCTTTGGTATTGGCATCTCTCACCAATCCCATCACAATGGCGGCTTCCTGGGCAGAAACGTGAATCACCATCAACATCAGAATTACTAGCAAACAAGAAATGCGGTTTTTCATTAATCAGAGATTTTTATTAAATTTGTCGAAATATACTTTTTATTTTTAATTTTTATGAATTCTATTTTTTCTGATGAAACTTTTGTTCATCGAATTGCCCTTACCCTGATAGATGGCGTTGGGGATGTTTTAGCCCGTCAACTGATTAGTTACTGCGGAGGTGTGGAGGCCGTATTTAAGGAAAAAAAGAGGGCACTCGAAAAAATTCCGGAGATTGGCCCTAAAACCGCAGCGGCAATTGCATCGTTCAAAAACTTTGACCGTGCCGAAAAGGAACTGTTGTTCACCCGAAAACATGGCATCAACCTGTATTTTTATCTTGATGAAGACTATCCCGCACGCTTAAAAAACTGCCACGATGCTCCCATTTTGTTGTATTTCAAAGGCACGGCAGACCTGAATCATCAGCGAATGGTCGCCATAGTAGGGACCAGAAATGCGACCGAATATGGGAAGGAATTCACTATAAAACTGGTGGAGGGGTTGGCACAGATGAAGGCAACAGTGGTAAGTGGGTTGGCGTATGGAATTGATGTTACGGCTCATAAAGCTTGTTTGTTGGCCGACGTACCAACCATCGGAGTGATGGCTCACGGACTGGATCGTATTTATCCTCAGGTTCATAACCTGATAGCCCGCAAAATGGTAACAACCGGTGGGCTTATCACCGAGCATATTAGCGGAGCCGATCCCGACAAGGAAAATTTCCCTAAAAGGAATCGGATTATAGCGGGTTTATGTGATGCAGTTATAGTTGTGGAAGCGGCCAAAAAAGGAGGAGCATTGATTACTGCCGATATTGCCAATTCCTACAACAGAGATGTTTTTGCACTTCCCGGTCGCATTAACGATTCTTTTAGTGAGGGCTGCAACATGCTCATCAAATCCAACCGTGCAGCACTCATTCAATCAGTTGCCGATATCAAGTATATTATGGGCTGGGACGATGAAAAAAACGGAGGTAAAACTGTACAGAAACAATTATTTGTTGAGCTTTCGCCGGATGAAAAAGTACTGGTTGATTTTATTTCATCAAATGCCAATTCTCAAATCGATGCCATCGTAATTAACTCCGGGATGCAACCGAGTAAAGTAGCTTCTCTGCTTTTAAATCTCGAATTTGCCGGGGTGGTTAAGTGTTTGCCGGGGAAGGTGTTTCAGATACTTTAGTGAGTGACGAGTGACCAGTTTTCTCCCGTTCGCACAAAGGCTCACGAGATGACATGCGCAGCGTTCGCCAGCGAGTCAAGTGACCAGTTGGCTTAGCCTGAAAGAGGTTGACTTTTTTTTAGTTGGTTTATTGCCGTTTGCCGGCGTTGAGCGGTTCGGCTTCGCTCACCGTGACGGCAGTTGCGGTTCTGCTTCGCTCACCGTGACGGCAGTTGCGGTTCGGCTTCACTCACCGTGACGGCAGTTGCGTCTCGGCTTCGCTCGACGCTGACGTCAGTGCTAGCACTTATACTAACTATGATGCTAACATTAATGTTACCGATGATGCTAAAGGTAGCATTTACGAAATCG
>Ga0105044_10009163_pt1 | contig 13564 bp, 11 predicted proteins | sample MAT01_FD_78092 | JGI IMG/M metagenome (GOLD analysis project Ga0105044, IMG submission 78092) | Freshwater microbial communities from Lake Fryxell liftoff mats and glacier meltwater in Antarctica - MAT-01 | ecosystem: Environmental > Aquatic > Freshwater > Ice > Liftoff microbial mat | place...
CCCGGACGGCCTTCGCCCGGACGGCCCGGTCCGCCGCGGCCTTCACCCGGCGAGCCCATCTCGGCCCAGTGCAGCTCCATGCGCCGCACCAGCTTCGTGTCGCGATCAATCCACACTTCAATCCGCGCCGGCTCCGGACCGCGCTCGGCCTTCTTCGTCGCTGTCACCCGATCACACACCACCGGTGCCTCGCCCACGGCGCCGCCAGGGCATGCCTCCGCATCTTTCCGCGCGATCGTGTACGACTTGGGCAACCCCGCCAGCACCGTCTCAATGCTCTCGACCAGCACCGTGCTCTCACCCAGGTCCAGCCAGCGCGGCAGCGGCGCCGCCCGCCGCTCGCGATCAACCTTGTCGCCCTCGCGCACCGACCACTCGCCCTCCGCATCCTTGCCGAAGAACGCCCGGCCGCCCTGCGGCGTGCGCGTATCAATGAAGTACCGATTCTCGCCGCGAATATCAATCACCGCGATCGGCGCGCTCGTCGTACTCGCCACCTGCTCGCCCGGACGCGCCGCCCGCAGTTCATAGCGGCGGTCCCCCGCCTGCTTGGCTGCTTCGATTGACCCTTGCACCATCGCCATCGCCGTCGGTGTCGAAGGCCACATCATGAGCCCGCACACCATAAGCACCGCCGCGGCGGCGAAGCCCGTGCCCACCCGCCAAGCAAACCGGTGCCCGCGCCGAACCACGCGCGTGCCTCCGGCGTTCGGCGCGTGCGTCCGCACGTCGCTCTCGGCAACTTCCGATCCGGCAATCGTCACCATCACCCGCGCCACCCGCGCCCGCTGCACGCCCGGCGTGTCGTGATGATTGAACGCCAGCAGGCCATGCACGAACTGTTCGCGCGCCGCCTGTTCCGCCACTCGTGCCTCGCCGCGCACGTCGCCACTTGGCGCCGTGCTCACATCCGGTCCGCTCGCGTTCGGCAGGTCGTGCTGATGGCTGTTGTTGTTGCTATCCGTATTCATGTGCTCTCCTTCGTTCCTGCAAAACACTCGGCTAGCAGATCGCGCGCACGCTGCAGCCGTTTCTTCACCGCCTCTTCGCCCGCCTGCAAACTCTCGGCGATCTGCCTCAGCAGCATGCCCCGCGAATACGCAAGCTCCACCACGTCGCGCATCGAACTGGGCAGACGCGACAAACAATCAAGAATCCGCGCCGAGCGATCCCGGAACGAATCCCCCGCCATCCTGCTCACACCATCAAACTGCCGCTCCAGAGCCTCAAGCACCTCGGGCTCGCAGTTCATCACATGCGAGGCCGCCCGTGCCCGCTTGCGGCGATGTTCCATCACCAGCGTCCCCGCGATTCCCCGCAGCCACGGCCCAAACGGCCGCTCCGAGTCGTAATCCCCCAGCCGTCTCCACGCCACCAGCATGGTTTCCTGGAACAGATCATCTACCGAAGCGCTATCGACTATCAGTGAGCGCAAAAACGCCGTGAGCATGTCGGCATGCTCGCGGACGAGGATCTCAAACACCCGCGTGGCCGACGGTGTCGCCGCCGGTCTCGCAGCAGCGGGTGAACCAATGGCAATATCAGGCGGAACGGCTCTGGAGGTTGGATTCGTCATGAAGCTTCAACCCCTATTGTCAGCTTGGCCGGGGATGGGGACACCAAAATATCCCCAAACTTGGCCGCCGGCTGATCCGCCGGTCGATCCGAAGGTCTGGCCGAAGGTCTGGCCGAAGGTCTGGCCGAAGGTCTGGCCGAAGGTTTGGCCGCGTGGTTATCGACTCATGGCTTCTCTCACGACGCCCCATTTTGATCCATCAACGCCTCCGGCATCGCCCCAGCCGGCACCGACGGGCGCGAACCATGGCGATATCGCGTCGTCGGTCGATGCATCGACCCCGTGCATGACGTGCGGGTATGACTTGGTGGGACTGCTGGCGGACGGGATCTGTCCTGAGTGTTCGACACTGATCGCCAAGACCTTGACGACCCCGCGACTGGCGATTGCGCCGACGGAGTTTTTGGTGCAGCTTCGACGGCGGTTTGGCTATGCGCTCCTGATGTGTGCGGTAGCGGTCGTGTTGGTTCCGCTGTGCGGTCTGGGGTTCTTTGCGGCGTCGCACAACAACTCGAAGATTCCGGTGGCGCTGTCGTTCTTTGCGCCCTGCATCGTCATCGCGGTGACATCGGTGATGAATGTGGTGCTTTGGCGGCGGCTCACGGAGTTGACCGCCTGGACGGTGACGCAAGCGGCGGCGCCGACGGCGCGGCGGTTTGTGCGCAGCTTGAGCATGGTTGAGCTTTTCGGGCTGGCGTGCGTGTTTGGGCTGCTGGTGGCGGCCGCGTATATGCCGACGGCGTTTCTCAATATTCCCATTGTGCTCCTCACCATCGCACTGGTCTACCGGGCGGCGCGTTTCATTGCTTCGACGGTGGTGCTGGCCAAGGTTCATGCCCAGGAGCGAGGCGAAACGGCAGCGCACCCGCTTCGCATTTTCTCGTGGTCGATCGTGGTGTTGATGATTCTTTCGGCACCGCTGGGCCTGGTAGTGGTAACGACCTGGCACTTTGGGTATCTGATTGCACTTCGGCGCTCGATTGCCGCGACGCTGGCGAGGCGATGAGCGTTTGGAGCGAGTCGTGAGCGACTCTGGTTCACCAGTGATAATCCGCAGCAAGCCGTGTCCGGCGCGGCGCGGGTGATGGGTTCATGTCGTGCCGACTTGCGGGTTCATCACGCACGCGCCATCAGGCCTTGGCGTCGGGGCGATTCGGCTTGGTCACCTTGGCATCAACAACCTTGGAAGCGGGAGCGGTGCCTGAGCTGCCACTGTTGGCGGCGGCGGCGCGCTCCTCTTGCTGGTGCTCTTCGGCGGCGGCCTCGGCCTTGGCGGGGTCGATGTCGATGCCGGTGAGCTTCTTGATGAGCGACGAGAGCGCGATGCCGATGGCCGCGCCGCCCATGCCCCCAAGGGACTTCACCTCGGGCGGCAGGGTCTGGTTCACGCCATCCAGGAACATACCGATGCTCTGACCGTTGATGAGCGAGGCCATCATCTTCTGCGCCGTCTGCGGGTCGCCATAGATCGTCATATGCGATGCGGCAAGGGCCTTGCCGGCCGCTTCCGCAGAGGCAATGCGGGCCTGCTTCTCGGCCTCGATCTTGGCGAGCTCGACCTGCAGGTCGACGGCGATGCGTTCGAAGCGGGCCTTGCCTTCGAGTTCGCGGATCTGCACGGTGACGTTGGCGTCGGAGACCTTGACCTGTTCCTGGGCGACATCGACGGGCACCATCTGCACGGCGCGGTCGCCTTCGGCCTTGAGCTCGGCGGCGCGCTTGTCGGCCTCGGCCATGGCGATGCGGGCCTCGGCGCGCTTGCTGGCGGCCTGCTGTTCGCCCTCGGCTTCCTTCACCTGGCGATAGGCGGCGACATCGGCCTGCATCTGTTGCTCGATGCGGACCTGTTCGACGGTGGCCTGCTTGCCGATGATGGCGCGTTCCTTCTCGCGGTCGGCCGTCGCCTTCACTTCAACAGTGATGACGCCCTGCTCGGCAACCATGCGGGACTGTTCGGCCTCAAGCTGCAGGGCTTCGCGTGTCGCGCGGCGCTGCTCGGCATCGGCGATGGCGATGAGCTTTTCGCGCGTGGCGATTTCTGAAGCGCGCTCACGCTCGATCTTGGCGATCTGGCCGGCGCGCTCGCGTTCCTGGTTGGCGACTTCGACGACCTTGTTCTGCTCGACCTGCTTGAGCATAACGGCCTGCTCAGACTCAACCCGCGCGATGCCGGCAAGCTTGCTCTGCTCGGCGGCAAAGGCGGCGGAGCGCTGCTCGCTGGCAGACTTGGCGATCGACTTTTCGGCCTCGGCATCGGCCTTGGCGCGGGCCTCGATGACCTGCTGCGCCGCGACCTGCTGGGCGGTCGTCACGTTCTGCTGGGTCACCTTCATCTCGGCGCTCTGGACCATCTCGTTGCGGAGCACGCGCTGGGCCTGCACCTGTTTGGTGATGGTGGCGGCGCCCTGCGCATCAAAGACGTTCTGCTCGGGCTTCATGGCCGTGAGGGGGGCCTGGTCGAGCTTGCTGATCGAAACGCTCTCGAGCGTGAGGCCGTTGGCCTTGAGGTCGTCTTTCACGCTGTCTTGCACGCCCTTGGCGAACTCGGCCCGCTTGGCGTTGAGGTCTTCAAGGGTTTGCGTCGCGGCGACGTTGCGGAGCACGCTCACGAGCTTCTCCATCACGAGTTCGCGAACGGCCGACGGGTCGCTCGACATGCTGCCGAGGCTGGTAGCGGCAAGCATGACGCTCTCGGGGTCTTTCTGCACGCGACAGAAGAAGTTGGCCAGGACATCAGCGCGGAGGTAGTCGCCGGTAATAAGGGCGTCGGGGCCGGTGCGCTCAACTTCGATCTTGAAGGTCTTGAGCGACACGTCGTTCACTTCGTGCACGACGGGGATGACGATGGCACCGCCGTCGATCACGCACTTGCGACCGCCGACGCCGGTGCGGACAAAGGCCTGGTCGGCGCTGGTCTTGCGGTAGAGCCGGGTGATGATGACGAGTATGGCGAAGACCAGCGTGACGGCACCGCCGAAGACGGAGATCATGAGCTTGCTGGTTTGGGGCAGGCGTGCATCGGTGATGAAGAAGGGAGCGACGACGAGGACGACGCCGACGATGACGCCGACGACGAGCATGAGGGTGAGAGAACCACGGTTTGAATGACTGCGTTCCATAGGTGGGCTTCCTTGTCTGAGAACTGTCTTATCGCGCACACCGGGCACACCAGCGTCCCGGGGAAAGTCTGAGGCACGTTGCGTTGACTGAATCCTGCCAGCCGCATGGTTTGCGTCCGCGCCGAGTTGCTTATCCTGGCTGCTCGGTGCTTGCCAGGCTCGTGCGAGCCGAGCCCGTAATGGGGAGATCGGGAAGTCGCTCAACGATGAAGCGCTCGGTGACGGCGTCGTAACTTTGGAGCATGACGCGCGTGCCGCGGGCCAGGGTCGCGGCGCCGGGAAGGACGCAGCAGGCCAGGTCGCGAAGGTTACCTTCGCTGTCGACGAGGCGAGCCACACCACCGGCCGGCGTGACCTCATGAATCACTTCGGCGTGTTCGGTGACGAGAGCCTCGGTAGCGACGGCGTAGGACTCGATGGACGGCAGTGCGCGGGCGAGGCCGCTGGCCAGAAGGTTCGTGCCCAGCACCGCGGCAACGGCAGAGGTGGCCATCTTGGCGACCAGTGACCACTTGAGTGCGACCAGACCGAGCGCCAAGCCCGTGATGCCCCACACCAGGCAGACACTGACGATGACGATGGCGAAAGGAACCTTGCCGATGCCAAAGAAACTCAGGAAGCCGTGGAGGATGCCGCCTCCGAACGCATCGGCGTGGGCGGGCGCATCGACGTGTGGCCCGGTGTGCAAGTCGACATGGACGGCATGATCGCCCATAGGCAAGCCGATGCACATTGACAAAACCAGCAGCACCGCGACAACGAGGGGGAGCAAGAACGTGAGATTGTCAGCCGTGAGCAGTTCCATTGGTGAATGCCCTTTCTGAACCAGCCAGATCCGACTTATAGGACCATGCCGCCAACTTTTTTACTTCGCTATTCTCTTTCTATCGAGTTCGATTTCATCTGTTTTTCCAGCGACTTACACCGTGTTTTCATGCGAGTGGCCAAATGATACGCTCCCCTATTCACGCATCCACTCGACCCCGCCTAACACCCGTACAAACCGTTCTCTGGCAGATGATTTGGGTCCCGATCGGCGCGATCAATCGGCGGGGAGCGTGTGATGCGTGATCGAGCGCGATTTGCGAGGCCGCTTGGAGTTCGCGGTCCTTATGCTCTCGTGACGTTGAACCCTCCCGAGATCATTTCGACCTCGACAACCATGAGTACCCGGCCCACGCTCGAACTCATCCGGCGCGCGGTGGTTGCCGCGGCGGTGGTGACGCGGGCTGTACAGTCGCGGCTGGCGGCGGCGGATCGGTTTTCAAAACTCGATGAGTCACCGGTGACGATTGCGGATCTGGCGGCGCAGGCGGTGGTCGTGCACGCGCTCACGCGGGCACTCGGGACTCGGTTTGCGATTGTGGGCGAGGAATCGTCGGCGATGCTGCGGGCGGGGCCGGCCTCGTTGCGGGCCGCGACGGTGGCGGCGGCAAGATTGGGGTGGAGTGTTGCCGGGGGGGATGGCCGTGGCGGTTGTGCGACCGAGGGGCCCGGGCCGACGGAGGATGAGATGCTGGCGGCGATTGATCTGGGCGCGGCGGCACCGCCGGATGGAGCAGGGTCGTTCTTTACACTTGACCCGATCGATGGAACCAAGGGGTTCATCCGCGGGCATCAATATGCGGTGTGCCTGGCGTTTATCGAACGCGGGCAGCCGACCATGGCGGCGCTGGCGTGCCCGAACCTGAGCGCGAATTTCTTACAGCCGTTCACTTTGCCCGATGCGGTGGGCACGCTGTTCCTGGCTGAGGCGGTGGCGGGGCATGAGGCCATGAGCGCCGCTGCGCCCGGGCCGCCGGGGCTGCGAGCGTTCATGGCGACGTGCGAGGCGGATGCGCCGCTACACAAACTTGCGCCCGCCGCCCGCGAGGCGGGCGCGCCACTGCGGTTTTGCCAGTCGTTTGACCCGGCGCACTCTGATCACTCCACAACGGCGCGGCTGATCGAACGGCTTCGGGCCCGCGGCGTGCAGGCTGAGCGGCCCGCACAACTCGATAGCCAGGCGAAGTATGGGGTGCTGGCCCGCAATCAGGCCGACGTGCTGGTGCGGCGGCCGCAGACGCTGCGGCGCGATTACATCTGGGATGTTGCGCCGGGGGCGCTGATCGCGCAGGCGGCGGGTTTCAAAGTGACCGACTCGGCGGGCGCGGCCCTCGACTTCACGCATGGCACGACGCTGAAACTCAACGATGGGATTCTGGCAGCCCGCCCGGCGGACCACACGCGGATTCTGGCAGAGCTGTCGGTGCTGCCGCGGCCGGGGATGGGACGAACGGCGGCGCGGGGCGGGGGAATACTGCCGGGGGCACCGGCTTCGTCGTCTTAAGAGCGCAGCGGCTGGCGCCGAGCCACGGGCCGCATACACCTTTCAGACTCCAAACCGATGGCCCGGAGGCTCGAGTTTGGCGATGTGGCCCTTTTCCATTCGTTGCCGATTGCCTGCCCTTCGCGGCTGATGGCCAGCCACTTCCCTCATTGGCACCTACCCTCATCCCCCTATGGACCTCGACAAACGCCAACAAGAAATTCAGGAAGGCAAGGGCCTCACTGAGTCGCGCCTGAACACCGACTTCATCGACTTCCTCAAGAAGTGGTCGAGCCCGATCCTGCTCATCATCGCCGTGGTGGCGATGGGGTTCCTCGCGTACCGCAAGTACAACGAGTATCGCGCCGGCAAGCTTGATGCCGCGTGGATTGAACTCAACAGCGCGCTCGTCTCGGACAACGCCGCATCGCTCGTGGCTGTCGCGGATGATCACGCGGGCATGGCAGGCATTCCGCTCGTCGCGCGTCTTCGCGCTGGTGACATCTATCGCCTTGCCGCCGTCACGGGGGTGCTCAAGCTGAACGATGAGGGCAAGCCCGCCACGCCCGATGACGTGCTCAACGCCGATCAACGCAACTCGATGCTCGACAAGGCCGACGAGCAGTTCAAGAAGGTCGTGGAGATCGCGGGGACCGACCCGGCCCAGGCGCTGCACAGCGTGCCCGCGCTCTTCCGATTGGCGGCCGTCGCCGAGCAGCGCGAACAGTGGGACGCCGCCAAGGGCTATTACGAGCGTGCCGCGTCGATCGCGGATTCGGCCCGGTTTGCGACTCTTGCCGCAGCAGCGAAGACTTCGATCGACACGATGAACGACTTCAAGGCACCGGCAACGCTGCTGCCTGAGGCGCAGGTCGTGACCAAGCCGATCGCGATCGTTCCGCCCACGCCCGGCATCAGCAGCCCGCTCCTTCCCGGCAGCACCCCGCTTGTGCCCATGCCGATCGCCCCGCCGTCGCTCACGCCCAGTTCGTCGTTCCCGGGGACGGGGTTCCCGATGCCGTCGATCATCCCACCTCCGGCGCAGCCCGTAACGCCGCCGACTGACCCGAAGCCCGAAGAGGTCAAGCCCGGTGAACCGAAGCCTGCGGAGCCCGCACCGGCCGAGACGCCCAAGCCTGCGGAGCCCAAGCCCGCCGAGACGCCCAAGCCCGCAGAACCGCCCAAGCCCGCAGAACCGCCCAAGTAAGCCGCCCCCACCGTGCCAAGCAAGCGTTCAAGACACACCACCGGCCGGGCGATGCGGCCCGGCGCGCCGCCGGGCCCGCTCATCGCCAAGGGCGGTCAGGTTGATCCTGCCGCGTTGTTCCGTGCAGCGAAAGCCGCGGCGATATCGAAGGCGGGCAAGCCATCAACTCAATCCGTTGACGTGGTCGCGCCAGCCGCGCCGGTCGCGCGAGTCGAACCGGTCGCGCCGGTGGCACCAGTCGCTCCGCCGTCCGAAACCGATCTCGATCTCGACACGCCCGATGGTGATGATGATCTGTTGCCGCTCGATGCGACTGAGCAGGCACCGATCGCGCCAACCATTGCTGCGCCCGCTCCGCCCCAGCGCGTGGCGTTCACGCTGCAGCACGATCTTTCCAAGCGGCTGGACAAGTATCTCTGCGACCGCATCACGTTCATGAGCCGCTCGAAGCTGCAAGCGCTCATCGAGGCCGGCGGGGTCACGGTGAACGGACGGGTCGCCAAATCGTCGAGCGTTCTTCACGCCGGCGACAAGGTCGAGGTGCTCATTCCGCCACCGCCGAGTGAGGACTTTGAGCCGCAGGACATTCCCCTCGATGTGCTCTATGAAGATGCGCACATGATCGTGCTGAACAAGGATGCGGGCATCATCGTGCACCCCGCCCGCACCCACACCCACGGCACACTCATCAACGCCCTGGCGTTCCACTTCCGCAACCGATCCGCGACCGGAGGCGGGCTCTCGAGCGTGGGCAAGCAGTTTGCGCGGCCGGGCGTCGTCCACCGGCTTGATCGCCACACCAGCGGGTGCATTGTCTTCGCCAAGACCGAGCAGGCGCACGGACACCTCGCGGGGCAGTTCATGCACCGCACGGCCAACAAGCGCTACGTCGCCATCGCGCACGGGCACCTTGCGCCGCCTATTGATGTGATCGACCTTCCGCTCGGCCCCCACCCTTCGCGCACCAAGGGCTATCGCGAGATGCAGGTGGTGCGGCATGATCATCTTGGCCGGCCGGCGCTCACGGTGTATCGCACGCTTGAGATGTATGGCTCGAGCGAGCAGAAGCACTGGCCCGATGCCGGCGCGGTGCCGGCGGGTGCATCGCTGGCCGAGGTTGAACTCAAGACCGGCCGCACGCACCAGATTCGCGTGCACTTTGCGCACCAGGGCTTTCCGCTGGTGGGCGATGACATGTACGGCGGCAGGCCGCTCGACCTCCTCGGTGTGGCCGCCGCGACCAAAACGAAGAGCCCAAAGACAACGGCCAAGAAATCCGCCAAGCATGCAGCCTGCCAGCCCGTGGGCACCTTTGCGCGCCAGGCCCTGCACGCAGCGCTGCTTGAGATTCGCCACCCGGTGAGCAACCAGCCGATGCGCTTTGTCGCGCCGCTCCCGCCCGATCTGCGGGCGCTCATCACCACCCTCCGAACCTATGGCGCGACCCCGCACCAGTTGCCGGGCACGATCCTCACCATGGACGAGTTGCTGGCTTGAGGTTGGCTGTGTGCACGCGGCTTTAGCGGCTCAGATCAAGCACGCCCGTGCCGGAGAACGACGCTTCGGGCTGGCTGATGCCGGAGTCAAACAAGATCTCGGAGATCGGGCCCGGCTCGGAATAGACGATCCGGCCCGAGAGCGTGTACTCAAACAGGCCGCGGCCGGTGCCTTCGGGGAGGGCTGAGGCGGGGATCGAGGCGGGAATCGTGAATCGCTGGGCGCCGCTGCCGGGGAGCGTGGCCAGCGGCATCCGCTCCCCGGTGAAGACGGTTTTGCCGCCGAGCATGAGCGAGTAGGTCGCTCGCTTGAGGGGGAGTGGGTCGATGCCCGAGTTCTCACCCCTCACGGTGAATATCGCTACAACACCGTCCTGGGTTCGCTCGCCAAGCGTGACGCCCTCGACCTTCAGGCCGGGGGCCGAGGTGGTTGAACATCCACCGAGCAAGGCCGCCGAGACAAGACCGGAGGCAGCGATGCCAGCGCGGGCCAACTGACCGATCGAACCCATCTGGAGGCTGAGGCTCATTTGCATGCTCGGAGCGTATCCGCCCACTTCCGGGCATGGGGCAAGGCTGGCGATCGGCTGGAGGGGCCGGAGGATCGTCGCCCGGGTCGCAATTCTGGGACTTCCCCCGATTTGAAGGTTTCATACCGGCAAAAACCCTCTCTGCGAGCACGACTTCGGACAGTTCCACCGGCACAACGCTCGAAATGTGGTAAACTCAGCGATATGAGCAATCAGCAACCGACCGGGCAATCATCGCCCGCGAGATCGGTGCCATCTCAGCCCGGAGGGACGGCGATTCCTGCCAAGCGCGGGGTTTGTCTGCTGGTTCATGCGCGTGACCAGTGCCCGCCCGCCAAACTCACCGAGTCGCTGGTGCGGCATGGGGCGGCGATTGTCTTGTGCGTGGATGCGCACACGGTGCTGGCGCACGCGTGCCGGATCAATCGAGGACAACCTATCGACGGGGAGGATGGAGCCGGCGCGGCTTCGTCGGCGCCCGCTTCGCTACCGACAACTCAACCTCCATCGCGGGCCGTGGTGGTGATTCTGGTTGAGCCGCGGTCGCTGGGTGATTTGCCGCTGCTGGCCGACCTTGCCGATGCGCTGCAACGCTACGCACCGCGCTCGACGCTGTGGTTCTTTGAGGACGGCGCGAGCAAGCAGCCGCTGCGGATGGTGACGAGTGCAGATTTGAGTGCGTGGACGGCGAGTGCAGCTCAAGCGGCAGCCGGGACTGCCCCAACCGCGCCGCCCGTGACCCGCGGCGTGGCGCCATCGAGTTTCGTGGTGCCGGTGCGCACGCCGATTCGCAGCGCTGGTTCCGGCGTGGCCGGCGGCGGATTTGCGGGCCTGACGAGCGCTGGTGAACGGGCCGGTGGGGGAACGCCGCGACTGCGGCTGGTGGAGCCTGATGAATCGGGCGTGCGGCCTGCGCCAACGGGGGCGGGCGCCGTTCAACCCGGAGGAGCGCTGCCGGCGGATGGTGAAATGCCGTACGTCGAACCCGCGCCCGCGCCGCACTTGCTCACGGCGGAAGAACTCTCAATGCTGCTGGGCGACCCCGAGGGGTTTGGCGAAGAGCCGTTGCCTGAGGCGGATGGATCGAGCTCGCCGAAGCCACCGGCGGGAGGAAGCCCCGCCGCATGATCAAGCACTCTGCTGCTATTTCGTTTGGGACGGGCCCGGGAAGCGGCGGTCACTCCGACGACGCGACGCCCCGCTCCAGCGCGCGGGGGGGGCCGGACGGGCCGTGGCGGGCCATCACGGTGGGCCGGACCGGGCTTGAGCAGACGCTGCGGCGCGAAAGCGGGATCGAACTTATTCGTGCGCGTTCGACGTTTGAGGCGGTGGGCGAACTGAGTGATGCGCTCGAGAGCGATGCGCAGGCCACGGAAGCCAACGCTGGCGCGGCCCCGGCGCTCCGCTGTGTGGTGCTGGTAGCGCACGAGTGCGCGGCCGACGAAATCGCGGGTTCCTTTGTTGCAGCCATGAAGTCGATGCAGCCACACGTGGCGGTGCTGCTGGTGGCGCGGGCTGATGGCACAGCGTCGGACATGGCGAGAGCGGCGTTTGATGCTGTCATTACGGCCGAGACCTCGCCCGATGATGTGCGCAGGGTCGCGGCGTCGGTGCTGAACACTTCGGCCCCCGGGCTTGTGCAGGTGAAGCCCGCCAGCGCGGCGCGCGATGAAGCGGCGCGGCAGCAGGCGACTGAATCCGCGGCGGCGGTCGCGGGCGCGGCGTGGGTGCCGGCGGGTGGGCCGGTAGGTGGGCCGTCAAGTTCGGCTCGCGCCGAGGCAGGCCGGCAGGAGCCGGCGGGAACCGGCGAGAAGAAACACGACGCGCCACTGATTGGCCAGAGTGATCGCTCCGGACGGATTGACTGGTCGGCGCAAAGCCAAGGCCCGGATCGTGCTCCGGCCGCTGTCGAACGCACACATGGCGGAGGCATGCCGGGCGGAGGCATGCCGGGCGGAGTTGGACCGGACGGAGCTCTGCCGGGCGATGCCCCGCTGCTGGCGGCGCTGCTGGCCGGTCGCGATGTAGTGCTGGCAGCGCTCGAGGTGCTGCGGGCCCGCACCGGCGATGCGTCGGTCACGTTCGCGCCCGCCGAGGCCTCGGCACCGCCGCCGGTGGCTGGCTTGGGCGAATCGCTTGAGCCGGTGGTGCACAGCGGAACGCTGTTTGGATACCTGCGTTTCAGTTCGCACGGCGCAGCGCGGGGCGACCGGGTCGTCGCGGCCTCGTGGCTTTCGATGTACTTTGCGCTTCAGGCTCAGCAGAAGGCGCTGCGCACGGCGGCAATGGTGGACGACCTGACGGGCGCGTATAACCGGCGGTACTTTGAGCACTTCATGTCGGCCGCGCTGGCGCAGGCGCAGCGCGAGCGTCACACGCTGACGCTGCTGGTGTTTGATCTCGACGGGTTCAAGGGTTTTAATGACCGCTTCGGGCACGCGGCGGGCGATGAGATTCTGCGTGAGACGGTGGCGCTGCTTAAGTCGGTGATTCGGCCCGCAGACAAGGTCTGCCGCATCGGCGGTGATGAGTTTGCCGTGATCTTCTATGAGCCAACGGGCCCGCGCGATATCGGCAGCAAGCCGCCCGAGGATGTCACCATCATCGCCAAGCGCTTTCAACAACAGGTTCGCGCCCACCGCTTTCCGAAACTGGGCGGCTCGGCCCCCGGCGCCCTCACCATCAGCGGCGGCCTGGCGACGTTTCCGTGGGACGGTCGCACGGCAACTGAGTTGCTGGCGCACGCCGACAACCTGGCGCTGGCCGCCAAGCGCGACGGGAAGAACGCGATTCGGATCGGGCCGGATGGCTCGTCACGGAGTTCGAGTTATGGCGCGCCGGCTACGTGAGTGGCCGACCCGGCCCGGCGCGAGATCTTCAACGTGTCAGGCGCTCACGGTGGTGGTGCCGTTCTCGTCAGACCCGATGGGCACGCGATGGGTTGGTAACTGGCGACTGCGGTAAATGGCGGGGCGCACCATTTCTGAGGCTTCGGCAGCGTGTGCATCGGCCTGCTTGCTGGAGAGGCGCGTGCTCGCCGTGAACCCCACGGCGACGACGAAAGCCGTGGCGATGGCGGCGGCAAACACGCTCACGGCGGGCGATGTGGCGGCTGGTGTGACTGAATAGCGTGACATGTCTGGTTCCTCGCGGACTGGGGGGACGGGCGACAAGCGAAGCAGGGGCGCGGTGTGCGCAGGGGACCGCGCCCGTGACTGGGACGGCGGAAGGGTCTAAGGGAGTTGCGGCGAAAGCAACGGCCTCGCCCGGCCGGCGCTGGTGTGCGACGGTCGGCACGATCGTGCCTGCTGGTGCGCCTGTTCTTCGC
>Ga0105044_10009165_pt1 | contig 13563 bp, 11 predicted proteins | sample MAT01_FD_78092 | JGI IMG/M metagenome (GOLD analysis project Ga0105044, IMG submission 78092) | Freshwater microbial communities from Lake Fryxell liftoff mats and glacier meltwater in Antarctica - MAT-01 | ecosystem: Environmental > Aquatic > Freshwater > Ice > Liftoff microbial mat | place...
CGAGACCGCCGACTGGGCCACCTGCACCCAGTGCGGAGGCCCCATCGGCGAGGCCCGGCTCGAAGCCATCCCCAGCACCGACCGGTGCGTCACTTGCAAGGCCAACTCGAACTCCTGGTGACCCCGGCCGGGCGGTGGGCCCCGACGCCGGCCCCGCCGCTCGACGACGAGATCGGTCAGTCGGTGCGCTCGAGCACGACCACCGGGATCACCCGGTCGGTCGCCTTCTCGTAGTCCTTGAAGCCCGGCATCAGATCGGCCTGGGCGGCGAAGAGGCGATCGCGCTCGTCCCCCTCGACGACCGTCGCCGTGGCGGCGTAGGTCTCCTCGCCGATCTCGACCTTCACCGTCGGGTTGGCCCGCACGTTGTGGTACCAGTCCGGGTTGGTCGGGGCGCCCGCCTTCGACGCGATGACGACGACCCGGCCGCCGTCGGCGGTGTAGACGAGCGGGTTCACCCGCTCCTGGCCCGACCTCGCACCGGTGGTGGTGAGCAGCACCATGGGCGCCCCCTCGAACGGTGGTCCGACCTTGCCGCCGTTGGCGCGGAACTCGGCGATGATCCTGGCGTTGAAGTTGTTGGGGTCGGGGGCGGTCGTGGTGTCCGACATGGGTTGCTCCTGGGTCGGTGGGCGATGAGCGGGGTCACGCTACCGGCGTGGTGGCGCGGTGACCGAGAGGCGATTCCGAAGCCATCTCACCGATCACGAGCGGAGGCGAGGACGGCCGGTGAGAAATCGGTCGCCATCCGAGGGGGAGCCGTCCGATGCTGGTTGACTCAGGGCCATGACCGACGGAGCGATGACCAAAGCGGAGCGCGATGCGTTCCTGCGTGACGTGCACGTGGCGATCGTGGCGATCGACGAGCCGGGTCGGGGTCCGCTCGCCATGCCGATCTGGTACCTGGTCGACGACGACGGTGCCGTGCTGCTCAGCATGGACGGCGGGTCGCTCAAGGCCCGGCTCGTCGCCGCCGCCGGCCGGGCGACGCTCACCGTGCAGACCGAGGTGCCGCCGTACCGGTACGTGAGCATCGAGGGTCCGGCATCCATCGGCCCGGCGACCCACGACCCCCTCGAGCTCGCTTCTCGGTACCTCGGCCCCAAGCTCGGCCAGTGGTATGTCGACGCCAACCCGACCACCGAGGACACCGTCACCGTGCGGATCCACCCGGAGCACTGGCGCACCTACGACTTCGCCAAGATGTTGTGACCGTCTCCCCCCGCTGCCCCTGCGGAACCGGCCTGGCCTACGACCGGTGCTGCGGCCCGCTCCACCGCGGCGAACGCCCGGCGGTCACCGCCGAGCAGGTGATGCGGGCCCGCTACAGCGCGTACGCCGTCGGTGACGCCGGCTACGTGCTCCGGAGCTGGTCGGCCGACGAGCGGCCGTCCCAGGTCGGCATCGAGCCGACGATCGAGTGGACCGGACTCACCATCGAGGCGATCACCGGTGGCGGCATGCTCGACACCGATGGCACCGTCACCTTCGAGGCCGCCCACCGCCGCGACGGCCACGACGGCGTCCTGCGCGAGACCAGCTGCTTCCGCCGCGAGGACCACCGCTGGGTGTACGTCGGACCCGACGCCCGCTGAACGCGAGCGGTCTTCCGCCGAGCGCAGCCGCGGCCGCAACCTCAGCCCCGTGACCGGATCCTGGCGATCGCCTCGCGCGCCCGTCGCACCGCGTTGCGCTTCGCCTGCACCGACGAGACCTCGCGGGCGCTGAGGTTCATGAGGTAGCGACCGGTGCCGTCGGGTTCCGGGGTGACCGTGTCGGGATCGGGCGCGACGTCCTGGGCGTCGGGACCCGGCGCGGGCATCTCGGGCTGGGCACCGAAGAACGGGTCGGCCGACCGAGCGAGACGCTCGCGGTCGGCGGGGGTGTCCGCCGTGGCCTTGCGGAGGGTCACGAAGAACTCGTAGTGGCCGTACTCGGTGGTGGAGAAGCGCACGATCTCGAAGGTGATCAGCCCGAGCCGGACGAAGGTCTGGAAGAGCGCCAGGAACGAGTCGGGGGTGAAGACGCTGCAATGGACGTCGACGTAGCCGCCCCGGCCGAGTTGGGCCCGGGCCCGCTCGAGCGCGAACGCATCGGGATCGTCGACGTCGGTGCGCCGGACCTCGGTGAGGTCGAGCCCCTCCCACACCGCCTGGGCGTCGACGGCCCCGACGAAGAGCGACTCGTGACCGAACGTCTGCTGGAAGCTGGGGGTCTGGCGACCCTGGAGCATCGCGTCGATCAGCTCGGCGGCGGTGGTCTCGGGTCGGTTCACATCGAAGGTGAACCGACGATCGGGCACGACGAGGACGACGATGCCGCCATCGCGCAGGATCTCGCCGATCTGGGCCAGCCACCCGATCGGATCGGGGATGTGCTCGATGACGTGCGACGCGATCACGAAGTCGACCGGGGCGGTGTCACCCAGCGCGTCGGCGAGCGACATGCCCGGCTGCCACACGTGGTCGACGGGGACGAGACCCGCGACCTGGGGGCCAGAATCGGGGTTGTCGGCGTACTTGGCGGCCAAGTCGTCGCTGCTGGCGTGGTCCAGGTACGTGACGTTGGGGTGGTCACGCGGGAGCCGGGGGTTGTAGAGGGCGCCGATCTCGATGCCGTGCATCGTGTCGAGATCGATGAGCTCACCGATCTTGAGGTCGGGACTGACGGGCATCGCGGCGAGGGCTCCGTTCTGGACGCTCGATCGAGCGGACGTGGCGCACCACGGTGCCACATCGGCGCCACTGGGTGGTGCCGACGTCGACGCCCGGCCACGCCCCGACCGACGGCGCGCCGACCTCCCGAGCCGCGTCTCGCGACCAGCCGGACGCGGGTCCAGCGGAGCCGAGCCGATCAGGCCGGGCGGACACCGGTCGCGGTCGGGAGCGCCACGTCGATCTCGGTGAAGCGCACCGAGCCGCCGAGGCGCGGCTCGCCGTACGCCGTGGTGGTGGCGACGATCTGCAGCGTGAGCGAGGTCCCCGGCTTCACGGTGAAGGCCACGACCTCGAGCGGGAGGGTGAGCTCGTGCGCGGTGCCGTCGAGGACCAGCGGGATCGGGGTGATCTGGTTGCCGAGCACCAGACCGGTCTCGTCGTCGACGAGTTGCGCGAAGGCACGCGTCGGTCGCTCGCCGGCGGGGATCGTCCCCGTGTAGGTCAGCGTCAGGCGGGGCGCGCCGAGGACCAGGCGCGGCGATCCGGCCGGAGCGGGGATGGGGACCGCGACCGCGTTGGTCGCCGGCGCTGGGGTGATCGGCCCCACCAGCCGTCCCAGCAGATCGGTGTTGCCCTCGGGGATCGCGGTGGGTCCCGCTCCCCCGCCCGCCACCAGCTCCAGGTTCCCCGAGCCGTTGGCGGTGATGGGCTCGCCCTCGGCGGTCGGGTAGTCGTCGGCGACGTAGTGGATGCCGTCCTGGTCGAGGAGGTCGAACCGGGCTCCCGTGTCGATCGACTCGTCGTTCTTCACGTAGCGGTCGAGCCACGAGATGATCGCGGTTTGCATGCGGGCCGGATCGCCGGGATCGGTGAGGCACACCCCGTGCCCACCGCAGAACCAGTACATGGCGGTGGGCACGCCGTTGTCCCGGAGCATCCGGTAGTTCGTGATGTCCTCGTCAAGGGTGAAGAGGGTGTCGACCGTGCCAGCCACGAACAGGGTCGGCACGGTGATGTCACCGACGAGCTCCGCCGGGCCGCGGTCGAGGAACCAGGCCTCGTCCTCATCGCTCAGGACGCCGGTCGCCGTGGCCGACTGGTTGGCGCTCTTCACGTGGGGGTCGACGGTGGCCGTGGCGCTGACCCCCGACAGGATCGTGGCCCACCCCGCCTTGAACGTCTGGTCCTTGTAGAGGCTGGTGCCCAGCGAGTGCCACGCGACGACGGGCACCAGCGCGTCGACCCGGCAGTCGATGGCCGCGGTGACGAGCTGGATGCCACCGCCATAGGAGCCGCCCACCATCCCCGAGGTGGGGTCGCCAGGGGCATCGAGCGCCGCGTCGGGCTGCGCCGCCAGCCAGCTCACGAGCTGCTGGACGTCGCGCGCCTCGACATCGACCGAGTTGACCTGGGCGATCCCGCCGGACTTCCCGAAGCCACGCGGATCCCAGGTGAGGACGTTGTACCCGGAACGGTGCAGCGACGAGATGTTGAGCGCGCCCAGCACGCCGACGGCCTCGACGTTGGTGTCGCCGGGCAGCCCCCAGCCGGGGCCCATGAGCACGGTGGGCTGCGGCGCGGCGGCCGACGCGCTTCCGACCGGGAACCAGTGGATGCGGATGACCGTGCCATCGAACGAGGTGAGGTCGAGGTCGCCGGGCACGTCGGGCACGGCCACGGCGGTGACCGGTTCGGTGGCCGGGGTTTCGCAGGGTGGTGCTCCACCGTCCGCCTCATCTCCCGCACCGGCGGTCGAGCCTGGCGCGGTCGACCCCGACGCGGCGCCCGGCGGGTCGGTCGTCGAGGCGGCGCTGCAGGCACCGACCAGGACGAGCACGGCGGCCAGACCGGCCGGCGCCAGCAGCCGGCCCCTGGATCGGAGCGGCGCGGTGTCGGTTTCTCGGATCATCGTGGCCCCCGGGCGCGACGCGGCGGCGTGGTTCGCCGCGCTCCATTTCAACGATCACTGAAGCTAGTGACCTGCGTCGGTGAGCATCGGGAAGGGTGCGGCGGGCGATGGTCCTGGTCGACCGCACGGAGAGACCCGTACCGGGCGGTCACGATCCCGTGCGCGGCGTGCCGTCGAGGCCCAGGCACCGGGTGTCGAGCGGGCCCAGAAAGGCGCCGCCGGGGTCCGGGGCGGGGGCGATGGCGCAGGCGCTCACGGGTGGGGCAGCGGCGCCCCGTGGCGGTGGTTCGTCGTGCTCGTCGCCTGCTCCCGGCTCCACCGGCGCAGCTCGACGAAGCCATCGGCGACGGGACGACGGTCGTCGAGGTGCGTGCCCGCGCCAGCCACGGCGCGCCACAGCACCTCAGACGGCGTGCCGAGCACGCGCACCCGGTCCGGGCGGCGGACCCGCAGCCGATCCCCGAGCTCGACGTCGGACTCGTCGGCCGCGTGGCTCACCTCCAGCGACCCGCCGGTGGTGGCCGCGGCGAGGTGGGCCAGCACCACGTCGGTGGGATCGGCGTCGGCCTCGAGGCGCAGGACGACGCGCGGGAGGGCCACGCTGCGCAGCTCGTTGCGTTCGGCCGCCAGACCGCTCGGGTCCATCGCCGTCGCCAGGGCCGGCCAGGCCGAGCGGTAGCTGGCACGCGCCCGCTGGATCCGGTCGGCTGGGGGCTCGTCTCCGGGGTCGCTCCACGAGCAGAGGCTGGCGACGTACGCCGGGCCGCCCGCCTTGACCGCCGGGCCTACGGTGGAGCGCTTCCAGCCTCCGAAGGGCTGTCGCCCGACGATCGCTCCCGTCACCGATCGGTTCACGTAGGCGTTTCCCACCTCGACCTGATCGCACCAACGCGCCACCTCGTGCGGGTCGAGGCTGTGGATCCCGCCCGTGAGCCCGAACTCGGTGGCGTTCTGCAGCTCGATGGCGTGGTCGAGGTCGCGTGCCGCCAGCACCCCGAGCACGGGGCCGAAGCACTCGGTGCGGTGGAACCAGGAGCCGCTCCGCACCCCGACCTTGATGCCGGGCGTCCAGAGGTGGCCGGCGCCATCGAGCTGCTCGGGGCGCACCACCCATGCCTCGCCCGGCTCCAGCGTGGTGAGGGCGCGTGCGAGGTCGGCCCCGGGCGGTCGGATCAGCGGGCCGACATCGGTGGTGAGCTCCGAGGCGGGACCGACCCGCAAGGTCCGGGTGGCGTCGGCCAACTTGGCCAGGAAGACCCCTCCATCGAGCACCGACTGCTCGACGATGGCCAGGCTCGCCGCGGAGCACTTCTGTCCGGCGTGGCCGAACGCCGACCGGGTCAGATCACGCACCGCGAGGTCGAGGTCGGCCGCAGCGGTGACGACGATCGCGTTCTTCCCGGAGGTCTCGGCGTGGAGGCGCAGGTCGGGCCGCCACGACAGGAACAGCTCGGCGGTGGCGGCCGCACCGGTGAGGATCACGGCACCGACGCCCGCATGGGTGATGAGCGAACGGCCGACCTCGTCGTCGGGACAGGGCACGAACGGCACCAGCGATCGCGGCACCCCGGCCTCCCACAGGCTGCGCGCCAGCACCCAGGCGGTCGCCACCGTCTCCGGGGCGGGTTTGAGGATGGCCGCGCTGCTCGCGGCGAGTGCGCCCAGCACACCGCCGGCGGGGATGGCGTAGGGGAAGTTCCACGGCGGGGCGACCACCACGGGGCCGACCGGTCGGTGGGTGGCCCGGACCCGGTCGAGGGCCACGGCGTCGCGGGCGTAGGCACGGGCCATGTCGACCGCCTCGGACACCTCGACGTCGGCCTCGGCCACGGTCTTGCCCGCGTCGCGGACCATGGTGACGATGGCCTCGCCCCGGCGCTCGGCGAGGACCTCGGCAACCCGCTCCAGCACGACGGCGCGATCGCGAGTCGACCGCCCCGCCCAGGCCACCTGGGCGGCGGTCGCAGCAGCGACGGCGCGATCGACGATGGTCCGGTCCGCCAGCGCGTACCGGTACCAGCCGACCTCGGGTGCGGACGGGTCGATGCCGACACCCACCGGACCGTCCGGGATGCGCCCCGGTGCGACGGCGTCGTCTTCGGCGACGACGATCGGGAGGTCCTCGGAGCGGTCCGTCGCGCCGGGCGTCAGCAGCCGCCCGATCCAGGCCCGGTTGGCCGCCGTGGACCAATCGGTGTCGGGCTCGTTGGTGAACGCCTCGTCGAGCGAGAACCGCCGGAGCTCGGTCGAGCGGTCCTGGCCCCGCCGCGGCGTCGGGTCGACCGTGGGCCGGGCGCCGACGGCGGCGAGGAACCGGTCCCGCTGCTCGGCGAACGCAGCCGACCCCGGCACCAGGTCGACCTGGTGGCTCAGGAAGTTGCCTGGGCTGGTGTTCTCGTCCAGCCGGCGGACCAGGTAGGCGATGGCTGCGTCGAAGGTCTCGCGCCGCACCACGGGCGCGTACAGGGTCAGCCCGCCGACGAGCTCGCGCACCGCGTCGGCCTGGCCCGGGGCCATGCCCTCGAGCATCTCGATGTCGAGGCGGTCACCCGTCCCGAACCGCTCGGCCCGCACGATCCCCCACGCCACCTCGAACGTGTTGTGCGACGCGAGGCCCACCCGGAGCCCGTCGCCGCGATCGGTGGCGAGGGCGCGGTCGAGAAGTCGCTTGTAGGACGCGTCGACCTGCTCCTTCGAGTCGTACGTCGCGAGGGGCCAACCGTGCAGCTCGGCATCGACACGCTCCATCGCCAGGTTCGCCCCCTTGACCAGGCGCACCTTCACGATCCCCCCGCCCCGGGCCCGGCGGTCCGACGCCCACTGAGCGACGTCCTCCAGCGCGGCGTGGGACTCGGGGAGGTAGGCCTGGAGCACGATCCCCGCGTCGACCTCGTGCAGCTCGGGGTGGCGGAGCAGCCGCTCGAAGACGGCAAGGGTGAGCGCCAGGTCGCGGTGCTCCTCCATGTCGAGGTTCACGAACACGCGCGGCACCGACGCGTGGGCCCGCCGGTACAGCGGCACGAGGCGGTCGACGACCCGGTCCACGCTCGCGTCGAACGCCAGCGAGGACAGCTGCGCGCAGACCGAGCTGATCTTCACCGAGACGTAGTCGACGTCGGACCGGTCCATGCGGGCCTGCACCTCCTCGAGACGACGCTCGGCCTCGTCGTCGCCCAGGATCGCCTCGCCCAGGACGTTGACGTTGAGGCGGAACCCCGCCGAGCGGCGCTCGGCCGTGTGGCGGGCGAAGGCCGGGTCCTCCGCGGCGAGCACCACGGCCGCGCTCTCGCGGCGGAGACGCCACCGCACACCGGCGGCCACCAGCCTGGGCAGGACCGGACCCACGACGGCGGCGCTGCGGAGCAGGGTGCGGTCGACCGGACCCAGGAAGGCCGGGGTGCCGTCGTCGACCAGGAGCTGCCGCAGGCGCCGAACGGCACGGTCGGGATCGGCGATGCGGGCAACCTCGTCGGTGAGCACCATCGAGAACGCCATGCTGGCGCGGTCATCGACCAGGCGGGCGAGGCGGCGGGCCCGCCGCCGCGCCGACCGAGGCTCTCGATCGCGCGCCGTGGCGAGGAGCTCGGCGGCGAGGGCCACCGTCGCTGCGGCGTCGGCATGGTCACGCCGGTCGATCTCGACGCCGACGGGTTGGTCGCCGATGCCTCCCGACGCGAGGTCGATCGAGGCGACGCCGGGCGCGGGCCACGTGGGGTGGCGCGTGGTCATCGCCCGCCCGACGCGGCGAGCACCTGGTCGAGCTGGCCGATCGCCCACGTGAGATCGGCGGGGTCGGTGGTGAGCGGCGGCGCGAGCCGGAGGGTGTGGGTGTGGGTGTCCTTCACGAGGACCCCGCGTTCCATCAGCGATTCGCTGACCGACCGCGCGGTGCCCACGCTCGGCGCCAGGTCGATGCCGGCCCAGGCCCCGATGGTCCGCACGGCGTCGATCGCGTCGGCGTGGGCGGTTGCCAGGGCACCGAGATCGGTGACGAGCCGGACGCCGAGCGCCTCGGCGGCCCGCTGCGGCTCGCCGCTGCGGACCAGGGCGATGACCTCGCGGGCGATGGCGCACGCCAGCGGGTTGCCCCCGAACGTCGACCCGTGCGATCCGGGGTCGAGGGTGGCGATCACGTCCCGCCGTCCGACCACGGCCGAGATGGGCAGGATGCCGCCTCCGAGCGCCTTGCCCAGCAGGACCAGATCGGGGCGCACCCCTTCGTGGTCGCAGGCCAGCGTGGCGCCGGTGCGCCCGAGCCCCGACTGGATCTCGTCGGCCACGAGCAGCACACCCTCACGGTCGCAGAGCTCGCGCACCGCACGGAGGTACCCCGCGGGCGGCACGATCACCCCCGCCTCGCCCTGGACCGGCTCGAGCAGCACGGCGGCGGTCGTGTCGTCGATCGCGGCCCGCACCGCGCCGAGGTCGCCGAACGGCACGGACCGGAAGCCCGGGGTGAACGGACCGAAGCCGCGTCGGGCCTCGGGATCGGTCGAGAAGCCGACGATCGTGGTGGTGCGGCCGTGGAAGCACCCGTCCATCGTGATGATCGTCGCCCGGTCCTCGGGCACGCCCTTCACGTCGTAGGCCCAACGCCGGCTCACCTTGATGGCGCTCTCGACCGCCTCGGCCCCAGTGTTCATGGGGATCACCACGTCGAGGCCCACGAGCTCGGCCAGCTCGGCGCAGAACGGTCCGAGTTGGTCGTTCCCGAACGCCCGGCTGGTGAGGGTGAGCCGGTCGAGCTGAGCATGGGCGGCGGCCGTCAGGCGCGGGTTGGCGTGACCGAAGTTCACCGCGGAGTACGCCGCGAGGAGGTCGAGGTAGCGGCGCCCCGCGGCGTCGGTGACCCACGACCCCGCCCCCGTCGCCAGCGTGACGGGGAGCGGATGGTAGGTGTGCGCGGCGTGGCGGTCCTCGAGCTCTCGGGCGGTCGAGGTCATCTCGGCGGTCAGCGGAAGGGTCGTGGTCATGGCCGGATCTCCAGGGTGGTGCACTTCACGGACCCGCCGGCCTTCTGCAACTCGGAGGTGTCGACGAGAACCGGATCGAAGCCCCGCTCGGCGAGCTGGTCGGCAAGTCGGCGGGCCCCGGCGGCGAGCACCACGTTGCGGCCGTCGGAACAGGCGTTGAGGCCGAACGCCAGCGCGTCGTCCTCGCTGGCGATCACCGCGTCGCCGAACCGCTCGCGCAGCAACTCGCGGCTCGCGGGCGAGAAGGCGCCCGGGTGGTAGGCGATCGTCTCGTCGTCGAGCACGGCGAGCGCCGTATCGAGGTGGTACCAGCGGGGATCCACCAGCTCGAGCGACAGGACGGGTCGACCGGCGAAGGCCGCCACCTCGGCGTGGGCCCGGGGATCGGATCGGAAGCCCGACCCCGCCAGGATCACCTCACCGACGACGAGCAGGTCGCCCTCGCCCTCGTTCCACCAGCGGGCCTGCACGGCATCGAACCCGTGGGACCGGAACCACCCCATGTCCACGGCCTCCTCGCCGGTGCGCTCCGGGTGGCGGAAGCGGCTGACGAGCACCTTCCCGTCGACGACCAGCCCGGCGTTTGCGGCGAACACGAGGTCCGGGAGTCCCGCGACCGGGTCGAGGATGTCGACCCGGTGGCCGAGCCGCTCGTAGGCGGTCCGCACCGCCGCCCACTGGCGCAGGGCCAACGCCGGATCGACCGGGACGTCGAGGCACATCCACGGGTTGATCGCGTAGGTGACGTCGAAGTGCTCCGGCGGGCACATCAGGTAGTGGCGGGGCCGGGCGACCCGGACCCCTCGCGCCGACGCCCCCGCCGGGCCGGTGGTTCGGTCGGTGGTGGGAGCAGCGGTCACGGCGGGCGGGGCGACGAGAGACATGCCTGCACCGTCCCATGCGTTCACGCAGCACACAATGCACCAACGCTGCGAATAGGGTTGGAATCATGCTTCGTGATGACATCGACCGGCAGATCGTTGCGCTCCTGGTGGCCGACGGTCGCGCCACCTTCCATGCGCTCGGCGACGCCGTCGGCCTCTCGGCGCCCGCCGCAAAGCGGCGAGTGGACCGATTGGTCGCCGAGGGGACCATCACCGGGTTCACCGCGCTCGTCGATCCGGCCGCGGACGGCTCCACGCTCGAGGCGTTCGTCGAGCTCCACTGCCAGGGCGCCATCAGTCCCGAGTCGGTGGGCGCCATCGTGCGCCCCCACCACCAGGTCGTCGAGGCCTACACCGTCAGCGGCGCCGCCGACGCGCTGGTCCACCTGCGCTGTGCCGACGTCAACGACCTCGAGCGCACGCTCGAGCAGATGCGCGCCGACGGCCTCGTGGCCCGCACCAGCACCATCATCGTGCTGTCACGCCTCCTCGCCCGCTCGCACTGATCGGTCTCCCGACCGGTCCGCTTTTCGCCCGACCGCGGAAACCAAGACTAGATTCTCGTTCTGGTAACGCGCCGCACGGCCGGCCTCGTCGACCCACCAGGAGAACCCGCATGGGCATGCCCACCGACATCGGGATCATCGACACGATGATCGACTTCCCCCACGGCGACATGAAGGGGCTCTACAAGTTCATCACCGACCAGACCCGCGACGCGGAGTCCAAGGAGGAGTTCGAGTTCCCGGCCGAGTACATGTTCAAGGACGTGCCCGACAAGGGACTCCAGGGTGTCGAGGATCCGATCGCCGTGACCCTCGAGCAGATGGACCGGTGGGGCATCGCCAAGGGCATGGTGGGCGTCGGTGGCGTCGACAGCCCCGGCGAGCTCGCCATCGAGCGCTTCCCCGACCGCTTCATCGCGTCCGGCAACGCGGATCCCAACAAGGGCGTGGCGGGCACCAGGGAGATCCGCCGCCTCAAGGACGAGTGGGACATCCGCGCCGTCGGCGTGTTCCCCTCGGGCACGTTCCCCCAGGTCGCCATCAACGACCCGCTGATGTACCCGATCTACAACACCTGTGCGGAGCTCGGCATCGCCGTCTTCTGCTGCGCCGGCGTCCCCGGGCCCCGCCTCAAGATGGCTCCGCAGCGGGTCGAGCTGATCGACCAGGTCATGTACGACTTCCCGGAGCTGACCTTCGTGACCCGCCACGGCTGCGAGCCGTGGGAGGACCTCGCCGTGAAGCTCATGCTCAAGTGGCCCGGCCTGCACTACAGCACCTCGGCGTTCGCGCCCAAGCACTACCCCAAGGCGATCATCGACTACGCCAACACGCGCGGCGCGGACAAGATCATCTACGCCGGCTACTACCCCATGGGCCTCTCCCTCGAGCGCATCGTCACCGAGCTCCGCGACGTCGGGTTCAAGGACGAGGTCTGGCCCAAGTTCCTCCGCGGCAACGCCGCCCGCGTCCTCGGCCTCGACGACTGACGACATCTCACCGCTCACGAGCCGAATCGCGCCTCGAAGGACTCGAGCGGATAGGGCGTGTCTCGGATCGGCAAGTGGGGGACGCGGTGCGATCTCAGGACGGGACGAGCCAGCACCGCGCCGCGGTGATCATGGCTTCGATGCCCGCCGCGATGGTGGGGTCCTGAACCGGAGCGAAGTGCGGCGAGTGGTTGGAGGGGATGTCCTCGTTGACCCGGCCCTCGGCCAGCGCCTTGAAGAACCGGTCGGGGTCGCCGCCGCCGACGAACCAGAACACCGAGGGGAACCCGCCGCGGGTCCCGAAGATGCCGAAGTCCTCGCTCGCGGTCACCAGCGGCCCCTCGATCACCCGATCGGAGCCGAGGGCCTCGATCAGCGCGGCGCTGACGACGTCGGTGGCGGCGACATCGTTGCTGAGCATCGGGAACGAACCGAACGAGGTGATCTCCGGCGGCTTGGGAGCACCGGCCGCCGCCGCTTCGCCCTCGACGATGCGGGTGACGGCCTTGAGGACGCGCTCGCGGACCGGGGGGTCGAACGTGCGGATCGACAGTGTCATCGACGCCCGGTCCGAGATGATGTTCTCCTTGGTTCCGGCGTGGAGCGTGCCCACGGTGACCACGGCGGTCTCGGTGGCCGCGACCTCGCGCGACACGATGGTCTGCAGCCGCATCACCGTCGATGCGGCCATGACCACCGGATCCACGGATTGCTGGGGCGCCGAGCCGTGCGCGCCCCGCCCGTGCATGACGATCTTCAGGGCGTCGCTGGCCGACATGACCGGACCCGAGCGGTAGAGCACCCACCCGGCTGGCGCAGGGGCGACGTGCTGGCCCAGCGCGACATCAGGGGTCCCGAAGCGCTCGAACAGGCCGTCGTCGATCATGGCGGTGGCGCCGGCGCCCAGTTCCTCGGCCGGCTGCAGCAGGAGCATGACCGTGCCCTGCCACTCGTCCCGGTGGGTGGCGAGCAGGGTGGCCACTCCGATCATCCACGTCGCGTGCATGTCGTGGCCGCAGGCGTGGGCGACCGGGTGCTCCTTGCCATCCAGCCCGACCCCACGGACGGTGCTGGCATAGGGCAGACCGGTGTCCTCCTGCACCGGGAGGGCGTCGATGTCGGCGCGCAGGAGCACCATCGGCCCGGCGCCGTTCGCCAGGATCGCCACCACCCCGGTGGTGCCGACCTCGGTGGTCACGTCGTACCCGAGGCCCTCGAGTCGCTCGGCCAGGAGCTTGGCGGTCCGGTGCTCGCAGAACGACAGCTCGGGGTTGGCGTGCAGGTCCTCGTAGAGGGCCTTCAGGTCCGGGAGCAGCGCCGGGATGTCCTCGAGCATGGGTTCCTCCGCAGGTGACCGAGCCCGGTAGGCGGCCCGGTGGCCCACCGTAGGCCGTCGCCCGCCTGCTCGGGACGCCCAGCGGCCCGGACACGCGCGCCGCTCCCGGTCCCCGAGGCACGGGGATCCGGGAGCGGAGGCGGGGGGCCGGGAGGGTTCGCCGATCAGCGGGTGGTGCGGCGGCGCCGAGCGGCCACGGCGCCAGCCGAGCCGAGGAGCACGAGGGCGACGCCCACGGTCAACGCCGTCAGGATGCTGGCGCCGGTTCGGGGCAGGCTGCCCGTCGTCAGGTTCGTGGAGGTGGCCGCC
>Ga0105044_10009167_pt1 | contig 13561 bp, 13 predicted proteins | sample MAT01_FD_78092 | JGI IMG/M metagenome (GOLD analysis project Ga0105044, IMG submission 78092) | Freshwater microbial communities from Lake Fryxell liftoff mats and glacier meltwater in Antarctica - MAT-01 | ecosystem: Environmental > Aquatic > Freshwater > Ice > Liftoff microbial mat | place...
CGAAGCCAGATTTCGTCGATTTTGAAGGGTAATAGCTCTTCTATTGCCCGAGAAAGCGGCGGAATATGGATCGTCCAGGCGGATTTGCAGCCGATTTCCTTTAAGTCCGACAGGCTGCTAGTTCAAGCAGACGTGGCGTTTGCGACTGCGCTGAGGAAGTATGTAGCCCTGCCCTTTTGTGAACTTCCCTGATGCCCTGGCTTGAACTTCACCTGCGCCTAGCGGCGAGCGAGCACGCCAAGGTCGAAGCCGCTCTGGATGCGGTGGGCGCTCTCGCGCAAACGCTGACCGACGCGGAAGACAATCCGGTGCTGGAACCGGCACCCGGGGAGACGCCGCTGTGGCCACAGCTCAAGTTGCAGGCCTTGTTTGCGGCCGAGCGTGATCCGCTCGAGTTGTTGGTTGATTTGGACGGCCAACTGCCTGAAAACGTGTTGCGCAGTGCGCGCTTTGCGCGCCTGGACGACCGCGATTGGACGCGCGCGTGGATGGATCACTATAAGCCCATGCTTTTTGGCGAGCGGCTGTGGATTTATCCCACTACCATCGACCCGCCGCACGACCCGAACAGCGTGATCGTGCGCTTGGATCCGGGACTGGCCTTCGGCACCGGTACGCATCCGACGACCGCGCTGTGTTTGGCGTGGCTGGATGGGTTGGCTGTGCGCGGGCAATCAATATTCGACTACGGCTGCGGCTCGGGGATTCTGGCGGTGGCGGCACTCAAGCTCGGCGCCTCGCTTGCCTATGCTTTGGACAACGATCCACAAGCCCTGATCGCCAGCCGCGAAAATGCGCAGCGCAATGCGGTCGACGATCGCTTGCATGTGCTCAGCGCCAACGGTCCGATGCCGGCGCCGTGCGATCTGCTTTGCGCCAATATCTTGCTCAATCCCTTGATCGAGTTGCGCGAGCGCATTACCAGCACGCTCAAACCCGGCGGATCGGCCGCGTTCTCGGGCATGTTGAGCGGCCAGGAAGTTGAGTTCATGGCCTGTTATCGCGCCCATTTCGAGGATTTCATGGTCACGCAGTCGGAAGATTGGATTCGTATCACGGCCCGGCGCAAACGCTGAATTCGCAAAGCGGTGGAGTTTCCACTCACGGGCATTGGTGTCCAAGCCGCTATCCTTCGGCCGTATGTATACGCAATGCCATCAGTGCCTCACGGTCTATCGCCTGCACGCGCAGCAACTGGCGCGTGCACGTGGCAGTTTCCGTTGCGGCCATTGCGGCGAAGTCTTTGACGGGCTCGAACGCCTGATTGAACGTTTGCCGGATGAAGCCTTCCAGGAACTGCCGGACGAGGTAGCCAGCGCGACGCCGCTGGTATTGGCGATTCCGGCCATGCATCCGAAGCCACGGCAGCCCGCATTATTTGCAGTCGAGAACAGCACCGATACGCGCCGAGAGCCGCGGTTGCCAGGCGAATGGCTCGCGCTCGACCGAGCCGAGGCGCCCACACGCGCACCGGAGTTTGAGCGCAGCCGCCATGCGCGCATCTCGCCACGCAACGGTGAGCCGCAGCGACATACAAAAGCTGCGGCCACTGCTGGAAATGGACGCTGGTGGCTCGGAAGCGCATTGCTGGCACTCGCATTAAGCGCGCAAATCGCCTACGCCGAACGCGAACGCTTGCTCGAAGACGCGCGAGTACGCCCGCTGTTGGACCAGGCCTGCGCACGCTTGCATTGCAATCTGCCCTTGCGTTCGCAGATCGATTCGATCCGTCTACTTAGTCGCGAGATTCGGCCGCACCCGGAGGCGCCAAAGGCGCTGATGATCAGTGCGAGCATGGTCAACGAGGCCGCATTTACGCAGCGCTTCCCGATCGTCGAGGTCACGCTATCTGACTTGGGCGATCGCGCCATCGCGCAGCGGCGCTTCTTAGCCTCAGATTATCTGGCCGAGCGCGGAAGCGCCGAGCGCGGGTTTCCCGCGGGCGCGACCACGCCCTTGGTCTTCGAAGTTGCCGATCCGGGCCAGGAGGCCGTTACCTTCGAATTTCGCTTTCTGACGCCGACTCGGAATGTCGATCAAGATCACTGATGTGTTGGTTGATTGGATCCGCGACCGCATTCTCGGTTCGTCGGAAATTACAAGAATCAATTGACGAGCGAAGCTTTCTTGGAGGTATGCTGCCCCTCCGCCGTTTGATGACCGAAGACCCAAGCCGCCATTTGCGGCTCGGGCGCGTGTGCTGACGGGAAAGGATGAATCGATATGACCGTCGCGCCGCAGCTCAATCCAGACTCGCAACGCAATGAAGCAACCCTGCGCGATGCGACCGTGCGTGCGGTGCGTCGCTATTTGAGTGATCTGAATGGCAGCGAATGTCAGGACCTTTACGGCCTGATGTTGCGTCAGGTGGAGCTGCCGTTGCTGGAAGAAGCACTCAAGCATTGCAGCGGCAATATGACGCGCACGGCGGATCTGCTTGGCATCAATCGCGCCACCTTGCGCAAGAAACTCGCCGAGCACGGCATCAGCAACTGAACTGTTGAAGATGCGCGCTTTTGTGCGGCCGTGCGGGTCATGGCCAAGTTAGCGATCGCGGCCTCGTGCTCTATCACCTGCTTAAAACTGGTTTGCGTCGTCGTGCGCCCTCGCGCAGCATCGCCGCCATCTGAAAGCTAGGTCGCGCGCATGTCTCCATTTGATCGTTATCCGATTCGTCGCGCACTCATCAGCGTTTCTGACAAAACTGGTCTGATCGAACTTGCGCGCAGCTTGCATACACACCAGGTAGAAATCCTATCCACTGGCGGCAGCGCCAAGACACTGCGCGATGCGTCGATCCCGGTGATCGATGTCAGCCAGCACACGGGATTTCCGGAAATCATGGACGGGCGAGTCAAGACCTTGCATCCCAAGATTCACGGTGGATTGCTCAGCCGCGCTGGCGTCGACGATGCGGTAATGCAGGCACACGGCATCGAAGCCATCGATCTACTCGTGGTCAACCTGTATCCCTTTGCGCAGGTGATTGCTGAGCCTGATTGCAGCTTCGAGGAGGCAATAGAAAACATCGATATCGGCGGCCCGGCCATGCTGCGCGCTGCTGCTAAAAATCACGCGCGCGTCAGCGTGCTCGTGGATCCGCAAGACTATGCGTTGCTCGGCCCAGCGCTTAAATCCGGCGGCTTCGATTCCGCGCAACGACGCACCCTCAGTGCCAAGGCCTTTGCACACACTGCCAGCTACGATGGACGCGTGGCCGCCTACTTGAGTGCGCGCGCCGACAACCCAGAAACGCCGGAGGCTTTCGCGCCGTATGTGCAGATATCTTTACGCCGCGGTGAGGCATTGCGATATGGCGAAAATCCGCACCAAGCGGCGGCGCTGTATCTGGAAGATCCAGTACCCGCCGGCAGTATCGCCGCGGCGAGAATCCTGCAAGGTAAGACCTTGTCCTTCAATAATCTTGCCGACGCCGATGCGGCATTGGCGACGGTGCGCGCCTTCGACGATAGCGCCTGCGTCATCGTCAAGCATGCAAATCCCTGCGGCGTGGCGACGTCACCTGCAGTGTGCGAAGCCTACGACCGCGCCTACGCAACGGATCCGGTCTCGGCCTTCGGCGGCATCATTGCCTTCAATCGACCGCTGGACGCGCTCACTGCCAAGACCATCATTGATCGCCAGTTCGTCGAAGTCTTAATCGCGCCGTCTTTCGACACCGGCGCGCTGGCGGTGCTCGCGAGCAAACCTAATGTGCGCGTGCTTAGCGTTGGCGATAGTCCAGCCACGGCCTCCCTCGCGCTCGATTACAAACGCATTGCCGGCGGCTTGCTGGTGCAACGCGCAGATCACGACCAATTGCACCTGAATGATCTGCGCGTGGTGAGCCAGCGCCAACCCTCGGCGCAGGAACTGCTGGACCTGATGTTTGCTTGGAAAGTGGCCATGTTCGTCAAGTCCAACGCCATTGTGTATGCGCGAGATGGCCGCACCATCGGCATCGGCGCCGGCCAGATGAGCCGCGTGGTGAGTGCAGAGATTGCGGGCTGGAAAGCGCGCCAGGCAAATTTGATCGTTCCTGGTTCTGCGCTCGCATCTGACGCCTTTTTCCCCTTTCGCGACGGCATCGATGCCGCCGCGACGGCTGGAATACGCGCCGTGATCCAACCCGGCGGCTCCATGCGCGATGCTGAAGTTATCGCCGCTGCAGACCAACATGGCATCGCCATGGTGTTCACCGGCGTGCGCCATTTTCGGCACTGAGGGCGGTGCTCGGGGCTCGGCACTGAGAGCGGGGTTCGGGATCAGTGCGCTATCACCTGCGAATTCTCATCTCCGATCATCCTTAACGGAAACTACGCCGGTTTTTCACAGGCCAACGCACGCGCGTGTGATGACGGCTATGCTCGCGCCGCTGGCGCTTGGGGTCCTTGGGCTGGTGCCATTCCACACGCCATTAACGCGCCAATCCGCAGCGGAGTTCGTTTGAATTTATCGATTCCCAAGGCGTCCGACACGCAGGATCGGCTTCCGTTCTCGCGGCTGATAGCGTACTCATCGCTGCAGTTGCCGATTGCGATGGCGGCGTTGCCGGTGGTGCTCAATGTCACGCACTACTACGGCGAAATTCTTAAGCTGTCGCTCGCCGTGATGGGGCCGATTTTAATCATCTCGCGCGTTCTGGATGCGATCCAGGATCCGGTGATTGGCTACGTCAGTGATCGTCTGACGCATTTCCGTCACGGCAGATTAATCTTAGTCGCGGCGATGGTGCCCTTGCTGATGGCGGGCTTCTTTATGCTGTTCGATCCGCCCGCCATGTTGCATCCGGGTATCGACGGCATCAGTCCGCATCCAGTCTTGCTCGGCGTTTGGCTGTTTTTCGCGCTGGTGCTGGTGCACCTTGGTTATTCCGGGGTATCGATAAGCTATCACGCGCTTGGCGCCGAGCTTACCGATGACTACAACGAACGCACCCGCGTCACCGTGGGCCGCGAAGTATTTGGGCTCACTGGCATGATGCTCGCAGTCGTGCTGCCGACCTTGCTTACCGCGCGCTTTGGCGAGGCGACCGGGTATCAATTACTCGGCATTATCTTCCTGCCCATTGCCCTGTTCGCGGCGATACCAACCTTGTTCTTTTCGCCACGCTCGGTGCATGGGCCGATTATCGCCAAGCCCGGCGTGAGCATCATCGGATCCTTCTTCGCGCCCTTGAAGAACTCGCTTTACCGGCGACTGCTCATGGTTTTCGTGGTCAACGGGTCGGCCCTCGGCATCGCGGTGAGCGTCATGTTGTTCTACGTCGAACACGTACTCGGCGGCGGCAAATACCAAGCTGGAATGATTCTGCTCGCTTATTTCACCGCCGGCGCAGCGAGCGTTCCTTTGTGGATGTATCTATCGCGACGCCTGTCTAAGGCTACTGCGTGGTTTGTGGGCATCGTGCTGACCATGGTTGCGATGTCGCTGGCAGCCTTTTTGGGCGAAGGCGACATTGGCTGGTTCATCGCGATTTCAGTCGTTACAGGAATGGGTCTTGGCGCCGACTACGGCTTGCCGCCATCAATCCTGGCCGATGTGATCAACTCGCAGGAAGGCAAGGAAACGCGCGGCGCGACGGGTGCCTATTTCGGGGTTTGGGCGCTGACGACCAAACTCGCAACGGCGATCGGTGCTGCCGCCTCGCTCCCCATTCTCGCGCTACTGGGATTCAATCCGGGACGCGACGAATACAACACGCACGCATTGGTATTCGTCTACATCGCGTTGCCAATCTTCGTAAAATTCATCGCTGCCGCCATGCTCTGGAGTGTGCGCATCGAGGCCGAGCGCCCGGCGGTACGCGAAATTCTGTGGCGTCGGGGCGGTTAGCTGGCAACCAATTACCCACGCTGATGATTTCGCGTCATCCGCGTGATCTTGTGGCTCAACATTGACCACGTAGCGGGCCAGTTGACAGCGCGACTTGCCCCCGCATTTACCTGCGCAGCCGAAGTGCGCATTGCTATAGTCGCCACTTAGCACTGGTGTCGAGCACTCGCCGTGGCCGAACGTTCTCCCGTGGAAAGCGAACTTCAAGCGCTGGCGGAAAAAATCGAGCGCCTGCTGCAAAACAATAGCCAGTTGCATGCCGAGAACCGCAACCTGCGTGCAGCGAACGCGGAAGTTGTGCACGAACGCGAGTCTTTATTGGCCAAAAACGAACAGGCGCGCAGCCGCGTGGAAGCCATGATTGTGCGATTGAAAGCGCTGGAGCAAGCCGGATGAGCACCAACGCCGTCACCGTGACCATCCTCGACCGCGAATACGCGGTGAGCTGCTCGCCCGAGGAGAAATCCGGGCTGATCGAGGCTGCCGCCTATCTCGATTCGAAAATGCGTGCCATTCGTTCCACGGCGAAATTGGTGGGCCTGGAACGCATCGCGGTGATGGCCGCGCTGAATATTGCGCACGAATCCATTCAGGCGCGCAGCGACTTAAAGCGCGTGGACGTTGATGTTAGCGATGAATTACGACGCATGAACGCAAAGCTTGAGGCCGCCCTATCTGCATCGCTAAGATAGCGGGGCGTCCTCTGCGTAGTTCGACAGCGCGTCCGCTATATACCTTGACCCTGTTGTTCGACCTCGGGAAGAGTCAAATGCCGTGTATGTGCATGTCCGCCTCGCAGCGGACCGCCTTTAGCGGCTGCCTTCTTCCCCCCTGATCCAAAGGATCAAGGTCGTGAGACCCGCATCGGCTTCGGCGGAGGACCCTTATTTGGCTGACCGAAACAGCGAAGCACGCGCTGTTTCGGTCACGCAACGCGCAGAATTCGTATCCAGTCACGCACGCTTGCGCATTCAATATCGATGAGCACTGGCGAGGAAAACTTGCGGGCCACACTGCGCCAACGCGCACGTGCCGCGCGTTTCGCCTTGTCCGCTGAGGAACGTGCGACCGCGGGCGACAAGATCTGTGCCGAGGTGCAGGCACTTTCCGTGTTCGCCAGGGCACAGCGTATTGCCGCCTATTTCGCCGTGGCCAGCGAAGTTTCAGTGGCCGCACTCATGGCACACGCGTGGCAGCGATCGCGCAGCATTTATCTGCCGCGACTCGGCCTCGATCACTCCATGCATTTCGCGATCTGGAGCGGAGATCCTGCAGAAATCGTGCTCAATGCTTTCGGCATTGGCGAACCCGATCACACCGCGCAGGACATCGACACGTCACGGCTCGACGTGATTTTGCTGCCGCTGGTGGCCTTCGATCGACGCGGGTTTCGGCTAGGCTCGGGCGCTGGCTACTATGATCGAGCGCTAGCGCCGCGGCTCCAGCATGCGGCGCCACCGTGCCTGATTGGCATTGCGCATTCGTGCCAAGAAGTTCCGACCATTCCGCAAGCCGCTTGGGATGTGCCGCTCGACCTGATCGCCACTGAGCGCGAAGTTATTCGCATCACACCCGCACAAGGATGATTCATGGCCCATTGGTTGCTCAAATCCGAGCCCGAGACGTTTTCCATTGACGATCTCAAGCGCAAGAAAAAAGAAACCTGGGACGGCGTGCGCAATTACCTCGCACGCAACCATATGCGCGCGATGAAGACCGGCGATCTGGCATTTTTCTATCATTCCAGTTGCGCCGTTCCGGGGATCGCGGGGATCGCTAAGATCACGCGAGAGGCCTTCCCAGACCCTTCGCAGTTCCAGCCCGATAACGACTATTTCGAAGCGGCCAGCACGCCAGAGAACCCGCGCTGGTCGGCTGTTGAAGTCGGCTATGTGCGTCATCTCAAACGTGTGATTTCACTGACTGAGTTGAAAACTTTGCCCGATTTGGCAGAGATGCCGCTGGTACAGCGCGGCGCACGGCTGTCGGTGATGCCCGTCAGCGAACTGCAGTGGCAAATTATTCTCGCGCAGGAGAAAGCGGCGCGCGGCGCGTGAGCTGGAATCAAGGATTGCGATCGCGACAAGCACCATCCTGGTGCTGGACAGTTCCAAACATCTTGAAAACCAGAGGACAGACGATGAATCTTGATCAGCAAAAAATGCGCTCCGCAGAAATGGCGATGCGCTATGTCGAAGATAAGACCGTCGTCGGCGTCGGCACGGGCTCCACCATCAACTTCTTCATTCCCTTGTTGGCCAAGCGCAAGTTCGATATCGAAGGTGCGGTTTCCAGCTCCGAGGCAACGACAGCGCTGCTACAAGCGCACGGCATCCGCGTACTGCAACTCAATGACGCCGGTGACCTGCCCGTTTACATCGATGGCGCTGACGAATGTGACACGCACTGGCGTTTGATTAAAGGCGGCGGCGCCGCGCTCACGCGCGAGAAGATCATCGCGGGCGCCAGCCGTCAGTTCGTCTGCCTGATCGACCAAAGCAAGCGCGTCGACTTGCTGGGCAAATTTCCGCTGCCCATTGAAGTGATCCCGATGGCCCGAAGCTTTGTCGCACGCCAAATCGTCAAACTAGGTGGACATCCGGTGTTGCGCGAGAAGTGCACGACAGACAATGGCGGTGTGATCCTGGACGTGCATGGCTTGACCATCACGCACCCCGAGGCGCTGGAACGCGATATCAACCAGATACCAGGCGTCATCAGCGTTGGACTATTTGCCCAACGCAAAGCGGATGTGGTGATTTGCGCCGGTGAATTGCTCAAACGCAACTGAGTCATCAGCGAATAATTTTTGCTCTGGCGGTCGACCACGACGCAGTCTCTCCAAGACGATTTTTCTTTTGCTGGCCGATACGGGATGCGTCCAGGTTTGATTCGAAGCGGCTCTGCTCCCCGAAGGTGGCGTTGTACGAACGATTTGGCACTGCCAAATGCCATCCGTGGCCCCGCAATTCGCGTCGGCACGTTTCCAATGCTTGAATAGTCATGCCCGCGCGTTGCAAATTCGGATGGCGCAGATGAATCGGAGGTTGAGGGTGAAACAGGTCACGAATCTGCTGCTGACGCTGGGATGCTGGTCGTCGTTCGCGTCTGCACAGTCGCTAAGTTTGGACAATGTCCCACCCTTTCCGCTCGCGGTCTCCGCGTCCGTCGCGGCGGTGAGCATCAGCCCCGCTAGTGGCAATGTCACTGCGCGCTCCCTGACGGGTGGCGCCAGTCAATGTACTGGCAGCTCACAGCCAGGCGATTTCGAGAAGATGCTCAAGGGCGGCAATACCGGATTAATGATCAATCAGTCCGGGCGTATCGAACTGCTATCGACACCAATCAACTACCACAATCGTACGATTGGGCAGGGCCGGCGATCAGTGATCTTGCGCGTCTCGCAACCCTTGCTGTGCATGGATTTCGCGGCAGCACCCGTCGGCTCAAGCAATCCTGTCGGGCTTAAGATCACCGACTCAAATAATGAAACGACTGTAGCCATGTATGGCGGGATCAGCGCCTATAACTATTTCACCAACGGCGTGAATCTATCTAGCTTCAGCATCACCTCAAACGCGCTACTGGCCTGTTGCCATATGTTGCCGGCCAACAATGCCAGTTGCTTTCAAGGCAACAATGGCGGCCCGAGTGCCGCTCCGATGACTGTGGAAAAAGGATCGAGTACCAATCTCAACGTGATCGTGAGCGGACCGGGCGGCGTCCTGCCCGGCAACGACCTGACCTATTCCATCCTTGTCAGTAACACCGGCTCCACGGCTCTCAGCGGGGTCCGCGTACGCGACTGGTTCACGAAATCCAGCAGCGGCTCTGCGGGCTCATTTTCAAATGGCAACTGGAGCTGTGCGCCCACGCTCGGCGCAAGCTGTGGTGCTAGTAGCGGCACCGGCAATATTGCGCTCACCCAAGTGGTGCTCCCCGCCGGTTCCAGCGTCATCATCACCGTGACGCGCACCCTTTCCGGCTTCGCGGCCCTCGGCAGCCCCTACTACTTGAGCGCCGCCGCCTTCGCGCCACCCGCCGCCAATGAACTGGGGCTCGGCGACAACCAGGACGTTTTGCAAGGATTTGCCGAGCTGACCGATGACTTGTTCGAGTCGGGGTTTGAGTAGGCGGCTTGTTGGCGAGTGAGAGCTTTCGCTGTCAGGTGCAGCCAGACTCGCGACCGTTAGCCTGGGCTGAGTCAACGCACCAAACTCAAACACTTGGTAAGTCAACTTAAGTGGCTCGCGCAAGCGCGACCGGGCTTCCATCCATTGCCTGCGCGGGGCCGCGCGCAACTGAAAAGTCGCGGTTCATAGCGCGTGGAGCAATCGATAGATTGCTTGGCTTCAATCGTAGCCGCAAGTTCTCTCAAGCCGTGTTCGAGCCTCAATGAAAGACGAAGCGAGAGTTGGCGCAGCAAATGCGCGCAAGCTTCGCAGCGCTTCAAACACGCTTGCCGCCGCAACTTCACCTCTCGTCATTTTGAACTTTACCGGCACCCCGAATACCCGTCGGCAACTTTCTGCTATCGTTCTTGTAGACGTCTAGACGTATAGACGTCTGTTATGCAGTTTTGGAACTAGCTTATATCTATTCGTTTTCGCGATGCGGGTTTTGGCCTTGGGTTAAAATCGGCAGGCGGATGCGAATCTCTGACGAGGAATGTTTGATGTCCGCCCATAACGCCCTGCGCACGCCCGCGTGGGTGTCTGAAGATGAAGCCGTCGGCGAAGGTGTGCCGGATTCGCTGCAACTCTGCCGCGAGACCCGTGCGTCGCGAGAACTGGAATCCGCGCTGATGATTGATCCTTGTGCGCTATCGCATCTCGACCGACTCGAAGCGGAAAGTATCCACATCTTTCGCGAGGTGGCTTCGGAATTCACCAATCCGGTGATGTTGTATTCGATTGGCAAAGACAGCTCGGTGTTACTGCATTTGCTGCGCAAAGCGTTTTACCCGGCCAAACCGCCGATTCCGCTGCTGCACATCGATACCACCTGGAAGTTTCGCGAAATGATCCAATTTCGCAACAGCATTCCGGAGCGATTTGGCTTGGATGTACGCGTGCATATCAATGCCGACGGCGTGCGCCAGGGCATCTCGCCGATTACGCACGGATCAGCCGTTCACACCGATGTGATGAAGACCGTGGCGCTCAAACAAGCACTGGATGCAGGCCAATTCGATGCGGCCATAGGCGGCGCGCGGCGTGATGAAGAGAAATCGCGCGCCAAGGAACGCGTGTTTTCCTTCCGCAACGAACAACATCGCTGGGACCCAAAGAATCAGCGCCCGGAGTTGTGGAATTTGTACAACACGCGCGTGCGCAAGGGCGAGAGTGTGCGCGTGTTCCCGCTATCGAACTGGACCGAACTGGATATTTGGTTGTACATCTACCGCGAGCAGATTCCGGTAGTGCCGCTGTATTTTGCCCTTGAGCGACCCGTGGTCGAACGCGAGGGCGCGCTGATCATGGTCGATGACGCGCGTCTGCCGCTGAAAGACGGCGAGACGCCGCAGATGCGCAAGATTCGCTTTCGTACACTCGGCTGCTATCCACTCACAGGCGCCGTCGAGTCGACAGCCGATAGCTTGGAATCGGTAATCGCCGAGATGCTGGTCGCGCGCACTTCCGAGCGGCAGGGTCGCATGATCGATAAGGATCACGGCGCCTCAATGGAAATAAAGAAGCAAGAGGGCTATTTCTGATGGCTGCCACTGAGATCTTGACGACGCCAGCCGCAAGCGGCGACATTGCTGAATATTTGCGCCTGCACGAGCGTAAATCGCTGCTGCGATTCATCACCTGCGGCAGCGTCGACGATGGCAAGAGCACGCTGATTGGTCGCTTGCTGCACGACACGCGCCTGTTGCTGGACGATCAGCTAGCAACGCTTGAACGCGACAGCCTCAAACACGGCACGCAAGGCGGTGCGATCGATTTCGCACTGCTAGTCGACGGGCTCGCAGCCGAACGCGAGCAAGGCATCACCATCGATGTCGCTTATCGTTATTTCAGCACCGAGAAGCGCAAATTCATCGTGGCCGACTGTCCCGGCCACGAGCAGTACACACGCAATATGGCGACTGGTGCATCCACGGCGGATCTGGCCGTTGTGCTGATCGACGCCCGCCAGGGCCTGCTCACGCAAACGCGTCGGCATAGTTACATCGTTTCCTTACTGGGCATTCGCCACGTGCTACTGGCCGTTAACAAGATGGACTTGGTCGGCTATGACCAAGGTGTCTTCGATCAGATTGTCAGTGACTATCGCGCTCTCGCCGAGCATCTGGGCATTGCATCGGTCAGCGCGGTGCCGCTGTCGGCATTGCGTGGCGACAATGTCATTCAGGCCTCACCCGAGATGCCCTGGTATCAGGGCTTAAGCATCCTGCAACAACTTGAAAGCATTGATGTTTCGCGCGATGAGCTTGAGCTTGGATTTCGCCTGTCGGTGCAATGGGTGAATCGACCCGATTCCAGTTTCCGCGGCTTTGCCGGCACCGTCACGGCTGGAGTTGTGCGACCTGGCGACGAAATCGTCGCCCTGCCCTCTGGCCAGCGCTCGCAGGTTGCACGCATCGTGACGGCCAATGGCGATCTTGAACGTGCCAGTGCGGGCCAGGCGATTACGCTGACCTTGCGCGACGAGATCGACATCAGCCGTGGCGATGTCATTGCCGCGACGCGTCAGCCGCCCGAAATCGCGAATCAATTTGCGGCGCATATCCTGTGGCTCAACGTGGCGCCACTATTGCCTGGCCGCCAGTATTGGCTGAAGTCCGGCACGCGCACGGTGGGCGCGCAAATCACCGAGATCAAGCACAAGGTCGACGTCAACACGCAGGATCACCTAGCCGCGAAGCGCCTGGAACTCAATGCAGTGGGCTTGTGCAATTTGAGTCTCGATCAGCCAATCGTGTTCGAGCGCTACTCCGACAATCGCGAACTTGGCAGTTTCATCCTGATTGATCGGCAGTCGAACGCCACCGTCGGTTGCGGCACACTGGCCTTCGCTCTGCGGCGTGGCAGCAATCTGCATTGGCAGGCGCTCAGCATCGACAAGGCCGCGCGCGCAGCGCTCAAAGGCCAGGCGGCGAGTTGCGTGTGGTTCACGGGGTTGTCTGGCTCTGGCAAATCCACGATCGCTAATCTCACCGAACGCCGCTTGCACGCACTCGGCCACCACACCTACATCCTCGATGGCGACAATGTACGCCACGGGCTCAATAAGGATTTGGGGTTCACGCCCGAGGATCGGGTCGAGAATATTCGCCGCGTCGCCGAAGTGGCAAAGCTCATGACCGACGCCGGCTTGATCGTATTGGTCAGTTTCATTTCGCCGTATCGGGCCGAACGCGAGCTGGCGCGTGGTCTATTCGCCAATGGGGAGTTTCTTGAAGTGTTTGTGGATACGCCGATCGAGGATTGCGAACGCCGCGATCCCAAGGGCCTCTACGCTCAGGCACGCGCCGGAAAATTGCCGAACTTCACCGGCATCGACGCCCCATACGAAGCACCTGAGCATCCGGATATTCACCTGCGCACGGGGCAAGCGAGCCCGGAGCAACTGGCCGAAAGCATCATCGCCCGCGTACTGGCGAGCGAGTCCTGAGCGCGGCACGGTCTTGTAGATGCTGAAAGCCAGTGTGCTAGCGCTTTTGAGCCCGTAGCGGCTTCAACTTACTCGGTGGCTCTGAACAAATTCAAAAGCCTGC
>Ga0105044_10009168_pt1 | contig 13561 bp, 11 predicted proteins | sample MAT01_FD_78092 | JGI IMG/M metagenome (GOLD analysis project Ga0105044, IMG submission 78092) | Freshwater microbial communities from Lake Fryxell liftoff mats and glacier meltwater in Antarctica - MAT-01 | ecosystem: Environmental > Aquatic > Freshwater > Ice > Liftoff microbial mat | place...
CGTGGTGGTCGTGGTGGGGCTCATGGCATCAGCTCCAGCCGATCCAGCGGTGCCGGGTGCAGGACCAGCAGCTCCGCGGCCAGCGCCACGCCGCCGACGACGCGCATGCGCGAGGCCAGCAAGCGCCCCTGGCGCGAAGGCAGGGTCTGCGCATGCGGTTGCGTGCCGCCGTAGAGCAGGTCCAGGTCGACGGCCAGCACGCCGGCCACGCTGTGGGCGCAGGCGATGACGTCGCTCTGCTGCACCGGCTGGCCCAGGGCGCGCAGGTCGAAGGCGTAGCGCGCGCGCAGCGCCGCCTCCACCGCGGCCAGCACGGCCCGGCTGTCGCAGGCCGGGTCGCACTTCACCTTCAGACCGATGCGGAAGGTGCCGGCCTGGTGGGCCAGCAGGCGCAGCGGCACATGCGGGTCGCCACCAGCCCTCAGGGCCTCGAGCAGGTTCTGCCACACGGGGTTGCCGGCGTTCAGCACCGCCCCCTTGTCGCCGGCGACGGTGACGGCGACCGTGGGTCCGGCCGGCAGGCGCAGCACCGCCGCCTGGGCCTTGGCGATGCCGGCGTAGGCACGGGCGAAGTCCTCATAGTCCAGCACCGACACGGCACGGCCCAAAGTGCGCACCGACAGCGGCATGGTCAGCCGCGCCGCGTCGGCCGCCTCGGGGTCGGTGCCGCCGCTGGCCGGCAGCAGGTTGGCCACGCTCTTCAGGCCCAGCGGCCGTGTCATGGCCTGGGTCAAGGTCCCGGCGCCGACATTGCCGGCCGCGCCGATGCCCTTGCGGTAGGTGGCGCGGACGTTGTTCACGCCGCTTGGCAGACGGGCGCCGTTGACGCCGTCGCCGAAGCGCAGCAGGCTTGCGCCCTGCTCGTCGAGGTCGAGCCGGAAGACGCGGTCCTTCGGCGCGCGACCGTAGAGCGATGGCAGCTCCGTCCACTGGACAGCGCCGATGCGCAGCACGAGTTCGCTCTTCGCACCGCTCTCGGTGGCGGCGGCGCGCCAGGTCAGCGGGAGCTGCTTGAGCTCGAAGCTCTGGAAGGCCTGCGCGGCATTGCCGCTGCCCAGGATCTGCGTCACCGTCTCGCCGTGCGAGGCCAGGGCGACGTTGGCGTGCACCACCACGCTGTCGCGGCGCAGCGGCGCGGGCAGGGGTGGCGTCACCTGCAGCGTGCAGCGCCTGGCGTCCACCGCCGTGGCCGCCTGCAGCGTGCAGTGGTGGACGATGGCCACGCCGTCGCTGACACGGGCGCCGCGCAGCAGCAGGCGCCGGCCCGGGAGCAGGCCGCCCGCAGGCGCGTTCACGGGCAGCAGCGCACCCGACACTGCGGTCGTCACCGCGTAGGGTGCGAAGTCCAGCCTTTCCGACTGCACGTAGGCACTGGTGCCGCGCACCTCGCCCTGGAACTGCGCGGTGTAGTTTTCGCCGCGCAACTGCAGCCGTGTCACCTTGCCGGACAGGGCGAACTCCGAGCGCGAGACCTCGGTGGTGGCCGTCACCTCGTAGAGCTCGACATAGCTGCCGGCCGACGCCGGTTCCGTGGGACGGTTGAAGTCGCCCTTGGCCAGCACGGCAAAGCTGCCGCTGCCGACTTCCGCCACCACCGCGTCGAGGTCGATGAAGCCACCGCCAGAGGTGCTGCCGGCCGGCGACAGCGTGTGCTCGGGCCAGTCGGCCTGCGTCGGGCTGATTGCCGAGGCGGCTTCCACGGCGACCGGCGTCTTGATTGCCTGGCCGCTCTTGGCGAAGAGCGTCGCGAAGCCGCCGGAACCGCCAAGACTGGCGATGTAGTCGGTGCGGAAGTCGAGCGACATGCTGCGCCAGCGTGGCGCGTTGTGACCGTAGGCGGCGGCACGCTTGCGCAGGGCATGGGCCTGTGGCGCTGAAGCCGGGTCGACGCGCGGCGCGGTCGAGCCCAGCCCGCGCAGCCAGGTGACGCGCGTGCGGTCGTTGGCGACGTCGGGCTCGACGCGGTCGAGCAGGCGGAAGTCCCAGCGGTCGCCGCTGGCGCTCGAGCGGAAGCTGTTGTCGACGATGAGCAGGCCGTCGCCGGCGCGCAGGCCGGTGCGCACGCCGGCCAGGTAAGTCTCGCGGTCGCCGCGGGCAGGCAGCCGCACTTCCGCCAGCCAGGGCCGCATTGCGTTCCAGGCGGGTCGGGCCTCGATGGCTTCGACGGTCTCGAAGGTCTGCGGCTTCTCGCCCGGGCCGGGCACGCTCTGTACCTTCAGCCCGAGGTCGAGCTGCAGCACCGAAGGCACGCCGGTGACGAAGTTGCCGGGCTCGGGCGGCAGTGCCGCGGGTGCGACCGGCGGCGTTTCCAGGGCGAAGGCCAGCAGGGTCTCGGCGGCCACGCCGGGCTTGAGACGGTAGCCGATCAGGCGCCCCAGTTCCTGCATCGAAACGCGCTCGGTGGCAGTGCGGAGATAGCTCTCCTGCGCCAGGCGCTCCTGGTAGAAGCTCAGCACGTCGGCGGCGCAGGCAAAGGCGTCGATGAGGCCGATCGTGAAATCGCTGGCCTCGCGCGTGCGCAATCCGGCCAGGGCCGGCAGGGTGGCGGTGTTCAGGCCGGCGATCAGGCTGGACTTGAACTGCGCCTGGTCGCCGATGCGGTAGGCGATCTGGCCCAGGCCGATGCGGTTGCCCACGCCCTGCGGCGTGGCCGGCAGCACGCCGTCGCAGCCGCCGCAGCCTTCGAAGCCTGCGGGCAGGGCCACGGCGCCGGCCTTGGGATCGGGTTGCAGCAACGCGCTCACAGGCCGCCTCCTGCGCTGAGCGCCAGACGGCCGCGCTCGCGGAAGTTGGCGTTGTTGGCCATCTCGGCGATCTCCAGCCGCCCGGTGCTGATGAGGCCGTCGGCCAGCGCCGTCGGGCTGCCGCCGCCGAAGCGCTCGAACTTGTCGACGCGCACCGAGGCCACGCCCGGCACGGACTGCGCCGCGGCGACGACGCGGCTGAGGTAGACCGGGTCGCCGAAGCTGAAGTTGTCGGGGTGGAAGAGGCCCAGGCTGCCATCGGCCTGGCGCCCGGCACCAAGCACCTGCCCGACGGCGCGCAACACATCGGCGCGGAAGTGTCCGTCGGCGACGCAGACATGCAGGGCCAGGTCGAGGGCGACATGGCGCGGGCCGTCCACTTCCAGGTCGTAGCCCGCCATGCGGAAACGTTCCAGGTGGCGGCGCAGGCGGATCTCGAAGTCGGCGTCGACGGCGGCGTCGCCCGGCCGGTCGGCGCTGACGAAGACGGTGTGCCAACTGCCCGTCCAGCGGAAGGTGGCGGCGGCGCGCTGCACCTCGAAGCTGCGCTGGGCCATTTCGGCGTAGTCGTCAGGCGTGACCGCGCGCTGCTGGGTGCGGAAGGCCTGGGGCGCGTCGCGGCGCGCGGCCCGCACGTCCTCGGGGTCGACGCCGCCGGTGGCCGGCAGCGGGTTGTCGACGGCGACGAAGTCGGCAACATCGGGGAAGGTGGCCGGGGCGTCGGCATATAGAGCGCTGTCCAGCACCATGTGCACCAGGCCGCCGGCGCCGACATTGCCGGCCACACCGCTGCCGATGCGGTAGTGCGCATCGAAGGCGGTGCCGGGGTTGGGGCGCTGGCCGTTGCGGTCGTCGCCGAAGCGCAGGGTGCTGCTGCGGTCGTGTTCGGTCTCGACGACGAAATGCGGCGCGCCGGCTTCGCTGGCCAGCAGGTCATGCTGCGGCCGCCAGGTGCGCTGCAGGCCGTTGCTGCCCGTGCCCTGCAGCGTCACCAGCGGCATGGCGGCGCGCGGGGGCAGCGCCAGCAGGCCGCTGGCCGGCCACATCGGCAGCGCACCGGGCGTGGCCGAGGGCAGCGCCGCCAGCAGCCCGGCGACATCGAAGCCCGAGCTCAGCGGCGCCTGGGCCAGCAGCGGGCGGTAGCGCAGCGGCAGGGCGGCGGGCTCGGGGCGTTCGCAGCTGCCGGCATCGCGGGGCGCGGGCGCCAGCCGGCGCACTTCGTCGCTGACCGTGGCCAGACGCTCGGGCGGCAGGCTGCGGCCGTGGTCGGCCAGCAGGATGTTGCCCAGGGCGACGCTGATCTCGAGTTCGGGCCGCTCGGCCACGCCCAGGCAGAGCGCGAAGGGCAGGGCGTCGGCCGCGGCCCAGCGGATGCGCGTGACCTCCAGCGGCGCATCGGCCGGCGGCTCCTCGAACAGGCGGCCGGACGGGTCGACGTCGTGCTGCACGCCCACCAGGCGCACGGCCCAGCGGTGGGCCGGGTCGGCATCGGCTTCGGTGAACTCGGTGGGGCTGCGCAATTCCTGCAGCACCAGCACGTCGCCCACGGACAGCGGCAGGTGGTTGCGCAGCGTGGCGCCGGTGCTGCCGCGGGCCAGGCAGCAGCCGAGCTGACCCCAGGTGTGAAAGCGCATGCGGTTGGCGGCCGGCTGCAGCAGCTTGTCCTGCGCCGCCTCGAACCAGGGCGCGCCGCTGGCCAGCAGGGCAGCCTCTTCGCGGCTGTCGCGCAGCACCACGGGCGGGATCGGCAGCGGCGCCCGCGCCGGTGCCGCCACCAGCGGCGTGCCGCGCGCCACGCGCACGGTCAGCGCGCCCTGCACCGTCACTTGCACCCAGCAACGGGCATTGCACCCCTCGTGCAGGCGGTAGTCCACCAGCCGCGCATGGCGCCGCACCGAAACGCGGCGCCGCGCCGTGGCCAGATAGGCCTCGTTGGCGATGGCGTCCTGGCGGTAACTCAGCTGGTCGGCGGCATAGGCCAGCAGTTCCACCAGCGTGATGCCGACATCGGCCGCCGAGCGTTCGGTCCAGCCCGGCACCGTCAGGCTCAGGCGGTCGAGCATCATGCGGCGCAGCGTGGGGTAGTCCTTGGCCAGGTAGTCGATGGGCGGCAAGGTTCGCGCCTCGGGCGGGCAGGGGCGGGCCTCGGCGCAGTCGTAGTCGCTGGGGCATTCGACCTTGAAGGAAAAGGCGATGCGCGAGAGCACCGGGTCGAAGCCGGCCGGCGACGTGCTGGCGCCGACTCCCGACAGCAGCGCCAAGGTGTAGAGCGAGAAGTCGCCCTCGAATTCGGTGCGCACGACGAGCGTGCGGGCGCGTTCGAAGGCGCCGGGGATGCCGTCCACCAGCCCGGGCTCGGCCAGCGCGGGCAGGTTGTCGGCGGCAGCTGCCCAGCGCACCGGCACGGCGCGGATGCGTTCGCCGCCGTCGATGCGCAGGTTGTCGCGCGTCAGCGTCGCCGGCACCGGGCGCAGCAGGCGCACGAACAGCGTGCACTGGCGCGGCGCGCCGGGTGGCGAGGCGCGGTCCAGCACCTCCAGGAAGTCGATGGCATTGGCGCTGCCGGCCAGGCGCAGCACGTCCAGCCTTCTCTCGTCGCAGCAGTGGAATAGCGAGCCGGCCATCTCAGGCTCCAGGCGCCGTGAAGGTGGCCTGCTGCGGGCTGCCATCGGCCAGCAACCGGTAGGCCACGCTGACAGTCAGCCGGCCCTCGTCGTGTTCCACCTCGACGCCTTGCAGCGCGATCAGCTGCCACAGGTGCTGCTGCAGCGAGGCCTGCACCAGCATCTGCGTCGTCGCCGACAGCGCGTCGCTGTTCGGCTCGAATACCAGGGCCAGCAGACCGCTGCCGAAGTCGGGCCGCATGACGCGTTCGCCGGGCGCTGTGAACAGCAGCTGTTCGACGAGATCGCGCACATGGTCGGCAGCCACCGTCTTCGCGCTGCGGCCGCTGGCGTCGAAGTGGAAGGGGAAGTCGAGGTGCGGCGACATGGCGGGCCTCAGGTTGCGAGCACGCGCGGCTGCTGCGACACGGCGATGAGCCCGGTGCCAGTGGGCACGCAGGTGGCCGTGCCGGTGCTGATGACCAGTGGCATGCCCAGCGCGCGCACGCGCAGCGCGCCGACCAGCCACTGCCCGGTGACGCAGGGCGGGCTGGGCACCGAGACCAGCGGACACCCGGCCACCGTCCAGGGCAGCGGCGTCACCGAAACCGGCATGCCCGAGACACGCACTCGCGGCTGCGCAGCCGTGGCCATGGCGGTACCGCCGTGCATGCACATCACGACGGCGCCCTGGTGGAGTACGAAACCCGGCATCTTGTGCGTCCTGGGTCAGGTGACCTGCAAGGCGCCGGCGTTGATATCGACCAGCGGCGCGACGATATTCACCACCGCGGTGCCCGTGACGGTGAGGGTGCCGGCCGGTGTCATCTGGATCATCGTGCCGTTGATCAGCGTGATGATCACGCCCAGGGCGTCGCTGATGACGATGCCGGTGCCGGCCTGGGTCTGGAAGGTGAAGCCGTTGGTGCCCGGCGGCACCAGGCGCGCCAGGGCCGGGACGTCGGCCTCGCTGTACCAGCCGCCGGTCCAGATCGGGTAGTCGGGGTCGCCGCGTTCGAACTCGACCCAGACTCCTGCCCCGATGGGCGGCACCGTGAACATGCCCATGTTCGGCCCCGCGCCGGGCAGGCACGGCAGGGCCCAGCTGCCCAGCGTGTTGCCGCCGATATCGGGCACTTCGCACAGGATGCGGCCGGTCATCAACGGGTCGACGTTGTTGCGCACGCTGCCGCGGTACTTGCCGAAGAAGGGGCCGGCGCTCATCGTCAGCGACTCCTCAAACCGGCACCGACGGGACGGTGGGCAGCAGCCCGTTGCGCGCCAGCGTGAAGCTCTGCTTGTAGCTGCCGCGTTCGATGTCGTGGCTGACGCTCTTGACGTAGAACAGGCCGTCGTAGGGCAGGCCGGCGCCGCGCACGCCGACGAGCTGGCGCGACTTCAGCACCCGGCCGTAGCGCGCCACGTCCAGGCGCCCGCTGCCGAACACCGAATCGCTGTTCTGGCCGGCGAAGGCCAGGCCGCGCATCAGTGCCTCGGCCGGGCCGAGATGGGCGGTGTCGTTCAGGAATTCGATCTTCGGCGGCAGCGGCGGCAGCGCGCCCAGGGGCGGGTTCAGCGGCGTGATGTCGGGAATGGGGATCGGGATGCCGACCTTCGAGAAGCGCTCCTGGAAGTAGACGATGGGCATGCGCTTGCGCTCGCGGTCGAATTCGAAGTTCAGGTCTTCGACATTGGTCTTCGCGTCCATGCCGGCGGTGAGCGCGGGCTGCGGCACGCCGACGCGGATTTCCGGGCCCCAATAGGCGGTCGACGTGCCGGGCACCGGCCCCGGCGACAGGTAGAAGACATAGCCGACGTCGGACGCCAGGCGCTTGATGTAGCCGTAGTCGGTGCCGCGCTGCAGCGGAATGCGGTCGGTGGGCAGCGGCGGCGCGTCGACGATGCTCGGGATGACCATCGGCACGATGCCCAGGGCGGCGTACTTGGCCAGCATCAACAGCACGCGCAGCGACGGCGGCATGGCGGGGTAGGGAATGCCGTTGAACTCGATCACGTCCATCAGCGCCGACATGTCCTTGCCGCGCACCGTGACGCGGCCGATGCCGCCGGGGCCGGGCGTCATGTTCACGGTGGTGGCCATGCCGTCGACGATGGGCTCGGCACGCGCGCCCATCGTCACCACCAGGCCGACGCGCATCAGCGGCACGCCGCCGCCACCACCGCTGACCAGGAAGATCGTGCGCAGCGGCGAACGCGGCGGCAGCTCGAAGACGAGTTCGAAGCCGCTCTGCGCATCGCCCGAGCCGGCATCGACCTTCACCGACACCAAGGCCTCCACCCACTCGCGCGGCGCGGGTATCGGCACCGGGCCGATATAGAGAGAAAGCTGTATGCCCTTGTCCATGGCCTTCAGCCCGTGATCACCGGCACGGCCGCGCGGGCGCCCGGGGTGTCGGTCATTGCGTTCGGGTCGTCGACGCCGCTGGCGTCGGCCAGGCGCCACCAGGCCAGCGCTTCGCCCAGGGTGCGGGCGGCCAGCAGGTCGGGCCTGTCGCTGGCGCCGATGGTCACCCAGGCGGCCAGGGCGATGTCGGACGGCTGGGCGATGAAGCGCCGGCGCAGGTAAGGGGTCGGCGGCTGGGCGCCGTGCGCCGGCAGCAGGGCGATCTCGACCTTCAGGTAGCGGCTGTGCTCGTCGAAGGGATTCGACGGAATGGCGCCGGCGTCGATCAGCATCTGGACGGGGTCGGTGGTGCTCATGGCGGTTGGCTCGTCGTGTTCAGGGCAGGCTGCCCAGGCCCAGCGAGCCGATGGCGGCACTGCCGGCCTTGGCGGCGAGGGCCTCGCGAGCCCGCAGGTGGTTCAGGAAGAGGGCGCCGCCGCGCGCCTGGAAGCCCAGGTCGTCGGTGCTCAGCACGCGCAGGCCGAGCGAGACCTTGGCGCGCAGCGGGTTCAGCGCCGGGTCGAAGGCCTCCTCGGTGATCGAGAACTCCTGCACCCGCACCGGCACCACGCGGCCGCGTCCCCACACGAAGAGCACCAGCGGCGCCTCCGGCGGCACGATTTCCAGCGTGCCGCTGGCGGCCTGGTTGTCCAGCGCCTGCAATTCGGCCACGCTGGGGTTGACCAGGCTTTCCAGTGCGGCCAGCTGCGGCGCAATACCGTAGGCCACCGTGTGGGCGTTCTGCTCCGGATGTTCCAACCCGTCGGTGGCGTCGATCTCGGCCTCGAGCTTGAGGGTCTCGATCGCCGGGCCCTTCAGGCGGAAGGGCGTGGCGCGTTCGGCACCCGCATCGCCACCCGTTCCCTGCACCTGGTAGCTGCGTGTCAGCGTATCGGGGTTGTATTGCAGCGCGATGATCTGCCGCGGCGTGTGGCCGCCAGCGGCCAGGATGACGAGGCCGCCCCGCACCAGCTTGGGACTGTTCGACAGACTCATGACCAGGCTTCCATCGGCTTACCAGGTAATGCGCAGGTAGTCGGTGCCCAGCACCTTGTTGCCGTTGCAGACGTCGTAGGCGCGCACGAAGAAGCTCCAGTGGCCGGCCAGGATGGCAGCCGGGCCGCCGGGAAAGTCGCGGCCGCGGTAGATGTGGCCGAAGGCGGCATTCCGATGGCCCGTGGTGTCGATGTACTCGTCGCCGGTGCCCAGGGCCGAGAAGGGCCCGCGGCGGTGGCCGTAGCGGGTGTTGGCGCGGTCGCGGTCCTCGATCCAGGTGCCGGCACCGGTGCCGGCGGGAAAGCCCGTATGCGGGCGGCCCAGAGGCAAGGCGGCAGCTGAGGCGGCGTCCCACTGGATGAACTGGTGCACTTCGCCGCACGACGCGAAGATGCCGTTGACGGGGTCGTTCTGGAACTCGGCATTGAAGTGAAAGCCGGTGTTCTGCTGGCCGGCACCATCCACCGGCGGTGTCAGCGACATCACGGCGCGGTAGCTGGGGCCGCTGGCCAGTTCGGCCCGGCCCACGTCCTCGGCGCCGATCTCCAGGAAGAGCCTGCCAGCGCTTGCCGGGCCGAGCTGGCCGTCCTGGGTGAGGCCCTGCACGGCCTGCCAATCGAGAACGCCGCGCACGAAGTCCTCGTCCACCAGCGCGGGCTGGCGTTCGAGGCCGAGCACGTCGCGCAATTCAGCCAGGCCGTCGGCTCCGATGACGGCGACGACGCGTTCGTCATAGGCGATGGCCGTGGCCATTTCGGCAGCGTTCAGCACACGGCCTACGGCATCGGGGCGCGGTGGCTCGAGGGCGAAATCCCGCTGGACGATGGGGTGGTGGGCGAGCACGCCGGCCGAGACACTGAAATCGGGGGTGCGCTGTAACCGCGGGCCGCCGCCGGCAGTCTGCACGTCGGTGTAGTCGTCGGGGTTGTTCGCCTTGCTGCGGGCGCCGGCGGGCCGACCGGCCTGTTGCACGACGTGGACCAGCTCGTGGGCCAGCAGGTGGCGGCCGCCGGCGTTGTGGGGCGCGTATTGACCCGGGGCGAAGGCGATGTGTTGGCCCCAGGTGAAGGCGCGGCTGGACAGCGCGCGTGCCGAAGCGCCGGCGCGCGCATCGGCATGCACGCGCACGGCAGAGAAGTCGTGGCCCAGCGCGCCTTCGAAGTGCCTGCGCGTGCCCCCGTCCAGCGCCTGGCCGCCGCCGGCCAGCGCATCGCGCAGCGCCCCCGGCGCGCCAGACAAGGGGCGGGGCGTGAGTGCGGCGGCGCCAGCGGTATCGCTGGCACCCGCCGCACCCGCTACACCCGCTGCGTGAGGGGCGGGCAGCCGATCGATGCGGCTGGCCACGCCCTCGGCTTCGGCCTCCAGGGGGCCGTCGGGAGGGCCGACGGGCACACTGCTCCAGGCCTGCGCCGCGCAGCGCGGGCAGGGCGTGGGCGTGGCGCTGCTGCAGCCACAGGACTGGCCGGCCGGCGGCAGCAGCGTGGTGATGGTGCGCAGGCCGGCGCCGTCCGTCCTGGCGCGTGGCGTCAGGTCGGACCGCGGTCGGGATGCGCGTTGCGGCAAGGCGGGCGTCATGGCAATGGTCTCCGTGGCGAAAGCGGCCGGGCGCCTTGTGGCTGGCAAAAGGGCGTCATGTGATGCCTACCTGGCGCAGCAGCGGCCGTGCGCTGCCGAGCAGCGCGGCAGCCAAGCCGTCCGCGGCTGAGGGCTGCCGCGCCGTGGCCGGCAGTGGTGCTTGCGCCGGCAAGGTCAATTGCGCCTGCACGGCGGCCTGCAGTGCGTCCTGCAGGCCGCGCAGGTCCAGGGTCTCGGCCACGGCCGGGTCCAGCGTCATGCGGCCGATGTGCAGGTGGACCTGCGGCGCCGCCTGACTTGCGGCCGAGGGGAGGCCGCGCCGCCTCATGCCGGCCCGCCTGCAGTGCCGAAGCTGCGTTCGAGCTTGGCGTACTCGGCCCGCGCCGCGTCCATCACGTGGCGCTGGGCGATGGCCCCGCCATCGGCGGCGGCGCGGAAGGCGGCGTTCAGTGCCACGTTGCGGATGTGGCCGCCGGTGAGATGCAGCCGCGCCAGCGCGCGCCAGTCCACGTCGTCGGCCAGGGGCGCCTGCGCAGGGAACTGGCGCCGCCACAGCGCCTTGCGCGCCGCCTCGTCGGGGAACGGGAAGTGGACGACGAAGCGCAGGCGGCGCAGGAAGGCGCGGTCCAGCGCCTGCTTCATGTTGGTGGTCAGGATGGCCAGGCCGCGGTAGCTCTCGATGCGCTGCAGCAGGTAGGCCACCTCGATGTTGGCGTAGCGGTCGTGGCTGTCCTTGATGTCGCTGCGCTTGCCGAAGAGGGCGTCGGCCTCGTCGAAGAGCAGGACGGCGCCGCTGCCCTCGGCGGCGTCGAAGAGGCGGCGAAGGTTCTTCTCGGTCTCGCCGATGTACTTGCTGACCGTCAGGGCCAGGTCGATGCGGTACAGGTCCAGCTTGACCTCGTTGGCGATGGCCTCGGCCGCGAACGTCTTGCCGGTGCCGCTGTCGCCGGTGAAGAGCGCGGCCAGGCCGAGGCCGCGGCCGCCCGGCGCGGCGAAGCCCCAGGCTTCATGGACCTGGGCGCGGTGGCGCAGTTGCAGCGTGATGTCGCGCAGGGTGTCCATGGCGGCGGCCGACAGCACCAGGTCGGACAGGGCCGTCGGCGCTTCGATGCGCTGGGCCAAACCGTCCAGCCCGCCGCGGCTGGCCACGCGCAGCGTTTGCCACAGCGCGGCGCCGCGTACCGCGCCGTCGCCATCGGGCAGGCCGGCCAGGGCCTGCGCCATCAAGTCGTCGTCGACCTGGAACTGCTGCAAGGCGGCACCCCACTCGGGTGCCGTCGCCTCGGCCCGCCGGCCTGCAGCCCGCCGGGGCAACTCGGGCACCGCGACGCGCACGGGCTGGCGCGCGGGCAGATCGGCCAGTTCGGCGGCGCCGACGGGACCCAGCAGCAACACCGGGCTGCGCAGCCGCGACAGCAGGCGCAGCACCGCCGGGCCGGCATCGCCCGAGCCCTGATCCGCAGCGCCCTGCGGCGGCGCTGTCAGCACGATGACGGCCGCCGACAGGGCCGCCTCGCGGTCGAGTGCCAGCGCCAGCTCAGCGCCAGCGCGCGGGTCGGCATCCAGCGTGCCGGTGTCCACCCACAGCGCGTTCAGGGGCAGCTGCGCCAGGGCCTGGCGCACGAGTGCCCGTGCGGTGCGCCGCGACGCCGCCTGCTGGGGCGCCATGGCCAGCAGAACCAACGCCGAAGGCTGCTGCATGAGGGCTTGGGCCACGGCGCGCGCTGCGATGTCCAGCAGCGTCGCCGACGCGGAATTTGCGGGCCGGCCATCGGCACCGTCGACCGAGACGTCGTCGTCGAGGCTGAGTCGCCGGCTGCTCGCCATTTCTGCGGCCGGCGCAGGCACGGCGGTGGTTTCGGGCGCGGTCTCGATGAGACGGGCGATGCCGGCCAGGCGGGGATCCACAGCGGGAACGCCCATCAGGTAGTGCAACACACGCTCATCAATGCGCAGCCTGGCTTGGCCCAGCGCGCCGTCGCCCACCGTCTGCAGCAGTCGCCACAGGCGCAGGGGCGACTGCGGCGACACGGCGTCCCAGTGCGCGCCTTCCAGATGTGCGAGCGCCACCGCGAAGCCGACGCCGGTGCCAGCCTCGGCGGCTTCGACCTGGGCCAGGGCGCTGCGCAGAGGGGCGTCGCATTCGACGCCGGCGGCCAGCAGCAGCAGATCACCTTCGAACTTCGACAGTCCGAAGAGACGCTGCAGGCGCTGGTGGGCGGATTCGAAGCCGCGGTCTTCTTCGTCGGCCGTGGGCAACGTACCGGCCGCGCCAGTGACCAGGCGTTCGCGCAGGGACTGGAAGCGGCGCGACATCCAGCGCTGGTTGCGACCGACCCCGTCGGCGTCGCCCGCCCGATGGGGGTTGGAGGGCGACGCGACGATCGCTTCCGCCGGCGCCTCGGGAAGGTTTGCGCGCTTCGCATTCATGGCACGTTCAGCCTCTGGCCGAGGTCGAAGACCGGAGCGGCGCCGGTCTTCAGCACCAGCAGGCTTTCGACACCGTCGACGCGCAGTCGTACCCAGCGGTCGCCTGCGGGCAGGCTGTCGGGAAAGCTGAAGACCAGGGCGCTGGCGGCATTCGCGCGCGGCTGGGCGTTCTCGGCCAGGCTGTCGAGCATCAGCACGGCGCCCTGATCGGGCCGCACCTGGGGCCGCGTGAGCAACTGCACCGTCACGCGCTGCGGCGCGCCGCCGCGCACGGCGCTGGCCGCTGGCAGGTTCAGCGGTGGCCCGGTATCGACGAGCACCGGGTCGGCGCAAAGCAGCAGCGCCAAGCCGTTCGATTCGCGCGGGTTCGCCTCGCCGGGTGGCGTGACGCGCACCGTCACCTGCCAGACACCGGGAATGAAGTCGGCCTGCGCCGCCGCGTCGCCGGGCAGCAGGAGGTCGAACTGCGTGCCGGCATCGTTGGGCGTCACCGCCACTTCCAGGGCCTGTGGCCGCAGGCGGTGGGTCAGTCGGGCGGTTGCGCCGGCGCCGTTCAGCCGCACGCCGCTGATGCGGATGGTGTCGCCCAGGCGCGCCACGCTCTGTTGCGTGAGCAGCGGCGCGGCGCTGAAGAGCGTGGGCAGCGGCGGCAGCATGTCGGCCTGCACGGCGACGCCGCGGTCGCGGCCCGTGGCCAGATCCATCAGCCCGCGCGACAGCACCGGCAGCGGCCTGACGGTGGCTCGGTCGGATTCGAGCAGCACCACCGACACCTCGTAGCAGGCCGAGGGCCGATACGGACTCTGCAG
>Ga0105044_10009170_pt1 | contig 13560 bp, 14 predicted proteins | sample MAT01_FD_78092 | JGI IMG/M metagenome (GOLD analysis project Ga0105044, IMG submission 78092) | Freshwater microbial communities from Lake Fryxell liftoff mats and glacier meltwater in Antarctica - MAT-01 | ecosystem: Environmental > Aquatic > Freshwater > Ice > Liftoff microbial mat | place...
GCCGCGGCGCCCACGCAGCGCGCCGCAGGCGGGCTTCTTCGCCGGGCCGCCCGCCCCGCCGCCCGGCAGCCCACTGGTCAGGGTGTGGCTCGATGAGGGCTCAGACCAGCCAGTGGGTGGGCTCAGTGGTGACTTTGCCAAGGCCGTAGATGACGATGCGCTGCACGGCGTTGGCGTCGAGTGGGTAGCAGCGCACGCTATCGGTGCTCGGGTCGATCAGCGCGTGCAGCTGCCGGTCGAGGACGGCGGCGTCTGTTGGGTCGAGCAAGCACTCGAAGACGCTGCGCTGTACCCGTGAGCCGTACCCTTTCAGGAGCTGCATAACCTTGGTGCGCCGCTTGGTGTCAACGATGTCGTAGCTGATGAGCGTGAGCATACTCGCGGTGCCCTTCATTCACGCGCTATACCCGACATAGATGGCCTGCTCGCCGCGAATGAGTCGGGCGACCGCCTGCGCCTGCAACACGATGACCCGGCGGAGCGGCGTCTGCTCACCGCTAGGCAGGCGCGTCGGATTCTGCATCATCGTCTCGTAGTGTCCAATCAGCAGGGCGCGCCCGGCGGCGTCGAGATGCACGCCGTCGGGATGGCCAGGGGATGCTTCGAACTGCGCGTGTTGTACCTGGCCCGTCTGGAGCAGCGCGAGGACGAGGCGGTCGACCACCAGGGGGCGGAACTCTTCCATCAGGTCGAGAGCGAGGGATGCTCTGCCGACCTCGAGCACGTGGAGTACCCCGAAGTACGGATCCAGGCCAACGAGCTGGACCGCCGTGAGCACATCGTGCATCAAGAGCGTGTAGCCGAACGAGAGCAGCGCGTTGACCGGGTCAGGCGGCGGATAGAAGGCGCGGCCCTGGAAGCCCCACGCCTGCGGCAGGGCCGTGCGCCAGGCGCCGAAGTAAGCGGCGGCGCCCGCACCCTCGTAGCCGCGCACCGCATCGAGCGTGGCGGCGGCGTCAAGCCCTTCCTCGGCGGCGACGATCTGGGCGGTTGCGGTTGTCGCCGCAGGCCAGCCAGTCGTGGCGAGCACGGCGCGCTGATTGGTGAGCTTGGCGCGCACGATGGCACGGGCCAGGTCGAGCGCCCAAGCCGGCTCGCCCACGCGCTGCATCTGCCGGAGGCGCAGCTCCGCGAAGCGCGACGGGCCGGCGGTAAGCGTCGCGTAGTGCCGGCTGCCCGTGCTGTTCATGAGCGTCACCGGGATGCCACGGTTGAGGAGATCGATCAGCAGCGCCGTGGATAGTTGCACACCTTTGCCCATCAGCACCACCTGGTCGATCTTGGTGAGCGGCACTTCCTGCAGCGTGTGTTCATCCTTCGTGATCAGCACCTGCTGTGCGCGCTTGCGCACGGTCGCCCCTTGCTCCTGGACGTAGAGGGTTGCCATGTCGGTTGTCTCCTGTGAGCAATCGCTGCGCACCAAACGTGCGCATTGTCGGCAGATAGCGTGGCGCAAATCGCCGCACCTGAGGTCGCGGTGGGCGATGATGGCCCGATCCGCTTCCTATTTGTAAAGATACAACCGGTAGGCGGCGCAAATGCGGTCGAGTGGAGCCAGGACTCAGACCAGCCAGTGGGTGGGCTCGGTGGTAACCTTGCCAAGGCCGAAGATCGCGATGCGCTGCACGGCGTCGGCGTCAAGCCGGTAGCAGCGCACGCTGTCGGTGTTGAGGTCGATCAGCCCGCGCAACTCATGGCTCAGCTTCGTCAGCTCCACAGCGTTCAGTCGGCACTCAAAGACGCTGTATTGGACCCGCGTGCCGTAGCCCTTGAGCAGCTTCATGACCTTCGTGCGGCGCTTGTCGTTGACGATGTCGTAGCTAATGATCGTGAACATAGCGGCTCCACGTAGCGTGTGTGACTGGCGGGCAGTGTTTAGGCGGGCGTGTAGCCGACGTACTGGGCCTGTTCGCCACGGACGACGCGTGCCACCGCCTGGGCCTGGAGCAGCACGGCGCGGCGCATCGGTGTCTGCTCACCGCTGGGCAGGCGCGTCGAGGCCTGCATCACGCTCTCGTAGCGCTCGACCAGCAAGGCGCGGCCGGCGGCGTCGAGATGCATCGCATCGGGCTGTTGTGCTGGCCGCTCGAACTGATCGCGGCGTACCTGGCCAGCCTTCAGCAGATCACCCACGAGCCGATCGACCACCAGAGGGCGGAACTCCTCCATCAGGTCAAGCGCTAACGACGGGCGACCGGCCTCGACGACGTGGAAGGTTCCAAGGTAGGGGGCGAGGCCGGTGAACTGCACCGCCGCGAGCACATCGTGCAACAGCAGCGTGTAGCCGAACGAGAGCATGGCGTTGACCGGATCTGGGGGCGGGTAGAAGGCACGGCCCTGAAAGCCCCAGTCGCGCTGGAGCGCCACCCGCCAGGCGCCGAAGTAAGCTGCGGCCCCCGCCCCCTCGAAGCCGCGCATGGCGTCGATGTCGGCCGCGCGCTCGGCCCCCACGGCAGCGGCACTGATTTGGGCGGCGGCGGCGGCGGCGGCAGGCCAGCCCGTGGTCGTGAGCAGAGCGCGCTGGTTCGCGAGCTTGGCGCGCACAATGGCGCGGGCCAGGTCGAGGGACCATGCGGGGTCCGTCACGCGCTGGATCTAGGCTAAGCGCAGCGCCCCGAAGCGCGATGGCCCCGCCGTGAGCGTCGCATAGTGCTTGTTGCCGCGCTGATTCGTCAGCATCACCGGGATGCCGCGGCCGATTGGCAACTTACAGCTTGACGAGCCGACAGGCTGGCTCATAGCCCGCTTCTCCCTCCTCAGGGAGCTCGTAGTATTGCACCGGGGTCAACGCATTTAAATGCCAGCCGATCAGCACCGCCACGCCGAGTGGCGCGGCCATAAACAGATGCGTCACACCGCCGGGCCGGCGGTACCGTTGGATCAGCGTCCGCACCTGCGCCGCGATCGCCTGAGCCTCACCCTCGCTGATCCGATTGTTGGGGCCATCTTTTAGCTCTAGTCTCAGCCGCTGGCCAATCGGCAGAGGGTGGGCGTGTAGATAGGCATCGACGAAGGTGCTAAGCTCACCTCGGTCACGGTTGACGTTCAGCTCTACCGTAAGATCTGGCCCCTGGCCAAACGACGTAGGCTGCACGTCGCCACATGGCGCAAGGCTTGCATTATGAGGCACGGTATGCCACCAACTCGGACCCTGTTTGACGCGGATGACTGTCTCGGTAACTTCGCGGAAGGCATACCCGAAGGCGAGCCCGACACCCAGCCGCGCCCTCCCACTTAGGTCGATTTGGCGCAGACCGTGGGTCTTCAGGACTCGGCGCAGGTCGGCTAGTGCTGGGAACAGTCGGGTGCGCCACGTCTCTGGGTGCGGGTAGCCAGAGCGATAGAACGGCTCCCAGTTAAGCAGGAAGGCGGGTGGCGGATCGAACCTAACGGCATCAAACGTGGTCAGGCCGATGTGCGCGATGCCACTGCGAATGCGCAGCTTGGCCTCATGCTTAACAAGTAGTTGCAGCGCTTCCACTGCCATGGCATCCTGGCCGCTCGTATCAAGCGGCGTCGGCTCCGCCTCAAACTCGGCCCAGCCCAGGTCGACCGGGTTAACGTAGGGACGTAGCTCGCGCAGGCTGACCCCATCCCGTAGGACAATGACTGGCGCGCCACGAGCACGGCTCTCGTGGCGTAGCTGTTTGACCTCAGCCTCGACCTCGCGCTCATCGTCGAGCCGGTCGGCAGTGATGTGCAGCAAACAGCCGTCAGCCTGGGCGAGGTCAGATTGCACCACCAGAGCACGAAGCATGAGCGCCTGACGCAACTGGTCGAGCTGGCTGCGCGGCGACTTGCTGCTGACATAGATGCTGAGCGGGGCGGGCGGCAGCGGCGACGGATCGCCGCAGAGCCGCCCGCTCTCCACACGAGTGTAGAGCACGGGCAGCCACCACTCGGAGTCGAGCGGCAGATCGGCGCGGGCAACGGCTACGGCCCGGTCAATTGAGCAATGCTGAAACAGCTCTCGCAGCACGACGGGGATGAAGCGTGCGATCAGGTCAACGGGGGCGAGACCCTGCATCGCAATCACCGCCGGCATCCCGGCGCGGGCCAATTGTGGGCCAAGCGCCGCTGTGGCTGCAACCGGGTCGCCGCTGCCCGCACTATGACAGGCAGCCAGGATGACGAGCAGCGGGCGCCGGATCTCGTCAAGGGCGATCAGCTGTCGAACAAGCTCAGCACCAGACAGCCGCGCGGCGGTGCCGTCTTCCTGTTCCAGCCAGAGGATCGGCTCACCTTGTGGCCCCAGCGTGCCGTGGCAGACTAGATAGAGCAGGTCGCAGCCAAGGCGCAACAACTCGTTGAGCCTTGCAGGGGTGGCTCGGCCCGCCGAGGCTTCAGGAGCGAGCGCGGCGATCCAGGGTGCAGCGGCGAGGGCCTGCTGAGCGCGCGCGTGTGCGTCGGCGGTGTCAAACTGGCTCAGCCCGAAGCGGGGGGCATCGCTAGGGCAGGCGACCACGATCAGCGCGCGGAACGAGTCGTAGCTAGGTGTGGGCACCGTCTGTGGGTTTGTGGTCGGCACATAGCGTAGCAGCGCGACTCGCCCGCCGGCAGCGATCGGGTTGCCTGCAGGATCACAGAGGCACTCCCAGCGCAGGGCATGCAGCGCACTAGCCTCATCGGCGATGCGCAGCCGCAGCCGCAGATCGGCCCCCTTGCCAGCCGCAAACGCCTCGGCGCGATCCCAGACCGAGCGATGGTGAAAGACAGCGGCAGCGAGCAGTCGCCCATACTCGAGCGGATTCGTCTCCTGCTCAAGCAGAGCTGCCGTGTCGATCCCAAGCGGAGCGCCACCTAACAGCTCGGTATGACTGGCGCTATCAGGGTCACGCAGCGTGGCAGAGAGCGCGTAGGGCGCGGCGGCACCACCGAGCGCGCCGGCGTCGGCGTGAGCCTGGCCGACGGGCGGGAGCTGCGGGCCGAGCGGGCGATCGTAGCCCTGCCCCTCGGCGTGCTCCAGTCCGGCGTGGTGCGCTTCAGCCCGGCGCTGCCCGAGGCAAAGCGGGCCGCGCTCGCTCGCATGGGCAGCGGGGTGCTGAATAAGCTCTACCTGCGCTTCCCGCGCATCTTCTGGGATAGGGATGCCGAGTTGCTGGGCTACGTGGGCGAGCGCAAAGGCGCCTGGGCCGAGTGGCTGAACATCGCCTTCTATACGGGCGAGCCCCTGCTGCTGGCCTTCAACGCGGCGCGCTACGGGCGGGCCGTGGAGGCGCTGGACGACGCCGCGCAGGTGGCGGAGGCCATGGCGGTGCTGCGCCGGATCTACGGCCACAGCATCCCCGAGCCGAGCGGCGCCCTGGCATCACGCTGGTCCAGCGACCCCTTCGCCTGCGGGTCGTACTCCTATCTGCCGCCGGGGGCGCGCCCCGGCGACTACGCAGCCTTGGCAGCGCCCGTGGACGGCCAGCTGTTCTTTGCCGGCGAGCACACCTCGACGGAGAACCCCGCCACCGTGCACGGGGCGCTGATCTCGGGCCGCATAGCCGCCGCCGCCCTGATCGACGCCGCATAGCCGCCGTCGCGCGGAGATACACGCCGGCTGTGGTTGCTGCCGGCGAGGCCGACCGCAACCAGGTCTGGGAACTGCCGGTTATTCGCCCCCACAGCACCGCGTACCGCCAGCACACCCGCTGTTGCCCTTGCTGTCGCACCCTCGTGACCGCGGACTTGCCTCCCGATGCTCCACGAGGGGCATGTGGTCCCCGTGCCACCGCGCTGATGGCGGTCCATAAATCGTGATCGGGATCACGGCCGCCGCCAGATCTCAAGCACAGGATACATCCGTTCCAGCTCAATGCGTGCCCATGGCACCTCACCTGAGAAGCCTTTCTGCAGTTTATAGATACCAAACTGGCAATGCTCGCCGTGGTCGCACGCCGAAGGAGCGTCTCGCTGACCCGCGAGGCAGTTCAGCCCGCAGGCGCGCTGATCGTAGACCGCGGCCAGATCGCACTCAACCCTCCCTTGCCACATCAACAACGTGGCCTCGATGACGGCGCAGAGCATCTGCTCCCGCTCTGGCTGATCGGCTGGCAGCGCGCCGCGGGCGACCACGAGGCTGAGGTCGACATCCGAGTCGGGGCGGGGCCGTCCGCCGATGCCGCGCGAGCCTGTTAGTATTACCCGCTCGACGGCAGGGTGGAGCACCAGACGCGCGGTGTGCAGGAGCCCGTAGGTCTGCGGGAGGAGCGCCTCCAGCGCGGGTGCGAAGATCGTAACGAGCTCCATGGCTCCTCCTCATTCGCGCGGCGTGCGTTCAAAGAAAGTGAAACCCAAGCAGGTTCCAGCTCTCCAGCAGCCAGAGATAGCCGCCACCCGCGAGCAGCACCAGGAGGCTGTAGACACAGGCAAGGCGGCCCCAGGGGCGCGTCTGCCAGCGACGGATCATCAGCAGCCCGGCAGCCGCCAGCAGGCCGCTGGCCAGTAGGGGTAGCCCCAGGGCTGCTCGGAGCGCCAGGGTCGGCCCGCTGGAGATCGCCTCCGGCGCGCTCATCGCGTCGGCGTCCAGGGCAGCCCTGGACGCCGCTGTGGCTACACACTCCTGTGTGCGGCCGGGGTTTCGATAATCGCACGCCGGTGGCAGCGGCGGCGTAGTCGACCTCGGGCCGCACGCGGGGCGGGCGTATCTCCACCCTTAGCGAGCAGTATACGCCGCAGGGGCGCCGCTGTCGCCTATCCCTGGGTAGGCTTAGGGCAGGGCCGAGACAGGCCAGATTTCAGCACTATGGGCGTTGGCACCACCGGGGGAACCGGCTATACTCTGGGTATGGCCAGCCAGCTACTCCTCACAAAGTGCTATCTTCCGCCAGTGCGCGCCGGGGGGGTGACGCGCCCCCGCCTGCTCGCGCAGCTCGACGCCGGTCTGCAAGCCGGGCATCGGCTGTCGCTTATTGCAGCCCCGGCGGGCTACGGCAAGACGACGCTGGCTGCAGCCTGGGTGCGGCAGGCGGGGCTGCCGGTGGTCTGGCTCACCTTTGACGCCCGCGACAACGACCTCGGGCATCTGCTGCGCTACCTGCGCCTGGCGATCACCCAGCTCGGGCCAGCCCTCGGTCGGAACCTGCACGCCGTCCTGGACGCCCCAACCCTGCCGCCGCTCGAGGATCTCGTCGCCGCCTTCCTGCATGATCTGGAAGACGCGGGGCGCCACGCCGCTGCGCAACGTGAGCACCTGCTCCTCACCCTGGACGACTGCCACAAGCTCGAAGCGCCTGCGGTCCACGCGTGGCTCAACCTGCTCGTGGAGCACCTGCCGCCCGCCTGTCACCTGCTGCTGATCAGCCGCGAGGATCCGCCCCTTCCGTTGCCCCGCCTACGCGCGCGCGGCCAGCTTACCGAGGTGCGCGCGCAGGATCTGCGCTTCACCGCCGCCGAGGCCGCCCAATTCTTCGCCGAGGCCATGCAGCTCCCCTTGCCACCGGCATGGGTGGCGGCGCTGGAAGCACGCACCGAGGGCTGGATCACCAGCCTACAGCTAGCCGCCCTCTCGCTCCAGGGCCGCAGCCCCGAGCAGGGGGAGTCCTTCATCCGGGAGTTTAGCGGCAGCCATCGCTTCGTCTTCGACTACCTTGCGGAGGAGGTGTTGGGGCTGCAGGACGAGGATGTGCGGACGTTCTTGCGGCGAACCGCCGTGCTCGAGCGCTTTCGCGCCCCGCTCTGCCAGGCCCTCACCGGCCGCGCCGACAGCCAGTCCATGCTCCAGCACCTGGAGCACGCCAATCTGTTTCTCGTCCCGCTGGACGACGAGCGGATGTGGTATCGCTACCACCACCTGTTCGCCGACTACCTACGGAGCACCCTGCCGGCGGAGGAGCGAGCGCAACTGCTTGGCGACGCCGCGCGCTGGTGTGCCGACGCCGGCCTCCTGCTCGAAGCGGTGCAGTATGCCCTGGAGAGCAGCGACCCGGAGCGCATCGCCGCGACTGTGGAGCGCGCGCTTCAGCAGGCCGCAGTCTGGTCCGGCGGCGAGCTGGCAACGCTGGTACGCTGGATTGATAGCCTCCCCGGCCCGGTGCTGGGTGCCCACCCACGGCTGTGCCTCGACGCCTCGCGGGCCCTCTTCCTGAGCGGGCGGCTCACGCTGGCGTCACAGCTGCTCGATCAGGCCGAGCGCACCCTGCGCGTCGCCCCGCCCTGGCCTGAGCAGGAGGGGCTGCTGGCGATCGCGGAGGTCTACCGCGCCGCCCTCGCCGCCTTCCAGGGCGAGGTGGGCCTCGCCCTGGCCGCCCTGAGCCAGGCTCGGCCCCGGCTCCCCGTGAGCGAGCCCCTGGCGCATGCCCGCGCCGCCGACGCTCTGGGGCTGGCCTACGGGCTCGCCGGCGACCTGGCCCAGTGCGAGCGCTGGTATGGCGAGGCAAGCCGGCTGGGTCAGGCGGCAGGGGTGAGCTACCTGGCGATCAACGCCCGCTGCGAGGTCGCTACGGCGCAGCTGGGGCAGGGGCGACTCAGCCAGGCGCGGGAGACCTGCAGGGAGGCGCTGGCCCTGGCAGACGGCGCGCCCCTCCCGCCCACCGGGCTAGCCCTGGCCCTCCTGGGCGCGATCGCCTACGAGCAGGACGACCTCGCCGCCGCAGAGGAGTACCTGCGCGAGGGTATGGCCCGCTCAGAGCAGGGTGGCCTGCGCGACGATCTGCGGGTGGCGTGCCTGCTGCTGGCGCGCCTGCGCCGCGCCCAGGGCGATCTTGACGCGGCCGCGACGGCGGTTGAGCGGGCGACCGCGCTGATACCCATGTACGAGGTGCCGCGGCTGGACCGGCTCGCTGCGGCGTGGCGCGCGTGGGTGCAGCTGGCCCGTGGCAACACCGAGGCGGCCGGCCAGTGGGCCCGCGGCTACGCCGCTCGGCAGCAAACGGAGCTCGTCGAGACGAGTCAGGATGGCGAGCTGCTCGTGCTCGCCCGCGTCGCCCTGGCGCAGGGCAACCCGGCGCAGGCGATCGGGGTGCTCCAGGAGCTGGAAGGCCAGGCATTGGCTGCCGGCCGGGTCCGCACCGCGATCACGGCGCTGGTGCTCCTGGCCCTTGCCCAGCAGGCGGCTCAAGACCAGGCGGCGGCGGCCACGCTGGCACGGGCGCTCCAGCTGGCCGCACCGGAGGGCTTCGTGCGCTGCTTTCTGGACGAGGGCACGGCGCTCATACCCTTGCTACCGCAGGCGTGCGCGGCCGCGCCGCAGCTCGTGATCCAGCTGCGCGCCGCCCTTGCCCCCGCGGACGCCCCTGCTACGACGCCCCACCCTGGCCCCGATGCCCTCAGTGAGCAGGAGCTGCGCGTCCTCCGGCTGATGGTCGCCGGCCACTCGAACAAGGAGATCGCCGAGGCCCTCGTGATCGCGGTGGGCACCGCGAAGTGGCACGTCCACAATATCCTCCAGAAGCTGGAGGTAGGCAACCGCCCGAAGGCGATCGCCCGTGCGCGTGAGCTCGGCCTGGCCTGACGCCCGCGTCGTGCTTCCTCGGTCGGCCGCTCCACCCCGCTCACCCTCCGCGTCCTTGATCCCACCTCACTGCCGACCTACCCGTGAACCTACCTCGGGATAGGCGCGCGCTGCCTGCCCTCCGGCTAGACTGCGAGCGCAGACCACAAGCACCCGGAGGAAAACGATGAAATACCCGCTCAAACAAATCCTGGTGATCGCGCTGCACTCGATGAGACGCTGTCCAGGCTTGCGCCCGGCTACCGCGACGGCCGCGAGATGACCGTGGTGGAGCAGCGGTCGCTCACCATCCGTGGCCAGCCGGTGACGCTGACGATCAGCGAAGGGCCGAAGTGGGGCGACGAGCTGGTGCGCCAGGGTAGCGTTCTTTTCACTGGCAAGGAAGGCCCGACGCTGCTCACGCTCCCGACGCCGGCCCCAACCTGGGATGACGCCGCAGTCGACAGCTTCCTGACGTCGATCCGCTAGGCGATGAGCCCCGACGACGCGCTGCGCGTCCGCTCGCGGGAGGCTGACGATGGACACCCACACCTATCAGATCCAGGTGCGCGGCTACCTGGATGAGCAGCGGCTCAGCTGGTTCGCGAACCTCGCCGTGGCGTACACCGCTGCGGGCGAGACCGTGATCACCGCAGCCCAGCTCGATCAGGCCGCGCTCCACGCCCTGCTCAACCGCATCCGCGACCTGGGCGTGGAACTACTTGCGCTCCAGGTCATTCCGCCGCGCCGTATCCTGTAACTATTTCCGCGCTCTGCGCGATGCTGGCAGTATGATGATCGATCTGCGCTGGGGTCGCCCACGCCGCGTTGCGGCCGATCAGCGACACGCCGGGGCAGCCGTGATGAAGTGAGGAGATCATGATGAGAACTCTCTGGTCGGATTGGCGGCTCAGGCTCGCCCTCGCTGCGGGAGTGGCGGCCTGTGCCGGGCTGCTCAGCGCCTGGATGACCCCGCGTGGCCCTATCACCGCGCCCCAGGCGCTCATCTCGATGGCGGCAGCCCTGCTGGTTGGGGTTGTCGGTGGGCTGGTGACGCGCAGCCGCTGGAGCATCCTGCTCGTCCCCGCCGTGTATATTGCGGTGTTCGAGCTCGCTCGGCTTGGCGCTACCGGCCCGACGGTGGACGGCATCCATCTCGGCTCGACCTACGGCGTGATCGCCTTCGTCGTCGGGCGCCTGGCCCACGGGTTGCTCGTCCTGGCGCCGATGGTCGTAGGCGTCACGTACGGCATCTGGCTGGCCAGCCGCCTGCAACCGGGCATAGCGCCCGCCATCGGCGTGGTCGGCTGGACGCTCACCGGCCTCGCCACCCTGGCGCTGGTTGGCGTCGCGCTGGCTATTGCCCGCCCTGCGACAACGGCCCCGATCATCGGCGCCGACGGCGTGCCGCTGACCGACAGCATCGCCGAACTGCGCACCATCCGGATCGGCGGCCACGACCAGGCGCTGATGCTGCGCGGGCGGAGCCGCGACAACCCGGTGCTGCTCTATCTGGCCGGCGGACCGGGCGGCACCGACCTCGGCGCGCTCCGCTCCGACGTGGGGCTTGAGCAGTACTTTGTCGTCGCCGCCTGGGAGCAGCGTGGCGCCGGCAAGTCCTACCCGGCCCTCGACCCGCTGGAGAGCCTGAGCGTCGAGCAGATGGTGGCCGATACGGTCGCGGTGGCCAACTATCTGCGCGAGCAGTTCGGCGAGGAGAAGATCTACCTGGTCGGGAACTCCTGGGGCTCGACCCTCGGCGTGCTCGCCGTCCAGCAGCGCCCCGAGCTCTTCCACGCCTACATCGGCACCGGGCAGATGGTGAGCCAGCGAGCGACGGATCGCATGTTCTATGCGGATACGCTGGCCTGGGCCGAGCGCACCGGCAACCGCGAGCTTGCGGCCATCTTGCGCCAAAACGGATCGCCGCCCTACGAGAACCTGCTCAACTACGAGCCATCCAACATGTACGAGCACGAGTGGAACGCCTACCCCGAGCTGAACCTGAGCAACGAGATGCCGGCGATCCTGTTGGTCCCCGAGTACAACTGGATGGAGCGGGTTAACGCCTTCCGCGGCTTTTTCGACAGCGCGTTCGCGATCTACCCGCGGCTCCAGGGCATCGACTTCCGCACCGATGTGCCGCGCCTCGCGGTGCCGGTGTATGTGGTGCTCGGCGAGCATGAGGCCAGGGGGCGAGCAGAGCCGGCGCAGGAGTGGTTCGCCACGCTCGAGGCGCCATCGAAGGAGCTGATCGTCATTGAGCACGCCGGCCATCGCGCGCTGTTCGACCAGCCGGCTGCGTTCGCGACGCTTATGGTCCGGGTCTTAGCTGAGACCTATGGCGGCAGCTAACGCGGGCGCAGGATGCACGTGCTGCTTCGCTAGGATGGAGCGCTCCAGCGCGATGAGGCGCTTCTCGTCGATGCACGATCACGCCGCTACCAGTGAGCGGCGCAGGCGAGGTCGTCGCAGGCCGTCAGCGCGCGCTGGAGCATCGGCAGCCAGCTGTGTCGAGGGCCGGGGTTGCCGCCGCTGCGGCAGTGCTCGGCGGCATCGCGCTGCTCGTGGCGCCGCTGCTCGTGGCTGCCATCTATGCGTGCCCAGGGCGCGCAGGTCATCACCGTGTGCGCGGACTTGAATGAAGATAAGGATAGCGGAGTATTTGTTCAACGACCATAACGCCTGGGCTGCTATGGGCTTGCCACCGCTGCCATGCCGCACCCGGGCAGGTCTTTGCTCGCTCGCAGGCGGCGTTCAGGATAATGGCTTCGTGGTGCAGAGCGAACAATTCGACTACCTGCTCGACCTGGACGGCAACATTGCGCGAAGTAATGTGAGAAGATGCGTTACGAGCGCCCGTTGTCTGACCCCGGCCAAGGTAATCGTCCCCAGAAGAGCCTTGGGAACCGCCAGGCGGGGGCTGTCAGTCGTCGCTCTATACACTGCACACATGTCGTCGGCAATCGTGCACAATCGTCGGCAATGCTGCACCGCCGATCCGATCGTCGCTACGGCAGCAGAACTGGCCAGATCGGCGGCAATGCTGCACACCGCGCCGACCTCCCGCCCGACTATCCGCTATCCTGCTCGCAGCACCTATCCGGCTGCGAGCAGGCTCTATGGCAGGGAGACATGTTCCCGTGCACGACCTCCGTGAACTACTTCGGCATCTTCAGACCACCGCCAATGACCGCGAGGTTCAGCGTGCGACTGGCCTGAACCGCCGCACCATCGCCCGCTATCGGGCCTGGGCAACGCAGCATGCCCTGCTCGACCCGGCCCAGGCCCTCCCGCCGCTGGAAGAGCTCCAGCAGCTCACTGCCTCCACCCTTGCTGTCCGCCCGTCACCGCAGACCGTCTCCTCGCTGGAGCCCCACCGCGACCTGGTGCTCCAGCTGCACGCCCAGGGCGTGGAAGGCGCCGCCATCCGCCTGCGCCTCCAAGAGCACGTCGGCTTTACCGGCTCGCGCTCGGCGATCTGCCGCTTTCTGCAGCGGGTCGACCCGCCCCCGCTCGATGTCTGCATGCGCGTCGAGCGCGACCCCGGCTATGAGGCCCAGGTGGACTTCGGCTTTGCGGGGCGCATGCGCGACCCGGCCACTGGCCTGCTGCGCAAGACCTGGGCCTTCGTGATGACGCTAGCCTCCAGCCGCCACCAGTACGTCGCGTTCGTCTTCGACCAAAGCGTGCCGACCTGGATTGCCCTGCACGACCACGCCTTTCGCTGCTTCGCCGGCGTCCCCCAGCGCGTCGTGCGCGACAACCTCAACGCGGGGATCACCCAGGCCTGCTTCGACGACCCGCAGGTCCAGGCCACCCACCGCGCGTGTGCCGAGCACGATGGCTTGCTCATCGCCCCCTGCCAGCCGCGCACGCCCGAGCACAAGGGCATGTCAGTTCTCGGGCCATACTGGCTCTTCCGCAAGTCTCGTGATCGCAACCTGTCTGATCGCATTCTGATGCTGCCCGGACCCAACAAAGTAGCCAGATTCACGCAACCTGCGGAAGAGCCATCACGGGTGAGAATCAGTGGTACATCTCCAGGGCCTTCGCACGTTTTTCGACATGCCTCTTTCCGCTTCAGAAAGCAGGATATGGCCAAAACGGTGTAAGCTGTTTTTGCTCGTTCACTCTGGCCAGTA
>Ga0105044_10009173_pt1 | contig 13558 bp, 14 predicted proteins | sample MAT01_FD_78092 | JGI IMG/M metagenome (GOLD analysis project Ga0105044, IMG submission 78092) | Freshwater microbial communities from Lake Fryxell liftoff mats and glacier meltwater in Antarctica - MAT-01 | ecosystem: Environmental > Aquatic > Freshwater > Ice > Liftoff microbial mat | place...
AAAGGCCCTGAAAGGCAGGCGCTCCCGCAAGCGTGAGGGTTACGTCAATTGGAAATGGCAATTTAAAAACTGCCCGACCTCCAAGCTGGAGGGTTAAATTCGCCAACATTCCCAAAAAGGAAAACCCGGACTGCTCCCTCCAGTGCAACGATTGGTTCGCCTCAGTGTGTTTCTTAGTGCTTTGTCCATGATCAAATTTAGGGTTTAGTGTAGAGCAATTGTCCCAATTGCTGGGAAAACAATTGGGACAATTGTTCTACACTGAATTTCCTACCCTAATTTTCAAGGTAGACAAAGCACTAGTTTCCTAGCTCTTCGTCAAGCACTGAGATCGGAACGCCGCCGTCTGCCTTGTTTGCCATTTGTTGTAATACCCTGGTATCCATCGACGAGCTGGAAAACGTAATGGCACCTGAGCCGACAAGCAAGTGCGTTCCTCCCGGATGATCGCTTTGCAAGCCACCAACAAATAGGGGCCGAATCAAATCGACTATGACTTCCTTCGTAACCTCGACCGGCGTTGGAGTCGTCTCGACCGGGACGTCAAAGGTATCCTGTATGATTTGGTTTTGATCAGATTGAACCGACGATGCGGGGAAAAGATTTGGCCAAGTTCCGTCCAGCGCAAGCAGCGGATGCCCGGTATTGCGCAGAGTGGAACGAGTACCGCTGATCCAACCAAAATCAAAATCAGGCACCGATACCTTCTCACCGAGAAAAAGGGTGTATGACAATCCATCCGTGATGTCTTGATCGTTGGTCGCTCGGTTAAGGATGAAAACGCCGTTGTTTGTCGTATCGATGGGTGCTTCTAGCGAATGGTGAATGCCTGCGTAGCAGGTTGTATTGAGATTCACGCCAGATGCCGATGGACAAATCAGGGTCGCGATGGTCGCTTTACGAACAATCGCGTTCTCCGTCGCATAGACACCGACACTCGTGTCGATCTTGTCACTCAACGTGGCAAGTTCCAACTGGGGAAGAAGGGCGGACAACCAGTTGTGATGATAGCCAGCTTCCACGCTTTCGATTGGCCCTGCCGGATTCAGCGTGCCGACGGGATAGGCACCTTGCGCGTCATGATAAGCGGATAGCGCCAAGCTCAAAGTCAACAGATTGTTTTGACATTGTGAACGTCGAGCCATCTCTCGCATCGATTGTGTCGCCGGCAGCATCAGCCCCAACAACACGCCAATAATGGCGATCACAACAAGTAACTCGACCAAAGTGAAAGCGGACTTCAGGTGACGATTCATGGGAGCACTTCGAGGTAGATTTTTTGGATGGATTGGATCTTCTTGCCGTCAATTTCTTCGGTCGCGATGAGCGAGCGATCCGACGTACCAACTGGTTGTAGGAGAACGGTGACGTCGTGCTTGATCGACTCGTCGATCGGTAACCGGATGCCGGCTTCCAATAAGTCCACGGGAAGATTCTGCGTCGCCTGGATGGCCGAGTGAAGCGTCTGCCGCGAGTCATTCCGCTTCTGATTGAATCGCTGCGTCGCAAGTCCTTGCATTGTGATCGCCGCCGTCGCCGTCACCATGGCGAGCGTCGCCGCGCACACTAGAATCGAAGCAGATCCTCGACGTTGTTTGTAATCTGATCGGCTCATTCTTCTGCTCCGGCGGGCGGCGTTGTAAGCTTAGGCAAAAGAGCGGCATCGACTCGAACGTCTTGACTGACGAGCCGTCCTTTCGCGAGACTCAGATGAACGATCGATGTACTTGCATCCCAACCAAACTCAATGGTTGTCCCTTCGCCCAACAGAAACCGATCAAAACGATTCGTCGCGCCAGTCGTTTGATACTGGACGCCATCGAGCACCTGCTTCCATTCCGACTGAGAACCGTCGGCGAGTTCAATCGTGATTGCGTTGGGGTTGTCTTCGATGGTGACTTGGTTGGCGTTATGGATCGTGTCGCGAAACGTAGCGGCCAAACGACGGAGTTCACTCAAGCCAAGCTGATGACCAGAAGTGCCACGAGATAGTTTCGTGAGTTGAGTCATGAGAGACACGGCTGACCCGCAGATCACAGCCAAAAGCGTTAACGAGATGAGCAGTTCGATGAGCGTGAATCCCCGCCGAAGTTTCCTCTTCATGGTGTTGCCTCAGCGGTCGAGTCAGTGTCATTCGATTTCGCCTTCGTCGTCAGGACCCAACCATGGCGAACGACGAGAGGTTGTTGGGGAGTGTCTGCTGACTTTGATGCGGTGGGAAAGACACGAACCGTGACATGCGTGCCTCGGGCTGACGACAAGTCGAAGGCGTCGCTCTGGATGTCAACCTTCAGACCTGCTGGAATCTAAGGCACTGGTTGAATCGCTGCTTCAATCGCGACGACCGCCCTGCCGCGCAAGCGTTCAAGTTGGTTGTCAGCAAGGAACTCTGCAAGAAGACGCAAATCGGCCTGACGTCTTACTTCGGATTGGGCTTTCGCTAACTTCGCAATCCCGACGACGGAAGCGGACAGCAGCGCCGCTGCGACCACAATTTCCAACAACAAGCTTCCCGCACGTGCGTGAATCCGAGTTTGCATGTTCGAAAGAGTCTTTCTGTTTCTCAACTCAATGACCCTATCAATGCTGCGAGGGTTCCCATCAAACCGAATGCAAAAATACATACATCGGCACCAAGAATCAGCAATGCCACAGGGACCAGCCATGCGAGCCGAATTCGCCATTTCAATTCGTGCTGACGGGTCGCATCCTCCACGATTGATTCCAGCGCGTTGGGCAAATGGCCCGTAGCTGAAGCGGCATCAATCCAGGCCGACTCAGATCGATTGAGGCAACCGCTGGAAGATAGCGATTTGCCGAGAGGTTGGCCGCCTTCGAAACGTTTCAATGCCGTCGCCGATCGCCATCGGACCCAACGCGACGGCGCCAGTCTGGCAATGGACGACAATGTGTCTGCCACCGGTTGCTCGCGTCGCAAGCCGGATGCCAACGCTTGCAGGCCATCACACCTGCCGCGGGTTCGCATCCAATCGCCAAACCATGGTGTAATCCAAATCATCATTCGCGAAGGGCAAAGCGAACAGAGCAAGATCAGGAGGGTCCAGACCACGGCGAGGATGCAAACGATCCACCCGATCAACATCGCGTTACCTCTGCGCAAATACAGTAAGTCGAAAGCTTGACTTTTTTGAACGAAAAATTCATCGCACATCGTTTCCAGCGTCGGCAGAACAAAGTTGGAAATGAAAATCGATAGTACTGCGATCGTGGCCGCGATAGCCGCCAAATAGACAAGTTGGTTATTAATCGGCCATGATCCCCAATCGTCGAAAGACCAACGTTCCTGAGAAATTGAAGTTGAATGATTGGTTTTCGTTTTCGTTTTCGTTTTCGTTGATTCAAGTCGCTCGCTTCCCGGTCCTTGTTCCATCGCAACCAGGGCGTCGACCGCGAGTGCGACGCGACTTGATTTCGCCGCATCAGCAGGATTCATGCCGCGACGAAGGCACGCGGCAAAATGGCGGCAGCGCATCGCAAATACTTCACGCGTATCACCGGCGTATCGCTCGATGGCATCAGGCAGCGACCCACCACCGTCAACGACCGACAGCGTCAGGGCTCTCAACATTCGCAGGTCTTCCTTTCTGCGCAGGACCAATGCCGATATCGCGGAAGTCCAACCGATGGCAAGTATTGGGAGCGACAGGTACTGACTGACCGCGGCGACCGCCATAAGCGATACGAGGAAAGCTAACAGCCATTCCATCACGACCAACGCATCAACGGCAATTCGAGATGCTCGCTCGGGTGGTTGAATGGTGAGTTTTCGTACAATCGCATGCAGTGTGATCCAAAGTAGCAATCCGATCGCAGCGGCCAACAGCAGATGGAAAAATGAGAGCGACATAAAAGGATATACTAACTAATGTACTGTATCGTTGTGAAAAGCATTCTTGTAATCGTGGTCCAGCCAAGAAGCACGATGCCCGCAGATAGAAGGGTTGCGATGGGAGCGACCGCGACCGCCATTCGTCGGGATCGCCGGATCATCTCTTGATGCAGAAAATTCGATGAATCCTTCCATTGCGTCACAGTTGAAGACGTGTTCGTCGGACGCAAAGAGAGCAGCTCTGACATGCCTTGCAGCCACTTTGCATTGACAGGACATGTCCGCATCACCGCTTGAAAGCTCTTGCCCTGATCCAATTGCACGGCACCGGCGGTTAGCCACGCTCGCAGCATTGCCGAATCGGTTTGGACCGCTGCGGCTCTTAGTGCCGCTGGGTAGGTCCACTGAGATACCAACGATTGATGAATGGCTTCACTGATCCTCGCAAGCTCGACGGCGACACGGGCAGATCCGATCCATGGAATTTGACTCACCACCCAATCGAATGCATAGTCGATGCGCGCGATGACCCCTGATCGTTGCCGGGAGGATCGTAACACCAAGTGCATGGTCCAGATCAGCGTGGAAACCAACAACAAGACAACCAACACCTCGTAAGCGATCTTGATCGGTTGCAATGGCACCTCTTCAAATGTCCGCCCAGTCCAGTTGAAATCCATTTTCGGCGCTAGCGGCGTAATGACTTGAAGGAGTGCTAAGCCGATTGCTGATGCGCTTAGTAGGTAAGCGAAACTGAACCAAACGACCGCTTGCAATCGCGAACTTGATTGATCGCGAAGTTCCTCCAGCATGATCCAACGCGGCAAATGTTCTGCCGATTGCACGACACCAATCGATCTTGGCGGAAAATCGGCCGCACGCTTCGCTTGGTCGCCCGGGTCAATTTTTCCCCGCTCGATTTGACTCGCTAATTCGCTAAGACGCCGGCCGCGACGACCCCCTAACTCCCGGGCCATCGCCGTCAATCCCGAGACAGCGTCAGGACCTGTCGCAATCGAGTGCACCAGACGATCTAGTGGCATGTCAATGGATGAATTCATTTCGCCACCTGCACAAAGCTTTCGTACAACGGCAACATAACGATAATCGAGTAAGCGACAAACGCGCTGACTGCCGAAAACACGGTTACGAGGGACGGGAACCACTGGACCCAAAAGCGACCTCGTCGCATCGCATCGTCGTGATACCAACTCGCCATCGCATGCAACTGCTCCGTCGTTTCGGACACCGGCACCTTCGCGGCACGAGCGACTAACCACGACACCATCGGCGGTAAGTTGTCGGCAAAGCGAGCATTGCCCGTCGCCTGCGCTGCGATCGGCAGCGATTCGTGCAGCGTTGCTTGTGATTCCATTTGCACAGCGAGCATGTCGCAAAACATCGAACAAGCGATGTGATGTTGAAACTTGCTGACCACGCCGCTCGATCGCCAACCCAACCGACGAGCCAACCTATGCAACGCGAAAATCGCCAGGAGGATCAATGGCGGCCACCAAAAATTTGCCCGCAGCCAAAGACATGGCTTGAGCCAAACGTTGTCGCCTTGAAGGCGAGCGACATCCATTGGCCAGTGGTCGATAATCAACGAGGGCACCCCCAACGTGATTATCAGATATGCGATCACCACGGTTACCAACGGGTAAATCATCGCGACACGAAAGGAGGCTTTCAATTCGCTTTGGCGGCGAATGGTCTCGGCAAATCGCGTGATTGGTTCCGCAGATCCCGTCGATTGCAAAGTTGCCAACGCGGCGGAAACCTGAGGCCCATAAGGACCTGCAATTTCGGTGAACGCGGTTTCCGGGCTCTGGCCCGATTCCAGTCGCTTTGAGATTCGACGTGCCGCTCGCCCGATTCTTCCCAAACTCGGACTGTGAAGCTTGAGCAAGCCGTCCGTTAATGAATGCTTCGCGCGAACCATTGCCGACACTTCGTCAAGCAGCCGAGAAAGTTGTTGCGCTGAAAGTTGCATTGGGCCGTCCGATTGACTGACCGAGATTAGGGTACTTACAAGCAGTACCATAGCGAATTCCGACGGCAGGAAACAGCTTGCTGGGGCAGAAATTGTGAAAATTGCTGGTTTATGACTTTTAGGCTTGGAGCGGTTTAGGTCTTGGCTTGGAGCGACATGAAACCATCATGGCTCCACAACATTCATGCACCCGCTTCGCATCCTAAAACGCGATAAACTTCGTTTTCGTCCGTGATCTTCTGTTCGACCAATTGCCACGCGCGTTGACGAAGCGAGATCATGCCTGCCTGTTCGGCAATGCGGCGAATTTGACTCGTTGATCGCCCACTTGCGAGTTCGTTCATCATCGCTTCGCCGATCTCGCCCTGGTCGAATCGCACGCATTCGGCGATGGCGATGCGACCTTGATAGCGGCTTGTCTCATTGGGTTCCGGTGCAAGTCGACGCAGCAAACGTTGGCTGCAAACGGCCCTTAAGCCGCTGCGAAGCAGGTAGGTCGGTAACTCCATTTGCGATAATCGCCGGAGCGCGGTCGCGACATCGGACGCATGCAATGAGGAAAACACGAGATGGCCAGTCAGCGCCGTGACCAAGACCGCGTCGGCCGTTTCCACATCGCGAACTTCGCTGACAAGCAACACTTCGGGGTCTTGCCGAACGGCGCTGCGAAGCGATGCGGCCAGGGTCATCCCGGTCGCGGTATTCAACTGGCTTTGGCTGATCGAATCAATCACCGACTCAATCGGATCTTCGATCGTCAAGACGCTGCGCCTTGGATTCGCGGCGGCGATATGTCTCAAGCAGGCATAGAGCGTTGTCGTTTTCCCACTTCCTGCTGGCCCGGTCAGTAGCACCGCTCCATCGCGGGCCGCTGACAGACGCACAAGGTCTGCAGCGATATCCACGGGCAAGGACAGTCGATCGATCGAATTCAAATCGTTTGACGCGGCAAACAATCGAACCACCGCGCGAATCCCGTGAACCGTTGGAAAAGTTCCCAGTCGCATTTCAACATCGCCAATCGTCTTCGCGATCCGTCCCTCCATCGGCTGGCCTGCGCGATAGCTTGGTATGTTTGCCAATACCATCAAACGTGCAACGGGGTCCGTAAGTTCGCTCTTGGGAACTTGGCCCAGCGGACACAGCACGCCATCGAGTCGAAATAGAATTTCCCAGTGATCGCCACGAGGATGCAAATGCACATCGCTGGCTCCTTCCGCAACGGCGGCGGCAAGCATTCGGTCCACGATGGTGATCGCATAGTCTTCATTGCCGGGGCGGAGATCGGCGCACCATGGAACGATATTCATGGAGAAAAACTTCCCGATTTGGTACTGGTTTTTTTTGGGCTGATGGCAGGCCATTGATTCGGCATCTGCGGAGCAGTGTATCGTTATAGTGCGATGAGATCTCGCCGCGAAGGGTTGGATCGTTGTCGACAAACAACTGACTTGCTCAGGCCGCCCCGCAATGATGCAAAACAACTTGCCAAAGTCGCTGATCTTTAGCGGTTGATCTGGCCAGCAGGTGTTTTGGATGGGAGCGAGTTGATCGCTTGAAGTCGAAGCTTGGCAAGTTGGTCTAAACGCGGTCCCATTTCTTGTGCATTGAATGGGACGGCTCGCTCCAAATCGAAATCTCCACGAAGCGCAAACTGATACATCTTGACGCCATGCTGGCCTGGTTCTTTACCGAACCGTATTAGGTTGTATTCAAGGTAACTTTTATCAGGCGGAGCTAAATAGAGTTCGATGATCAAGTCCGTGCCGACGGTACCTGGAGGTGGTGAAAAGACTTGAGCATCACGCACAAAGGACGCTTGCATTTGTTTTAGGTAGGGACCAGTGATGTCTCGGACCAAGTCGATCTCCGGCCACTGACGAACGGAAATCATCGCAGTCCATTCTTCCAGCGTATCACCATCTTGCAAATACTCGTTGGTAATCCCGGATTGCGGGTTCACATCGACGAATGCAAGTTCAAATAAACTGTCAAGAAAAACTGCCGAAGGATTTTCAGTCCGTGGCTCCGCAGCTTGTAGGCATGCGGAGAACGAAATCGCAAAACAAAGAATGAACGCGCGCATTTGGTCACCAAGCTAAAAAGCTAAAGAGGATTTTTGGGAATAAGGATCGATGACGTCAGAGCGGTAGCCATTGGAGAGACCTATGTTTGATGAAATTCTGGTCGGATAAGCGAGTCACGATGGTAAAGGTGTGTCACAAAAGCCTTTGTGTCAAAGAAAATCTGCGGAATTTCACAAATACTGATTAGTCATCCCGTTGTTCGTCAGACTTGCCCCAGATGGTATCTTGCCTATCTATTCCACCCCCTTCTCGCTAACAACAATGAGCGTTGAGAGCCAGCTGGGTGATCGACGATCTCTCGGTCTGGGAATAATTATGGCCCAACGGCAAAAGATGTGCTCGGCATCATGACCGATGGCGGAAAGTGGGCAAGTTGCTCTGACGATTTTTGGTAAAAACGGCTCAACTAACCGAAGCGTGGGCCGGAGGCTTTCTAGGCAAGGCTCAAGTATCGAATGATTCGTTGTGAGAGCCGATTGCAAATGTTAGACTGGAACTGCCGAGAAAAACGGAGTCAAGCACTGCCGAGGTGCAACTTGGCAAGGGATATCTCGGTCGATGGTACGCCAATAGTGTTACCTGTCCCCGGCGAACATCTATTCGTCGGGGACTCATTTTTGGAACATCGTTCGATCCTGGAGCCATGCCTCAAAAAACCTTCCGCTCGACTCAGCGCACATCATTTGTCGTTGAGCCATAATTATTTGGAGTTAACGTGCTTGAATTCAGTCATCGTTGCTTGGTCTGTTTAGTGGCGTTTGTTGTGCTGAGTGCAATTGCAATCGCTGCGGACGGTGACGCCAAGTCACACCAAGCGTTGATTGCTAAGATTCGACCGTCGGTCATGACCATCCGTGTAAGCGGCCGCGACGGAGATGCGATCGGCCTCGGAACTGGGTTCGTCATTGATTCAGCGGGACTGATTGCCACAAATTTTCATGTGATTGACGAAGGTCGGCCATTCACAATTGAAACCGCTGGTGGAAAACAATTGCGGGTCGTGTCGGTCGAAGCTTCGGATCGAGCCAGCGACTTGGTCTTACTTCGCGTCGATCCCGGAAACGAAACTCTCACGGCGATCGAGTTCGCCAAGCCGAACTCTTGCGAGCAAGGGACGCGTGTCCTGGCTTTCGGCAATCCTCTGGGACTTGAGGGCAGCGTGGTCGAAGGGATCGTTTCAGCTCAACGAGAAGTCGATGGTCGGACGCTGTTGCAATTGGCGATGCCTGTCGAACCCGGTAACAGCGGCGGACCGCTCGTCGACTTAGAAGGGCGTGTCCACGGTATCATCAACATGAAATCGGCAATTGATGACAACTTGGGATTTGCCATTCCGATCGACCAATTGATAACCCTGCGAGACAACCCCAATCCCGTCTCTATGGATCGCTGGGTTCGTCTTGGCACAATGAGCGAAGACCGTTGGACAACGCTATTGGGAGCCGTTTGGCAGCAGCGTGACGGACATATCACCGCTCGTGGACTTGGCAGCGGCTTCGGTGGTCGCTCACTTTGTCTATCTAAAAGCGATGTTCCCAAACAGCCGTTTGAAATCGCCGTAGAAGTTCGTTTGGACGATGAGGCCGGTGCTGCTGGACTGATTTTTCATAGCGACGGACACGATCGTCACTATGGTTTTTATCCAAGCGCCGGGCGTTTGAGATTGACATGCTTCCTTGGGCCCTCTGTTTATTCCTGGCAAGTGCTCAAAGAAGTTGAGTCGGAACACTATGAACTTGGCCAGTGGAACCAGTTAAAAGTTCGCATCGATCACGAAAGCATCCAGTGCTTCGTCAACGGACATCTGGTCATTGCGTCAACGGATGCGCAGTTGACCGAAGGGCAGGTCGGCTTGGCAAAGTTTCGCGACACAAAACCTGAGTTTAAACGTTTTCAAGTTGGTACCGAACTACCGAACGATGTGTTGTCCGAATCAGCTAAAAAGTGGCTAGATCAATTAGACGTACTACCCGTCAATTTTGATTCGTTGGGCTCAGAACAGATCAAATACTTGGGCGAGTCAAGCGAATTGTCGTCACGTGAGCTGATGCGCCGCGCCGGCGTGCTCGAACAGCAAGCAGAACAATTCCGCCGAGTTGCCCACGACGTTCAGCGCTCGGCGACGATTCAGCGGTTACACAAACTGATGGAAGCAGAAACCGATGAACAACTTTTGCAGGGGGCGCTACTCATCGCGGCACTTGACAATCCAGATATCGATATTGAAGCCTATGAGGATCGCATTGACGAAATAGCGAACGAAGTTCGTGCCGACCTGCTGGCAGATGCGACAAGTGTTCAAAAACGAGACCAATTGCATCGCTACCTGTTTGACGAGAATGGATTTCACGGCAGCCGTAGCGAGTATTACCATCCGGCGAACAGCCACTTGAATCGCGTGATTGACGATCGGGAAGGCTTGCCGATCACGATGTCGATTCTGTACATGGAGCTTGGTCGTCGGCTTGGACTTCGCATCCAAGGCGTTGGCCTGCCCGGGCATTTTGTGGTCAAGCATGTGATCGATGAGAATGACGACCAGCTGGTCGACGTTTTTGATCGCGGCAAACTGCTGACCCGCGCCGCAGCCGCCGAGATCGTTGCGCAGCAAACTCGACGACCACTTCGAGACGAAGACCTTCGAGGGAATACAAGTACCGAGATTCTCACGCGAGTACTCAATAATCTGCTCGGCATCGCTGGTAACGGCAAAGATGCCGAAGCGATGTTGCGTTACACGGAAGCGCTCGTTGCAATCAATCCTGAGGTTACCAACTTTCGGATGATGCGAGCTCAATTGCGCGGCATCACCGGCCGACATGCCGCAGCTCGCGAAGAATTGGATTGGTTACTCGAAAACAACCCACCGGGATTAGATCGTGAGTTGGTAGAGCGAATGCGAGCTGCACTACCCACATTTCCCAGACGTGATCGCGAAGGCAGCAATTAGCGACTAGCGACTAGTAGCGACTAGCGACTTGCAATCGCGGCCAAAGCTAAGGGGCTCGTCGAAAACAAATTACGGTTTTGCAGAGTTAGTCAGCGTTGAATCTCACCGGCTTGCCCGGTGGAAGTTTCGGTTTCCGACTAAACAAACCAAAACCCACCCCCTTCGCCGCTTGGCCCGCAACGGCAAAGCCGCTGCGGGCCAAACGGCGAAGGACGGGCTGGATGACTGACTGAATGCTTGTCGTGAAAAACCGAATGATCCACCGGGCAAGCCGGTGGGATTAGATTGCTACTAAAACTCGGAAGTTTTTCTTGACCGGTTCCTAAAAATTATACCCGTAGCGAGCCACGGAAAGCCCTGGCGCCATAGTAAGACTGGGCACCGTTGTGATAAACAAAAACATGGCCAAAGCGGCGATCCCCAAAGAGGGCACCGCCGAGCTTTCTAATATCACTAGGTGTCTTCACCCAGCTTGACGTTTTTGTATCGAACTCTCCAAGTTCCTGCAACTGTCGATACTGTTCTTCCGTCAAAAGCTCGATGCCCATGGTCGCTGCCATGTCGAGAGCGCAATTCCCGGGCTTATGTTCTTCCCTCGAATCCAGCCCTTCACGGTCGTAACAAACGCTTCGGGGACCGATAGGACTTTCTGCGGAACAGTCAAAAAAAATATTCACTCGTTTTTTTCTTATGACCAACAACATCCGGTTCACCACCAGCTCTTTCCATTTCGTTGAGTGACCACAGCTTTGCGGCATCCGCCGCGAGCTTGGCATTTAACTTGGCCCATTGGAGACCTTTATGGCGGTTCATGTTTTTCTCAAAGCGGGCGTGCAACGCGATGAGTAGTGTTTCACGTTGGTCTTGTGACAGTTCTTTTCTAACATTAATTTCTTTTCATGTAATATTGCCGTGGCATAAGCTGTTTCAAGCAAAAAGATTCCGATTTTTTATAGTTGCCCGTGGAATTGGCTTAGTAACGGCAAATTGTTGAGTGGCGAGTTACCCTCCCGCAAGCGGGAGGCTTACATGCGATAGCTAATGATGCGTTGGTCCTTACTACTAAAATCAGGAAGTTTTTTTTGACCGGTTCAATTGAAAAAGCACGCTTAAGGATTCGTTAAATTCGGCGCCCATAGAGCGGTCTTGATTTCAGGCGTTATTCCTGATTCCGGAAATGTCTCAGTGGCTGCGATTCGAACTTGTTTCGAGAGTTCGGCGACGGTTGCCGCGTGTTCGGGCTTCTTGGCTAGGTTTGTAAGTTCGTTGGGGTCAGCGTCATGGTCATAAAGTTCTCGACCTTGATTTCCCTCGTCCCACTCCGTGTATCGCCATCGAAGCGTCCGCAGGCTGTATCCGAAATAGCGATTGTCTTCCGAACTAACATCCTTCGTAACCGCCGCGCGGGCTTTTCCACCGCCGCGAACCACTTGAGTAATCGCCCAGCCACGCCCGACAACGTTTGGATCCTTCAACATCGGAACAAGACTCTGTCCTTGAATATTAGTTGGCGCTTTTACGCCGCAGAGCTCTGTGAGCGTTGGAAAGATATCGATATGCGAAACAGGAGTTTTGGCGACGGCACCTTTTGCAGCAACACCAGGCGCAACGATTAACATCGGGACCCGTGCACTCTCTTCAAACAAGCTCTGCTTTTGCCAGAGGCCGTGCTCGCCGGTGTGATATCCGTGATCGCTAGTGAAGACGATGATCGTATTGTCCGAAAGCCCCAATCGATCGAGAGTGTCGACAACCTTTCCTACCTGAGCGTCCATGAAACTTATACTTGCATAGTACGCTTGCAAGGCTTGTCGTCGAAGGTCGTCGGTCAGTTTGTCTTGCTCTTTTTTGTAACTTCCAAGTCCTGCCGCCGGAATATCGGTTTGATCTTCGATGATGTTTGGAACCACTCGCATGTCCTTTTCGGGATACCATCCGAAGTATGGATCCTTCGGTGCGACGTACGGCGTATGTGGTCGGAAGTAGCCAATCGCAAGAAAGAATGGACGGTCTTTTCGTTTGGCACAGCGTTCTAGTACCCATTCGGCTTCGTCAGCGTTCATCCCATCGGTGTGGAACTTGTCGCTGTTAGACGAAGCCAACCAACTGAGCGTACCACCAAATTGACCGGGCGTTAACGAAAATATATTTGGTTCTTCTTCCATGCGATCGACGCCGGCTGGGTTCACTTCAAGTTCCCACGAACCGGGATCGTCGTGCCCATTCGTACCGATTGAGTTCGGAACGTTGTAGTGATAGAGCTTACCGATCCTAGCTGCAAAGTAACCTGACAAACGAAAGGCTTGTGGAAGGCTTTGCTGCGATGGGATTGTTTGTCGAAAAATCTGCGAGTTCCCCAAGATCCCGGTGCTGTTTGGATAAAGCCCGGTCAAAAGGGAATTGCGGCTTGGTCCGCATAGGGGAAAGGCACAATAGGATCGTTCGAATCGTACACCACGAGCCGCAAGCCGATCAATGTTCGGCGTTCTAGCAAGCTTGTCCCCGTAACATCCCAACATGTTGTTGAGATCGTCGGAGATCATGAACAAGACGTTGGGTTGGTTGTCGGCAGCAACAAGCGGGCGCTCGAAGAACGCGGCGAATCCAAAACTGATGATGGTGAAGTACACCAACGGACAATGAGAAAAAACGGATCGCATGTGAACTCTCCTGGCGAG
>Ga0105044_10009180_pt1 | contig 13556 bp, 16 predicted proteins | sample MAT01_FD_78092 | JGI IMG/M metagenome (GOLD analysis project Ga0105044, IMG submission 78092) | Freshwater microbial communities from Lake Fryxell liftoff mats and glacier meltwater in Antarctica - MAT-01 | ecosystem: Environmental > Aquatic > Freshwater > Ice > Liftoff microbial mat | place...
CGCCGGGTGGGTGTGTGATCCAAGATGGCATGCAGGAATTGATCAATAAGATCGAGCGGGCTGATGGTTACATTTTTGCTGTTCCGACAAACTTTGGTTCGGTCACAGCCATCTTTAAACGGTTTATGGAGCGATTGGCTGTTTATGCCTATTGGTCATGGGACATGAATGGACCGAAGTATAGAAAAGCGAAGGCACCAAAGAAAATAGCGCTTCTGGTATCCTCATGTGCAGCTCCGGGAATTTTAGGTCGCTGGCTTTTTGGAACCAATAAACAGCTCAAAATGACGGCAAAGACGGTTGGCGCAGAAGTAGTTGGTTCACTCTTTACAGGCATGATTGCCAAAGAACAATACCCGAAGCTGCCAGAAAGTGTGCTGACCAAGATCAATGTTTTGGCGGGAAGACTGGTTCAGAAATGAAGAAATAACAGGCCAGCCATTGAAGCGTGGTTGAGAGTCGGCGCCCATCCTTCCTTCAGTCGTTGCAAACCGGAAGAACCGAGAAGTTATTGGGAGTGGCCTTATCAGACTTTGATTGCCAGTGTCATTCACAAATTTGTCAGTGGTCGGCTGGTCGAGACTGTGTCAATACAAACAACTGGTTAGACCTGACCTACCCAAAAACTGCGCGCCGGTTAATTCTCAGCCGTTGAGGAGTTCTGGTGAAACTAATTTACAAGGCGACCAATCGGTCGCCTTTGTTGTTTTTGTAAACGCTGTTGTAATGACTAAATAATTGTAATAATAGCTATTTATTTTTAATTGAGTATTGCTGTAACTTATTTTGCACCAGAATTACTTCTTAAAAAACAAACTCTCCAGCCCTATCGTCCTTCTGAAATCCCACAGGTTCATGAACAGTACATCGAAACGCTCCCGACGGATCTGCTCCTCCTCCCGCTCCCAGAAGAAAAGATTAGCGGCAGGGTAGAGATAACCGAACTGATAGGCTGTCAGGCTGGCCTTTTTGCGGGCAATTTGCTCAACCGGATAGCGGTAGATGGTTTCCTGTTGGTGCACCAGTTTCAAAGCCTGCATACGCACCTGTTGTGCGGATGCCAGGATGCGGTCCGATTCCGCAATCATCTTTCTGTCGAAGAACCCATGCCCGCGTTTGGCCAGTAAAGCACGTAATGTAAGGGCACGGTGATGGGCCCTGAATGCGGTTACCCGTAATCCCCTTATTAATTCGTTACCAAGGGCTCTGCTCGGCATAGTTTGTCCTGCCTGTTTTTCCAGCCATGTCATGCGGCTGGAGAGCAGGTCGCAGAGTGTTTCCATTTCAACTGCGTACGCCTCCATCTCTTTGATAGGACCGGTTAGCAGAGAATCGGCCACCTCCTTCCCGGCCTCGTTAAGCAGCCAGGCATAGCTGAAGCCGGGATCGGGCTGAAAAGGTTTGTTAAATGGTTGCGGCAATTCAGAGAACGGTGTCAGGGCTGCCATATATCTCAGCAGTTCCTTCTGCTTGAGGTAATAGTTCTGCTTTTCCAGGGCTGTTTTCCAGAGTTGTTTCAGCTTCTGGTCCGGAAACAGTTCACCAAGGCGGGAAATCGGCGAGGTCTGCCTCTCCCTGCCATTGTCGGAAATACGCCAGGACCAGCGGGCAATGCTCCAGTCCACCAACCAATAGCCCCATTCCCAACCGGATGTGAAAGTGATGTGACCGCTTACCCCGGTTTTGGACATGTTCTTCATATCTTCCCAGCGCGCATCCAGGTAGGGCAAAATCAGCAGTGGAACCGAGCTGTCAAAGCCGACCAAGTAGGATGACTCCGGCCAGTACCAGGTTTCGCGGCGCTGATTTTCGGTTTTGGCGGCTTCCAGCATGAAACGCTGATTCTGATTCCCTTAGACCGGGGCTTTTTCCTCGGAGGCGGAATAACACATGACTGTGTGAATCATGATACCGCTGCTCTGCAGCCTGGGCGTACGGACCTTGTTTCCCTTTTCAGCGCAGATGACATGGGTGGCATAGAGCAGTTTTGTGCCATAGCGCTTGTTGACTTCATGCTCCAGATGGCTCTGTACATCCGGAAGTAACCTGTCCAGAAACGGCAGGTGTTCCCCCATGGTCGCCTCCAGGGTAATGAAGTCCCAAGGGGCCTGAAACAGCCATGCCAGAGTGTTATCAACCTGTTTGATGTAGGAAGGGTAGGGCTGCAGCAGGGTGATGGCCTGGAATGCCTGCTGCTGGAGCATGGCCAGGGAAATTTCTATACCGCAGCGGATGCCACGTTGATGGGCATATGAGATGATCTGGCTGGCATGCTGCGGCCACTTTTGGCGGTCGATGCCCCGCAGCAGGAAAAACTGGAAGGTGTTCTGGCCATTGCGAGCCAGCCAGTCCAGATAGCTTTTGATGTCTTCCAGGGCATTGGGGTAGTCCGGGTTGAGGAGCTGTTCGGTAAGTTCGATCGGGTGCTGGGTATGCAGGTGGAATCCGCGTTTTTCGAAGAGCGGCTCTCCGCTGAACGTGAATTGATCGGGCAGTGGCCATTTCTCAGACCGGGGGATAATTGTCTGGCGAGGATGGTAAAACCTGAAGCCTAGCTTTTCCTGGAGCAGTGCGTACAGGCCGTTGGCAACCGCTTCGGGAGAAGATGCCTGCAGTCGCAGTGTGATTATGCCGCCGCTTTTTGAAGAGTTCCAGGTGTAGGATGCATCCGGCACGGAGGTACAGTTGTACTTATCGTGAGCATCGCATGGTTTGCTGAGTTTGCTGGCCCTGTTGATGTTAGGGAGCAGCAGTATGATTGTTGCGCCAGGCTTGTTAATGCCGACTTTGTAATGTGAGAATGAATTTTTAAACAACTCAAAGCTGTCAACTATTGCCCGATTGGATACTTCGGTTTTCAGTAGCACAGCAGGCACCTGAATCGTGATCGTTCGCTGACCGGCAATTGCCTGGCAGGGGTGTGACAGTAACAGGAATGCTGTAAAGCAGCACAGAGCAATATATTCGGTGATATTCGTCATGCTGTCAAACAAGGAAGCGCGCAAAGTCAGCCATGGTGTGCAGTTTGGCCGGGCTGCAAACAGGTATGTGTTGAGTATGTAGCTTCATGCAATCACATCTTTGAAATGTCACCTGTATTTACCTGAATTCTAATGTCGTCGGAGAATTTCCAGCACGTAAAGGATTATCTCAATTGCAATCAGGATGATGATAATCCATTCAAGACGTGCTGAGCGGCGGGCATTGGAAAGACTGCTGAATACGTCAGTCATATCCAACAGGGTTTCCGACTTGTGTTTGATCTCCTGGTAGCGCTGGTTTAATTCAAACAGCCTCGCCATTGTCAGATAAAGGCTGTTTGCTTCCGGGTTGTCCCAGGTAATATCCGGCTTGTCCAGAACCACCAAATGCAAAGGCATTAAAGAAACATTTTTCCACATTAGCTCTCTGTTAATTTGTTTGTTCTGTTGACGACTTCAGTGCCTGGGCGATTTCTTTAAGTTTCAGATTGTCAGAATTTGTAAGTCTGTACATCAACTCATCCCATTCATGGGTAATGAACGTTTTTTGGCCCTGCAGTTTCATAAATTCTCCTGCTGCTATCTGATTATATTCCTGTCTGTTTTTCATAATCCCTCCTCAATATAAATACAATAAAATGTCCACATCTCAATTGGATCAAAATATTTATGTAAAATTTCAATTTAATCAAAACTAAAAATAACAGCAGTTTGTTACGAAAATATATCGTTTTTGTTACGATTGTGTAAAATATTTAGGACTGATGATGTCAGTTTGAACAGATATTCCAGTTCTTCTCTGCTATGAGGTGGCAAGAAATATATGGACGAATAAAATGAACAAAATATTCACCTGAAAGTCCGGCATCCAGAATACCATTGTTTATTCTGGCAATATATTCCTGTTTCGGTATGCCTTCTTCGCTAACAAAGTCGATATAAGTCATACAACTAAGTATTTTTCCACCAACCGTTACCTGTATTGTCTCCTTTCGGTAGCCGCCTTCGTAACTATCAAGGAAATGGCATGGTGTCAAATGGCATGGTGTCCAAATGGCATGGTGTCAGCCACTTTACCGCCCCGGCAGCAGTACAGATATACTGATCTTTGAGACGGGACGAGTTGAGTTTTCACAGGACATTCTGGACAATATGATGCAGAGTGTAGTATCCAGTCGGTTTACCCAGGGTTTTAAGAAACCGTTGGTTGAGACGGACATCAGAGTCAGGTCTTTATTGGGTAAAGCCCGCATCTCTGGCGTAGCAGGGGGACATAAATGCTTTTGTTAACTACATTCTTTTCAGCAGTAATTGTCCTGGCGATTTATTTCTGGTGGGGATTTAAAGTGCTTCCGGGCGAGGGGTGGCAGATCGTTGCATCCATGCCGACTTCAAAAACGGAGCAAGGACAGTGGAACGGCATTAACTTTACCTGGTATGGCCTGCTGACTGCCAATGCTTATCTGGTTGCAGTTGCTTTGCTGCTGGTGCTGATGGGGTCGGTAGGGGTTCCACCGCTGGGTACAGCCGTTCTGGCTGTAGCCATGCTCTGCTGCTGCGTACCGGCATCAAGGCTTGTGGCACGCATTGCTGAAAAAAAAGCACATACCTTTACTGTCGGCGGAGCGGTTTTTGTCGGCATACTGATTACCCCCTTTGTAATCACACTGGTAAATAGTACGGTCGGTGAAATGCTGTCTTTTCATATACCGGTTATGTCGGCCTGCGCAGCAATTGCAATTGCCTACGCCTTTGGCGAAGGTTTGGGTCGTATGGCCTGCATCAGTTTTGGCTGCTGTTACGGGAAGCCGCTGTCGGATAGTTCCAGCCTGATCAAACGTATATTTACCGGAAGAGGGTTTGTTTTTTTCGGAAGTACTAAAAAAATAGCCTATACCGATGGCCTGGAAGCAACCGAGGTTGTTCCGATCCAGGCCATAACTGCAGTGTTTTATTGTATTTGCGGTTTGATCTCGGTCTGGATGTATATTTCTTCCAATTCCGCCGGTGCGTTTCTGTTGGCGACAATTGCCACCCAGGGGTGGCGCTCGCTATCTGAAACCCTGCGGGCCGATTATCGAGGGGGCGGCAATATTTCAGCCTATCAAATTATGGGAATAATCGGAGTCGTGTACGCTATTGCAGTGGCCTATTTTCTTAATCAGGGGCCATCGGCGCAGCCAGACCTGTTGACCGGTTTTAAAAGTCTCTGGAATCCGGCATTAATTCTGTTCCTGCAGGGTATTTGGGTGATTATCTTCATCTACACCGGTCGCAGCACTGTAACCGGTGCCACGCTTAGTTTTCATGTGCACAATGACAGAATCTAGTATTGGTGTCTTGCAGCGGATGCTGTTTCTGTTGAGACGAATTGTTCTCCCGTTAAAAATACGCTTGCAGACCATATTATCGAGCGGGTTGACGCCAAAGAAGCTGGCCATAACTATCTGCATGGGGGCGGCTCTCGGGCTTTTGCCCGTTGTATGGGGTACAACGCTGATCTGCTTGATGTTGGCTCATATTTTCAAGCTTAACCATGCTGCACTTCAGTCAATCAACTACCTGCTTTACCCGTTGCAACTTGCTCTTCTGATCCCGTTTTTCAAGCTTGGAGCCTGGCTGTTTCCATGGGGACCGCAGGTGGATTTGAACACTTTTTCTTCTTTGATTCACCACCCTGCCATGTCTTCATTCAATATCCTCGGCTGGATAACGCTTAAATCCGTTGCAGCCTGGTTTGTAACAGCGCTTCCGCTGGCCCTGCTGGCCTATATTATCTTGAGGGCAGTTGCATCAAAAAAATCTGAATAGCTAATTGGAGAATTTATGCCAGGTCCATACGCTCACCTGACAATGTTGTATGAACTAATGCAGCAAGACCGGTTAGAGTCGGTTTTTTCCGCTTCTTCAAGTTTTCCAGCCATGCTTAGATCCAATTTTCATTACGTTATGCTGGGGGCCGTTAGTCCCGATTACCCAAACCTGGCCTTTGGAGATGAAAAGGCTGTCCTGTGGGCGGATGCCATGCATTTCACCCGGGCCAGCAAAATGATTACAAGCGGCATTGAGCGAATCAGGGCAACAGAGGAGGGAATAGTTCGCGACAAACAACTGGCATGGCTGATGGGTTACTGCGCACACGTTGCTGCCGATGTAACCATCCATCCGGTTGTCATGGCCAAGGTCGGCCCGTATGCTGAGAATCAGCGTCAACACCGTATATGTGAGATGAATCAGGACAGCTACATCTATCGCAGGATGAAACTTGGAGAGGTGTGGGAGTCGGACAGTTTTGCGCAGGTAGTTCTGCAGTGCAGCAGCATGGCAGACAAGAGCTGCCTGGACAACGACATCGTCACGTTATGGAAAGGGATGCTGGAAGATGTTCATCCGGAGATGTATTTTGTGAACTCTCCTGATATTACCAAATGGCACAGTCAGTTTGTTGCCCGTGTTGCTGCAACTGAAAATACCGACGTGAAACTTTTTCCACTGGCCGGTCTTATTTCCCAAAAGATGCAACTGAATTATCCATCACGCGAAAAGCTGGATTTTCAATATCTTGCCGACCAGATGGTGCCTCTCGATCCCCCGCATTATCTGCACTATGACCAGATATTCGACTCTGCTGTCTGCAATATTAAGGCTTTGTGGAGTTTGGTTGAAGAGTCTGTCTGTTCTGGAGATCTGTCAAATGTTTGCACATTTGGCGACTGGAATCTGGATACCGGGACTGATGAACATGGACGGCTTGTATTCTGGTGACAGGTTGTATGCGTCCCTGAATGGGCTGGGTAGTGAAACTATACCAAGCATACGTTCGGCCTCAGCTGCAGGAACAGGTCGACTGAACAGATAACCCTGCATCTCCTTGCAGCCAATCTCACTAAGCATTTCCATCTGATAAGTGGTTTCTACGCGCGCTATACCGATAATCGCATGTATAATCGGCGAAACCGGTATTCCGTAAACCAGGTCACGTACAAAAGACTGGTCTATTTTAATGCAGTCGATCGGGAACTGGCGCAGATAATTGAGTGATTGTCCTTCTTGCATTCATTTAAAGCAAAATAGGCTAGTTCACAATCATCAACATGGATTGTTTTCGAGTATGGTGCCCCGATCAGTTCTTCCTTGGAAAAGCCGAGCAGTGTTTCTCCCCTGGCATTGATAAACATGAAGTTGCCATCACTATCCAGTGTGTAAATGGGTGAGTTGGCTATTGTCAATACACGAACACTTAAAGATGGATCCCGGCCGACCAATACTGCCAGTTCTCGCATTGAGACCTGATCTTCTTCGATCAAACGCAGAACCTTTATTAATACATTGGGAATTGACGGAAGTTTAACTGATTCAATTGCCTCGAGAATGTCCTTGGGAATCTGTTTCAAGCCGTAACTCCATTTCTGATAATGCTAAAATTGATAAGTAGTTTTTATCGGAAACTCCGCATGGAAACTAATGAAAAACAATGCCTGGTTGCGAGTTTATATTGCTGTTCTCAAAAACACGTTTTTTTCATAAAGGTGTTGAATTCATAGTCTGCAGATCAACTCCGTTCAGCCAGAGGCTGCAGATGAAACATGAAACACCATGTGATGATGGAGAGTACTGATCAATAATTGTATAAGGAAATTGCTGGTTTTGAATGAGTTATTCTACTAAACCGTCTGCTGAATATTAATAAAACAAGGAGAACTGAAAATGAGAAAGAAAAAGCCTTTAATCGAACTAGAACCAACCGGAGCTAAAGCAATAGAAACTTTTATTGGAGAACAGCAAAACAGTAAAGTTGGTGCAAAAGCCAAAACAACCAAAACCAAGTCTTCAATAAAACCAGAGGTTTTAAAGAAAAGCAAGCCTGCAAAAAAAGTTAAGTTGGAAAATGAAGAGGTGGTTTCAGTTGAATCCAAGACTTGTCCGGTTTGCTTTGTCCCTCCCCCTTCCAAGGGGGAGGTTAGGAGGGGGATGGGGTAGATTTTCGGGTTAGCAGCAGCTAAAACCCATCCCCACCCTAGCCCTCCCCTTGAAAGGGAGGGAATTTAGACCAATGCAATTAGCAAACCGGACAATAGCGGCGCTCCATTTCCGGCCAATCTTGGGGCATCGGACTTTCTCTCCTTTGGTAAAAAGGGGGCTGACAGCCCTGGTGAAGGACTAGGCGGCGCCTGGATCGGCAAGGTGGTCGAGGCACACGGCGGACGCTTCGAAATAATTCGCGACGAACTGCCGGTGCATTTCAGAATTACATTGTCTAACGGGGAAAACAGATGAAAAAGCTGAGCTTGCAACGGGTAAGGTGACTGGAACGCCTGATTTAGCTCGTTGATACTTATGATATTGACATCATTAATATGCCAATGCCATAGTAATACAATTGAAATTGTTAATCATCGACTAAACGGGGTAAAGATGAAACCTTCTGAAATATTGCAAACTCATCGCGAAGAAGTAATCAGGATTGTTTTGAGTCATAGGGTAATTAATGCCCGTATCTTCGGTTCAGTATTGCGTGGAGAGGATACGGAGGAGAGTGATCTTGATATCCTGGTTGACTCAACATCGGAAACAACACTTATGGATATTGGAGCTATCAGGTTTGAACTGCGCAAGCTGCTTGGTATATCTGTAGATGTGCTGACTCCAAAGGCACTTCCTGTTAAATTTAGAGATAATGTAATCAGTGAGGCAATGCCAATATGAGTAAAGCTGATAAACTTCGTATAAACGATTACCTGAATCACATTGTTGAGGCAATAGAACGTATCAATCGTTATGTAGAGGGTATGAATGAGGAAGATTTCTCCAGCGACGAAAAGACACAGGATGCTGTAATTCGAAATTTTGAAATAATCGGCGAGGCCTCTCGCAATATTGAGTGCTACCACCCTGATTTTGCGTCAGAACATTCTGAAATACCATGGGTGATAGCATACGAAATGAGAAACACTCTAGCTCATGGCTATTTTATGGTTGATATGGAAATTGTTTGGAATACTATCCATAATGATTTGCCTGGGATGGCCGGAAGGATTTTACGGCTGATGTGATTTTCTCGTAGGTTTGATTACTCAAGTCTTTTCTCAATTCCACTCCCATTCATCCTATGGCCGGGTTGGTGTAGAGCCAGGCGTTGGTATAGAAGTCATACAGACCATTGCGGATGGCGGTACGGGTCGGATAGAAACCGTTGTACTTGAGTTGCTTGACGTTCTGGCTGATTTTAGCGGCACCGATAGCCTGGTCAGCATCAGCATAACCGATGGCACCGATCAGAGAACCGTTAGTTGAGGCGGTTGAGTTACCGTTGATACATTTCATCATGTCGCTGGAACCCTGGTTGAACCAGATGCTGCCAGCAGTTTCAGTATTAGCTATGTTGTTTCCCCAGCCTGAATTCATGACTGTCTGGTCGAGCGCGGCGTGTGTACCGGAGCCGGCGTGGCGCAGACAGGCAACAACCGGCTGGGCTGTGAAATATGAACCCAGGTCGGACCAGTCAGCAACCGATTGGGAGAAGATCAGAGTAGCTTCTTCGCGGGAGATATTGGTGATTGTAGATGCTGCTCCAAGTACGCCATCACCCTTGGCAGGTGCTGTATCACACTGGCTTGCAGCGGTTGCATAGTTGCCGATCAGGCCGGCGGTGCAGGTCTGGGCAGTAACAGCCGAGTTGACGAAGAATCCGAAAGGCACAACCACTGTGACCGGAACCAGAGCGCTTACACCAAATTTATCAGCGGCAACATTTGTAAGTCCGTTTTTAAAGAAGTAGAGATTCTGAATAATAGGTGCTGTTGCAAGATTGGTAAGACTGGCTTCTGAGTTCAAGCGTGTAGCGAAATTAATAGCACCAGCAAAGGTACCCTGGGTTGCGGATATTTTGTTTTTATATGAGTTGATCATCGACGCAGCTCCGGTGTAGTTGGTGCCGCCCTGCGTGTTATACAATGAATAGGTATTTAACGAGCCACTCCTAAAGGAGTTCATGGCAACATTTCCACCTGTAACTACTGAAGATGCTGTGGTTTTGCCACTGGTCCACATCTGATTGGTGCTGCGGTCAAGAGCGAAATAGGACACAAATCCAGTTGCATTTGCAACAGCGGAAAAATTTTCTGCAATGGTAGTGCTGGGTGCGGCAAGAATACTGCTGATAGAACCGAGGTCGGTGGCTACTTCTAATCCGTTACGGTCATATACAACGCGGATCAATTCCAAGTCTGCAAAGCTAGCGAATGCGCTGCTGGCGGACATTGCCATCAAAGAACCAGCCAAAAGCATAATCATTTTCTTTTTCATCTGTAATCCCCTTTTCTTCACGTTTTTTGGTTAAATTCAATATTTCTGATTTGTACTTCTACTTAGATACAGCATCGGTTTCGGAATTTCTGCCTGATCTGTTTTGCTTCAGTACACCGAATTTTCCCCTTACCGGGGTGGCTGCCTCTGAAGGGCGGTTACCACTACTGCTCGGTAACCGTTATGTACAATCATGTAACTGCCTTGCTCGGCGGAACTTGCTTGACCGCTGTCTGGGCGGGGCACAAAAAAAGCCCACATCCAGTGCATCCCCTGTGGGTTGGTCAGAAGATCTGACCGCCAGGCGGTTACATGAAAGTGGGCTTTTCGGGGCCTCGTAAAAGGTCTGCAAAAGTTCCCTGTATATTCAGTTATCAATTACTTCGCATAAAAATCAGTTTAAGCCCTAAATCTTTACCGCATAACCGCTTAACCGCTTAACCACTTAACCACATCACTCAGCTTGCGTAGTCATCCTCAGCAGTTCTTCAAATTTCTCGATCCTGCGTCATGACCCGGACAAAATCATGGTTGGTGAGATCCGTGACTCTGAAACCGCCCAGATTGCTGTCCAGTCGGCCCTGACCGGCCATCTGGTTTTTACCACCGTTCACGCCGATTTGCTCTCTGACAATGATTTGCTGGTTGTGGATGATGTCAGCATGACCAACAGCGATGCACTGAATGAATATGTGAGTATGAATCTGCGCATGACGGTCTATCTTCGGGAGGGGGCATGAGCCGTCAGAGGCAGGTGCTGCTTGTTCTGCTGCTGTTGCTGATCGGCACTGTTGTCTCAGCTTATTTACGCTGGCCGCGACAGAAAAGTGTTGAGAAACTTAAATATGCAGCGGGAGTAGCTGCTCCAAACACGGTTCCGGCCCAGAAAGAGGCGGCACCTGTTGTTGATGATGGCCGTATTCTCAGGCTGGATCTGCTGGATCGTGACCAATGCAATTAGCAAAACGGACAACGCTGACTAGAATTAACTTTAAAAGCCTGAAACAAGTCTGTAACAAAAATTTACCGGAATGTTACAGCAATCTTTTGAAAGTAGGTTTATTGTTTTAATGAGAAATAAATCCGGTCTCTGACCCACCATTTAATTTAATACGCAGAGGATGAAGTATTATGAAAGCATCAAAAAATCTGTATTTTAAGTCTATCCGTGCCATGCTGTACTCACCTAACACACTGGCAGTGCTATATTTTATTGCCGGTTCTGCCTGGATTCTGTTGTCGGATACGGCCGTGAATAAATTTTCCTTTGACATAAATTCTTCTTATGACATTTCCATGTTGAAGGGGTTGTTTTTCATGACAACTACTAGTAGTGCATTGTTCTTTGTATTGCGATGTTACATGCGCGAGATCCGTTCTTCTACAAATATCCTTGATGCTGCTTTTCAGGCAACACCGAATGCAATTTGTATCAGCAGGATTAAGGATGAAGTGGTCATAAAGATAAATAAAGGATTTTTAAAAATTTCCGGTTATTCTGAAGACGAGGTTATTGGACGTAAGGTAAAAGAACTATCCATTTGGGAGAATCCTGCTGACTGTCTCAGGGTTGAAAAAAGACTGAAAAAGGAAAGTGAATTTCAGGATTACAATCTGAATTTCAGGACAAAAAATGATTCTATTTTTTCCGGAAGCATGTCCGCCAAGTTGATGGAGCTGGATGGGGAACAATGCGTGATTTCCATTGTGAGAGATCTGAGCAAGGAGGTTGCGGCCAATCAGGTCGTAGATAAACTGCAAAACTATGACAGTGAGACCGGTTTGCCAAACCTGAATCTGTTCAATGACCGTTTGAATCAGGTAATAGCTTTATGTACCAGAGAGAAGCGAAAAGCAGCAGTTATCTATATCAGTTTAACCGGCTATCAGGCTGTGGTTGAAATTATGGGGCACAATGGCGGTGATTTAATAGTTAAGGAATTGTCTGAAAAGATAGTTGCCACATTGAGACCTTATGACACGGTTGCCCGTGTCCATCGTGATGAGTTAGTTGTACTTCTGGGAGGGTTGGTCGAAGAAACTGATATACCTATAGTGCTCAGCAAGCTGAATAAAATATTCTTTTCTCCAGTTATAACCGAAAAAGGTGATTATGTTGTTCCTGCTTGTATGGGGGTCGCCTGTCTTCCGTCAGATGGAAAGTCCACAGAGGTTTTACTCAAGAATGCCCATATGGCAATGATACAGGCAAAAAATTCAGGTACAACGTCACATTTTTATTCTGAGTCGTTAAACAAGAGATCTCAAGAACGACATTCTATAGAAAGCAATATGTTACGCGGGATTGAAGATGGTGAGTTTTTCCTCTGCTATCAACCTAAATTTGCCATAAATGGTAAAGATGTTAGCGGCGCTGAGGCCTTGGTGCGCTGGAGGCGACCGGGTGAAGGAATTGTGCCGCCGGACAAGTTTATCGGGGTTGCAGAAGATAACGGAATGATTTTCAGGCTTGGTATGTGGGTACTTCATGAAGCATGCAGGCAAAACAAAGCCTGGCAGGATGCCGGACTGCCTCCTATCTGTGTCTCAGTCAATATATCAGGCAAGCAGATGCGTGACAGTACTTTTGTTGATCAGGTTATCGGTGTTCTGGAGTCTACCGGGCTGGAGTCCTGCTATCTGGATCTTGAACTTACTGAAAGTGCGATTATGTCCAACTCTGAAGATACTGTCCAGAAGTTGATCAGGCTGAAACAGCATGGCATTAGTATTTCCATCGATGATTTTGGGACAGGTTACTCGTCACTTTCATATCTGAAGCATCTTCCTATTGATACAATCAAGGTTGATAGATCATTCATCAGGGATATTGTCAATGATTCGGACGATGCATCAATTGTTGATGCAATTGTGGCCGTCGCCCATGCACTGCATCTTAAAGTTGTTGCCGAAGGCGTTGAAACTTTGGATCAGTTGAAAATGCTACAGAACGGAAAATGTCACGAAGCTCAAGGGTTTTATTTTTCAAGACCATTGGAATCAAGAGCTTTTGAAGAGTTTCTGACCAGTGGTCTGTCATCAGGGAAAATAGAGTCGGTTTTAGAGCCACGTATTTGCGCGAATACAATCAAAACCGCTAAAGTACCATCAGAACTTGTCCATAAATATTTGCAGACGCAAAAAGATAAAACATTGGAACATGTCCCGGCAGAAATTATTGCTGATATTTCAGTGCATGTAGAACCTTGTCTGCCAAGCGATAATCTGTCCAATGTGATCAAACGTTTTCAGATGGATAAAGGTTTGTAG
>Ga0105044_10009182_pt1 | contig 13555 bp, 20 predicted proteins | sample MAT01_FD_78092 | JGI IMG/M metagenome (GOLD analysis project Ga0105044, IMG submission 78092) | Freshwater microbial communities from Lake Fryxell liftoff mats and glacier meltwater in Antarctica - MAT-01 | ecosystem: Environmental > Aquatic > Freshwater > Ice > Liftoff microbial mat | place...
CCACTGAGGGGTCACGGCGCAATGAAGCAGCGGGTGACCATGCCCCTTTTGTGTTGCTGTTGGAGGAAATCGGAGCGATCGTATCTTTGTTTGATGCTAAAGAAAAGCAACTATTTAAAGCGAAAGTGATTGCACTGGCTAGCTTATTGCGTAGCTCAAACATGGCGGTTTGGTTCAGCGGTCAGTCCGTCAATCTCGAAGATTTGGGAATATCTGGCAAAAGCAACCGAGCTATCTTCACTTCAATTGTTGCAGTCGGTAGCGATCGCGAATCCGCTCGTCAATTGTGCAGCCAACTGGAGCTTCCCTTTGATACATCAGAAATGGGCGCGGGTAGGTATTGGATTACCAGCGCTGGTAATTATCCTGCTGTGCAAGCTCCTGAAATCCCGACTTATTCCAGTTGGGCAGAAGTGCCAAATGTGATCGATTTACGTCCGGCAGTGGTGGAAGTAGAAGAGACTCTGGTTTATCCCGTTGAAGTGGAGCCAACAGCAATAAAGGAAGTTGAGTATCAACCATCAACCAAGCTGAATATCTCAGAATCAACTCAGGTAAATGAAGTGGAAGCAATTCCTGATCCTGTTGATTTGCTGAAAGAACCGCTCAATGAAATTGGTAGATACATTATTTCAAAAGGTGGGGAAGTTGATGTTAGCTCCCTTAAAGGATGGGGAAGAAGTAGAAAAAAAGGGGCACTACTTTCAGGAGAAATGCAAGATTATTTATTGGAAATGATGGATATGAATCTAATAGAAACTTTCACACCGTTCGACAGAAAAAGCGAGTCTGTGAAGTGGGTAACCCCGTAACCCCGTAACCCCGTAACCCCGTAATTGATTAAAATAAAAACGCCAAAAAGTACAGTTACGGGGCTATTACGGGGTTACGCACTTGAGTTACGGGGTTACGCACTTCAGATTACGCACTTGAGTTACGGGGTTACGCACTTCAGATTACGCACCAACAAACAGGTAAAAAATCAATGTCTCAGCATCACGACGATGGTTCACACACGGTCGGTTTTATGACAGCGATCGCCATGCTTATCTGTCTTTTCATTGGCTACCATATTCGAGATAGAGGAATGGTTTTCAAGATTCAAGAGTCTCAACCAGTCGCGCCCATTAATCGAAACTCACCTAATTATTAGTCGCCAAATCGCAAAGAAAAGCCCCAAACTTAAGAACAAGTTTGGGGCTTTTTTGTGTACTATTTTTTAGGCTTCTGTGAAGTAGTCTTTGTAGTAGATAACACGGGATTTGTTTGCAACATCGCAAGCCGCTGCAATCTCACGATCTTTAAGACTTTCCATATACTGCTTAATAATGGGATGCTTCTCCCAGTTACAAGTTGGATCAGAACTACGAAACGGTTCGTCGCAAACACATAACTCATTCGCTAGCTTTACCACTAAATCCATGTTGCGAGTCCGTAATCCATCAAAGTTTTTAGCATCGATCATTTTCTTAAATCCTTTAGTTGTTTCCGTTTCCCCATGAATATAACAGTCTTATGATGAGAGTGTCAAACTCTTCACAACACCATGAAATTTTAAAGGTATGGTTTTTGATGCTATAGTCTAACTGTTAGAACGTAAAAAGCGAAAAGACACCATGCAGACAATTGATTCGTTAGTATTAAATCCGTTGAATCAGCGAGATCTTACTCAGTATGATCCTAAACCTGTAAAAGACAAAGATGGAGTGCTGAGCATCAAAGTTAGCGGAAACCCCGAAATTGAGGGGTTCGTCAACAGCCTGTTAACGATTGGAGAAACCAGCGTCACGATCAAAATCAATAACCCCCTATCTTATAGAATTTTGACTGCTGATGATTACGATCAAATCGTAAACACTTTTGGCAGAGATTACGGTTTGACGACAGGAGATCATGTTGTCTTAGCTGGCAACAGTAGACTACATGTATGTCGAGAACTAATCAAACAGTTTGAAGACTACGATCAATCTGAATTGATCTTAACTGACGTTCCCATGCAGGAGCGGCTAGAATTCGATCCGCTCGATTTGATCACAGAACAGACAATAGACAATAGTGCCGTGCCGATGACTTCAAAACAAAGATCAAAAAATGCTGGAATCTTAATCGATGTCATCACAGATCGGTTGAATGAAGAACATCTTCTAGCAAAAGAAGCCGATTCTGAATTCAAAATTCCAAGCTCAAAACAAATGAATGGGCTAATCAATGCTGAGCTAGGGAGATTGATGAGACTTGGAGATTCTACGATCCTGTTGATTAAAAATTATCTTAGCTTGCCCGACGTGTTGAAAGACGCTGTTGAGTGTGACATCATCGGCAATACTGCTGTTGCTGTTGCGATCGCGAAATGTTGCAACAGCAAAGATATGAAGTCAATCGACATGAATGTCTCAGAATTTTTAGTTGTTTGTCGTACACTAACTGGTGACTTTGAGGGTGGAAAGGTAACGATGCGGCACGTTATCAAGGCGGAAGAAGTCATTAAGATCAATAACGGTCTAACCGATGAACAGCAAAAAGAAACAGTCGAAATTGATCCTTCTGATTCTGACGAAACTAGCGAAACAGAAGATAAAAAATCTTCACCCAAAGCACTTGAGGCTACCCGATTAAGAGGGCTGACTAGAGAGCAGTTAAATGATGAATTGGAGCAAACAAAGCAAGATTTGATTGATCTTCTGGTATACTACGATCCCGCTAACGATGCTGTTGATCCGGTTATCAAAATCATCCTTTTACAGGCTGATTTGATTGCTAGCCTGAAATCCAGCAAAACCACAGCACAGAAAGAACTTGAAAAGGAGTTGACTATTCCTGTGTCTGTAGTAGAAGAAGAGGTTGCCTAAGCGTAAACGCTATGGAAGCGTTGCCTATTGGAGGCAGCGCCAACGGATTTATCAACGCGATAAAGGAAGGTGTCAATCGCCTCACTGCGTTGATAAATCCGATTTTTCTTTGCCTACCAAAGGATGGGATTTGGATCACATCATCCCCATAAGTAGAGGTGGAACCAACGATGACACAAATTTGAGATGCTTGTGCAAGTTTTGTCACATCACCCGGTCAGACCCTTCTCATGCACAAATGAGAAAACGTTACATCGTGTCGGGTAAGGTTGATAAGGCAACAGTCGAAAAGTTTTTGTGGGATGGTTGACCTTCTAACGATTAGAGTGTAAGATTGAAAAAGACCTAAGCAAGTCTTAAAACTGCATTCAAAAAAAAACCACAACAAAAGAGAAAACTAGAATGCGAATCGTAACGATAAACAAAGACGCGCTGCCATCACTTTATAACTCAGATTTAGCGGTATCAGAAGACGGGAATGAAACGTACAAATTAAAAATGACTGCTGAGTTTTTCTCACCGAACGAGCTTAGCTTGCTCGAAAGTTTGGCTAAAACTTTTGGCGTAACCCCAGAACATTATGGGGTGCTGAGTATCAAAGATACTAAGGTCGAACATTTTGATTACCCGGTTATTGTCAAGAACTCGGACGGTATTGTAGGCTTGCAACTAGGATCGGAGTTTATTCCCTACCTGTTGGTAGGAGAAAAAACAGTCACGATTAAAGGAGAAAAAAAGCAAAGACAGACCTGGACGCTTAACGGCGTTGAGGTCTACTTTAGCGAGTTCACCTTCAAAAACCCTAAAAATCCATCGGAAACAATTAAATGTCCGATCATGATCATTGAGGCTGAAAACGATTTGGTTTTCCACGTCCAATTAAGGGTTAACCAAAAGCCTTACGATGCTGCAAAAGTAAAAGAAGGGAAAGAATACTACACTCATGCCGTATTCATGAGAGCTACGGTGGATTACGACGAAGACGCTGTTAACGAGACAATCAGGCGTAACTATGAGTTCGGCAAAACCGTTAGCATCGGTCGCCTTTTTAGCGCTAGTTTCAGAGCGGGTAACTTTCCCCCCGATGGCATTTGCATTCCTGTTTCTGGTTTTGCCAAGGTTCCTTCTAAAAATCCTAAATATGAGGATTCTGCCGCTCTGACAGTAGACTTAACGAAAGCGTGGTTCACGGCATCGGGTAACCTTTTACCTGCCTTCACAGTTCCCAAAGAAAGTGATGGTGTAGAAACGCAAGATCAATCAGAGGATATAACCGGGCTGTATGTTGCAGCAAATCATACAGCATACAAGAACGCGATCGCTTTCCTAGCGTCAGATAAGATTCCCACTGAGGAATCTCCTTGGATTTTGCGGATCACAGCACCAAACGACAACGGTGAGTTTGACCATGTACCGGATCATGGTCTGTATTCGCTAGCAACCGCGTCCAGGATCAAAAAGATTGCTGCACATATGCCGCTAGCGTTAACTGCGGCTGCTGAATAAACCGTTAAGGGAGATCCTAGGATCTCCCTTAACATCCTAACGATTAGAGTCTAAACTTAAAACCAAACTGAGAAAAAAATTGAATCTTCCACCTTTGAGAGAGTACCAGCGAGAATTAAAACAACGCCTGCTAAAAAATGAAGGGACAAACGTAACAGCCCAACAACCTACAGGGACAGGCAAGACGCTAGTCCTCTTAGACTTAGCGTTAAATTGGGTAGAGAAAAACCGTGTAGTTCTGATAATCGTTCCAACTATTGAATTAATCAGGAATCTAGAATACGATCTCAAACGGTTTGCCCCGTTTATTTTTCAACGTTTCTACGGAGTTATTAACTCAAAACTCGGAAAGTTCCAACGCGGTAAACGGTTATACGTCGGAACATTTGGATCGATCATGAAGTACGCAGATCAGATTAAACCTGATCTTGTGATTAATGACGAAAGTCATCATACATCAGCTACAATTTGGTCATCAATTTTAGACCACTATTCATCATCGTGGCAAGTGGGTTTTACTGCAACTCCGATCCGATTTGACGGAAAGAGCCTGAAAAAACGTTTTCCTGTTTTACTTGAATCTCACCCGCTGTCTTGGTTTATCGAGCAAGGTTTTTTATCGGATTACGAAATCCGAAATGATGGTCAGACTAACGCAAGGTTTTCTGCTACTGTAGACAATCTGAAAAAACAGCAAGGTATTTTTGATCAATATGACCTGGTAGGGGATGCGGTTAAAAACTACAATCGTTTTGGAGATTCAAGAAAGGCGATCGTGTTTGCAACAGGAAAAGAACACGCGAGACATCTTGCAACACAGTTTGGTAATAAAGCTAGATGCATTCTTGGAGATACTCCAGAGCGATCGCAGTGGCTAGAAGAATTTGATTCTTCTCAAGACTGTCCGATCCTAACAAATGTCAGCGTGATCACAGAGGGAGTCAATCTCAAAAACGCTAAGGTCGCTCAACTTTGTCGGCATACTTGCAGCCTGTCTTTGTACCTCCAAATGGTAGGCAGAGTTCTAAGACCAGTGGAAGGACTTAAAGCGTTGATTTTAGATCACGCGGGTAATGTTGATTTGCATGGGGAACCGAAAGATTTTATTGATTGGCAGGCACTCTACAATAAACCTGAAACAGAGTTACCAGAATCTTTTGATCCTACAACACTTTACTACAACTGTTCAGCTTGCGCTGCGCCGCTGTGTTCATTATTAGAGTCAAAATCAAGAACTCAGATAGAGTGCCCACACTGCGAACATATTAATTTACTTGCCAGATTAAGCGAAAAACAGCTAAGGTCGCTACAGATCTCGGATCATTTGTTAGTGGAATATGAATCTGTCAGCACTGAAATTAGACAGCTAAGTCGAATAATCAACGATGGCAGGATGTTCAAGTCAAAGAAAATAGAGGCTATCGTTAACTTAAAAATGGCTTCACCTGATCAAAAATTAGCTGCGCTGATCTCACTGGGAATCAATCAAAATTTAGCGAGAAACGTTTACCTAAAAGGAGAATTTTAATGTCTGAGTTTTTTATTTTAATGTCAGGTAAAACACCACAAGAGCCAGTGAAATGTTCTGTAGAAGGAACAATCATAGGCGATCTAGGTATTCACAAGTACGAGAAAAACTGGAGAATTACCGATGTTCCTTCGGGTCTAATGGTTCGGGATTTTAGGTTGAAAAAAAACGCTGTTAAAGTTGCTAAAACCGTTTTAGCCTCACCGCATCCTAAAAAAGTTGGCAACTCGCATGATGATCTTTGGGTTGAAGAACTCAAAAAAGCTTTAAGAGAATTTTGAAGAATGAAAAACTTTAACACTGAGTCACAAATTTTAACTGATTGGTCAACTCTTCCACGGGATTTAGAGATAGCCATCGATACAGAAACAACCGATCTCGACCCGTTCAAAGGAGAGATCCGACTGCTACAAACCTATTTTCCTTCTGTGAACAAGGTAGCTGTTTTGGATCTTTGGAACAAAACACAGCAGCAAGAAATTTGGTTAAACCATTTTCTTGCTCGTTATCTAGCCAACAAATCAATCAAAAAATACATGCAAAATGGTTACTTTGATTGTTCTTGGTTCCGTGTCCATTTTGGTATTTTAGTCGAAAACGTTTGTGATACTCGGTTACTATCTCAAATCAAAAAAGCGGGTCAATACGACGCTTATCTATTTAATTTAAAAGAATCATCACCAAATTCTTTACGTTCCCTGTCTCAGGAATACGGAGCTAATCACGATAAAACAGAACAGTCGTCAGACTGGTCTAAGCCTAATTTGACTCAATCTCAACTAGACTATGCCGCAAAAGACCCTTACTATACTTACTGGATCGGGAAAGAACAGGAGGAAGAATTAGCAGAAAACAAGGCGGTTTGCGACGCTGAAAACGGTTCTTTACCCGCGTTTGTGGAGATGTGGTATCGCGGTTTACCCGCTGATTGGGCAACGTTAAAAAATCTTTCTAAGAACTATGAGCAAGCTGCTGTTGATTCTAAGTTAAAGCTTTCTGGATTGATGGATGAAAATCCTGTGCAGAAACAAAAGATTTTAGATTATAAACAGAATCCAACACTAGGAGCAAAAGGGCAAAACATTAAAGAGCCAAAGAAAAACTCTTTTAACGTTGCCAGTCCTCAGCAAGTTAAAGCTTATCTCATTCAAGAGTTTGGGCAGCACTCGATTGAAAAGTGGGATAGCAAAACGCGATCCACCAAAGAATCAACAGGAAAGGACGTACTTTTTTCGATTTACTCTGAAAATTTAGACAGAACAGATTTACTCGATATCATCGCTTTCCGAGGAGTATCAAAAGCATCCAGCACTCTCAAAAGTTATCTTGGATCGTATGATCCTGAACGAGGTTGTTTACAAACCGCCTACAGTGTTTTAGCTTCTCAAGGGATGGGCAGATCATCGTCTGGCGATCGCAGTCGAAAGGACGTTCAAAATGTGCAAAACATCAGCAAACATCTATCGAGCCATAAAGTTTTTGGACTAGACCCGGTTCGGTCTTTTGTCAAAGCTAGACCGGGTTACACTCTATTAGAGATTGATTTGAGTGCTAGCCATGCTCAGTTTGCTCGACATCTATCCAATGATGAGTCACTCCAAGAAGCGAAAAACACGGGATTAAAACTGCATTACTATACGATGTCAGCAATGCTTGGCTTCAGTGGTAAACAAGTTACACCCCAAGATTGTGTAGCGCTGGCAAAAGGTGACTACTCGCTAATCTACAAACTGAGCAAAACCGTTTTCTACTCTTTTTTAAATTATGCTGGAGCAGCTACACTACAACAAACGTTTTTTAAGAATGACTTGTTTGTATCTTTGGAGGATTGTAAAAAATACTTAGAAGCTTGTGCTAACCGTTTCGCGGGTTTGAGGCGTTTTCAGAATAAAATGTTTGCTTTAGCAGACAGCCGTAGACACGCGGTACACACTAAAAACGGTCGGTTCTTAGGAGTGTTTGGTTTTTCTGAAACTTGCGACGGCGGCAAAATCTGGCATCAAAAGCCACAATATTCTGATAATCTTAAAATCAGTGACGTGGTTTCTAGCCATTGGCTTAGACCAGAAGCAACGGTAATGAAGCGTTCGTTAGCTCGTGTTGTTAGTTTGGCTAAAAGTTTGGATTTAAACCGTGTTCGTTTGGTCAATTTTAGCCATGATTCCGTTTTGATTGAGTGCCAAAACAGCTTGATTGATAAGGTTCTCCCAGCATCCTGGGATATTATGATCCAAGAAATGCAAAAATTTGTACCTGACTATGAACCTGATGATCCGATAGAATCGTGCATACTAAAAGAAAACTGGACGCTCTAATAATTAGGATGAAAAAATGAGCCAAGCTAAACTGATCAAAGACTTAAATTGTCTGAAAAACTTTGCAGCAGTATACTCAACAAAGTTTACTCTAATTGTTTTTTTCAGACATAAAATTGAGGACGATTGTCTGTGGAATGTTTCATACTGGGATTGTCTAAAACAGCAGTCAGCGCACAATCACAAACATAATTCTCATGGGCTGTATTCTTACTTGATCGTGGTTAATCTTACGCGAGATTACAACATCAGAGACAAGAATTATCAGTGGCTTAGACAGTGGCTACCCACACCTGAGCAACTGGTAGCAACACAAAATGAGGGTCAGGACGAAGAATCGGATGCAGGCATAGCTGCATGGTGTTCAGGAAAAACAGAAAAAGTAAGAGGTGTTACCATTGATTGATTTAACTCAAGAGCAAGAATTTGAGATCGCTAAAATGACGACTTACGTTAGTCAAATCCCTAGACAAGATTTGGAGAAAATGCTATTAAGCATGATAAACCAAAACATGATAATGAAAAACTGCTATTCAGAATTGCTCAAAAAATATATGGGAGTTTGAAATGAAAAAGCTTGCTTGACAGTCTAATCGTAAGAGTCTAAACTGGTTTAAGACCAAACCAAAATAAGAGGTGTTTACAATGACTGAACTTAATCAAGAGCAAGAAATCGATGAACAAGAAATCGATGAACAAGAAATCGATCTAGATCTATTTCTTGCAAAAGTGCTGATAGATGAACTTAATCAAGAAAAAATTGATCTAGATCGCAAAAAAAGACAAGAGAAGCGAAGAGTGATGAGGATGGAACTAATCAAGAGGGGTTTGATGTGAAAAACCCAGCAACGAAGACACAACCTAAACCCAATCCGAACGAAGAAGCGTTTGTTTATGATCTTGTGATCAAAGACATCGGCGATCGCGTCAATGTTGGGAAAAAAGAATACGGTACATCATTACAACCTTTTAATGGGAGATCGGCACTTGTAGATTTATACCAAGAATTGATTGATGCCTCTTTGTATATCAGACAAAAAATAGAGGAAGACGATCAACTGCTGACGCTGATAGATGACATCAGCATCCTAAAAGATAGAGGAGATTTGCCCCGTCTGTACAAAGCAATCGACCGTCTGACAATTTTAAGAAGTAGATTGACAGTCTAATCATAAGAGCCTAGAATGGGCTTAAGACGAAACAGAGAACACAAAAATGAAAAACGCCATGCTGATAATCACACTAAACAATTGCTACAGACCTACCATTGGCTTCTATGTGCGCGACTTACATAACAGCGCGGCTTATGAACAAGGGTATCAATTGAGGGACATCGAGGAGCACTACCGCAATCTAGGGTATGACGCTATCGGTATTGGCAACGGCTCGATAGATGCGCTCACATACTGCTCACGACCTGCAATGACAAGCAACGTATACGACATACAAGGACACGCATACCTAACATGAACAACACCATGAAACGCATTACATACAAAGAAGCACGGGCGCTGATCACTGAAGAGTTAGACATCACGTCAAACATTGAAGACCAGGTTAAACACGCACCCGGCATTGTGCTAGTAACGCTAGGAACCAGAGTTGAGCTTTGTGAGCGTTCGTATAACCTACGCAACTTAATAGTTACGATAGTAGATGATTTCTTATACTGCACTCGTTATGCTGAACCCCGCGTGTTCTTTGTTTACACAGCGCCATTAGTAGACAGCAGTGACGTACATTGGAACCTGCATAACGACGGTATTATGAGCATAGTGATACCAGAATCAGAAATACGAAGACCATCCATTTGATTAATCCATTGACACTCTCATCATAAGAGCTTAGACTGTTCTTAAGACCAAAACAGAGAAAACCAAAATGAGAACCTTAACGACTTCTTCATACTCTTTACAAGATTTAAGCCTAGCGATCGCTGATAAAACGGGTTTTCTAGTAGCCGTTAAATCTTGGCAGTTTATGAAGAACGGTTGTTTGTTAGTGTGTTACCGAGTTTTATCCAGCGGTCGGAACTGTGCAACCTTCTTATCGGTTACGACCGCTTTAAGAGCCAAGATGAAGCGGATTGTAGAGAGGTCAAAAAAGGTGACATTCACTCCTCAGCGTTTGACCTCAAGCGGTTACAGAGTTAGTTTAAGGGGTTGTTCTTGCCCCGCTTATCGGGATGCAAAAACGGCAATGAAAGTCAGCGGTACAACAGTTTGTAAGCACACGATCGCATACGCTAAAAAGTTTTTAGGGTGCCAGTCTTTGAGTGATTTTGTTTTGAAGGTGAGTTAATCATTGACACTCTTATCATAAGAGTCTAAACTGGTCTTAAGTAAAGAACACCGAACCGAGAAAGCATGAAAATCAAAATTGTTATGACGATCAACACAGATAACACGGCAGATGAAGATGAAAAAGAGGCACGAATCATCCTTACAGAGATGACCAAAAAATTAAATATTGGGGACTATCCCACAGTGTTAAGAGATAAAAACGGACACGTTGTAGGGTTCATCGAATATCAGCATAGTCAGCCCTAATATCGAAATTGATTGACACTCTTATGATAAGAGTCTAAACTGGTCTTAAGTAAAGAACACAAAACAGAGAAAACCAAACCAAGGATTAAAATCATGTCAAACCCAACAGAAACAACCGTTCAAACAGACCGCTGCATTGCGATAATCGAAACATTGAAAAACGCCTTTGAAGAGTTGGATTTCATCTTAGGAAAAGTGCAACCAGAAACAATTCCTACCTATGATGAATCGGCAAAAATGATAGAGCTTTTATGCGCTTTTGGCGAGATGCAGCAAGAATTTCTTTCTCGCCAAAGCAGGCAGCATCGAAAAAACAATTCAAACCCGCCCTATAACCACTGAAAAATCATGTCAAAGATTACTATCATGATCAACGCAGCATTTGAAGATGAAGCTCCACGCATCCTTATGGATTTATCCAAAAGAATGAACGACATAAACTATCCAACATTGATCAACGACATAAACGGATTGATTAGGGACATAAACGGAAACGTCGTTGGAACTGTTGAATACGTTAAAGACTAAAACACACCCCGCATACAACCAAAGGAAAAACCACAATGCCTGAACTATTGATCCAGACTTGCCCTGTCAAGGCTGACAAGTGCCGAGATGATGCACATTATGACCAGGTACTAGATGAATATTATTGGTTTTTTATCGGTCGAATCAATATCCCAGTTGAGAAAAGAGCAAGAATGGCAGAGTGTAGAATGATAGTAGGAGCAGCTTGCGAGTTAAAAGAAGAGTTTTAACGGATGACGGTCGATCCCCCGTAGCCTTCTTGAGCTATCGAAAATCGACCGTCATAACCTTTGCCGATTGCTGCACGGATAGGAGATGCGCCCACAGGGGTTATGCTCCAAACATAAGAAAACTGTTTGATCGTTGATCCCGAAAGAAGACTTGAAACAAGAGCTTGAGTCACGGTTAACAAACCAGACTGAATAGAAGCGGTATTAACTTCACGGGTCAAACCGCTGCCAATAATTAAAATTAATGAAGGAGTACTTGATAATGGTACTCCTTTTTCGTTTGTACGATCTAGCTCGAAAAGTTTGAAAGCTATTGCAGCATTCAAATAACTGGTTGTTAGATCAGCAATCGGGCGAGTGAAAGCCCACGATAACCCCGCGATCGCGGCACCCGCTAAAAATGTTTTACCTTTAAGATCATCCACAATCGCACTCCTCTAGATCTAATAATGGCACCTTTGAATCTAAATCAATCAACGCATAGAGCGAAAGGATCATCAAAACTGCTGAGATTGATTTTATAGTAACCGTTGGAAAATTTGAAGACAGTGTGATACTTGGATACTCTGACAACAGCGAGAGCGTAGGCGATATATCAATAATTAGAACACACGGGACACACGCGATCGCGATGAGCGGTACAAGCCCTGGATTTAACCCATAGCCGTATATTTGATTTTGTATGCCTGCTCCAAATATCGGCATTATTGGGGTATCCTTTCGATCGCTGTCTGACCAGATGTTGCGGGTGAATTATTTTCGTCTGTCAGATTAAATACTCTTCTAACGCTTCCATCTAGATTGTACTGGGTAAAGGTTGATAGCAAATAATTGATCTTTTGCCTTCCGTCAGCGGTTGCCATCGCTGCTGATTGAGCGGATAATAATGCAACGCGATCGCTGTTGCTAAACCCGCCGCTCACAGAAGAAACTGCTACATCAATTCTTGCTAATTCTACCGTTAGATTTGTTCTCACAAGAGAAGCAATCGCGCTACCGCTGACACCTATCTCCCCTAAATCTATTGTTTGGGTTAGGTCTAATCCACTAGAGAGCGCGGTTATCCTCAAGTGGACAACATCTCCCTCAATCCAATTGCTGGGAAGTGTCGATTGTGCCAAAAATGAACCATCTACAAGGGTAGAAACAGAAACTACAACAGCCGTGTCTATACCATTTCTGATCAAAATTCCAGAAGGTAGCACATCAGGAATTAGAACCCTTTGAGATAGTAGGGTTCGGACATAAAATATGTGATTAGCTGTCAAGCCTGCCAATAACATTTTGATTAAGCAATATACGGCATTGAGGTAGTCGCATCAACCACAGTACAAGAAAAAGTTTCAAACCTTACAGCACCTGCTATAGTTGCTGTTATCCTCACGTTAATCTGGTCATTTATAGCAAGAGTTGATGTTGGGACTGACAATAAATAATATCCAAGAATATTGGCAGGTGTTAAATCTTGCAATTGAGTGATCGTGCTACCCGCAATTGTAGCGGCAACACCGTTTCTATGTATGTGCGAAATTGTCGGGGCTGAATCAGGTGCAATAGGAGCGTTACCGCTGGAAAAGGTTGTGAACGTGTCAGTAAAGGGCATACCCCTTGCAACATTTTCATTTGATCTTGGCATCTCAGCTTATCCTCGTGTTTGTGTTTGAAAGTTGTGTATCTAAATTTGCGCTGGCAAGACCAATCGCGCTCCTCACTCCAGCCGCATCCAAACCGCCGCCTCCAGAAGAAACAGAGATCGCTATACCCGCTTGCCCCGCGTTGGGGTACATTGCATTTGATCCAATTGCAATCAACCGAGATCCATTGTTGGTTCGGATATACCCGCCCAACCATTCTAAGGAGATAGCATTCACATTACTAATCTGGATCAAAGTAAGAACAAAATCGAAGAGGGAATCTGCCGTTAATGCTTCCTTATTGGTCAATCGAATCCCTGCTGAAGTTGAGGTATACCAAACAAACCAACAGTAAGCATCTTGAGTAAGCAGCAAGCCACTTGCACGATCAATGTTGACAATCCCGTTTTGATTCG
>Ga0105044_10009187_pt1 | contig 13550 bp, 12 predicted proteins | sample MAT01_FD_78092 | JGI IMG/M metagenome (GOLD analysis project Ga0105044, IMG submission 78092) | Freshwater microbial communities from Lake Fryxell liftoff mats and glacier meltwater in Antarctica - MAT-01 | ecosystem: Environmental > Aquatic > Freshwater > Ice > Liftoff microbial mat | place...
GCGTCGGGTGCGCTCTCGCCCGGCGTGTAGGTGACCGCGGTGAGCTCACCCGTGAACCGGCCCGCGCCCTCGCGCTCGAAGCGCGCCCACGAGACGGGTGACGCGCGGTCGATGCCGACGTCGATGCCGCTGAACGGCGCCATCGCCCCCAACATCACGAGGCCCTCGACGGTCGTGCGCTCCTCGTCGTCGACGAGTACCCGCACGTTCCAGGTCCAGCCTCCCGGCGCGGTCACCTCGAGCCGGACCGAACGGGTGTCGTCGAAGAGGGTACCGGCCGAGACTTCCGTCATGGTGCCGAAGCCGTTGTAGACGAAGAACAGCTCGTCGTCGTCGCCGACGTGCAGCGAATAGCCGCCACCCTGGTCGCCGTGGGCGACGAGGACGCCCCGATCCCCCTCGTGGAACTCGAGCTCGACGTCGACGGTGAAGCTCCGCCATTGGATCAGGAGCTGCGATCGGTAGCGCTCGAGCGTGTGGATGCGCCGCAGCAACCGCACCGGTTCCTTGAACGGCTCCTCGTAGAGCGGACGGGTGACGAATCGGACCCGGGAACCCTCGTCGAGGGGGTACACCTGGTTGTCACGCGCCATCGCCTCCCACCGCGCCGCCATCTCGATCACGCGATCCGGATGGTCGGCCGCGAGGTTCCGGAGCTCGGTCGGGTCGGCCTCGAGGTCGTAGAGCTCCCACTCGTGATCGCCGAACTCGGTGAGCTCCTGGTGCCGGGTGACGATCTCCCACCCGTCGCGGTAGTACCCACGGTGGCCGGCCATCTCGAAGTACTGCTCTCCGTGCGCGGGCGGCATGCTCCCGTCGCGTAGCGCGGGTACGAGGGTGACCCCGGCGAGCGGTTGCAGTGCGACCCCGCCGCGGGTCGTCGAGCGTTCTACCCCGGTGAGCTCCAACAGCGTGGGGAGCACATCGGTGACGAACGCCCATTGACCGCGCCGCGCCCCCGCCGGAATCGCGCCGCCACCGTTCGGCCACGACACGAGGAACGGCACCGAGTGGCCGCCGGCGTGGGTGTTGATCTTGTAGAGGCGCCAGGGCGTGTTCGACGCCATCGCCCAGCCGCGCGGGTAGTGGACCATCGTCTGGGGGCCACCGAGCAGGTCGATGCGCTCGAGGTCGGCGGCAGGGTCCTCGATGTCCTTCACGTTCTTCGACACCAGGCTGCGGAAGTAGGCCGAGGTCCCCGCGGCCTCACCCTCGCGGGACGCGCCGTTGTCGGAGAGGAACACGAAGATCGTGTTGTCGAGCACCCCGAGCTCGGCGAGACCGTCTCGGAGCCGGCCCACGTTCTGGTCGACGTTGTCGACCATCGCCGCGAACACCTCCATGTACCGCGCGTACAGCCGCTGGTCGTCGGGGCTCAGGTCGTCCCACACAGGGACGTCGTCACCTTCCTCGGAGTTGCGGGGCGGGAGCTCCGTTCCCGGCGGGATCACACCCAGGGCGAGTTGGCGCTCGTACCGCGCGGCCCGGATCGCGTCCCATCCCGCCGCGTAGCGCCCGCGGTGGCGTTCGAGATCCTCCGGCTTGCAGTGGAGGGGCGCGTGCACCGCCCCTTCGGCCAGGTAGCAGAGAAACGGCGTCGACGGGTTCGACGTCTTCACCTGGGCGATCATGTCGAGCGCGCGGTCGGTGAGATCGTCGGTCAGGTAGTAGCCGTCGGGGTATTCGTCGACCGCGACGGTGTGGTTGTCCTCGACCAACCGATGGGGCTGGTGGAGGTTCGTGAACGCGTCGAGGAAGCCGTAGTAGCGATCGAAGCCGCGCTGCAACGGCCACGACCTCTTCGGGCCGGCGTCCGACATGTCGGCGTCCTTGGTGAGGTGCCACTTGCCGAGCGCGAGCGTCGCGTATCCGGCGTCGCGGAAGATCTCCGCCATCGTCGACACGTCGTCGGCGAGCTCGGCGGCGTACCCCGGGAAGCCCGGATCGGAGTTCGCGACGTGGCCGGCACCGGCACGGTGCGGATTGACCCCCGTGAGCAGCGCGGCACGCGTCGGCGAGCACATCGGCGTGACGTGGAAGTTCGTCCACTGCACACCCGACGCGGCGAGCGCATCGAGGTTCGGCGTGGGGATCTCGGATCCGTAGCACGACAGGTCGCTGAAGCCGAGGTCGTCGCACAGGACGATGACGACGTTGGGGGCGTCGGCGCCGGGCGTCGGGCGCGGCGGCCACCATCCGTCGGACCCGGCGAACGTGCGGCCGAGCCGCCCGCCGAAGCCCTCGTATGCTCCTGCCGCTCCGAGCTGGTCTCCCTGCATGGCCGCGGACCGTACCTGACGTGGCTCAGCTCGACACCGCACGCAGGGTGGGGGCGAGATCTCCGCGATCGTCGACCACCACGTCGTCGAGGTCCAGCCACCGGGCCATCGACCGCAACTCGTCGCGGAGTCGTTCGGCGACCTCGCCGTGATCCACCCCGGCCTCCGCGAAGGCCGACCGGACGAGGAGTCGGGAGCCGGCCCGGTCGGCCTTGAGGTCGACCCGACCGACGTACCGGTCACCGAGCAGGAACGGCAACACGTAGTAGCCGAACACCCGCTTCGGCTTCGGTACGTAGATCTCGATCCGGTACCGGAACCCGAAGAGTCGCTCCACGCGATCGCGCTCCCACATGATCGAGTCGAACGGGGAGACGAGCGCGCACGCGTCGACCCGGCGGGGCACCGTCGCCTCCGGGTGTACGTACGCGAGGTGTGGCCAGCCTTCGACCTGCACCCGATCGACGAGGCCTTCGTCGGCCATCTCCTCGAGGAGCGGGCGCACCGCTCTGATCGGGAGGCGGAAGTAGTCGGCCAGGTCCTTGGCCGTCCCGACTCCGTGCGCGCGCGCGGCGAACACGAGCAGCTCGATCATCGCGTCGCGAGATGGTGGTGTCGGCCGTTGCCGCACCGCCGCCGGCACGACCAGTTCGGGATCGCAGTAGGCCCGCTCGAAGTTCGACCGGCGGACGGCGCCGACGCGGCCCTCGTGGAACAGGTGCTCGAGGGCGCGCTTCGTGTCGCCCCAGCCCCACCACGGACCCTTCTTGTGATCAGAGGCGTCGAGGTCGCCCGCGCTGGCGGGCCCCGACGCCATCACCTCGGCGTACAGCGACTCGATGAGCGCACCGTGGTCGGCGTCGAGGTGTCGCATCCCGGACCACTGGTGATCTCCCTGCATCCGCCATCGGAACAACGGCTCGAGGTCGGCACGGATCAGCGACGCATCGTGACCCCAGTATTCGAAGACCTCGTGATCGGTGTACGCGAGCCGATCCAACATCGAGCGGTCGTACGGACCGAGGCGGGAGAAGAGGGGCAGGTAGTGGCTGCGCACCAACACGTTCACCGAGTCGATCTGGATCAGCCCGAGGCGGTCGAAGACCTTCCGTAGGTGACGTCGATCGATCCGGCCCTTCGGTCGCGCCGCCGCCAGGCCCTGCGCCGCGACCGTCGTGCGTCGGGCCTGAGCGAGCGACAGGGAGTCGGGACGGGGCACCCGGGGATCCTACGATCGCGATCCCGGAGCGGCGCGAGCGAGCGGGTCACGAGCTCGGCTGGTCGTAGGATCGGCGCGTGGCCCGGGTACGACCGTCGACGACACCGAATCCGAACGCGATGAAGTTCACGCTCGACGTCGCCTTGGCGGAACGGATCGACACGGTCCGCGACGTCGGGACCGACTCGCCGTTCGTGGACGCCCTCCTCGGCCTCGACGGCGTCGCGGCCGTGTTCGGAGTGAACGACTTCGTCACCGTGACCCGAGAACCCGAGGCCGACTGGGACGTGATCGTCTGCGCGGTCGAGGCAGCCGCCGCGGAGCACCTCGAGGGCGCGACCGGCGACGACTCCGTCGACGACTCGGTGGCCCGGGCCCGGATGCTGCTCCGCAACGCAGTGGCGCCGCCCGAGCCGACCGCGGTCGAGATCCGGAGCGCGACCCCTCCCGACCCCGGGTCGGGGGTGGCAAGCTGACCCGGTCGGTTGCCGCCGGCACGACGCGATCGAGGGGAAACGACATGGCGACGGGTCACAGCCGCGATGAGGTCGAGGCCGCGGTGCAGCGGTACATCGCCGTCCGCGACGACATCGACGCGGGCAAGGGCGGCTGGGGTGACCTCGCGCGGTTCTTCACCGACGACGCAGTGTTCATCGACCCTGCCTGGGGCCGGGTCGAGGGGCTCGACACCATGCGCGCCACCGTGTTCGGCGAGGCGATGGTCGGCCTCGACGACTGGAAGTTCCCGACCGAGTTCTATCTGATCGACGGCGACACGGTCGTGATCAAGTGGACCCAGGTCATGCCCGGAGCCCGCGCCGACGGCACGCCCTTCGCGCAGTCGGGCTACTCCACGTTGCTCTACGCCGGCGACGGCAAGTTCTGCTACGAGGAAGACCTGCTGAACATGACCCACGTCATGCACGACGTCGGCGAGAGCGGCTTCCGGTTCGCACCCGAGATGGGAATGCCTCCCCGCCATCCGAACCGCAACGTCACCAAGCCGACGCGCACCGGCGCGTAGCAATCCGTGGACGAACTCGCCCGGGAGACGATCGACGTCATCGCCATCTCACGGGTCCAAGCGGCCTACGCCGACGTGGTGACCCGACGGGCGTGGCCCGAGCTGCACGACCTCTTCCGACCCGATGCGCCGGTGGAGGTCGACACGGTCACCGCGGCTCCGATCGAACTCACCGGACCCGACGGAATCGGATCGTTCATCTCGGGGGCGATCGAGCGTTTCGAGTTCTTCGAGTTCGTGATCCTGAACTCCCACATCGTCACCGGAGTCGACGGCGACACCGATGCCGCCCGGGCCCGGCTCTACATGTGCGAGCTGCGTCAGGAGTCGGCCACCGAGGAGACGCCGGCCGGACAGTGGAGCAACGCGTTCGGGATCTACCACGACGACTACGTTCGCCACGACGGGCGGTGGTGGTTCGCCCGTCGGCGGTACCAGTCCCTCGCCCGGATCGAACTGAGCGGGCGCGCCGAGGTGTTCCCGTTCCCGCACCATCCGGGTTTCGCCTGACCCAGGGGGGTACGACAGGGCCATGGCTTCACCGAACGAACCCGCGAACGAAGGTCCCACCGAGGGAGCGGGCCGATTGCCGTGGCTGCGGACGTCGTCCGACGTGTCGTGGCGACTGCTCGTCGTGTTCGGGGCGCTGCTCGCCGCCGGTGTCGTGCTCGCCCGTCTGCAACTCGTGGTCGTCCCGATCTTCATCGCACTACTGATCACCACGGCTCTCGCGCCCCCTGCCCGATGGCTGGAACGACGGCGCGTCCCGACCGCGCTCGCCACCGCTCTGATCTTCCTCGGTTCGTTCCTCGTGGTCGGCCTGGTCGTCGCCGCGATCGTGCCGCCGGTGATCGACGAGTTCTCGAACCTCGGCCCGACTCTGCGTCAAGCCGGCAACGACATCGAGGACTGGCTCGTCGAAGGGCCGCTCGGTCTCGACCGCCGCGATGTGACCGACTACCGCGATGGCATCGGCGATCGCATCGCCGACCTCGCCGGGGAATCGTCGGGTGGCGTCGTCGCCGGGGCACGAACTGCACTCGAGATCCTCGCGGGCCTGGTGCTGAGCATCGTGCTCGCGTTCTTCTTCGTGAAGGACGCCCGCACCTTCCAACGTTGGGGCCTGTCTCACCTGCCCGTCGACCGTCGTGAGTTCGTCGGCACTGCGGCAGCAAAGGCGTGGCACACGCTCGGCAACTATCTGACCGGTGCGGCAACGATCGGCCTCGTCGAGGCCGTGGTGATCGGGCTCGCCGTGGGGATCGCGGGCGGCAGCCTCGTCGTGCCGGTGATGGTGCTCACGTTCGCGGCTGCGTTCTTCCCGATCGTCGGCGCGATCGTGGCCGGCGCCGTCGCCGTGATGGTCACGTTCGTGAGCGGTGGCTTCGGCCCCGCGCTCGCCGTGCTCGTCGTGGTGATCCTCGTGCAGCAGTTCGACACCGACTTCCTCGCCCCGCTCATCTACGGACGAGCCGTGCGCCTCCACCCGGTGGTCGTCCTCGTGGTCCTGACCGCGGGCGGCGTGCTCGCCGGCATCGTCGGCGCGTTCGTCGCCGTGCCCACCGCCGCGGTCGTCTCCGCGGTCGGCAGCGAGATCTGGCAACGCCGGACAGCCGACGACCCCCGCTTCAGCGCCGACATCGCAATCCCAGCACCGGGAGAGGACTCGTCCCGGTAGCTTGCAGGTTCGTGACCCCCCCACCCCTGATCGTCGCGCACGGTCTCGAGAAGCGCTTCGGCGACTTCGTCGCGGTCGACGGCATCGACGTGCGGGTCGAGGCCGGCGAGGCATTCGGCTTCCTCGGACCCAACGGTGCGGGCAAGACGTCGACGATGCGGATGATCGGGTGCGTTTCCCCCCGCAGCGGCGGCGACCTCTCGGTCCTCGGACTCGATCCCGCGGTCGACGGCTCGAAGATCCGCGGCCGGCTCGGCGTCGTCCCCCAGGAGGACACCCTCGACCTCGAGCTCACCGTGCGCGAGAACGTCTTGATCTACGGCCGCTACTTCGACCTCCCCCGCGCCGAGATCCGCACCCGGGCCGACGAGCTCCTCGAGTTCGTGCAGCTCACTGACCGGGGTGGCGACCGGGTCGACGCCCTGTCGGGCGGGATGAAGCGACGGCTCACCATCGCCCGCGCCCTCGTGAACCGGCCCGATCTCTTGCTCCTCGACGAACCGACCACCGGACTCGACCCCCAGGCCCGACACCTGGTGTGGGACCGGCTCTACCGGCTCAAGCGCCAGGGCGCGACCCTCGTGCTCACCACGCACTACATGGACGAAGCGGAGCAACTCTGCGACCGGCTCGTGATCATGGACGACGGCCGGATCGTCGCCGAGGGTTCGCCGCGCGAGCTCATCGAGCGACACGCAACGCGCGAGGTCGTCGAGCTGCGGTTCCGCGACGACGCCGCGCAGGCGGCCGCGATCCCGACACTGCGAACGGTCGGCTCGCGAATCGAGGAGCTCGCCGACCGCGTGCTCCTCTACACCGACCGCGGCGAAGCCGACGTCGAACGACTCACCGCCGCCGGGGTACACCCCGAAACACTGCTCGTCCGGCGCGCGTCGCTCGAAGACGTGTTCCTCACGCTCACCGGCCGAACGCTGGAGGAGTGATGGCGACCCCCCTCGCCCTGCGCGTCGCCGCCCACCAGGCCCAGCTCTACCGGCGCTTCTGGCGCAGCTCGGTGTTCGCCTACGTCCTGAGTCCGGTGCTGTTCCTCGCCGCGATCGGCGTCGGTCTGGGCGACATGATCGACAAGCAGAACGCCACCGTCGGCGGGTTCAGCTACATCGTGTTCGTCGCGCCGGGCCTCATGGCCGCAGCCGCGATGCAGGGCGCGGCCGCCGACTCGCTCTGGCCGATCATGGCGGGCACGAAGTGGATCCGGGTCTTCCACGCGATGGTCGCCACTCCCATCCGGCCACGCGACGTCTACGACGGCACGGTCGCGTCCACCACCGTGCGCGCCGGTGCGGGCGCAACGGTGTTCCTCGTCGTCGCCGCGCTGTTCGGTGCGGTGCCGTCGTTCTGGGGCGTGCTCGCGATCCCCGCGGCGGCACTGTGCGCGGCGGCGTTCGCGGCGCCGCTCACGGCCTTCGCCGCCACCCAGGAGACCGACCTCCGGTTCCCCGTGATCATGCGCCTCGCGATCCTTCCCCTCTTCCTGGTGTCGGGAACGTTCTTCCCCATCTCGCAGCTCCCCGACTGGTTGCAACCCCTCGCATGGTTGTCGCCCCTGTGGCACGGCGTCGTCCTGTGTCGCGACGCCACCACCGGGACCCTCGGCCCGGGAAGCGTCGTCGTCCACGCCGCCGTGCTCGTCGCGTGCGTGGCTGCTGGTCGCGCCTGGGGCGTCCGCAGCTTCACCCGGCGGCTCGGCGAATGACGGGGCCGCGATGAGCATCCTGTTCGCGAAGGTGGTCGAGCGGAACTTCCTCGCCTACCGCCGCATGTGGGTCATCTTCCTCACCGGGTTCGTCGAGCCGTTGCTCTTCCTCCTCTCGATCGGCGTCGGCGTCGGCCAACTCGTGGGTTCGGTGAACGTCGCCGGGGTCGGGCCGGTGCCCTACGACGTGTTCGTCGCACCGGCGCTGCTCGCGACGTCGGCGATGAACGGATCCGTGTTCGACACGACCTTCAACTTCTTCTTCAAGTACAAGTACGCGAAGAGCTTCGATGCGATGCTCGCGACGCCGCTCGGCACCACCGACGTCGCCCTCGGCGAGCTGGGTTGGGCGTTGCTCCGGGGCACGATCTATGCGGCGGCGTTCCTCGGGATGATGGTGCTGTTCGGCTTGGTGCAGTCGTGGTGGGCGATCCTCGCGATCCCCGCGGCGATGCTCATCGGCTTCGCGTTCGCAGGTGCGGGGATGGCCGCGACCACCTGGATGCGTTCGTTCGTCGACTTCGACTACGTGAACATCGCGCTCGTCCCGATGTTCTTGTTCTCGGCGACGTTCTTCCCGCTTTCGCGCTACCCCGAGGCGCTGCAGTGGGTCGTGCGCCTGACCCCGCTCTACCAGGGCGTCGCCATCGAGCGTTCGCTCGTGCTGGGCGACCTCCACTGGAGCCTGCTGCTCAACGTCGCGTATCTCGTCGTGATGGGCTTCGTGGGTCTCCGCATCGCGGGCCGACGACTCACCACACTGCTCCAGCCCTGATCTCGGGTCGGCCGGCGCGGGTCAGGTGCCCTCGACCGCGAACGCGCCGCGCATGAAGGGATGGACCCGGCAGAAGTAGGTGTAGGTGCCCGGGTCGAGATCGGCGGGCGTCTTCCACGACAGCGTTCCGGCCGTCGGGGTGCCCGCGTCACCCAGCTGTCCCGAGTCGAACTGCACGTCGGCGTCGGCGAGTGGGTACGCGATGCCGGTCTCCTTGTTGCACGGAGCCTTGCACGCGGTGAGCGAGTGCCAGATCCCGGCCTCTCGGGGCGCGTCGACGTTGTAGTACGTGAGCTGCTGACCGGACTTCACGGTGGGAACGGTCCCCTCACCCATGAGGTCGCCCACGCCGTAGAGGAAGTTCTCGATTTCGATCCGGTCGGTCGGGTCGACGTCGACCTTGTCGAACCGGAGCGGGTTCTCGTAGGTGACCTTCTTCCCCCCGTGGTTGTCGTTCTCGGGTAGATGCCCGTGTGACAGCTTGCCCCGTTGGTTCACACGGGTCTGGAAGGGATCGCGTCCGGTGGTCCCGTCGGCCATGAAGACCACCATGATCCCCATCGACTCGTACCACGAGGCGCGACTCGAGTCGTAGGTCGTCGTCATCGACAGGACATCACCCTTGCGGACCTGCACGTTCCAGTCGGGCCGGGTGATCGTCATCGCGACGTCCCACGACACCGCGCCGGCAGGCTCGAAGTACTTCGCCTTCGACCGGAAGAGGTGCGCGGTGTCGCGGTCGATCGACCGCTTCGCGTCGTCGCTCGCCGTGGCGCCGGCACCATCGCGGCGGAGCCAGAGGTCGTCGTGCAGGCCACCCGGATGGAGGTGCCCACCGGTCCCGAGCAGGATGCCGTCGCGGTCGACGGTCCACTCGTTCTTCGGAGCGCCACCCGCGTAGGGATCGGTCGCGTCGGTCGGGTACGTGTACGTCCCGTCGGTGCCGGATCCCTTGATCACGTCGAACACGGGATAGACCTCACCGTTCTGGACGTCCATCCAGATCGGTCGGGCCGGTTCGATGCCCTCCGCAGCCGGGGAGTCGGCCGGGATGAAGTCGATGTCGTAGGTGATGAAGACCTCGAAGGGAGCCGGGGTGAGGTCGTGGACCATGTAGTTGATGGTCCACGAATCGTCGGCCCGATAGCGGTAGCCGTACCCCTCGGGCAGCTCCATCTGGGTCTTCTCCTCGCCGGCGGCGAAGAAGCGCTCCGGAAGGTTCGGCCGGGTGGTGTCCTTGGCCGAGTTGCTCAGCCAGACACCGTGGTGCAGGTGGAGGACGTCGACCGGTGGGATCTTGCCGTTCGCTTTCGTGATGTTCGGGCGGATGCCGACGATCCAACCGTCGACGTCGGGCTTCGGCACCTGACCCTCGCTGAACTCGATCGTGTTCTGACCCGGCTTGATGGAGATGGGTCCGTACTCGAAGTGGAGGCGCTCGACGCCGTCGGTGGAGCTCTCCGTCGAGCTCCCGGAGGAGTCGCCGGACTCCTTCGCTCCCGCGGGCACGCCGGCCGCCACCGGCGTGAGCACGGCAGCCGCCGCCACGAGCGCGCCGACTGTCAGGACCATCCGGATCTTCACACGTCCCCCCATGGAACCGAACGGTAGCGGCAACCTGCGGCGCGCGTCATCCAAGCCATACGCTGCCGCCGGACAACTCGCGGAGGTCCCGACGTGTCCACTCGAACGTGGCTTGCCACCGACTACTACGAGCTCCTCGGCGTCGAGCGCGAAGCCGGCACCGAGGAGATCGCGCGCGCATTCCGCACCGCCGCGAAGGACCACCACCCCGATCGCACCGACGACCCCGAGGCCAGGGAACGGTTCACGGTGCTGTCGGAGGCCTACGCCGTGATCGGCAACCCCGAGCGACGGGCCCGCTACGACGAGCTGCGGGCCGCACCGATCCCGACCACCCGCGCCGCCCGCCCGGCCCCCGACCGCATCCCGAACCAGGCCGCCCCGGTGGTGCCCGAGCCCGACGAGACCCGCCCGCTCAGCGTGCGGGCGCTGCCCGAACGCCGACACGGTCGCTGGGCCTCGATCGGCGGGGTCGTCCTCTTCGTCGCGGGAATCGCCGCCGCGGTGCTCGTCACCTGGCTCGCCGCTTCGGGGCCGGGCGTCACCGAGAACGGCTCCGATCCGACCGGCCGACTCCTCACGCTGGGGCTCGTGGCCCTCAAGCTGGTGGTGGTCGGGATCGTCTTCTGTGTGCTCGGGAACCGCCGAAGTCGCCACCCCTGACCCTTCTCGGCAGAAGCTTCGGTGGCGAGCCCGCGGTTCAGCTGCTGTGCACCCCGTCGCGGCAGAGCTCACGGGCGAACTCGTCTTCGTGGATCTCGTCGAGGGGGAGGTCCTGGTGGACCGGCGTCGGCACCCTCTGCTCCCCCTGAAATCGGCGGTCAGCGCAGCGGTCGGGTCGGAGCCCGCTCGCCTCGGACCCGGCCGGTGGGCCGAGCGAACCGGTAGGATGCTCGGGTCCCGCGGAGGACCTGCGCCCGTAGCTCAGGGGATAGAGCGGCTGCCTTCCAAGCCTGGATCCACCGATTCGGTCCCGTGGTCGGCGCGGTTGCGGGTCTGATGGCTTCGGACGGCACGCCGGTCTGGTTGGCTTCGTTTGGGGCGCGGTGAGGTAGCGGCCTTCGGATGCGAGGTTGTCAGCGCCCCGAATCAAGCCAGAAGCATCCCGGCAACGTCGACGAGCCTTTCGACCTTCAGAAACGCCAACCCCGAACCAGATCGGTGGATTGAGGCTCAGCGAGCGGAGACCAAGGAACGCCGTGCTCGTCGGCCGTCCATCCGACATGCAGGGCACGCGAGACGAACGCTGGCTCGTTCCGAGACTCGCCTCGGAGAACTACGACGGCGCGTTCCTCAGTGTCAGAGCATGGGTCTGCCCGGCTGGCCCGCGCCCGATACCGTCGCACTACAGATGGGCTCCACGTCGCTGCTCGCGAACCTCGGCTTCGCCATCGCCGGTCTGGCAGTGCTCGCTCGAGCCGCTGCCATGTTCGTCGACGGTGCCGTCGGAATCTCACGGAAGTTCGGTGTCTCTCCTGTGATCATCGGCGCCGTGGTGATCGGCCTGGGCACGAGCGTGCCCGAACTCCTCGTGTCCGTCCTCGCAGCCGTTCGCGGTGACTCCGCGCTGGGAGTCGGCAACGTCGTCGGTTCTAACGTCGCCAATCTCTCGCTCGTCCTCGGTGTCGCTGCACTCCTCGCTCCACTTGCCGTCAACGCGAGTGTGCTGCGTCGCGAAGCTCTGCTGTCGTTCCTCGCCGTCGGCGCATTCGCACTCGCGCTCCAGAACGGCCTCACCCGACTCGACGGGGCACTCCTGCTCGGCGGGCTCGTCGTCGCAATCCTGATCGTGGTCCGCGCCACCTCCCGAGGACGCAACGACGCGCTCGCCGAGGACGTCGAGGAGGAGTTCTTACCGATTCGGACAGGCCGCCTCGCGGCCGTCACGCTCGTCGGGCTCGTCGGCACGACACTGGGCGCGCAACTGCTCGTCACGGGCGCCACCGGTCTGGCGACCGAGGCCGGGCTGTCCGAGGGCTTTGTCGGCGTCACCCTCGTCGCGGTCGGCACATCACTGCCCGAACTCGTCACCGCTGCCCACGCAGCTCGCCGACACGAGGACGAACTCATCATCGGCAACGTGCTGGGCTCCAACGTCTTCAACTCGTTGCTCGTCGGCGGGGCGATCGCGCTGATCGCTCCGGGACCGATCGACGACCTCCGTCTCGTCACCGTTGGCGCCGCAGGCATGACCATCGTCGCGCTCGTGGCCTGGCTCCTGATGGCCCGAGGTCGGCGCATCGTCCGCGGCGAAGCCGCCCTGCTGCTCGCTGGCTATGTCGCAGTCGTTGTACTCATCGCCTGACGAACGACTCCCGCCGGGTGCAAGTGTTGAGCGCCTCGCTGGATGAACACGCGCGCGACCCGCGGCGTCATCGAGCGTGAGCATGCGGGGTGTTCATCGGCGGATGTCGTTCGAACGGCCCTCGTGGTGACGTGATCGGCGTCGACCCTGCGAACGGTGGATGGGGTTGCGCCGGGTCGGTGTCAGCGGTCATGGTCCAACACGAGTTGCCCCTTCCGCCCTCGGGTCGGTTGAGCGACGATCCGATCCGTGGGACAATGACCCGACCGTGACCATGGCGGTGAGCGACAACCCAGACGTCGTCGACGCCGCGCCGGGCGCTTCGCGTGTGGTCGCAAGTCGCCGCCGGCGCCGTGGGGCTGCGGGCGGGGGCGGTGGCTGCGAGACGCCAACGGGCAGCGGTGGCAGAGACCGAGACGAGCTCGCTGCACGGCATGCGGGACCACGACGGTGTTGCTGGCCGACTGGAGCCTGCCCAGGCGGCGGGACACGATCGAGGTCATCGGCGCTGCGTTGTTGGCTCACGCGCAAGGTGCCGGGCACCGTCGGATCGCGGCGCTGCTCGGGGTTCCCGAGTGCACCGTCCGCGGATGGTTGCGGCGAGCTCGCAGGAACGCCGAGTGGCTACGCGTGTGGGCCTCCGTCATCGCCCACGACTGCGATCCGCTGCTCCCCGCGATCCGCCCGACCGGCTCTCCCGTCGGTGACGCAGTCGAAGCGCTCGGCACGGCCGCGCGGGCGCTCAAGCTGCGCCTCGGCGGCGACCGGGCCGCGTGGCGGACGATCGTCGCGTTGACCCACGGCCGGCTCCTCGCGACGCGTTCGCTGTGACCGGGCCTGCTTCGGCGCGCCCGTGCCCACATCAACGACATCTTCGATGAACACAAGACGTGCCATCTCATCCCCACTGAACGTGTCGCCGCCGTGCTCATCGAGCGTGTCGGGCAACACCACAGCGGAAGAGCAGAC